>Ga0209511_1000373_pt1 | contig 46687 bp, 43 predicted proteins | sample SSSSmetaG_FD_184141 | JGI IMG/M metagenome (GOLD analysis project Ga0209511, IMG submission 184141) | Glacier valley bacterial and archeal communities from Borup Fiord, Nunavut, Canada, to study Microbial Dark Matter (Phase II) - ​SSSS... | ecosystem: Environmental > Aquatic > Freshwater > Ice >... | reverse complement strand
ATCTCGGTGCTGGTGCCCACCGTCGAGCGGTTGTTCTTGATGCTGACCTTCTGCTCGATGGCAATGGCCGGCGAAATCCCGCGGATGTAGTCCACGTCGGGCTTGTCCATCCGGCCCAAAAACTGGCGGGCGTAGCTGCTCAGGCTTTCCACGTACATGCGCTGGCCCTCAGCATACAACGTATCAAAGGCGAGGCTGGACTTGCCCGAGCCGCTCAGGCCCGTGACGACGATAAACTGGTTGCGCGGCAGGGCCACGCTGAGGTTTTTGAGGTTGTGAACCCGGGCGTTCTTGATGAGAATGAATTCGCGCGGGTCGAGGTGGTCAATGGCGTTGTCGGCGGGGGCCGAAACTTGCAAAGCGTCTTTTTTGGGCATAAACGAACTAACAACGGAACGGGACCGGAAGGTTTCGGCGGGGGCAGTGGCTGGAATGGTGAAGGTACGGACGGGGCGGGGGGATGAAAATTATTGATGCTTGCCAGGTGCCTAATATTGTTGTTCACTTCGCCCCTGCTTATCAATGTTTTCTACCAGTCCGATTGCCGCTATCCACCAGGTTTTGCAGCATGTTCGAATCGCCGCACAGGCCAACGCCGGCATTTTTCGTAAAAACGAAGCCGCTACCCGAGCCGCCCTGATTGACCCCGTACTGCGGGCTTTGGGCTGGAACACTGCCAATGTGCAGATGGTGGAGCCCGAGAAAACTCTTGGCAACGAACTGCGAATCGACTATTTGTTGAATGACCCCCTAGGATATCCCTGGGTCGTGGTTGAAGCCAAGTGCCTGGATAGCAGCCTCGACAAATATGGCTACGTGGGCAAAATTCTGGGGTATGCCCTGACGCTCAATGTTCGCACTGTCTGCATCACCGATGGCATTACCTGGCATTTGCACACGCATTTGCACCATGGAAAATCTGAGCCTGTGGTATTTTCCCTTCTGGAAAACGACCTTTTGCCAGCGGCCAATGAGCTTATTCGCTGGCTCGATGCTGCACAGTGCGGTCACGGAATTCAGGCGTTTCAGGCTGATGCCGCAGGGGCATCGCCTCCGGAAGGCAAACCTGCTCCACCGGTGCTGCCCAAGCCCGTTGCCAAGCACCCCTTAAAACCCAAGAAGCAGCTTACCGAAACCGCTGACTTCACGGATATCACGCAGCTGCGCCTACCAATGAGCCAAAAGCCCAAGCTACTGCGGCTACCAAACGGCACGGTCAAACCCATTTCGGCGTGGAAGGGTATTTTGGTGGAAGTATGCCGGTTGGTGCTGGAAACCAGTACGCAGTTACTGATTCCATTTCCTGACAAGGCCGGAAAAAAGACATTTCTTTTCACGGCTCAAAAGCCTTTGAAGCGTTCCAGCACACTGGCATCCTACAAGAACCTGCCTGTTTTTATCCATACTAACTACAGTGCCCCCGACTGCATCACTAATGCTCTGTACGCTGCGCAGCAGCTACCCCCCAGCCACCGAAAAACCAGTCTAGCCGTGAGTTTCTAAAAGCGGTAAAGTCGGTTCATGACAAGATTATTTCCAATTATTTAGAAACTTGTCTAATTATCTTCGTACTATTGCGCATTACTTCACCACCGCTCCCATGAAAACCCGTACCCGCCTGCTCTTGGCCCTGGCTTCCCTGCTGCTCAGCTGCTTCAGCGCCCACGCCCAAACCGCCCGCCCCAGCCTCAGCGGCACCTGGAGCGGCGAGGTCGCCACCGTCGAGCTCATCTTCCACCTCGCCGACCCGGCCGGCGGTCCGCGCCTGGCCACGCTCGACATCCCGACGAAAAACGCCAACGGCGTGGCCGCCCAGCTGCGCACGCCCGGCGACAGCGTGTACCTGAGCGTGCCCCAGGCCGCGGCCCGGTTTGCGGGCACCCGCTCGGCCGACGGCCAGCAACTGACCGGCGAATGGCGCCAGGGCCTGCGGGCCTTTCCGGCCACGCTGGTGCGGGCCGGCGCCGGCGAGACGGCGGGCCCCAAGCGGCCCCAGCAGCCCCGCGCTCCCTTCCCTTACCAGGCGGCCGACGTCACCTTCCGCAACGAGCAAGCCGGCATCAACCTGGCCGGCACTTACACCGTGCCCGCCGACAAAGGCCCGTTTCCGGCCGTGGTGCTGCTCACCGGCTCGGGGCAGGAAGACCGCAACGAAACCATCTTTGGCCACCAGCCCTTTGCCGTGCTGGCCGACTACCTCACCCGCCGCGGCATCGCCGTGCTGCGCTTCGACGACCGCGGCGCGGGCCAGAGCGGCGGCAACCCCGCCACCGCCACCAGCGCCGACTACACCACCGACGCCCAAGCGGCCATGGCCTGGCTGCGCGCCCAGCCCGGCATCCGCAAAAACCAGGTGGGCCTGATTGGGCACAGCGAGGGCGGCACGGCGGCCGTGGGGGCAGCGGCCCAGCCGGGCGGCCCCGACTTTATCGTGCTGCTGGCCGGGCCGGCCCTGCCCGGCGACGAGCTGATTGTGCAGCAGTCGCTGGCCCTGGCGCGCCTGCAAGTCACCGACCCGGCCCAACTCGCCGCCATTGAGCAGCAGCAGCGGGGCATGACGCAGTTGATTCAGCAAACGTCCGACGACGCCCAGGCCCGCACCAAGCTGCTGGCCTTTTATCACCTCACCGACAACCCGGCCGCCGCGGCCCAGTTCGAGCCCCAGCTGCGGATGGCGCTATCGCCCGCCTACCGCCACCTGCTGGCCGACCGCCCCGCCCGCACCCTGCCCAAGGTGCACTGCCCGGTGCTGGCCCTGGGCGGCAGCAAGGACGTGCAAGTGCCCGCCGCGGCCAACTTGGCCGCTACCGCCGCCGGGCTCAAAGCGGCCGGCAACCGCGACGTCACCACCAAAGAGCTGCCCGGCCTCAACCACCTGTTCCAAACGGCCAGTACCGGCGGCCCGGCCGAATACGGCACCATTGAAGAGACTTTCGCGCCCGTTGCCCTGCAAGCCGTCGGCGATTGGATAGCCCAGCACACCAAAAAATAGGGCCGGTTAAGCTTCTTGTTTACGCCAATGGCCGGCCCGCAAGGCTAGCCATTGGCGTTTGCCGCAACTCTCGACCTTGGGCAGTCGTAGGGCTTGCCAGAGCAAACATTTGTTGTATTTTTCAGCAATGATTTCAGCATTGATTTTCGCTTAATTTCCTAGCTACACCGTTATAATAGACTGATTCCATGATAAGATTTTTACTTTCGTTGTTCCTGCTACCAAGCCTCTTCGGGTGGGCCGCTTCGGCCACCGCCGGCTCCCCGCCGGCCCCCCTGAGCGGGCAGTGGCGGGGGCCGTTGAAATTGCTCGGGGGCGAAATCAGCATTGCCATTACCATTGTGCCGCTCACCAACGGCACTTACTACGCCGCCCTCGACGCGCCGCAGCAGCGCATCAGCCGGATGCCCGTGGAGGTGGTGCTCAGCGGCACCGACCTTACGCTGCGCATGGAGCAAGCCGGCAGCAGCTTCGTGGGCAAGGTGCTCAACAACGGCGCCGTCCTCAAAGGCACTTGGAAGCAGCCCGGGGTCACGGCCCCGATGGTACTGAAACGGGCGCCGGCTTCCCCGCAGGTCGCCACCAAGTTCAAGGCCACGCCGCCCTACCGCCAGTCCGAAGTTAAATTTCTGAATCCCGCCACCCGGCAGCACCTGAGCGGCACGCTCACGGAGCCGGCCGGCGAAGGCCCGTTCCCCGCCGTGGCGCTGCTCTCGGACTCGGGCCCGCAGGGCCGCGACGTGGAGGTGACCGGCTACCGCATGTTCGGGCAGCTGGCCGATTTCCTCACCCGGCACGGGGTGGCCGTGCTGCGCTTCGACGACCGCGGCGTGGGCAAATCGGGCGGCACCTACGCCTCGGCCACCACCGCCGATTTCGTGACCGATGCCCAGGCCGCGCTGGCCTTTCTGCGCACCCGGCCGCTCGTTTCGGCCCACCGCGTGGGCCTGCTCGGGCACGGCGAGGGGGCCAACGTGGCCCTGCTCACCGCCGCCGAGCCGGGCCGGGCGCCGGCTTTCGTGGTGTCGTTGGCCGGCTACGGCCAGCCGGGCGAAGAAGTGCTGCTGCGCCAGCAGGGCGAAATCATGCGGCTGATTGGCGCCGACCCGAGCCAGGTGAAAGCCGCCCAGGAAGCATACCAGCGCACAGTGGAAGTCATCCGCCAGACGCCGGACAACGCGGTGGCCCGCGCCAAAGTCGCCGCCATGCTCACGAGCACCAACGCCGGCATCGACGCCGGCATGGCCCGAGCCCGGGCGGCCCAACTCACCTCGCCGTGGTCGCGCTATTTTTTCGATTTTGACCCCCAGGTCCAGATTGCCAAGGTGCAGTGCGCGGTGCTGCTGCTCAACGGTACCGCCGACTTGCAGGTGTCGGCCAAGCGCAACATGGCCCCGTTGCAAAAGGCCCTGCGCCACGCCCACCGGCGGGTCACGGCCTACAAGCTGGCCGGCGTGAACCACCTGTTTCAGCCCGCCCCGGCCCAGTGGCCCCTGGTGAACGGCGTGCAGGAGCCCACCTTTTCGCCCGAGGCCCTCAAGCTCATCCACGGCTGGGTGGTCCTGGAAACCCAGGAGCCCACCGTTCCGCTCCCCGTCACGGTGAAGCACCCCGGCCCCGTGCGCAAGGCCTCGCCCACGCCCGGCACGGCCAAGGCGCGCAGCTAGCGGGGGCTGGCCGAACAACAGCAGCGGGAGATATAGCGGTTTTTGCCTATCATTGCGGCGCCCCAGCGCTGGATAGCCCGCTCTGCTCCACGCTGCTGCCGCTCCCAGCGGTTCCTGGGTCTACCCCCTTTGCATGGCTTCTTCGCCCCCGCCACGGCCCCGCGGGTCGTGGGACAATTCGGCCCCGATGCGCTGGGTGCGGCGCTATTTCGGCTACTCCCGCGGCGAGGCCAAAGGGCTGGTGCTGGTGCTGGCCATCATGGCCGCCGCGGCCGTGGGGCCGGTGCTGCTGCGGCCGGCGCTGCCGGTGTACCTGCCCGCCCAGGACCAGGCCACGTTGGATAAGCTGGTGGCGGACCTGAAAGAGCACCGCACCGCCGAGCAAGGGTTTGCCCCGCGCTACCCCAACCGGGACTACGGCCGCTTTGCCCGCGGCGGCAGCCGCTTCCCCAAAGTGCCCCAGGTGCGGCTGGCGCCCTTCGACCCCAACGCGCTGACGGCCGAGGGCTGGGAGGCGCGCGGCGTGCCGCACTTCGTGGCCGCCCGCTTGGTGAAGTACCGCGAGGCCGCCAGCGGTTTCAAAGCCAAAGCCCAAATCAAAAAAATGTACGGGCTGGAAGATTCCGTGTACCAACGGCTGGCCCCGTTCATGCAGCTGCCCGACGAGGCGCCCCGCCGCGGCGACTACGCGGCCCACAAGCCGGGGCCCGACGGCAAGTTTCCGCCCTTCGCCAGCGGCGACGCGGCGCCGGGCAAGTTTCCGCGCAAGCCCCGCAACCTGCAGCCCTTCGACCTGAACACGGCCGATACGACCCAGCTGATGCAGATTCGCGGCATTGGCGCGGGGCGGGCCAAGTGGGTGGTGCGCTACCGCAACCAGCTGGGCGGCTACCTGCGCGAAGAGCAACTGGACGAAGTATTCGTGCTGCGCGACGCCCCGGACCTGCGCGACAGCCTGAAGAAGTACACGTTTGTGGCCCCCGGCTTCGCGCCCCAGCTGGTGAATGTGAACACGGCTTCGTTCGATGAGCTGTACCTGCACCCGTACATCCGCAAGGGGCTGGCGCGCCTCATCGTGGCCTACCGCAGCCAGCACGGGCCGTTCAAAACGGTGGAGGAGCTGAAGAAGATTCCGGTTCTGAAAGCGGAAGACTGGGAGAAGATGCGGCCCTACGTGCGCTGCGAATGAGGCCGGACTACCAACAAATCCCGGCCGAATGAAGTAGTAATAATCCCGCCCATTCCCTTTGCCATGAACGACGACTTTCCCTCTCCCGCCAACGCGGGCCCCAACTCCGCTGACGGGCGCCGCACCTTTATTAAGCAGGCCTCGGGCTTCATTGGCCTGGCGCTGGCGCCGCCGCTCATCGGGCAGGCCGAGCGCCTCACGGCCCTGTCGAAAAAAGTAGCGGGCGTGACGGAAATGAAGCTGAAGGTGAACGGCGCCGTGCGCACCCTCCGGGCCGAGCCGCGGGTGACGCTGCTCGACGCCCTGCGCGAGCACCTCGACCTCACCGGCTCGAAAAAAGGCTGCGACCACGGCCAGTGCGGCGCCTGCACCGTGCTGGTCGACGGCCGCCGCGTGAACAGCTGCCTCACCCTGGCCGTGATGGCGCAGGGCAAGGAAATCACCACCGTGGAGGGCCTGGCCCAGGGCGAAGAGCTGCACCCGCTGCAGCAGGCCTTCATCGAGCACGACGGCTTCCAGTGCGGCTACTGCACGCCGGGCCAGCTGATGTCGGGCGTGGCTTGCCTGAAGGAAGGCCACGCCACCACCGACGCCGACGTGCGCGAGTGGATGAGCGGCAACCTGTGCCGCTGCGGCGCCTACCCCAACATCGTGGCCGCCATCCGGCAAGTGGCGCAAAGCGGGTTTAAAGGGTAATTCGGCTTTAAATGGCCACGATTTAAAACGTCATGCAGAGCGCAGCGAAGCATCTTTACTGCAATACTAAATGATTTTACTGTTGTGGGCAAGATGCTTCGCTGCGCTCTGCATGACGTTCCTTTTCGCAATCAGCAAACTGCTATGAACAACTTCACCTACCTCCAAGCCGCGCAAACCAAAGACGCCACGGCGGCCGTGCGCGACAACAAGGACGCCGCTTTCATTGCGGGCGGCACCACGCTGCTTGATTTGATGAAGCTGAACGTGGAGAACCACGGCCAACTGGTCGACATCAACCTGCTCGCCTTCAAAGGCATTGAGCCAACGGCCGAGGGGCTGCGCATTGGCGCGCTGGAGCGCATGAGCGACGTGGGCGAGCACCCGCTGGTGCTGCGCGAGTACCCGGCCGTGTCGCAGTCGCTGCTGCTGGCGGCCTCGCCGCAGCTGCGCAACATGGCCAGCATCGGCGGCAATTTGTTGCAGCGCACGCGCTGCGGGTACTTCCGCGACGTGGCGTTTCCGTGCAACAAGCGCCAGCCCGGCTCGGGCTGCCCGGCGCAGGACGGCGACAACCGCGGCCTGGCCATTCTGGGTGGCAGCCGGGCCTGCATCGCCACCTTCCCCGGCGACCTCGCCGTGGCCCTGGTGGCACTGGACGCGGTGCTGACCCTGGAAAACGCCAAAGGCAAGCAGCGCCGCGTGCCGCTCGTCGATTTCCACCTGCTGCCCGGCACCACGCCCCAGCGCGAAACCGTGCTGGAGCCCGGCGAGCTGATTGTGGCCGTGACGGTGCCGGCCGCTGCCCACGCCCGCCGGTCGCTGTACCTGAAGGTGCGCGACCGCACGTCGTACGCCTACGCCCTAGCTTCGGCCGCGGTGGGGCTCGACGTGCAGGCCGGGCAGATTCGCTCGGCGCGGGTGGCGCTGGGCGGCGTGGGCACCAAGCCTTGGCGCTCGGCAGCAGCCGAAAAAGTGCTGACCGGCGCCCCGGCCACGGTGGCCACGTACAAAGCCGCCGCCGCGGCCGCCCTGCGCGAGGCCCAGCCCCGCGAACACAACCGCTTCAAAATAGAGCTGGCCCAAAACACCTTGGTGCGGGCCCTGACCGAGTTATCGGCGGCGTAATCGCGCCTGGCGCGGGGCTCCGGCCCCGTGCCGGCTACTGATGGGCCTCCGGGCCCACAACCCGTCAACCACAGGACGACAACCGCAGCACGACAACCCGGCGAATGGCGCGGCCCGGCCGGAGGCCGGGTGGTCACCGACACGGGGCAGAGCCCCGCGCCAACGCAGCCAACGCAACCGCAACTTGTAATTCCACTTTCGCCATGAACGAACCTGCTTTCTTCGAAACCAGCCCCAAGGCGGGCGTGGTGGGCCAGCCGATGAACCGCGTGGACGGCCGCGACAAGGTGATGGGCCGGGCCAGATACGCGGCCGAGTACCCGCTGCCGGGCCTCACCTACGGCGTGCTGAAAACCAGCGACATCGCCAAGGGCAAAATTCAGGGCATCGACACCAGCGCGGCCCTGAAGGAGCCGGGCGTGCTGGCCATCTTCACCCACGAAAACCTGCCCAAGCTGGCCAAGACGCCCAACGACGCCGACGGCAAAAAGGCCATCGGCGCGCCCATGGGCTTCCTGCCGATGACCGGCGACGTGATTCATTACGCCGGGCAGCCCGTGGCCCTGGTGGTGGCCGACACGTTCGAGCGCGCCACCCACGCCGCCCGGCTGGTGCGCGTGACCTACCTCGCCGAGCCGCCCATTGCGGCCTACACCGACGCGAAGGCCCAGGTTTTTGACCCCGAGAAAATTCAGGACGGCAAGGCCGACGGGCACACCCGCCGCGGCGACGCCCGGGCCGCTTTCGCCGCCGCCCCCGTGCAGCTGAAGGCCGTGTACACCCACGCCATCAACCACCACAACCCGATGGAGCCGGGCGCCACCACGGCCGTGTGGGACGCACCCGACCGCCTCACGGTGTACGAATCGACACAGGGCGTGACGCGCACCCAAAAGGCCCTGGCCGCCATGCTGGGCCTGCCGCAGGACCAGGTGCGGGTCATCACGAAGTACCTCGGCGGGGGCTTTGGGTGCAAGGGCTCGTGCTGGCCGCACACCGTGCTCACGGCGCAGGCCGCCAAGGCCGTGGGCCGGCCGGTGAAGCTGGTGCTCACCCGCCAGCAGCAGTACACCAGCATGGGCCACCGCGAGGACCAGACCCAGACCCTGCAGCTGGGCGCCACCACCGAAGGCAAGCTCACGGCCCTCATCCACGAGAAAACCTCCACCACCTCGCCCTGGGACAACTACGCCGAGTCGAACAGCAAAATCATCAACCTGCTGTACGAGTGCCCCACCTTCGAGGCGACCTACCAGCTGGCGCGGGGCAACGTGATGACCTCGACCTTCACCCGGGCGCCGGGCGAGGCGCCGGGCTCGTTCGCCATCGAGTGCCTGATGGACGACTTGGCCTACCGGCTGAACCTCGACCCCATCCAGCTGCGGCTGCTGAACTACGCCGAGCGCGACCCCAGCACCGGGCAGGCCTGGAGCAGCAAGGGCCTGCGCCAGTGCTACGCCCGCGGCGCCGAGCTGTTTGGCTGGAGCAAGCGCAACCCCAAGGCCGGCGCCACCCGCGCCGGCCGCCTGCTGGTGGGCTGGGGCATGGCCACGGCCAGCTACCCGGTGCACAGCTCGCAGGGCACGGCCCGGGTGCGCCTGTTTGCCGACGGCCACGCCGTGGTGCAAAGCGGCGCCACCGACCTTGGCACCGGCACCTACACCGTAATGACGCAGGTGGCGGCCGACTCGCTGGGCCTGCCGCCCGAGAAAATCCGCTTCGAGCTCGGCGACACCAAGCTGCCCACCGCGCCCAACTCGGGCGGCTCGGTGGCGGCGGGCACGGTGTCGTCGTCGGTGTACGCGGCGGCGCAGGACGTGTGGCAGAAGCTCACCAAGCTGGCCGTGCAGGACCCCAAGTCGCCGCTTTTCAAGGCCAGGCCGGAGGACGTGGTGATGGAAAACGGCCGCCTGCACCTCAAGGACAACGCCGCCAAGGGCGAGGACTACAAGGCCCTGATGAAGCGCGCCGCGCTCGACGACATTGAGGGCAGCGGCAGCGGCAAGTACGGCGCCGGCTACGAGGCCAGCCAGGCCACCGCCGCGGCCGACCCCGCCCACAAGGACGAAGCGGGCCAGCACTCCATGCATTCCTTCGGCGCCCACTTCTGCGAGGTGCACGTGGACCCCGACCTCGGCACGGTGCGCGTCACGCGCTGGGTGAGCGTGCACGCCGCCGGCCGCATCCTCAACGCCAAGACGGCCCGCAGCCAGATTATCGGGGGCTCCATCTTCGGCATCGGCGCGGCCCTGATGGAGGCCACCCACCGCGACGCCCACTACGCCCGCTACACCAACGCCGACCTGGCCGACTACCACATCCCGGTGAACGCCGACATCCCGGACATGACCGTGGAGTTCATCGACGAGCACGACCCCTACATCAACGCCATGGGCGTGAAGGGCATCGGCGAGATTTCGATGGTGGGCGTGTCGGCCGCCGTGGCCAACGCCGTGTTCCACGCCACCGGCAAGCGCGTGCGCGACCTGCCCATCACCCCCGACAAAATCCTGAACACCGCGGCCGCCGTCTGATGCCGGCCCTGCTGCTGCTGGCCGCCGGGGCCTCCACCCGCATGGGCCGGCCCAAGCAACTGCTGCCCTACCGCGGCCGCACGCTGCTGCGCCACGCCGCCGAAACGGCCGCCGCCACCGCCTGCGCCCCGCTGGTGCTGGTGACGGGCGCGTTGCACGCCGAGCTGGCCGCCGAGGTCGCCGGGCTGCCGTTTCGGGTGGTGCACAACGCGGAGTGGGCCACCGGCATGGCCTCGTCCATCCGCGCCGGGCTGGCGGCCGTGGCCGAGGCACGGCCGGCCGCCGTGCTCATCATGCTGGCCGACCAGCCGCTGCTGACCCCGGCGCTGCTGGGCCAGCTCCTGGCCCGGCAGCAGGCCACCGGGGCGCCGGCCGCCGCCGCCGCCTACGCCGACGTGCTGGGCGTGCCCGCCGTGTTTGCGCGCGCCGTGTTGCCCGAGCTCCTGCAGCTGCAAGGCGCGCAGGGGGCCAGCCGCCTGCTGGCCCGCCTGGGCACGGCGGTGGCCCGGGTGCCCTTTCCGGCAGGGCTGCTCGATGTGGACACCCCGGCGCAGTACGCCGCCCTGCTGCAAGGACCGGATTAGCCCGCTTGAGTGGCCCGCCGCCGGCGGCGGGGCACCAAGACGGCCGTCGGATAGGGTCGCCATCGGCGGCGGGGCATCAAAACGGCCGTCGCGCATGGCCGCCGCCGGCGGCGGGGCACTAAAACGGCCGTCGGATAGGGCCGCCGCCGGCGGCGGGGCACCGAAACGGCCGTCGCGCATGGCCGCCGCCGGCGGCGGGCCACCGAAACGGCCGTCGGGTAGGCCCGCCGCCGGCGGCGGGGGGTGCGTTACTTCGTGCCCGTCTCCAGCTCGCGCAGCTTGTCGGCTTTCAGGGCCGTGACGGCCACCACCACCAGCGTCATCAGCCCGCCGAAGACCACGCTGGTCACGGTGCCCATCAGCTTGGCGGCGGCCCCGCTCTCGAAGCCGCCAATCTCGTTCGAGGAGCCGATGAAAATGTTGTTGACGGCCGACACCCGGCCCTTCATGTACTCCGGGGTGTGGGTGTGGATGAGGGTGCTGCGCACAATCACCGACACGGAGTCGAACACGCCCGTTAGAAACAGCAGGAACAGCGACAGCGCGTAGCTCTTCGACAACGCGAAGCCGATGGTGGCCAGCCCGAACCCGGCCACGGCCCCCAGCAGCTTGCGCCCGGCGCCCCGCCGCAGGGGCGAGTAGGTAATCCACACGGCCATCAGCACCGAGCCCACGGCGGGGGCCGCCCGCAGGTAGCCCAGGCCGTCGGGCCCGGTGTGCAGAATGTCTTTGGCGAAGATGGGCAGCAACGCCACCGCCCCGCCAAAGAGCACCGCAAACAAGTCGAGCGACAGCGCCGCCAGCACAATCTGGTTGGCGAAGATGAACCGCACCCCGCTCAGCACGCTCTCGCCCAGGCGCAGCCGTTCGCCCTCGCGCGGGGGCAGCGCCCGCCCCGCAATGCTCGCGAAGAGCAGCAGCGAGGTGAGCATCAGCCCGGCGTCCACCCCGTAGGCGAAGCCCTGGCCCCGCTGCGCAAACAGCAGCCCGCCAATGGCCGGCCCCACCACCGCCGACGCCTGCCAGCTGGTCGAGTTCCACGTCACCGCGTTCGAGAGCAGGCCGCGGTCGGGCAGCAGCTGGGGCATGAACGAGAACAGCGCCGGCCCCAGAAACCCGCGCGCAACGCCGCTCACGAACAGCACCACGTACAGCAGGGCCACGTACAGCGGCAGCGCCAGCACCTGCCGCCCGGCAAACGCCGCCGTCCCCGCCGGCCGCGCCAGCAGGAACAAGCTCAGCGAGCACAGCACCAGCACCGCCATCGCCGGCACGATAATCCGCTTGCGGGGCACCGAATCGGCCACGTGCCCGGCGTACAGCGACACCGTGATGCTGGGGATGGCCTCGGCCAGCCCAATGAGCCCCAGCGCGAGCGGGTTGCCGGTCAGCTCGTAAATCTGCCAGCCCACCACCACGCCCTGAATCTGGCTGGCCACGATGAAGAGCACCCGGGCCGACAGCAGCCGGCGGAATTCGGGGAGGCGCAGGGCGGCGTACGGGTCGTGAAGGGGGGAAGCAGCGGCAGTGGGCATACGGCGAAAACCGCCTGTGCGGCGGCGGGGGCAAAGGTAGGCCCGGCCGGCCCCGACCCCGCGGCCGGCGCGGGCGCCCGGCCCCATTTCGCTTACCTTGTGGGTGGATTGCGGCCCCGCTGCTTCGGCGCGTCCCGTCCTTTCGCCGCGCCCCATGACCGACTTCGGCCTGGAAATTACGCCCCGCCCCGACCTGCCGGCCATCGTGGCCCGGTGGCAGCGCGAAATCACCGCGCCTGAGCTGCAAGCCGGCTACCACGCCATCCTGGCCGCCGCCGACGCCCACTGCTGCTGGCGCTGGCTGCTCGACTTGCGCCGCCGCGAAGAGCTGGCCACGCCCGCCCTCAACGCCTGGGTCACCACCGCCTTCTTCCCGCAGTTGGCCGGCCGCTACGCCGCCCCGGTGCGCCTGGCCTTCCTCATTTCACCGCGGCGGGCGGCCCAGGAGCAGGCCGCCAGCTCGGCCAGCGCCATCAGCGCGGCCTCCCACCCCAGCCAGGGCTACCTCTCCGCCCTCTTCACCGACGAGGCCGCCGCCTACCACTGGCTGGCCGGGTAAGCGGCAGCAACGGAACGGCCTGCGGCACAGTGCGGAAAATATATTCGGGCTCGCCCCACCGCAATATTCGCAGGAATGGGGCTCAAATGAAGTTTTGCGGAAGGTTGCGTGATTTAAGTAAAAAGATTTTGTCATTTTTTCACATTGCCTATTGCGCAAGTGCATTTCACCGCTCTACATTTGGTCCGATTCCAGCGGATTAACTTAATCCGCCGTTCGTCGCGCTCAAAATTTTTCTCGGTAACTGCATACTATGGCCTAAAGCTCTACGTTCCCCTAATCCGTAGCTCTTTATGGACCTCTTGCAACCGAGCGACTCCGCGCTCATCTCGCTCTACCTGGCCGGCCAGGAATCCGCCTTCGCCATTCTGCTGGAGCGGCACCGGAGCCGGGCGTACACGACCATCCTCCTCATCGTGCGCGACGAGGACGTGGCCGACGACCTGCTGCAGGACACCTTTATTAAAGCCATCCACACCCTCAAAAGTGGGCGCTACAACGAAGAGGGCAAGTTTGCCCCCTGGATTTGCCGCATCGCCCACAACCTGGCCATCGATTCGTTCCGCCGGGGCAAGCGCACCCCCCACCTCCGCCTCGACGACAACGAGCGGCTGGCCAACACCCTCACCGTTGCCGACGACGGCCCCGACGACGTGCTGGCCCGCGAAGAAACCCACACCCGCCTTCGGGCGTTAATCCAAGAGCTGCCCGCTGCCCAAAAGGAAGTGCTGCTCATGCGGCACTACGGCGACATGAGCTTCCAGGAAATTGCCGACGCCACCGGCGTGAGCATCAACACGGCCCTGGGCCGGATGCGCTACGCGCTGATAAACCTGCGGAAGAAAATGACCGCACATTCTCTGCATCATTATGATTCAAACCTTACCCCATTCGACCCTGCTCCAGTATGTATACAACGAATTGCCTCCTGAAAGGCAGCGCGAGGTAGAGGAGGCGCTGCAGCACGACCCGGACTTGGCATCCACGTGCGCCGACCTCCTTTTGGCCCAGCGGGCTCTCGACGGCGTGCGCCGCGAGCCCCGGCCCGAAACCTCCGAGGCCATTTTGCGCTACTCGCGCACTTTTTTAGCCAGGTCCTGAGCCCGTTTAGCTTTTTGTGGCGGCCGCTGCATCACCCGCGCCAGCGCGGGTAACGCGGGAGTGGTTGGTGCCTGTGATGCTGAACGCAGGGAAGCACCTTGTCACGCTGGAACGAGTTGTTCTGATGTGGTAAGGTGCTTCCCTGCGTTCAGCATGACAGAAACAAAGTAGCCCAACCGCAGCCGGGCTATTTTTGCGCTCCGCCTACTACCTCACCGCATGACGCGCGCCGACCGATTCCGCTGTTTTCTCGATTACTTCCTCACGAATTTCCCAGAGCCCAAAACCGAGCTGGCCTACAACACCCCGTATGAGTTAATCGTGGCCGTGGTGCTCAGCGCCCAGTGCACCGACAAGCGGGTGAACCTGGTGATGCCCGCGCTGCTGGCGCAATTTCCGACGGCCGCGCACCTGGGCGCCGCCACCGCCGCCGCCGTTTTCCCTTACATCCGCAGCATTTCTTACCCCAACAACAAAGCCAAGCACCTGGCCGGGCTGGGCCGAATGCTCACCGAGGAATTTGCCGGCGAAGTGCCCAGCCAGCTTGAAGCGCTGCAGCGGCTGCCCGGCGTGGGCCGCAAAACGGCCAACGTGGTGGCCTCGGTCATCTACAACCTGCCCGCCATGGCCGTCGATACGCACGTCTTCCGGGTGTCGCGCCGCTTGGGGCTGGTGCCCGGCACGGCCACCACGCCGCTGGCCGTCGAAAAAGCCCTGGTGCGCCACATTCCCGAGGGCTTGGTTAACAAGGCGCACCACTGGCTGATTTTGCACGGGCGCTACGTCTGCGTGGCCCGCTCGCCCAAGTGCAGCATCTGCCCGCTGGCCGCCAGCTGCGCCTATTTCGGCAAGCACTTCGGCAAAGCTGTGGCCCACGTGCCCACACCCACAGGATAGCCGCCGCCGACAGCACGTTACAAATTTGTCCAACTCCCCGTTAGCACAAGTCAGCATAAACTCGGCAATGGTTGGCACAAAATGTTAATTGATAAAATGCAACGCTTGGTTTTGCTTTATATCTTATTTGCTGCTGCTTCCAAAAGCTGCTGCATGTGGCTGGCCAGTTGCTGCCGGTCGAATGCTTCGCCGGCCAGCCGGCGGCCGCGTTCGCCAGCAGCAGCCAGCACACCCGGCTGCCCCAGCAAAGTCCGCAGCTTTGCTGCCAACGCCTCGGGCTGCCCGGCGGGCACGTACCAGCCGCAGGCGTGCTGCTCCACCAACTGCTTGGTCCAGCCGTGGTTGGTGACCACCACCGGTGTGCCCACGGCCAGCGCGTCGTACAGCTTAGCGGGGGAGTTGGCATCGAGCACGGGCAGGCCCAAAAACGACACCACCGCCACATCGGCCACCGCAAACCAGCTGAAAACTTCGTGCCGGGCCTGCCCGCCCACCAGCCGAATGCGCCCCGGCCAGCGCGCCGCCGCCGCCGCAATCAGCGGCTCGTAGTAGCCGTGCCCCAGGAATAACCACACCGCGGCGGCGTCGGCTTTTACCAAGGTTTCGGCGGCGGCCACCAGCGTCGGCATGTCGTTGGCCCGGCCGAAGGTACCGGCGTACAGCACCACGCGCTTGCCTTCCAGCCCTTGGGCCCGGCGCAGGGCGGCCGCGGCCGCGGGCGTGGCGGCGGCCGCCAACTCCAGGTCGGTGCCGTTGAGCACGGTGGTCACCTTGGCGGGCGCAATGCCCAGGTCGGTCACGTAGCGCGCCATGTCGGGCGAGAGCGGCACAATGCGCCGGGCACTTTCATACAGCCGTTTTTCCGTGCGGTACAACTGTTGCCGCGCCAGGGCGGTGGGCACGGCCCCCATGGCAATGGGAAAAGCCGGCCACAAGTCCTGCACTTCAAACAGCCACGGCACCTTGCGCCAGCGGGCCACCTGCGCCGCCGCCCACGCCGCCGTCAGCGGCGTGCTAATGCCCCAGATGACGTCCGGTTTATCGATGCGCCAGCCCTCGCGCACAGCCCATGCGGCGTACTGGGCGAAGGCCAGGGCCCGGCGAGCGGGGCCCATGCGGTTGTCGTACCGCACCCGGGCTTCGCGAATTTCCACCCCCGGCGGCGCCCAGGCAAACTTGTTCGTCAGCCGCTGGCTTTTCCAGGCCGCGGTAGTCAGCAGCGTTACCCGGTGCGTTTTGGCGATGTGGGCCAGCAGCGTGTAGTGCCGGCTAGTGGCCGGACAGTCGGGGTTGGTGTGGTACTGGCTGAAAACGGCAATGTGCATGAGTGGTGAAGTGGTGAAATGGTGGGGTGGTGAGCTTGAGAGGCTAGCTGCGCAGATGAAACACCATGTTCACCACCTCACCATTTTACCACCTCACCGCTTGGGCCGGTAGTGCGACTCGTTGAGGATGCGCTGGGCGTCTTTTTCGGCCATCAGGCGGCCCAGGCTCACTTCGGGGTGCTCGGCTACGTACTTACGCACGATTTGCAGGCCCACCCATTGCCCCACCCGGCCGGGGCAGGTTTTGTCGATTTCGGGCACGTTGGGCCGCTCGCCCACGTATTTCTGCAGCAGAAAAGGAGTGGTTGAATACAGCAGGTTGCGTTCCAGGAAGTGGCCCCAGACCCGCGGCTCGTTTGCCTCCAGCCCCACCAGCTCGCGCCCAGTGTACCCCAGCAACAGCGAATCGGGCGCGCAGGGTAGCACCTGGCTGGCAAAATACAGCGCCTTGCCGGCGTGCACCATGGCATCGAGCATGGTGTTGGCGGTCAGCTCATGGCGGTTGTACTTGCTCGATACGTTCTGGGCCAACTGCGGCAACAGGCCGGCCGGAATGTAGCGGCGCAGCATGTACTGCGGCAAATCGGGCCGCTTGCTGGCTTTGGGGCCCACAAACCAGTCCAGGCTGAGCACCAGCAGGCTGTCGTTCACATAAATGTCCTTGCCCAGGAAGCCGCTTACGTACGTGGCCGTCGGCGGCACCCGAAAATCAGGAAAATAGTAGTGCGCCCGCCGAAAAAGCTCGGCCAGGTCGTGGCGCAGCGCCGCCGAATCGGGGAAGGCGGCCGCCGTTTCGCGGCCCAGCTGCTGCAAAGCCGCATTGGTGGCCATTTGCGGCATGCTGGCTTCCAGTTCCTTGGCAGTGGCAGGCTGGCGTTGCAGGTAATAGTGCGAAAACGCCGGGTTCTCATTCATAAACTGCTGCGCATCAACCGCCGCTTTTATCCTGAAAAAGGCCGGCTCCAAGTGTTTTATTCTCACCGAAACAGCCGGGGCGTCGGCCGCGGCATCGGAGCGGCAGCCGCTGGAGGCACCGTCTTTGCACGCACTCAGGCCCAGGCTCACGCCCAAAAACAACGGCAGCCAGCGCCGCCAAGCAAAATTTTTCTTTTCCACGCGCGTTACTTTGGGGTAAAATTAGCCAAAACCCGTCGGCAGAAGGCTTTCTCCGTACGTTACCGGGTATCTTTCCTGACATGAAAAAAATCTTCCTTGCCCTCCTGGTCCTCGCGGCTACCGTGGGCACCGCTTCGGCCCAGTTTGAAATCGGTCTGAAGGTTTCGCCTTCCGTCACCAGCCTGCGGGCCGAGTCCACTTCTGCTAACAGCTTTGCCAGCGCCGGCAGCAAGTTCGGCTTCGGCGGCGGCTTGGTGATAGATTATTTTTTTGGGGAAAACTACGCATTCAGCACCGGCTTGCTGCTCACTGGCAAAGGAGGCACCATTTCGTACAACGACATCAGCGATACCAATGCTCCGCTCAACGGCGTTAAGTTGCCTTTTAGCACGCAGTACCTGGAAATTCCGGTGTCCGTAAAGCTCTTCACCAACGAAATTGCCCCGGCCACGCGGCTCTACTTCCAGGTCGGCGGTTCGCTGAATGTGCCCATCGGCACCCGCATCGACGGCAGCAAATTCTACAAAGACCCGGCCACCAACATTGAGAACAAAGCCGGCGACTACGTCTACTTTATTGATGCCGACGCGTTGGCCGGTGCCGGCGTAGAATACCAACTAGCCAAAAGCACTAAGCTTTTCGCCGGTCTGAGCTACCACCGCGGGCTGGTCGACATCGACCATTATTTTGAAACCACGCGGAAATTCAAAGACGTCACCATTAAGAACAGCGGCTTTGCGCTGGACTTGGGCATCAAGTTTTAATTCCCGCTTTTCCCTCCTCTAAAACCAAAAAGCCCCGCCGTCTGCATTCGTGCAAACGGCGGGGCTTCTTCCTGCTTGCTAAAGCATCAGTCCACGATTTCGACTTCGCGGTCCTGCAGGCGGCTCATGGCTGCCGCCGAGGAGCGAAGTTGGATTTCTTCGCCCCGCTCGTCTTCAATGCGGTAATCGGTGAGGCCGAGGCTGCTGTCTTTCACCACTTTCACCCATTTGTAGTACTTGAGGTACCACTTCATTTGGCGCGACACCAGCCCCTTGGTGTAGTAAGCGTGCAGGAACGGGTGCACCGACAGCGTGATGCCCGATTGGTTTTGGTTCACCAGCAGGTCGTCGATGCTGTTGTCGATGTCGTCCGTCACCTGAATGGAGGCCGATATTTTGCCGGTGCCCCCGCAAGTAGGGCACACCTCACCGGTGACGATGTTCTCGGCCGGCCGCACCCGCTGCCGGGTGATTTGCAGCAGCCCGAACTTGGTGATGGGCAGCACCGTGAACTTGGCTTTGTCGTGCCTCATCACGTCGCGCACAGCGTCTTCCACCTTCTTGCGGCTCTCGGCAGCGCGCATGTCGATGAAGTCGATGACGATGATGCCGCCCATGTCGCGCAGGCGCAACTGCCGGGCCACTTCCTTGGCTGCCAACATGTTTATCATCAAGGCCGTGGCTTCCTGGTCGTTTTCCTGGTTGCTCTTGCTGCCCGAATTCACGTCGATAACGTGCAGGGCCTCGGTGTGCTCGATTACCAGGTAGCCGCCGCCGGGCACGGTCACGGTCTTGCCAAACAACGTTTTCAGCTGTTTTTCGATGCCCGTTTGCTCAAAAATCTTAATTTTTGAGTTGTGCAGCTTCAGCAGCCCAAGCTTGTCCGGCGCTATCTTTTGCAGGTAGTCGCGCATCTCGTCGTACATCGCCGGCGCGTCCACCATGATGCTGTCGAACGACTCGTTCAGCATGTCGCGCAGCATCGACGACGTGCGGCCCAACTCCCCGAGCACCTTGTCGTTGGGCTTGGCGGTGCGCAGCGTGGTGTAAAGCTGCTCCCACTTGGCCACCATGTCCTGCATGTCCTTGTCGAGCTCGGCCACCTCGCGGCCCTCGGCCACGGTGCGGATGATAACGCCAAAATTCTGCGGCTTTATACTGGTAATGAGGCGTTTGAGCCGGTCCCGCTCCGCCTTGCTCACAATCTTTTTGCTGATGCTGATGGTGTTCGAAAACGGCATCAGCACGAGGTAGCGGCCGGCCATCGAAATGTCGGTGCTCACGCGGGGGCCCTTGGTCGAAATCGGCTCCTTGATGATTTGCACCACCAGTTGCTGTCCTTTTTTGAACACGCTTTCGGCCTTGCCCACTTTGTCAAGCACGGGCTCGAACTTAAAGTCGTCGAGCCCTTTGCTGGCCCGGCCGTTTTGCACGCCACGTGCCCACTTGGTGAGGGAGTTGTATTGCTCACCAAGGTCGCCATAGTGCAGAAACGCGTCCTTTTCGTAGCCGATGTCCACGAAAGCTGCGTTCAGGCCGGGCATCACCTTTTTCACGGTGCCCAGGAAGATGTCGCCTACCGAGTAGTTGGTGTCGTTGCGGTCGAAGTGGTATTCAATCAGCCGCTTGTCTTGCAACAACGCAATCCGCTCGCCTTCCTGAGTAGAATTAATTACTAATTCATTACTCAAAGCATTGGTTTAGTTAATGTAACCTGCCGGGCGAGTGGCCGCAGCACTGCCCCGAAACCGGCAAAGGGAAGCCAGAACCGGTGGTTCTGGCTTCCCTCGCGAGCCACGGGAAAGCACCCAGTCAGCCACCCCAGGAGGCTACGTGAGAGATAGGCGGCTGGCTCCCTTCCCGTCAGGAAATCTACCGGCCGCCGCTACGCCCCGTGAGGCTTATTTCTTCTTGTGGCGGTTCTTGCGCAGGCGCTTCTTGCGCTTGTGGGTAGCAATTTTATGACGCTTTCTTTTTTTACCGCAGGGCATGATGCTTGGGGGTTAAGTTGGTGATTGATTGGGTCTTTGTTATTTCAATTTGGCTATTTCCTCGTCCACCGAAGCGGCCAGAGCCGGGTCGGCACTAAGGCTTTTGGCGGTGAGGAACGCCGCCTTGGCTTCTTCCTTGGCGCCGGTGCGGGCCAGGGTCACGCCGAGGTAAAATTGGCCGTTCACGTTTTTCGGGTTGACTTTCACCAAGTCCTGGAAACGCTTCACGGCTTTGTCAAATTGGTTGCTCTGCACCGCCAGAATGCCCATGTTATACAGGGCCTTCTCGTTGCGGGGGTCGGCTTCCAGCACCTCGCGCAGCAACGTAACGCCCTGCACGGGGTTCTCGGAAGCCATGTAGGCCATGCCGAGGTTGGTTTTGGCGTCGAGGTTGCCGGGGTCGTCCTTCAGCACTTTGGCGTAGAGCTCCCGCGCCTTGCCGCCGAGCAGTTTCACCCGCTCATCGGTGGCCGCAAAGCTAAACGCTTGAAAGTAGGCATCGGCGGCCTGCTGCCAGTTGCGGGCGCTGGGTTTGTTCAGCGCCACCTGTTCCAGGTAATAGCCGGCGCTGTCGAACCGCTCCACGTCGTTGTAGCGCCGGGCCAAGGTGGCGGCCAGCGTGGCGCGGGCCGCCGCACCGGGAGCTGCCCGGTAGTCTTTCAGCAAGCGGGCCAACTCCTGGCGCTGGGCCGTGGTGGCCGAGGTGTGCGGGGCGGCGTTGGGTCCGTTGTTCGCGGTAGCCGTGGCCGGCACCGGGCCCGACGAGGCTTCGGTTTTGGCGCCGTTGGTGCTTGGGCCACCGCCGTCGCGGTTAGCGGTTTTGGCGGCGTCCTTGTTCAACTCCGACCGGCTTTCCTTTGGCTTCATGATGCCTTTGGGCAACACAAACAAGCCGCCCACCAACACCAAAGCGAAGGTCAGGACAAGCAGTTGATGCAAAGCAGGGCGGGCAGCGGCCATGGACGGAAAAGAACAATCGGTACCGAGGCCTCAACCAACAGAAGCGAGTGGTTTAACACCCTAACGGTCAAACCGCTCTTTCTGCTGCGTGATTACCCGATACCGATTATCGGTAAAAACTACGCTTTGGCCGCAACGGCTTTCACCTTCTTGCTGTTCTTAATTTTAGCTACGAACGTCTTCGACGGCTTGAAGCTCGGGATGTAGTGTTCCTCGATGATAAGCGACGTGTTTTTCGAGATGTTGCGGGCCACTTTGCGGGCGCGCTTCTTGTTCACGAACGAGCCGAAGCCACGCACGTAAATGTTGTTGCCCTCCGTCATGGAATCTTTCACGACTTTGAAAAAGGCTTCAACAGTTATCAATACATCCGCTTTCTCGATGCCGGTCTTCGTGGAGATTTCGGCGATTACCTCAGCTTTCGTCACGTTGGTGTGGTACTTAGTGGGTTAAAAAAATGCGTTTTTAGGCAAAAAAGTCTCGATTTCCAGCGTAAGCCCTTGCCCGGTAGGCCGTTCGCCCTCGAAATCGGGCCACAAAGGTAACCCCCTTTTTTTGTTTTACCAACCTGCGCCCCGAAACTATGCCTGGGGCCAAATTATTCGTCCTCACAATTTTGGCAAAACTTCCCCCCCGGCCTTCGTTTCTGGCCGCTGCGCTGCTGGCCTGGTACCCGCGGCACCACCGCGACCTGCCGTGGCGCCACACCCGCGACCCGTACGCCATTTGGCTATCGGAAGTCATCCTGCAGCAGACCCGTGTGGCCCAAGGGCTCCCCTATTACGAAACCTTCCTTGAAGCCTATCCCACCGTGCAGCGGCTAGCTGCCGCGCCCGAGGCGGAGGTGCTGCGCTACTGGCAGGGCCTGGGGTACTATTCCCGGGCCCGCAACATGCACCACACCGCCCAGCAGGTGGTGACCGAGCACGGGGGCATTTTTCCCGGCACCTACGCGGGCCTGCTCCGGTTGCGGGGCGTGGGGCCCTACACGGCGGCGGCCATCGCCTCGTTTGCCTTTGATGAGGCCGTGGCCGTGCTCGACGGCAACGTGTACCGGGTGCTGGCCCGCGTTTTCGGGCTGCACGCCGACATTGCGGCGCCCAGTTCGCGCAAGGAGTTCCAGGCCCTGGCCGACCAGCACATCCCGAGCACCGCCCCGGCCGATTTTAATCAGGCCATCATGGAGTTTGGGGCCCTGCAGTGCACGCCCGCCAAGCCCAACTGCCTGTTTTGCCTGCTGCAAAGCCGGTGCTGGGCGTTTCAGCACGGGCAGGTGGCGCTGCTGCCGGTGAAAAGCAAAGCCAAGGCGGCGCGCACCCGCTACTTTCATTACTTCGTGCTGCGGCACGGCGGGCAAACGTACCTGCGCGAACGGCGCGAGAAAGACATCTGGCAGGGCCTCTACGACTTTGCCCTGGCCGAAACCGCCGTGCCCGAGCTACCCGCCGCCGAGCTGTTGCGCCATCTCGATGCGCTGGGGGCCCAGTTGGATACGAGTCACGCCGCGGAACCCTCCGCAGCTTACCGCCACGTACTTAGCCACCAGAAGCTGGAGGCGCGGTTCCATCCGCTGGCGTTGGCCCAGCCGCTGCCCGCGTCCACGCTCCGCGATTTGGGCTTGCGGGCGTATTCAACCGATGAAATTGACGCCTTGCCCAAGCCCCAGCTCATTGCCAACTATTGCAGCCATAAGCTGTAGCGCCCATTGGATTCCGGTATGTACCTGACATTTTCGCTGGTTGCTAGAAACTGTAGCGCAAGCCCGCGGCGCCACCTCCGCCGACTATCGCCGCTTTGGAACCCAAGGCCCTAGCAAAGGATTCTATCCACGATATATTGGCATTGGCATCGGCTGTGAGCTGCCAGTGCGGACGTAGTCGGTACTGGGCTCCCAGCCCGAGCAGCACCGGCAGGTCGCCGATGCGGCGGTATTCGGCGGCGGTTTCGGACAGCGGGTTGTTTTCAATCGTCGTGCGCGAAACCTGTTGAAAAGTCCCCTGCACAAATGTTAGCCCGATGATAGTACCTACTTGGAGCCGGGCCGCTGAGGGGTGCAGTTGCCAGCGCACGAGCAACGGAATGGCCACCGGGTGCGCGTCGCTGTTGGTTTCGTAGTACCGATAGCGCGACGTTGGGTCTTGAGTAGTCTCGACGGTCACGGCGCCTAACCGGTTGCGAACCAATAGGCCTGCCTCCACTGAAATGCGACTATTGAAGCTGTACCCGACTGAAAATTGACCTGGCAACAAGCTATATGTTGAATTTAGCCCTCCTCCGTGCACTGTTTCGGGCTGGGGGTAGTGCTGGTAGGCGGCTTGCAGGCCCACGTACCAATGCGAGTTGGGCCTGGCAGTCGGCACCTCCTGCGCACTGACCAGGCACGGCATGGCGGAAAGTCCAAAGAGCAATGAGTTTTTTTTCAGGTATTCAGGAGTGAGCCCCGGCCGACCCTTGAGTGAACCGACGTAAATGCTCACGAGTGAAGCACCCTTACGCAGCCGCAACAACCCTAAATGTGCCGCTACATGACTTTACCTAAACACAATATTATTGTTAATCAATTAATTTTCATGTTTTTACGATAAATTAATAAGGCATTTGGCAGCTTTTATGTCAGTAAGTATAGCGGTTGCTTAGCAGGTCAACACCTAGCCCCTGTTTCCCAACAATTTTAGATTTTACGGCGAAATTCATTAGTAATAATGTTTGAACTCTTAGTTTAACTTCCTATCTTTGAAGTAAGAAAGGCCGAGTGGCCATTTCGATTGTGTATTTCCTAACGTGCATTGATATGGCCGGAGTGAACAAGGTGATTTTGGTAGGCAACCTGGGCAAGGACCCCGAAGTGCGCCACTTGGAAGGCGGGGTGAGCGTGGCTCATTTTACCCTCGCTACCAACGAGTATTACAAGGACAAGCAAGGCACCCGCGTGGAGCGCACCGAGTGGCATAACATCTCGGCGTGGCGCGGGCTGGCCGACATGGCTGATAAATTCCTCAAAAAGGGCCAGCAGGTGTACATTGAAGGCAAGCTGCGCACCCGCCAATACCAGGACAAGGACCAGCAAACCCGTTACATCACGGAAATCATCGCCGACGAGATTTCGATGCTGGGCGGCCGTCCCCAGGGCGCCGGCGGCGCGGTTGCCGACGCCAACGGTGCCGCGGCCGAACCGCAGCAAAGCTTCCGCCAGGAACCGGAGCTGGACCAACTGCCTTTTTAAACAGCCCCGCTTCCGCTTGACAACAAAAAGCCCCGGCACTTGTCCGGGGCTTTTTTCGTTGTCGCTGGCACCGGCCACCGGTTACCTTTGAAGCGTGGAACGCGCCCGTTTCGAGCGCCTTTGCCTTATAAATAAAAGCACTTGGGCCTGATGGTGAACAGAATTTTGGGTTTGGTGGTGGCGCTGGCGCTGCTGACGGGCTGCTCGTCGGCGCCGGATTTCACGCCCAAGCCCAAGGGCTACAACCGCATCGACTTGCCGGCCCACCGCTACCGGCTGCTGCCGGGCGGGCGGCCCTACGAGTTTGAGTATTCGAAAGAAGCGGTGATAAAGCGCGATTCATCTTCGATTGCGCAGCCGTACTGGATAAACGTGTACTACCCCAAGCTGCACGCCAACGTGCAGATTACTTACATGGACGTGCAGCGCGACCGACGCCTCTACAACAAGATGATGGAGGACGCCCGCAAGCTCACCGGCAAGCACGAAATCAAGGCCACGGCCATCGACGAGCGAATTTTGAAGACGCCGAGCGGCATGCGGGCTTCGGTGTTCACGCTGTCGGGCGAGGTGCCGAGCCAGTTTCAATTTTACACCACCGACAGCACGCACCACTTTTTGCGCGGGGCGCTGTATTTTCAAACCGCCACGGCCAACGATTCGCTGGCGCCGGTGATTGAGTACGTGAAAACGGACATGATACGGATGCTGAACACGCTGCGCTACAAGTAGCGCCGATGGCGGTTTGCGCTCCGTTTGCGCCGCTCAACTGTTGCACATAAAATAACCGGCGAAAGGCTGCCAGCCCCCAGCAGTAGCTAACAGCTATTCAATGAGTAACTTCTTCAACACCCGGCTCGAAGCGTTGCGCACGGTGGGCAGCACCCAACGGGCGCAGGTGCTGGGCAAAGAACTGGGCCTGTTCACCTACGGCGACCTGATTCAGCGCTACCCGTTCCGGTACCTGGACCGCACGCAGGTGTACCACGTGGCCGACTTGCACGACGACCTGCCTTATGTGCAGGTGCGCGGCATGCTGCGCGGCAAGGAGCTGGTGGGCGAAGGCCCCAAGCAGCGCCTGACGGCCAAGGTGGGCGACGGCACCGGCGAGCTGGAATTGGTCTGGTTCAAGGGCGTGAAGTGGGTGCAGCAGTACACCAAGAACAACCAGGAATACATCGTTTTTGGCAAACCGACGATGTTCAACGGCCGGCCCCAAATGGCCCACCCCGAACTGGAGGAGGTGAGCGAAGCCAAGCCGGGCCAGAGCTTTCTGCAGCCGGTGTACAACACGTCGGAGAAACTCAAAAACTACCACCGCGTGGACAGCAAGGCCATCATGCGGATGGTGGCCGAGCTATTGAAGCTGGCCCTGCCGCACGTGGTGGAGTCGCTGTCGCCGGCGCTGATAGCGCATTACGCGCTGATGAGCAAGGCGCAAGCCCTGCAGCAAATTCACTTCCCGCAAAGCCCGGAGCTGCTGGCGGCGGCCCAGTTCCGGCTGAAGTTCGAGGAGCTGTTTTACGTGCAGCTCAAGCTGCTGCGGCAGCGCGACCAGCGCAAGGTGACTTTGGCCGGCCAGGTTTTTAACCAAGTGCCGACGCTGGTGGATTTCTACAAAAACCACTTGTCGTTTGACCTGACCGGCGCGCAAAAGCGCGTTATTCACGACATCTACAAAGATTTTTGCACCGGGCAGCAGATGAACCGGCTGTTGCAGGGCGACGTGGGCTCGGGCAAGACCATCGTGGCCTTCATTGCCATGCTCATGGCGGCCGACAACGGCGCGCAGAGCTGCATCATGGCGCCCACCGAAATCCTGGCCGACCAGCACTACACCGGCCTGAAGGTGTACGCCGATGCGCTGGGCATTCACATTGGTAAGCTCACAGGCAGCACCCGCACCGCCGACCGGCGCGTGTTGCACGAAGAACTGCGCAACGGCACCATGCACATGCTGGTGGGCACCCACGCCCTGCTGGAAGACGTGGTGCAGTTCCGCAACCTGGGCCTGACGATTATGGACGAGCAGCACCGTTTTGGGGTGGCGCAGCGTTCGAAATTGTGGCAGAAGAACCCGCACGTCATTCCCCACGTGCTGGTGATGACGGCCACGCCCATTCCGCGGACCCTGGCCATGACGCTGTACGGCGACCTTGACGTGAGCGTGATTGACGAGCTACCCGCCGGCCGCAAGCCCATTGTGACGGTGCACCGCTACGACGCCAACCGGCTGAAAGTGTTCGAGTTCATTCGCGACCAGGTGAAGCTGGGCCGGCAAGTCTACATCGTGTACCCGCTGATTGAGGAGTCGGAAACGATGGACTACAAGGACCTGACCGACGGCTACGAGAGCGTGAGCCGCGCCTTCCCGGAGTTCCAAATCAGCATCGTGCACGGGCGCATGAAGGCCGAGGAAAAGGACTACGAAATGCAGCGCTTCATCAAGCGGGAAACCCAGATTATGGTGGCCACTACCGTGATTGAGGTGGGCGTGAACGTGCCCAACGCTTCGGTGATGGTGGTTGAATCGGCGGAACGGTTCGGGCTTTCGCAGCTGCACCAGCTGCGCGGGCGCGTGGGCCGCGGCGCCGACCAGAGCTATTGCATCTTGATGACTGGGTTCAAGCTGAGCAAAGACGCCCGCACCCGCCTCGAAACGATGGTGCGCACCAACAACGGCTTCGAAATTGCCGACATTGACCTTAAGCTGCGCGGCCCCGGCGACCTGATGGGCACCCAGCAAAGCGGCGTGCTCGACCTGCTCATCGCCGACCTGGCCAAGGATGGACGCATCCTGAGCGAAAGCCGGGCGGCGGCCCAAGCCCTGCTCACGGAAGACCCGAACCTGGCGCACCCGGACAACGGCAACATCCGGCGGCACATCGAAAGCCTGCCCGCCACGGCCGTAAATTGGAGTCGGATTAGTTAGATTCCCGGCGTACCCAAAAAGCAAAAAAAACGACCCTGATACGGGCCGCTTACGTTCTTAATCTAATACATTTCGGCCAGAAGCCCGTTGCCGCCCTGCTGTGGCTGAGCCGGCTCTTGCACAGGCTCCACGGGCTCTGAAGTGAGCACCTGGTGCACCAGTACAATGGACGTATCCGAAACGATTTGGGGCTGAACAATTTGCGCTACTGCCACCGGGGCTGGTTGTTTGGCAAGCTTGCCGCCAATAATTAGCGCGGACAGCAGTGTGAATTTGAGAAGTGACTTCATAATATAATTAATAATCCGGGGTGCAAAGGTAAGACAGGACGCAGGCTAATTTAAATTGAGACGTCGAGGTGCCGAAATGGCGCGACCAACGGATGTATTTTGGGGTTGCATTTGAATAAGTGAAACGTGTGGAGTTGCAGACCTCGGTTGAGCAGCTGAAAGCGGACACGAAGTAAACGGGCTCCCTGTACGAATGTGACGCCTGCAGTGTTATGGTTGAAACACCTTTTTGTTAGCTGCTGCCCCTGAGATTGCGCCCCTTGCGGCGCCAAGTGCCAAAAAGAATGACCAGAAGCGGTACTTTTGGGGGCATGGGGCAGCTAAAATCCATATTTTTATGATTCAGATTCGCCAAATTTTCACGTTGCACCGGGCATCGCTGCTGGGGCTAATGGGATGGGCCGTGCTGGGCGCGGCGGCTCCCGCCGCGGCCCAGAAGGCGAAGTCGGCCCCGTTTAGCTACCTGCCCGAGCAAGGCGCCGACCGTTACGACATGCGCGTGCTCCGCAAGAGCCTGCCGCTGGCCGACGGCTCGGGCTTCGTTATCCTGGCCCACCAGAGCGCCGGCGGCTACGCCGTGGAACGCTACGACGCCGACTTGAAAAAGCAGTGGAGCACGGCCATTTCCGTGACGCCCGGCGAGACCCTGGAGGCCTTTGGGCGCGGCCCGCAGCAAGCCTTGGTGGTGCTGCACCACAAGGACGAAGGCGGCCAAAACCTGGCCGTGGTGGCGGTGAACCTGCAAAGTGGCCAGAAAGGTGCGGCCAAAGTGGTGATGACTGCCCCGGCGCGCGACCGCCGGCCGGGCGTGTCCATCTCGCCCGACGGCAACCGGCTGCTGGCCTTTCGCTACTTCACCCGCGAGCAGCAGGTGAAGAGCATCGCCGCCACGCTGTTTGACCAAAACCTGGCGCAACTGGAGGAAAAGGCCTACGATTTCCGCGACCAAGGCGACTTTTTTTCGCCGGCCGTGCACGTGGCCAACGACGGCACCCAATACGTGACGCTGATTAGCGACGGCATGAAGAAACTAACCGTGCGCCGCTACCCGGCCGGGAAATCGCCGGAAATCAAGGTGTTGGGCGTGCCGGTTGGCGGCACGTTTGGTGGCAAGGCCGTCACCATCCGCGACGCCAAGTTTACCGTGCTGGGCGACGGCAGCCTGTACGCCGCCGCGCTGTGCGCCGATTATGCCACCGGCGAATACTACAGCCTGAAGGTGGTGAAATACGATTTCAGCGGCACTGGCGACATGAAGTTTTCGCCGGAGTTTCGATTCACGCCCGCTTATCTGGCCGAAGTGGGCAAAGCCAACGGCATGGATGTGAAGCGCCTGGACGACGTGTACCTGGCCGACATGCTGCTAACGGCGGAGAAGCAGTTGGTGGTGGTGGCCGAAAAGCATTTTGAAGAAGGCGGCAGCGAAGCGCCGGTGCACGCCCGCGAGCTGCACGTGTTTGGCTACAACGAGTACGGGCAGCCCACTTGGCACAGCATCGTGGCCAAAGACCAAGTGGCCCCGGCCGTGGACGCCTACACCGGCATCGGCTTCCGGGCGGCGGTGTTCGGCAACACCGTGCAGCTGCTTACCCTGGAAAGCATCAACAAAAAATCGGACCTGTACTTGCGCCGCGTGAACGCCCAAACCGGCGTAATCAGCCCGCCCGAGCGCCTCAAGTTGAACGTGGCCGACGACCAAAGCCTCGCCTACGTGAAGGACTTCACCACTTGGCTGGGCGAGAAAACCATCGTCGGCGTGAGCCGGCCGAGCAAAAAGTCGGCGGCCTTGCAGTTGGAGAAAATTGTGGTGAAGTAGCGCATGAACCCGCGACGCAACTGGGTGGGCCGGGTGGCTTGGGGCGTGGCCGGCGTGCTGGCCCTGTTCAGCTTTGTGCTCTTCAACCAATCTTACCGCTTCACGCACTTCGATGCGGATGCGCCCGCGCCCGCCGGGGCGCCTTCCGGCCTCACCATCGCCAAGTATGCGCTGCTGGGCCTGCCTAACGCCCGGCCCGTGGACGGCCCAGCGCCCGACACCGCATATCAAAACGTCGGCTTTGTGGCGGCCGATGGCACGCACCTGGCTGCGTGGTACGTGCCCGTGGCGCAGCCCTGCGGCACGGTGGTGCTGTTCCATGGCTACCACAGCGAACGGGGCGGGCTCGCCGCCGAGGCCAAAGGCTTCCACCGCCTAAGGTTCAGCACGCTGCAAGTAGACTTTCGCGGCTCCGGGGCTTCGGATGGCAACTTCACCTCGGTGGGCTACGACGAAGGCCAGGACGTGAAGGCCGCGTACGACTGGGCTTTCCGGCAAAACGTCAATCAGAAAATCTACCTTTTTGGCGTGAGCATGGGCGCCGTGGCGGTGCTGCACGGCATGAGCCAGTACCCCACCATGCAGCCGCAGGGCTTGCTGTTGGAGTGTCCGTTCGGCACCATTCTGGACGCCTCGCGGGGCCGTTTGCGCACGTTGCACGCGCCCGAAGAACCGCTGGCGCACCTCATCGTGTTCACCGGCAGCCTGCAAAACGGTTTCTGGGGCTTCAATTTCGACGCCGTGACCTATGCTCGCACGGTGCGGGTGCCCACCCTGCTGCAATGGGGCGAACGGGACCCGCGCGTGACCCGGCAGGAAACCGACGCCATTTTCGCGGCCCTGCGCGGCCCCAAGCAACTGGTGCTCTACCCCACCGCCCAGCACGAAAGCTACGCCCGCAAGGCCCCGGCCCGCTGGCTGACTTCAGTAGCGGCCTTTCTTAAATAGGTTGGACTTAGGGTTCTTTGCGAACGTCCTGCTTCCGACAAAAAGAGCCGTTCCTGAAACCAGGAACGGCTCTTTGGCTTTGCAGAAAGCAGGATTAGAGCGCGTATTCGTTGGCTTCAATCACCACGGCGGCCACGCGGCGGCGGGCGTCGCGCACGTTCAGCAGCTCCGCCTTGGTGAAGCGCTTGAGGCCCATGGTCAGCAGGCGCTGCTCGTCGCCTTCGGTCATGCTGCCGATGGCGTCTTTGCCGGCCTTCTCCACCGAGTCCACCGTGTCGTTAAGGTAGACGCGGGCAATGTCGGCCTGCACGGCCAGCGCCTCGGCGCCTTTCACGCTGGCTTCTTTCTCCACGCGCAGCAGGGTGCTTTCGGCCACGTACACCTTGATGGCCATGTCAGCGATGTTCATTAGCAGCTCCTGTTCCTTGGCGAGGGTGGCGGCGTACTTCTGCACGGCCGTGCCAGCCACCATCAGGATGGCCTTTTTCAGGTTGGCAATGGTTTTCATTTCCTTGCTGAACAGGCCGGTTTCTTCGTTCTGGCTCATGGTCGGAATGCTCAGCAGCTCCTGCTGCACGGCCTGGGCGGGGCCCATCAGGTCGATTTCGCCCTTAAGGCCCTTCTTCAAAATCATGTCAACGGCCAGCAGGCGGTTGATTTCGTTGGTGCCTTCGAAAATGCGGTTAATGCGCGAATCCCGGTAGGCGCGGTCCATGGGGTAATCGGCCGAGAAGCCGTAACCGCCGTAAATCTGCACGCCCTCGTCCACCACGTAGTCGAGCACTTCCGAGCCTTCCACTTTCAGGATGGCGCACTCCACGGCAAACTCGCGGGCCGCGCCCAGCAGGGCTTCGTTGGCGCCTTTGCCTTCGGCCATGAGCTGCTGCTCCATGCGGTAGATGTCGGAACCGGCGCGGTAAATGGCCGATTCGGCGGCGTAGAGGCGGATGGCCTGTTGCGCCACTTTGTAGCGGATGGCACCAAACTTGGCAATGGGCATCTTGAACTGCACCCGCTCATTGGCGTACTTCACGCTCAGCGTGGCAGCCATTTTGGCGGCGCCCAGGCAGGCGGCGGCCAGCTTGATGCGGCCGATGTTCAGCACGTTGAAGGCGATGAGGTGGCCCTTGCCAATCTCGCCCAGCACGTTCTCCTTGGGCACCTGCGCATCGGACAAAAACACCTGCCGCGTACTGCTGCCCTTGATGCCCATCTTGTGCTCCTCGTTGCCGAGGCTCAGACCGGGCGTGTTTTTTTCCACAATGAAGCCGGTGAACTTGTCGCCGTCAATCTGAGCAAACACGATGAACACGTCGGCGAAGCCGGCGTTCGTAATCCACATTTTCTGGCCGTTCAGCACGTAATGGGTGCCCTCGGCGTTGAGCACAGCCTTGGTTTTGGCGCCCAGCGCGTCGGAACCGGAGCCGGGCTCGGTGAGGCAGTAGGCCCCCATCAGGGTGCCGTCGGTGAGGCCGGGCAGGTACTTGGCTTTCTGCTCGTCGTTGCCGAAGTATAGGATGGGCAGCATAGCGATGCCCGTGTGCGCCGCAAACGCCACCGGAAACGAGTGACCGCCGCCCAAACCCTCGGTCACCCGCAGGGCCGTGGGAAAGTCCATGTCCAACCCGCCGAACTGTTCCGGGATGCTCACCCCGAACAGGCCCAGTTGGCCAGCTTTTTCCATCAGGCCGCGCATGAGGCCTTCCTCGTGGTTGTCGAGGCGCTCGAGCAGCGGCTGCACTTCGGCCTGCACGAAGTCGAGGCAGGTCTGGTGCATGTAGTTCTGCTCCTCGGTGAAGTCGGCCGGCGTGAAGACGTTCTGCGCATCGGTCGGCTTGATGATGAATTCGCCGCCCTTCAGGCTGGCTTGCTGCGTTACTTCCATGACGGTTGGGGGTGAGGTGTAGAGTTGAAAAGTGTTAGGCTAGCCTACTAGTTTGAGAAACAATGAGCCGGCTTGTTTAGTGTTGCAAGATACAAAAAAATGTTAGGCGTGCCTACTACTTTGTTTGAAAAAAATCCCGAATGAGCGGTGTTTTCTTTGAATTCATTACTATCAGAGGTAGCCCAATCCCTTGTCTTCAATGCTAGCTACTTCGGGCAAGGATTGCAAGTAGTTAGCCAATAACAGCCGTTGCTCTTCTGTTGGTGTTTTGTAAGTCAGACTCGCGTCAAGGATGAACGAATAGCCATCGGCGCTGCCTGCCCTAAAAACGCGGAACCCTTGTAAGTTGGCCAAAGCCGAAAAACGCTCTTTTACTTCGTTAGCCTTCTCCTCCGACAGGCCTGGGTGAAATGTACACCTCACCCACCACTGTTGAACTTCAAATTCCCGCAGCCGGAGTTTCTTGCGCAGCCGTTTTTTCATCTTATTGGTTCATTCTGGTCCGTTGTTACCACCTGTCATCCTGGGCTTGCGAAGGACCTTACCACGTTTGCATCGATTGAAATTACTGCAAACTGTTCTTCAGTGATAAGGTCCTTCGCTGCGCTCAGGATGACAGATGGGACGTTACTTCAGCAGCTCGTAGATGCCGGCCACGCCCTGGCCGCCGCCCACGCAGGCCGTAACCATGCCGTACTTCTTGCCGCGCTCGCGTAACTCATCAAACAGCTGAATGCTGAGCTTGGCACCGGAACAACCCAGCGGGTGGCCCAGGGCAATGGCCCCGCCGTTCACGTTCAGCTTCTCGGGGTCGATGCCCAGCTCGCGCACCACGGCGAGGCTCTGCGAAGCGAAGGCTTCGTTCAGCTCAATCAGGTCGATGTCGTCCAGCTTCAGGCCGGCTTGCTTGAGGGCTTTCGGCACGGCCTTGATGGGCCCCATGCCCATGATGCGCGGGTCCACGCCTTCGGAGGCGTAGTTCACCATGCGGGCAATGGGCTCCAGGTTCAACTCCTTCACCATCCGTTCCGACACAACGAGCACGAAGGCCGCGCCGTCGGAAGTCTGGGAGGAGTTGCCGGCGGTGACGGTGCCGTTGGCCGCAAACACGGGGCGCAACTTACCTAGGGCTTCCACCGAAGTGTCGGCGCGGGGGCCTTCGTCGGTATCCACCACGTAAGAGCGGTTTTTCTTCTTGCCGGTGGCCTGGTCCACGTAGGTTTCCTCCACCGTCACGGGCACAATGCTCTTGGCGAATTTGCCGCCCTGGATGGCTTTGATGGCCTTCTGATGCGAGTTGTAAGAAAATTCGTCCTGGTCCTGACGGGTGATTTTGTAGTCGTTGGCCACGGCTTCGGCGGTGAGGCCCATGCCCATGTAGTAGTCGGGGTGGTTCACGGCGAGGTTGTAGTTGGGCACGGTTTTCCAGCCCACGGTGGGCACCATGCTCATGCTCTCGGTGCCGCCGGCGATGATGCAGTCGGCCATGCCGGCCGAGATTTTGCCCACGGCCATGGCAATGGTTTCCACGCCCGAGCCGCAGTACCGGTTCACGATGAGGCCCGGCACGTTGATGGGCAGGGCCAGCAGCGAAATCAGACGGCCCATTTGCAGGCCCTGCTCGGCCTCCGGCACGGCATTGCCAACGATAACATCGTCGATACGCGTGGGGTCGAGGGCCGGCACCTGGGCCACAAGGTGCTTGATGACGGTGGCCGCGAGGTCGTCGGGCCGGGTGAAGCGGAAGCCGCCGCGCGGGGCTTTGCCCACGGCCGTGCGGTAGCCAGCTACGATATATGCGGTGTTGTTCGACATGTTATTTTGAGTTGTCATCCTGAGCATTCCGCGGATGAAGCGGCAGCGAAGGACCTTATCACGCCTGCGCTACTGAGGTTTAAAACGCTGACAAAGGCAGCCGTGATAAGATGCTTCCTTCGTCAGCATGACAAATAGTTAGTTCCGCAACGGCTTACCCGTGGTCAGTATGCTCTGAATCCGCTCCAGCGTCTTACGCTCGCCGCAGAGGCTGAGGAAGGCTTCGCGCTCCAAATCCAGCAGGTACTGCTCGCTTACTTCGGTGGGCGAGGACAGGTCGCCGCCGCACATCACGTAGGCCAGCTTGTCGGCAATGAGCTGGTCGTGGGTCGAGATGTAGTTGCCCTGCTGCATGGCGTACACGCCGGTTTTGAACATGGCCAGCGCGCCCTTGCCGTGCACCTTGATGTTGGTTTTCGGCGTGGGCTGGGTGTAGCCGGCATCGGCCAGGTCGAGGGCCGCGGCTTTAGCAGCGGCGATGACGCGGTTGCTGTTTACCACGATTTCGTCGCCCCGGCGCAGGAAGCCCAGGTCCATGGCTTCGGCAGCAGAGGTCGAGACCTTGGCCGTGCTGATAGTCATATATGTGTTGCGCAGCAGGTTGAATTCGGGCTCGCCGTCTTCGTACTTGGCCGCGGTGCGCAGGGTCATTTCCTTGGTACCGCCGCCCCCGGGAATCAGGCCCACGCCGAACTCCACGAGGCCGATGTAAGATTCGGCTGCCGCCACCACCCGGTCGCAGTGCAGGTTCAGCTCGCAGCCGCCGCCCAGCGTGAGGCCGTGCGGGGCGCCTACCACCGGAATGCTGCTGTAGCGCATCCGCATCATGGCGTTCTGGAACTGCGAAATCATCAGGTTCAGCTCGTCGAACTCCTGCTCCAGGGCCTGCATGTACACGAGGCCCAGGTTGGCGCCGGCCGAAAACTGCGGCGCGTCATTACCCACCACGAGGCCGCGGTAGCCTTTTTCGGCCATGTCCACGCCGCGCAGCAAGCCTTCGATGACGTCCTGGCCCAGCGAGTTCATCTTGGAATGAAACTCCACGTTCAGGATACCGTCGCCGAGGTCGATGACCGACGCACCGGCGTTTTTCCAGAGCACCTTGCCGGTGGTGCGCAGGTTGTCGAGGATGATGAAGTTCTCGACGCCCCGAACGGGCTGGTAGCTCTTGGTTTCGGCATCGTAGTACTCCTTGCTGCCGGCGGCGTTCACCTTGTAGAATGAAGTGTGGCCGGCGGCCAGCATCTCGGTCACCCAGGCGGCGGGCTGCTTACCCTCGGCCGTCATCAGCTCGATGCCTTTGGGCACGCCCAGGGCGTCCCAGGTTTCAAACGGGCCCATTTCCCAGCCGAAACCGGCGCGGAGGGCATCGTCAATCTTATAGAGGGCGTCGGTGATTTCGGGCACGCGGTTGGTCACGTAGGAGAACAGGCTGCCGAAGCTCTTGCGGTAGAACTCGCCGGCCTTGTCCTTGCCGATTACCAGCGCTGCAAAGCGGGGCGCCAGCGTATCCATGCTCTTGGTGAGCTCCAGCGTGGCAAATTTTACCTTGGCGCTCGGCTTGTACTCCAGCGTAGCGAGGTCCAGCGCCTGGATTTCCGACTTGCCGCCTTCGCCCTTCACTTTCTTGTAGAAGCCCTGGCCGGTTTTGTCGCCCAGCCACTTGTTCTCGCCCATTTTCTTGAGGAATTCGGGCAGCGCGAACACGGCTTTGGCCTCGTCGTTGGGCAGGCCCTGGGCCAAGCCGTTGGCCACGTTCATCAGCGTATCGAGGCCCACCACATCGGAGGTGCGGAAGGTGGCCGACTTGGCGTGGCCAATCACCGGGCCGGTGAGCTTGTCCACTTCCTCCACCGTCAGGCCCAGTTCCTGCATGATGCGCAGCACGTCCATGATGGCGAACACGCCCACCCGGTTGGCGATGAAGGCCGGAGTATCCTTGGCCAGCACCGTGGTTTTGCCCAGGTACAGGTCGCCGTAGTGCAGGAGGAAATCGGTGATGGCCGGGTCGGTGTCCGGCGTCGGGATGATTTCGAGCAGCTTCAGGTACCGCGGCGGGTTGAAGAAGTGCGTGCCGCAAAAATGCTGCTTGAAGTCCTCCGAGCGACCCTCCGTCATCAGATGAATCGGGATGCCGCTGGTGTTGCTGGTGATGAGCGTGCCCGGCTTGCGGAACTGCTCCACGCGCTCGAACAGGCTCAGTTTGATGTCGAGGCGCTCAACCACCACCTCAATGGTCCAGTCGCAGCCGGCAATTTCCTTGAGGTTGTCGTCGAAGTTGCCGGTCTTGATGCGGCTCGCATCGGCCTTGCGGTAGAGCGGCGACGGGTTGGCCGCAACGGTGGCCTGCAGGGCGGCGTTCACAATGCGGTTGCGCACGGCCGGCGCGTCCAGCTTCAAGCCTTTTTTCTCTTCGTCGGGCAGCAGTTCCTTGGGCGCAATGTCCAGCAGCAGCACCTGCACGCCGATGTTGGCGAAGTGGCAGGCAATGCGCGAGCCCATGACGCCGGAACCCAGCACGGCAACTTTCTTGATGGTTCGATTCATCCTTTTTTGGGTGGTGATGAGGTGGATGGGAAGGTGTTGCACGACGGCTTATTCCATGCGTTATCTGGGTCTAAGAAGCCGCCGCTTCCTGCCGCAACGGCTTCAGCACAAACTCTTCAAAAAGTGTTTTGCCCTCAATCATGCCCGTAATCTGGGCAGCTACTTTGAAGAAAACGTCGAGCTGGCTTTGGGAGATTTTCTCCCGCATTTTCAGATTAAAGTGCCGCACGGTCTGCCGCGAAATCTCCTTTTTCTCCAGCCCTACGGGCGTCAGGAAAATGCGCACCGAGCGTTTGTCCACGGTGTCGGCCTGCTTGTAAATCAGCCCTTTCTCTTCCATGCTCCGCAAGATGCGGGTGAGGCTGCGGGTTTCGAGGCCCAGCAGCGGCGCAATTTTGGTGGCCGGCGTGCCGCGTTCCTGGTCGATGTTGAGCAGCACGAACCCGATGCTGGTCGTGATGTCGTTCTGGGCCGCCTGGGTATTATACATCCGCGAAATCGCGTGCCAGGCCACTTTTATGTTGTAGTCGACGGTTTCTTCGGGTTTCATGTGCGGGCTGAAAGAGCGGTAAACTTACGCAAAATTTGTTAGGCTTGCATACTAGTTCATCCGAAAAAGATTGGACCAGCGTCGAAATCGAAATTTCGTCAGCTGGCCCAATCCTTTATCTTTTATCAACCTGTATCGCCTACAGCATGAAGCTTATCACGTTCGATGGATTTGGGTTTAACGAGGGATATACGAACCGGCCCGTTGCCGGGTCAACATAGTTTGACAGTGAAACCGGGCTGCCATACGCTACCAAGTAAACCGTAGTACCTGTTGCAAAACCCGCATTAAGCAGGGTAGTCCGGGAAAAGGTGATATTCGTCGGCCCGGCGGCACTGAGAATGTACGTGGTCAGCAACGTGCCGGTGGCGGACGTTACGCCCGCCGTACTACTGGCAAAGAAAGATGCCCGATAAGTCGAATTAGCGGAGTTTGAATTAGACACGTTAAAGGAGAGCGGTACGCCAGAAGCATTAAAAGGCCCCGTCTGCGTGAGGTTGGTTATCGTGGTATTTGAAACCTGCGTAACAGTAGTCAAGCCCAAAAAGGTGGGCTGGTCGCCTCCAACGTGGGAAACGGCAAAGCGCCTGAAGGTGGCGTAACCGGCCCGCGTATAGGTGAGATTGTAGGTACCGTTGCGCATGTTCAAAAACTCAAAGCGCCCATTCGCATCAGTAGTTGCCGTTTGGGCAGTAGCGCCTTCCAGCGAGACGGTCACGCCAGCCTTGCCCACTGGTGCTCCATTTTCGTCGATGGAATTGACAAAGCCGTAAATCGTACCCGTCAGGTTCTGTCCCGAAGAGCCAGGTACACCGGTTGAGCCAGCAGGACCTGGGTCGCCGTCTTTGCCTTTGCAGCCATTGAGTAGAAGTGCTGCGCTCAACGCGAGGCAGGCATACTTGGATAGGTTAAACATCTGCGAAATTGAAAAAGAGTGAATAGTGAGCCACAAAGTTATAAATCAGCAACACTCGCCCAAAAATTGAACGAGCGTTACCGTTTAAATATTTCGTTTGAGAAATCCTTCCGCTGAGCGGTACGCGCTGAAAAACGCGCTACTGCTGCTGCCTAATGGCCCGTCCGCTCGCGCGGCTCCTTGTCGGCCCGCTCATACATGCCTTCAATAATTCCCTGGTTATTGGCAGCAATTATCTTGCGCTTCACCTTCATGGTAGGCGTCATTTCGCCGGTTTCCACGGTCCATTGCTCGGGCAGCAGGGTGATGCGCTTCACCTGCTCCCACTGCGCGAAGCTCTGGTTGTACTTCTTCACCAACCCTTCGTAAAGGTCCACCACTTTCTCGTTTTTGACGAGGTCCGCGTTCGAGCAGTCGCAGTTCACGCCGTTGCGCTTGCACCAGCCTTTGAGGTCGGAGAAGGACGGAATGACAAGGGCGGAGGCAAATTTCTGGTCGGCACCCACCACCATGGCCTGCTCGATGAGCGGGTCCTCCTTCAGCTTGCCTTCGATGACCTGCGGGGCGATGTACTTACCGCCCGAGGTTTTGAACATCTCTTTTTTACGGTCGGTAATTTTGAGGAATTTGCCGTTCACCAGTTCGCCGATGTCGCCGGTGTGGAACCAGCCTTCCTCGTCGAATTCCTTGGCCGTGAGCTCGGGCTGGTTGTAGTAGCCCTTCATCACGGAGGCCGATTTGGTGAGGATTTCGCCATCGGCGGCGATTTTCACCTGCATGTTGTCGATGAGCGGGCCCACGGTTCCAATCATGTTGTTTTCCGGCTCGTAGCCGCCCACGGCAATCACGGGCGAGGTTTCGGTCAGGCCGTAGCCCTCCATCACCCGGATGCCGGCGGCCCAGAACACGCGGGCCAGCCGCGGCTGCAGGGCCCCGCCGCCGCTCACGATGCAGCGCAGGTTGCCGCCCAGGGCGTCGCGCCACTTGTTAAAAATGATTTTGTTGGCCAGCGCCAGCTGCGTGTTGTAGAGGAATCCCTGGTCTTTCTGGGTGTCGTACTTCAGGCCCAAGTCCAGGGCCCAGAAGAACAGGCTTTTCTTCACGCCCTCCTGCTCGTGGCCCTTGGCCACAATCTTGTCGTACACCTTCTCCAGCAGGCGCGGCACGGTGGTAAAAATCTGGGGCTTCACCTCGCGCAGGTTGTCGGCGATGACGTCCATGCTCTCGGCGTAGTAGATGCTCACGCCGTTTATCATGTACAGGTAGGTCACCATGCGCTCGAAAATGTGGCACAGCGGCAGGAAACTCAGGGCCTTGTCGTCCTTGCTCACGGGCACGAAGCGCTGCGAGTTGCGGCAGTTGCTCAGGATGTTGTCGTGCGTGAGCATCACGCCCTTGGGCTGGCCGGTGGTGCCGCTGGTGTAGATGAGCGTGAGCAAATCGTCGGGCTGCACGGCGGCTTTCAGGGGTTCCAGGGCGGCGGCGTTGCCTTTTTTGCCTAGCTCCAGCAGCTCGTCGAAGTGGCGGGCGCCGGCGATTTTATCGAAGGTGAAGATGTTTTCGGCCGGGATGTCGAGGCCGGCGGTGGCTTCCTGCACCTTGTCGAACAGCTTTTTATCGGCCACAAACACGGCCCGCACGCCGGCGTCGGTGAAGATGTACTTGTAATCCTCGACGGTGATGCTCGGGTACATCGGCACGCTGGTAGCGCCGATTTGGGAGATGCCGAAGTCGGCCAGCATCCACTCCGGGCGGTTCATGCTGATGATGGCCACCTTGTCGCCGTGCTTGAGGCCGAGCGCCACGAGGCCCAGGCTCACGAGGTTGGCTTGGTCGAGCAGCTGCTGGCTGCTGGTGGGCACCCACTGGCCGTCGATTTTTGCGGCCAGGGCGTCGGGTTTGGGGGAAGTAGCGAGCTGGTGAGGCAGGATATCGAAGGCGCGGCGCACGTCCATGGGTGGGGTTGGATAAAGCGTATCGGGTGAAATTCAGCTTAAATAAAGCCCTTTTTTTTGGGCCACGCCAGCCCGGCACGGGCCCACCCGCGGCACCGCTGCTGCCGGCCAAAACCGAATCACCGAGCAAAACCGCCAAAACTCCGCAAATGCGGCCTTTTTCTGCGTAATTTTGGGCACTTGCCTTTCCGCTCCCAATGAACCTGGCCCTGTTTTTTGACCCGTTGCCGGAAACGCTGACCGCCACCGGCCCCGCGCCTACCACGCTGGCCGCCTACGCTTCCTGCTTCACCGAGGCCTTTCCCGATTGGCGCAACGCCGACCTCGCCCTCATCGGGCTCGACGAATGGCGGGGCAGCACCATTGGCCCACCGGCCCCCAGCCGCCACGGCGCCAACGAGGTGCGCCAGCGCTTTTATCAGTTGCAAAAGGGCACCGGGGCCGTGCGCCTCGTGGACCTGGGCAACCTGCGCCCCGGCCTCACGCTGGAAGACACCTACCAGCGCCTGCGCGAAATCATCGGCGCGCTGCTGGAAGAAAGCACCGTGCCCGTGCTGCTGGGCGGCAGCCACGACCTCGACTACGGCCAGTTCTTGGCCTACGAAGCCCAGGACCGGCCCATCAGCTTCGCCGTGGTGGACGCCCGGCCCGACATGGCCGAGCCCGGCCCGGCCACCTCGCCCGAAGACAGCCACCTGCGCCGCCTGCTGGTGCACGAGCCCAATTTCGTATTCAGCCTGGCCCACCTCGCCCACCAGCAGTACCTCACGCCGCCCGAGGTGCTGGTGGCGCTCGAAAAGCTGCATTTTGAGACAATGAGCGTGGGCGAAGTCCGCGCCGACCGCCGTCAGGCCGAGCCCTTGGTGCGCCAGGCCGATTTTATGAGCGTCGACATTGCCGCCCTGCGCTGGCAGGACGCCCCGGGCTACTACCCCGCCAATCCCTTCGGCCTCGGCAACGAAGAAGCCACGCAGCTGTGCTGGTACGCCGGCCACAACGAGCAGCTCAGTTCCATCGGCCTCTACGGCTACCGCGCCGACGTGGACCCCAACGGCCTGGCCGCCGCCACGCTGGCCACCATGCTCTGGTATTTTATGGAAGGGTTTTACCACCGCCGCCCCGAAACGGGCTTCGGCACTTTCCGCTTCCTCACCTACACCGTGGTGCTGCCCGGCAACCCCGACAAGCTGGTGTTCTACAAATCGCGCCGCGCCGACAAGTGGTGGATGGAAGTGGAGCGCCTGGGCGACAACGCCGTGAAGCGCGTGGTGCCGTGCACCTACGAGGACTACATGAACGCCTCGCAAGGCGACCTGCCGCAGCGCTGGATTCGGTTGCAGGCGCTGCTGGGGTAGCGGAACGTCATGCTGAGCAGAGCCGAAGCGTCCCTACTTCGATACTAACTATTTACTCATGCGGGAGAGATGCTTCGACTTCGCTCAGCATGACCGTTTTATTTCAGCATGGCCGGCGACGTGAAAACTTACACCAAGAACCAGCTCGCCCTGCGCAACGGCCAGGACCGCGACGAAATTTGGGTGGCTTACCGCGGGCAGATTTACGACGTGAGCCGCTCGCGGCTGTGGCGCCGCGGCAACCACTACGAGCACTGGGCCGGCCAGGACCTCACCGCCGAACTCGACAAAGACGCCCCGCACACGGCCAACGTATTCGACAACTTCCCTGTTATCGGCCTGCTGAACTAAAACTGCCGCATGACCACCGAATCCCCCTCCGAGTACCACGACCTCGAAACCCTGCCCACCGCCGCTATCCTGGCCGGCATGAACCAGCTCGACCGCACCGTGCCCGAAACGGTGGCCAAAGCCTTGCCGCAAATCGAGGCGCTGGTCGAGGCCACGGTGGCGCGGCTGCGGGCCGGCGGGCGGCTGTTCTACATCGGGGCCGGCACCAGCGGCCGGCTGGGCGTGGTGGACGCCTCCGAGTGCCCGCCCACGTTTGGCGTGCCCGCCGAAGTGGTGGTCGGCATCATGGCCGGCGGCGACGGCGCCATCCGGGTGGCCGTGGAAGGCGCCGAGGACGACGCCGAGCAGGCCTGGCGGGACTTGCAGGCGCACGGCATCGGGGCCGGGGACGTGCTGGTGGGCATCGCGGCCTCGGGCCGCACGCCCTACGTCATCGGCGGGCTGCGGGCGGCCCGCGCCGCCGGCGTGGCCACGGGCTGCGTGGTGTGCAACGCCGGCTCGGCGGTGGCCGCCGCGGCCGAGTTTCCGGTAGAGGTGGTGACCGGGCCGGAGTTCCTCACGGGTAGCACCCGCCTCAAGGCCGGCTCGGCCCAGAAAATGGCGCTTAACATGCTCACCACGGCCACGTTTATCCGCCTGGGGTATGTAAAAGGCAACAAGATGGTGGACATGAAACTGTCCAACGTGAAGCTGGTGGCGCGTGGCGAGCGGATGCTAGTGGATGAGCTTGGCATCAGCGAAGCCGAGGCGGCGCGGCTGCTGCTACAGCACGGCTCGGTGCGGGCCGCACTGCTGGCGCAGGGCTAGCACGAACTTGGGCTTGTGCCTCACGGGCTTCATTTTTACGCCGAACGATTCGGGCGGAACGGCGTTTCTAGAGGCGCGCCGGCCCCAGCCGCTGCCTCTACGCCATGCACACCATCGAGCCCCACTACAACTGGATTGACCAGTACTCTGCTTCCGAAGACCCGCGCTCGCCGCTTTTCGAAGCCGAAAACAGCCTCGAAGCCTACACCAACACCATTTACGGGTACTACATCCACCCGCAGTGGGACAGCCTGGGTTCGGACACGCTGTTTTGCAAAATTCTGTTTGTCGACTACGACGACGGCGTGGCCGTGCTCGAATTCATCGGCGAGTGGAACGACGCTATCGAAAACGACATCATGGAGCTCAAGCGCAACATCGTGGACGTGCTGGTGCACGAGGGCATCCGCAAGTTCGTTTTGGTGGGCGAAAACGTATTCAACTTCCACGGCTCCGACGACGACTACTACGAGGAATGGTTCGAGGACGTGGAAGACGGTTGGATTGCGGGTGTGAATTTCCAGGAGCACGTGCAACGCGAAATGAAGCAGTACAACGTGGACAACTACATCAACTTCGGCGGGCAGCTCGACGACTTGCCGTGGCGCACCTACGAGCCGCGTCGCCTGTTTGAAGTGGTTGACGGCCTGCTCAACCGCCGCCTCGGCACGCCGGAAACCACGCTGTAGCCCCAAACACAAAAAGGCCTCTCCGTTGCCGGAGAGGCCTTTTTTTTACCAAGCAGCAAAAATTACTTCTTAACCTCTTTGGTCGTGGTGGTCGTGCCGGTGGCCGGAGCGTCCATTTTGTCGGCGTTGTCCTTGATGGCTTCGCCTTTGGCATCGGCCGAGTCACGAACAGCATCCGCCTTGTCTTCCATGGCGTCGGCTTTCACTTCACCGGCCTTTTCTACGTTTTCGCCGACCTTCTCTTGGGCGTCTTCCTTCTTGCTATCGCAAGCGGTGAACGAGAACGAGGCAGCAGCCAGGGCGAGGAACAATACTTTTTTCATCTTGCGGGGGTTAAAAATGGGGAGAATCAATCGGTTGAAAGTCGAGAAATTTGCTTGCGGCAAACTCTCAAGTTCGCGGCTTTATACATTAAGCAAGCAGAGGTAACCCGCCGCTTGTTAAAATTATGAAGAACAAATGAAAATGGTTTCCCCTGCTCCCGCCGGCTAGCGGGCACTACTTTTTGCGGAACAAGATGCCAATGGGCACGCCGGTGAAGTCGAAATGCTCGCGCATCCGGTTTTCTAAGTAGCGCGTGTAGTTGGTCTGCACGTACTGCGGCAGGTTGCAGAAAAAGGCAAACACGGGGTTGTGCGTGGGCAGCTGCGTGGCGTACTTGATGCGTATCATCTTGCCCTTCAGCGCCGGCGGGCCGTACTTTTCAATCTCCTTCAGCATGACGTCGTTCAGCTGCGAAGTCGGAATTTTGCGGCGTTTGTTGTGGTACACCTCGATGGCCGTTTCGATGGCCTTGTGCACGCGCTGCTTGTTGAGCACCGAGATGAACACGACGGGGATGTAGGCAATGGGCGCAATCTTTTCCAGAATTTTTGCCTCAAAGTCCTTAGCGGTGTTGGTTTCCTTGTTCTCCACCAAGTCCCACTTGTTCACCAGAATCACGATGCCCTTGCGGTTTTTGTCGGCCAGGGTGATGATGTTCACGTCCTGCGCCTCGATGCCGCGGCTGGCGTCGAGCATCACGATGCACACGTCGCACTCTTCCAGGGCGCGCAGGCTGCGCATGTTGGCGTAAAACTCGATGTCCTCGCTCACCTTGGCCTTGCGGCGCAAGCCGGCCGTGTCCACCAGAATAAACTCGTTGCCGAAGGCGTTGTAGCGCGCCGAAATGGAGTCGCGGGTGGTGCCGGCGATGTCGGTCACAATGCTGCGGTCTTCGCCCAGCAGCAAGTTCACGAGGCTTGATTTGCCCACGTTGGGCCGGCCCACCACGGCAATGCGCGGAATGTCCGACTCGGGCTCTTCCACGCCGGGCTCGTCGAAGTGGCGCACCACGGCGTCCAGCAGCTCGCCGGTGCCGTGGCCGTTGGCGCTGCTCACAGCATAAATCTCGCCGTCGCCCAGCCCCAGCGAGTAGAACTCGCCCACGCCGTTGGCGCGCAGGTTGGTGTCGGCCTTGTTGGCCACCAGGTAGATGGGCTTTTTGCCGATGTAGCGGCGCAGCACGTGCGCAAACTCCTCGTCGAGGCCGTGCACGCCGGCTTCGGCGTCCACCATGAAGAGCACCACGTCGGCCTCCTCAATGGCCAGCTTCACCTGCTTGTTGATTTCGCCTTCGAAAATATCTTCCGAATTGTGCACGTAACCACCCGTGTCAATCACGGTGAAGTTCTTGCCAATCCAGTCGCCGTAGCCGTAGTGGCGGTCGCGGGTCACGCCGCTCTCGTTGTCCATGATGGCCTTGCGCTGGCCCACGAGGCGGTTGAAGAGCGTGGATTTGCCCACGTTGGGCCGCCCCACGATGGCGATGGTGTTTTGCGTTGACATGTTGCGTTGGCCCCAGCCGCCGACCCGACCTGGATTCGGCAGTGCCCGGGGTTATTTTAGTTATGAATGGCCGGAAAAATCGTTTGTCATCCTGAGCGGAGCGAAGGACCTCATCAAGCAAGCACGATTGGTACCGGCGTGATGAGGTCCTTCGCTCCGCTCAGGATGACAGGTGTATTGGATTACTTATTGGTAGCCAAAGCGGCTCAACGCCTTGGGGTCCATCCGCCAGTTTTCGTTCACTTTCACATAAAGCTCCAGAAACACCTTTTTGAGAAAAAACTTCTCCATTTCTTCCCGGGCCCAGGTACCTACTTTTTTCAGGGCCTCGCCCCGCTGGCCGATGATGATGCCTTTCTGGCTACTGCGCTCGACATAGATGATGCCCCGAATGCGGATGATGGCGTCTTCCTCTTTAAATTCCTCGATGACGACCTCGCAGCTGTAGGGAATCTCTTTTTTGTAGAGCTTAAAAATTTTTTCGCGCACCATTTCGGCGGCAAAAAACCTTTCCGGCTTGTCGGTCAGCTCGTCTTTGGGATAGTACGGCGGGTGAATGGGCAGGCGCTCGAGCACCAGGGCCAGCACTCCGTCGGTGCCGAAGGCGTTGAGGGCGGAAATGGGCAGGACTTCGGCGGCGTTGGGCAGCTGCTCGCGCCAGTAGGCCAGCTTGGCTTCCACTTCGGCCTGGTCGGCCTGGTCGATTTTGTTGACCAGCAAGATGATGGGCGTGTCCACCATCTTGCGCAGGCGCTCCACCACGGGCTCTTCGTCGTGCTTCTCGTAGATGTCGGTCACGAAGAGCACCACGTCGGCGTCTTCCAGCGAGGAGTACACAAACGACATCATGGCGTTGTGCAGCTCGTACTTGGGCTGAATGATGCCCGGCGTGTCGGAATAAATCAGCTGAAAACCCTCGCCGTTGAGGATGCCCAGGATGCGGTGGCGGGTGGTCTGGGCCTTGCTCGTGACGATGCTGAGCCGCTCGCCCACCAGCGCGTTCATGAGCGTGGACTTGCCCACGTTGGGCTTGCCGATGATGCTCACGAAGCCGGCGCGGTGGGGTGTAGTTTCGGGGGTCACGAGGGATGGGTTTGATAATCAGGGCCGCAAAGGTACGGCTTTCGGCCGGCAAAAGCTATGGTAGGGCGGAAGTTGCGTGACTCAGCCCGTCATGCAGAGCGGAGCATCTTGCTCGCGCCGCCTGACGCCGGAACCTCACGAGGCCCCTGCGGGGCCGGACCCCTTCCCACAGGCGATGGGAGCCAGACGCGGCGGTTAAGGCGTTTCACGGCGCGCCGAACGACCGGCTGTTGGGGGCAAAGAATTTCGCTTTTGGTCAATTCGATTTGCGGAAATCGTCAGCAGGGGCATTGCGGCGTGCATGGACCTTTGTCAAGTTCTCCAACACGACCAGGACTCCACCCTTTAATCCGCAAACCCCATGTTTCTCGGACATTTCGGCGTCGCCCTCGGCGCTAAAACGCAACAGCCCCGCGTGTCGCTGGGCACTTTATTTCTGGCCGCGCAACTGGCCGATTTGGTGTGGCCCACCCTGCTGCTGCTGGGCGTGGAGCGCGTGAACATCGTGCCCCACGCCACGGCCGCCAATGTGCTGGACTTTGTGCATTACCCTTTCACCCACAGCCTGCTGGGCGAAATGGTGGGCGGCCTGCTGCTGGGCCTGATTTACTGGCTGGTACGGCGCAACGCCAAAGGGGCGCTGCTGGTGGGCCTGCTGGT
>Ga0209511_1000372_pt1 | contig 46763 bp, 46 predicted proteins | sample SSSSmetaG_FD_184141 | JGI IMG/M metagenome (GOLD analysis project Ga0209511, IMG submission 184141) | Glacier valley bacterial and archeal communities from Borup Fiord, Nunavut, Canada, to study Microbial Dark Matter (Phase II) - ​SSSS... | ecosystem: Environmental > Aquatic > Freshwater > Ice >... | reverse complement strand
CTTTAACGTTCTCAGCTTCTACCTTAAAGGTATCTCCAACCTTGATTGTTAAATCTCCGTTTGAATTTTTAATATCTAAACTCTTTACATTCGTAAAACTGTCAGAAAAGTCTTTGACATCTTCACTGTCCGAGAAACCGCCTGTGACCGCGGATATAACGGTTACGGTTACCCCTGCAATTGCTGTAATAATGCCGATAGCCAGCATAATTGCAAATGCCATCGCAGAATACTTGATTACTTTTTGCATACTATTCATTTGATATCAATGCCTCCAAACATACAGGTTGAATTCAAGTAAATGGTTGGTGCTCCCGGTTGAGAATACTTCTCTGTGTTATTGTCTACACCACCAAATATAGGTACATTACTTACCTTTACTTGTATGCCTCTAGGAACAAAAATGTCGATACCACCAAAAATTGCTGTTGCAGTAATTTCAACATCTGTATCAATCACTGCTTCTCTTAAGTCAAGCACTACTGCACCAAAAATCGCACTTAAATTAGTACCCATAAAACGTTCGTTTTTCACATTCACTCTGTTGCTGCTAAAGATTGCACTATGATCGGAGCTACTGTTATGAAAGTTTCCTTCTGTGTTTGTTGTATTTTCAAAATGTACAAACTTTTTACGAAACATATTACGAAACATGATATTCAAACCGATAGCAATCAAAATAATTGGTACAAACAGCTTGCGAATAACACTTCCGTCAATTGCAGATTGGCAAGATAAAAATAACATGATACCTACGACCAGTCCAATGATAGATCCTGTTCCAACCCCATTCTGAATTACACTAATTAGGCATGGAATGATGATAAACAAGGTCCACCAGCCAGCAAAAAACAGATTAAAATCCCAAATGTCAAATGCTTTCCCTGCAAATCCTACTCCTACAACAATAAAAAACAATCCCCATAGAATATTAGATAATTTATTTCTCATATAAAACTCCTATCCGCCCACTTTAAGGCTTATACTATATTATGGAATTTAATTCCTATGCCCTAATCATACTTCATATAGTGGATACAATCAAGTTACAAATGTCATGACTCAAGCGTTTTAATTCAATTTTAATCTAACGTATATGAACTGAAACTTACCAATTACCACTTAATATTTTCATATTAATAATAATATTTCTGCGTATCTGTATCAAATACGTTTAGAGTTTTATTGATCCGAAGGAAGTTCTCTGTGACGTGGACCAAATGATTCTTTAGCATATTTGTGATATTTTCAGAACTAATCTCATTATAAGTAATAGCATATTCACTTCCAGCACCACTGTTCTTCCAGGGCATAAGTTGTATTGCTCTAGCAACATCCGTAAAAGTATTATCCATGATGGTAGGATTTTTTACTCCACTTGCCAGGATTGCGCGGTCATTTCCTATCCCTCCAGCAACCATTTTAATCTCATTGTTTTTAATAATTGGATTCACCCAGTTGATAATTCGAATTGCGTCGGAATCTGTATTTAATATTATGTTATTTAGAATCTGTACATTCTCATGATATTTTCCTTCTGAATACTTATGTGTTCCAATCGCACGCTCTAAATTGTCAAAATAATTGTTTTGAATTAGGATATCCTTATTTGGCGTACAGTCAAAATTAGTCCAGATTGCGTTAAATCCCAAGGTATTTTTATCCGGTGTATCAATATTGATTGCTTCCTTAATTCCGGACTGGGAAGGTTTATGGTTAATAAACCGATTGTTCTTTATGATCACATCACGGGATGCATCCAACTCGATAAAATGGCCGCTGTACATATTTTGAAAGGTTATTCCGGTAATCGATACCTCCGTATTATGCCCGAGAACAATTCCTATGGAATCTTGGATATAATTAAGGTCTATGATAACGGTTCCCTGTCCTTTAAAATGAATATCAGTTTCTCCATCATAACTGCCATACGCACCCGCTGTGGTTGATTTTGAAGGCGCTGCCAATTGAAAGATTGATTTTGCATTCTCCATAATGGCGCTATTTGTGTCCTTCCCCTTCTTAATCACTACCCCATCCTCGCAATAGATTGTCACATGGGAAGGAATGTACAAGGTATTGGTTATCTCATAGGTACCCGCCTTTAGTGTTAGTGTTCCACCTCCAATTCTTTCTAGCTGCTCCAAATAGGAACGAATGACATAATACTGCTTCGTATTGCTATTATATGTACTATAATTGGTGAAATAGTTCTCGAAGGTTTCACTTAATTTAGTAATCGTATAGTCTGTTACTGTAGCATCAACAAATACCCATTTTTCAGTAGCCTTTGTAAATTCATTATAGGTTTTGTTATAGCGGATATAATATTCCTTCATATTAATAAGGGTATTCTTTAGCATATCCCCTTTACTTTGTTCGTTAACCAAATTATAGGTAATCCCATAATCACTGCCGTAGTTATTATTTCTCCAAGGCATAATTTGAACTGCGCGGTCTGAATCAGAAAAAACATTATTTGTCACCGTCGGATACTTAACACCACTAATTAAAATCGCTTTTAACGAGCCACTGCTATTTGAAATACCCGAAAAGGTATTCTTCTCAATCAACGGTGCATTCCAATTAAGAACCCGAATAGCATGGGAATCAGTTTCAGAAATTGTATTATTTATAATGCTGATAGCGCTTTGATATTTATTATCACTATACTTGGTGCTACCAATGGCACGCTCTAGCTTGGTAAATTCATTATCATCTATCGTGATATTTTTGTTCACCGTCTTATCATTTTTGCTCCATGGATAAGGAAAACCTTTTGTGACTGAATCCGGAACCTCAAGTGAAATCGCCTCTTTACTATTATCCTTCGAATCTTTATGGTACCTGAACTTATTATTCTTAATCATAACATCCTTCGATGCACCAATTTTTATGAAGCTTCCTCCATACATCTTCTGAAAGGTAATTCCCTCAATCGTAACATTAGAATTATGTCCTATTACAACTGCGACAGCTCCCTCCATATATTTTAAATCAATTACCGCATTACCCTTGCCTATGATAGCAATGCTACTTTCTCCATCATATTTGGTGCTTATATTAGCAGTACTTGCCTTGCTTGGAGCAACCATCTGAAATAAGGACTTAGAGGGAACAAGCATCTTTGTTCCAGTTTCACTTCCCTTGTTGAGACTCACTCCATCCGAAAGTACGATTGTTATATTGGAGGGAAGGTAAAGTGTATTGGTTATCACATAGGTTCCCTTTTCTAATATTAGTTTACCCCCGCCGTCTTTTTCTAACTGTTCCAAATAAGAACGCAGTAGGTAGTACTGCCTCGTATTTTCATTATATGTATTGCTTTTCATATATTTACTTTGGTACGGTTTTCCAGACGATGAGATCTTATAAGTTTTCATACTATTTTCTTTCGCATTTACTCTGCTGCTCATAGCAATTGCTATAAAGAGCATACTCAGAACAAAGAACCTGTTTATCTTAAAAGTTACTCCAACTTTTCTATTTTTCATTTGCTATTCACCCTCTTTCCTTACAGTAAAAGAAAATTAGGGGTAGCCCATCACTAGGTTACCCCTCTTTTCAAAACAAAATTTATAACATCCTAATCATTTATAATCCTAATATTTACTACCCGTTACATGAACCTTAAGTAAATTTGTTGTTCCTGAGATGCCAAGAGGAACTCCCGCAGTAATAACTGTAAGTGAACCGTCCTTGATATATCCTCTATCTTCTACCATTCTAACCGCATGCTCGAATAGTTCAAAGGTATCCTTCTCTTCTTTTACAAGAAGCGGCGTAACTCCCCAAGAAAGATTTAACTGCCTGCAAATATGAGGGTAGGTGGAACAACCCATAATCGGGCAATCCGGACGATATTTTGAAATCATACGTGCTGTCATACCGGATTTCGTAACCGTAATGATCGCTGCTGCATTCAAATCATGTGCTGTTGTACAAGTAGCATGCGAAATCGCCTCTGTGATATCCGGATTCTCGTGTGCTCCAATTTGGCGAAAACGTTTCTTATAATCGATATCCAGCTCTGTTCTTTCCGCAATTCGAACCATGGTTTGTAGTGACTGAACAGGATATTTTCCTGCTGCTGTCTCACCAGAGAGCATAATTGCACTTGTTCCGTCATAAATCGCATTTGCCACATCCGTTGTCTCTGCTCGTGTCGGTCTTGGATTTTTAATCATAGAATCTAGCATTTGCGTAGCCGTAATTACTTGCTTCCCTGCATTGTATACCTTTTTAATAATCATTTTTTGTATAACAGGTACATCTTCATTCGGTATCTCGACTCCCATATCGCCTCTTGCTATCATAATACCATCTGCTACAGCGATAATCTCATCAATATTTTGAACACCCTGAAGATTTTCTATTTTAGCAATAATATTAATCGTATTGCAATGATACTCCTCGAGAATTTCACGAACCTCCATTACATCTTCTGCACTTCTAGTAAACGAGGTTGCAATAAAATCATATCCTGTCTTAATGCCAAAGATAATATCTTCTCTATCTTTTTCACTGATAAAGGGCATCGTAAGTTCTACTCCAGGAACATTTACACCTTTATTATTTGAAATGGTACCGTCATTTTTGACTTCACAGATAATGTCTGTATCATCCTTTGCAATTACGGTCATTTCAATCAAGCCATCATCAATCAATATTGTTGAACCCACTTTAACGTCACTTGGAAGTTCTTTATAGCTAATGGTTACTCCTGCAGAAGTACCCTCGAGCTCCTTCGTCGTTAATACAAAGGTTTGACCACTTATTAATGTAACTTTATCCTCTTTAAACCTACCAATCCTTATTTCAGGTCCTTTGGTATCCAATAATGCTGCTATTGGAAGATCATATTCCTTGCGTAATTTTTCTAATAGTTGAAAGCGGCTAAAATGTTCCTCATGATTCGCATGTGAAAAATTAAACCTTGCTACATTCATTCCCGACAAAATCAATTCCCTTAAAATCTCTTCATTATCTGTTGATGGTCCTAACGTACAAATTATTTTCGTCTTTCTCATATTTACACCTGTCTTCCCTCTTTAGATTTTCCTTCATTATAATTCTGACATTGGTAAATGTCTTTACCAAGGCTTATTATTATAGTATTCTTTCCTTAATAATATAACATTCCGGAAAATAAGTCCATGTCAAAATTTGATATATTTCCACTAGATCAATTGTAAAATTAAGTATTTCTTACCATACCCTTATTTACCATATTGTAATCTTAGTAGTATATCAATTAAATTTTTCCCATAAATAAAAGCGGCTATCCAAAAAAAATAGCTACATGCAAGTGCTAGAAAATATTTTTGATTGCATGTAGAGACAACCAAAAACATTCCAGCACCCGTATGTAGCTATTTTATTAAGATAGCCTCATATCTATTTTCTATACCTTATGCAATCTTAGACTTAGCAACCTCAGCTAATGTTGTAAAACCTGCAGCATCATTGATAGCCATCTCTGATAACATTTTTCTATTAATATCAACGTTAGCTAATTTCAAACCATACATCATCTTGCTGTAAGAGATACCATTCATTCTAGCAGCTGCATTGATTCTGGCAATCCATAATGCTCTGAACTGTCTTTTTCTTTCTTTTCTACCTGCAAAAGATGATGTTAAGGCTCTCATTACCGATTGTTTTGCTACTCGGTATTGATTTGATCTAGCTCCTCTATATCCTTTTGCGAGCTTTAATACTCTTTTATGTCTTTTTTTAGCGTTTAATGCGCCTTTAATTCTTGCCATGTTCTATTTCCTCCTTATCACCAATCTCTTACAGATATGGTAAGATCTTCTTCATGTTCTTTACATTAGTTGCATCTGTCATAACTGCTTTTCTGAGATTTCTTTTTCTTTTAGGGGACTTCTTAGTTAAAATATGGCTTTTAAAAGCCTTCATTCTCTTAAGCTTGCCAGTACCTGTGATCTTGAAACGCTTCGCTGCTGCTCTGCTTGTTTTTAATTTTGGCATGATATTTCCTCCTTAATAATTGTTACAGCTTAATGGGTTTCTTGCACATTAAGTGCAATTACAATCCGTAAGAACGCTGCTAATCTTAGTATTTAACGTTTTTCTGTTAAGAACATAATCATACTTCTTCCTTCGAATTTTGCCGGTTTCTCAACCACTGCTATATCTTCTAGCTTTGCAAAGAAAGTATCTAAAATTACTTTCGAGGATGCTGTATGCGCCATCTCACGACCACGGAAACGTAAAGTAACTTTCACCTTATCACCCTTGGTAATAAATTTTCTAGCTTGGTTTACCTTTGTAACTAAATCGTTCTCATCGATATTTGGTGATAAACGGATTTCCTTTACTTCAGTAATCTTCTGCTTTTTCTTAGTTTCCTTATCTTTTCTTGCCAATTCGTATTTGTACTTACCGTAATCGATAATTTTACATACTGGCGGTTTCGCTGTCGGAGCAATTTTTACAAGATCAAGATTAGCATCTTTCGCTAGTTGCATTGCATCCTTTACTGGCATAACTCCAAGTTGTTCGCCTTCTTCTCCAATCAGACGAACTTCTCTGTCCCTGATTTGCTCATTAATCATTAATTCGCTAATAGTATTGCACCTCCATAGGTTAAATCCTTACATCAAATAGTGTCCGAATATTGCAGCGAATACTTTTTCTGCAATATAAAAAGGTGGATATCAAAGATACCCACCTGCAAGTTCGATAATATAATTATCTTATATAATGAAATAATATCATTATATATTCTGCATTGACCCGGTTACTATAAATGGTTATACATTTATGCTATGGGTGAGAGATGGATACTCTTCTTTCTTCTCGCTGAAATATAGTAATTAAATATTCACAGCTAATATAGTATATCACGCCCATAATGCGATGTCAAGCAGCTATTGCAAACTTTTGCGATAATCCGAGATAAAAAATTTCCTTTTACTTAATCTTTCCCACTGAATCAAAGGGGAATATTCGGCAAATAACGCGTCCCTCAATTTTATCTCGTGTAATTGTTCCAATCGCTGAATATCTACTATCCCAGCTTTCTCCACCTTCACGATTGTCGCCCATCAAAAAATATTCGCCAGTCGGAACAGTAAAAGGATTTTCTAACACGCCCAAATAATCAATACTACCCGTTCCATAATTTTCATCCTCTAGTAATCTTCCATCCACGTAAATACTTCCATCAATAATTTGTAAGGTCTCACCTGGCAATCCAATGATTCGTTTTACCCAGTATTTGTTAGGCTCCACCGGTGAATCAATAATCACCACATCATATCTTTCTGGTTCTCTAAGGTAATAACTTATTTTCTCCTCAATGAGCCGATCTCTATCCTGAAGTGTCAGCTCCATTGAGCTACCCTCTACTATTACCCCAGCTCCAACATATTTCCGTGTTACAAAAAATGCCGTTAGTACAATAACTGCATAAATCGCAAATTCCTTTATAACTGCTTTGTGACTCTTTACTTTATTCTGTATGTCCATGCAATACCCCCTCAATAATTTCATACTTACAATTTTATCCTTAATAAAAAGAATAATCAACTATTTTTTCAGCAGATATTATCTTTCTGATAAATAAACATTATTATTTCTATATCGCTATTTATTATATCCATTCCTGCCTGTACATAGTAATAAGATACGTTTGGGCAACAAGAAAAATGTATCATAATTTTGGCCTACGTTTTACTCAGGAAGTGCTGCTTCTAACAATACTTTGCTATATTCATGGATTGGATCATTAAAAAGCTCTTTGGTATTCCTTGTCTCCACGATTTCGCCCTGATACATTACACAAACGCGATCACATACTTGATAAATGACATTTAAATCATGGGAGATAAATAAATAAGATAAATGATATTTTTGTTGCAACTCTTTTAATAGTTTAAGTATCTGTGCCTGGACTGTTACATCAAGGGAGGATACTGGTTCATCCAAGATGATAAGTTCTGGATTTAAAATCAAAGCTACGGCAATTGCAATTCGCTGTCTTTGACCACCACTAAGCTGTGATACATAACGCTCTAGGTGTTTTTCCTTTAAGCCAACTTGACTAATAACCTCTAATACCTTATTCTTACGTTCTTCCTTTGTGAAACCACCTTTTATCTTTAATGGTTCCTCCATAATCCAACCAATCTTTTTTACGGGATTTAAACTCCCATAGGGATCTTGAAACACCATCTGAGGTCGAATAGCGCTGGACTGATTGTTCTTATTACGACTCGATAATATCGTAATCGTTCCCTGGATATCCTTGTTTAGACCTACAATTGCTTTCGCTAAGGAGGATTTTCCGCATCCGCTCTCCCCAACAATTCCAAGGGATTCTCCTTTTTTAATCGTAAAGGTTGCATCTTTTACAACTTGATGATGAAGTTTTTTCGAGAATATTCCCTTGGTTCTCTCTTGATAGAAGACATTAAGTTCTGTTACACGCAGTAAATTTTCTTCGGATACTTTATCTTCACTTTCCAATGAATTTACATCCAAATTCTCGCTTGTATTGATACCTATGCTTTTTTCTGAATTTCTATGACTTTTCTGTTTTTGATCGTCACTAAATTGGCCGCTCTTTATTCTCCATGTCACCGGAACTGCCGCAATAAGTTCTTTTGTATAGGTGGTCTGAGGATTTAAGAATAACTCCTTGGCAGGTCCTTCTTCTTCAATATGACCGTCCTTCATGACAAGTGCACGGTTACATATACTTTTTATCACACCCAGGTCATGGGAGATTAAGATAATACTAGTGCCATGTGTTTGATTTATTTTCTTTAATAATCTTAAGATTTTATCTTGTATTGTTACGTCAAGTGCAGTTGTAGGTTCATCCGCAATTAATAATCTTGGTCCTGCTATCATTGCCATCGCAATCATGGCTCTCTGACGCATTCCGCCAGAAAGCTGATGCGGATATTTCCCATATACCGACTCTGCACCAGGTAATCCCGCCTCAAGGAGTGCAGTAATGGTTCTATTCCTATATTCCTTATTATCACACTTTGTATGAAGTCTTAACATTTCTTCCACTTGTGCTCCTATGGTAAGTATCGGATTAAAGGAGGTCATCGGCTCTTGAAATATCATCGCCATGCTGCTTCCCTTTAACTCTCTCAACTCATTCTCCGTCGCATCAAGTAACATTTTTCCCATAAAATCAATCTTACCGCTGATGATATGCGCTGCTTTCGGAAGTAATCCCATGACTGCCAATGCAGACATTGTCTTTCCAGAACCGGATTCACCCACAATGCCCAGAATTTCTCCTTCCTTCAACGAGAAGGAAATATGATCAACTACAGGGTTCATCTTGCCGAGACGTAAGAATCCAATGGTCAGTTCCTCTATTTTTAATATCATTTCATCTTTCATCCACTGCACCTCCACTCAGTAAGCTAAATCCAAGTACCGTGAATACAATCATAAGACCTGGTGCAATGGCATACCACGGTGCATTGAAGAGATAGGCTTGTGCCTCTGACAGCATTCTTCCTAGGCTGGCCGTTGGCGGTTGCACTCCGAGTCCAAGATAACTCAGTCCAGCCTCAGCAAGGACTGCGTTATTAAAACCGATCATAATTGCAGATAGTAAGATTGGCTTGGTATTCGGCAAAATATGCAAAAACATGATGCGCAGATGACTGGCACCCATAAGCTTCGCATTCTTAACAAAATCCATTTCTTTCAAAGTAATAAATTCACTCCTGACCACACGAGCGAAACTGGGAATAAAGATAATTCCGAGTGCGAGAACAATATTATAGGTTCCCGATCCAAAGATACTAACAAATACGAGTGCCAAAAGTATACTCGGAAAAGAAGTAAGTCCATCATTGATTCGCATTAACACCTCATCAAGCCATCCGCCAAAATAACCGGTCACCGCTCCAAGAATTGTTCCAAAGAACACCCCTATTGTCACTGTGATAATTGCTATCAAAAAGGTCGTACCTGCTCCGTCCATCACACGACTTAAGATGTCTCTTCCAAAATTATCGGTCCCAAAAGGATGTGAAAAACTCGGTGTAATATTTTTAATAGAAGCATTCATATCGTTAGGACCATAAGGTGTATAAAAAAAACCAATAAAAACAAGAAGCACTACTGCTCCTGCAATGATACTACCTACTATGAAATTAAAACTATATTTTTTCTCTTTTGTTTTCACAAAATCCCCCCGCAGAGTCCAATTCCTTCAGCGCTATTTAAAGCACCCGTGAATACGGGAATGAATTTCCACTGGAATTCATTCTTATATTCTGAGGAATTGACTTCGTCAATTCCTTAATCGTGGGTCGATCCATTGATACAATAAATCGACAATAAAGTTAATGATCACAACTACCGTTGCTATATATAATATGATAGCTTGTACAACCCCAAAGTCACGAGTCGAGATAGCAACCACCAATAATCTTCCAAGTCCTGGCAAGTTAAATACCTGCTCAATTAATATTGCTCCTGCTAATATATCTGCAAGAATCATTGCTAGAAAAGTTATAACAGGAATCAATGCATTTTTAAGTACATGTTGATATAATATGTCGTTTTCTTTCTTTCCCTTACTTCTTGCAGTCCTAACATAATCTAAATCAAGTTGACGCAAGATGGAGCTTCGTAAGAATTTCACTAACATTGCAATCTTTGGTACTGCCACTGCAAAGGCAGGAAAAATCATGAATCTAAGAAAACCTGGAAAGCTTTCACTTGGATGAATAAACTGTCCCGGAATAAACCATTTCAGAAGGATACCAAACAATAGCGTAATTAGTATTCCAAGGAAAAATTGAGGAACCGACATAAAAATTTGTGTAACCAACGTAATTACATGATCCAAAAGACCGTCCTTTTTCTTCGCTGCAAGAATACCCAGTGGCAACGAAATCAAAACAATCAATAAAAATGATATTGCAGCAAGCCAGACCGTTACTGGCAAACGATCGCTGATTAATTCACTCACTGGTATTTGCATTTTATTCTGCATAGAGGTACCAAAATCTCCACGAAGAGCGTCTCCAAGCCAGTTCACATATTGTTCTGGAATACTTTTGTCTAAGCCTAATTCTTCTCGCAGTGCTTGCACTTCTTCCTCGGTTGCATCCATTCCAAGTGTCGTAGTAACACTATCTCCTGGAATTACTTGAAAAGCGGTGAAGGTAAAGATGGATACAAGAAACAAAGTCATAATGAGAGTCATGATTTTTTTTATGATATATTTCATCTTACCTTCACCTCTTTTGAATTAATGATTATTCACTGATATAATAAACCAGTGACATATCCTGTACATAAATTGGATAATAGGTGTACCCACCTAATTTGTCACTTACAGCCGTCATTTGATATGGATCTTGAAGGTATACTGCGACTGCATCCTTTGTTAATAATGCTTCTAGTTGCTTGTAATAAGATATTCTTTCTTCTTCTACTGTTGTTTTTTCTACAAGCTGATAGATACGATCAAATTCCTCATTCTTATAATTCATAAAGTTATTATCCGCATCTGACTGAAAACGCTCCAAGGCTTTTCTAGGTGCCATTTCAGCTGCAAGCCCTGAAAGCGTTGCCTGATAATCTTTTGCTTTGTAAACGTCTGATAACCAGCTTGCCCATTCAACCAACTGAATGTCTGCCGTAACTCCAACTTGCTTTAATTGTTCGATAACAATTTGCGCGGTGTCCACATGATATTGATAGTTGGAAGGCACCGTAATGGTAAAGCTTAGTCCATCCTTGTAACCTGCCTCTGCTAATAAATCCTTCGCCTTTTGTGGGTCATAGGGATAAGCATTCACAAGTTCTGCATCGTAGTAATCTTTAAATCCAGGGAACATATTCGTACCAATTACATTACCGCGGCCACCAGCAACCATATCAATAACTGCTTGGCGATCCACTGCATAACAAAGTGCCTTACGAACTAGCGCATTATCAAAGGGTGGCATCTCGTTATTGAGGAACATTCCTTGAATCAAGTTCATACTACCAGCCTTCAGCTCATAACCCTCCGGTAATTGTCCTGCCTGTGCATCTGTTAAATAAGGAAGGATATCTATACTACCTGCTCTAAGTTCTAAGAAAGCTGCATCCGTGTTGGCAGACATTTTAAAGGTAACCTCGTCTAGATAAGGTACTCCCTGCAGATAATAATCCTCATTCTTTTCCATGACAATGCTCTCAAGTGGAGCATAGGAGACAAATTTGAATGGACCGGTACCAATCGGTTTCGTACTAAGTTTATCATAATTTGCCGGAACAATTGCACATGTCAAATAGTAAATCAACTCAGTATCTGCTTGGCTAAGCACTACTTCTACGGTTTTTTCATCGGCGATATTTATTTCCGAAATACCAGAAAGCGCCGTTTCTACCACAACCGTTGGATCGATTGGTTTAAGCAAGCCGGCGCTTCGTTTTATAGAATATACGATATCATCCGCCGTAACAGGTGTCCCATCATGAAATTTTACTCCCTGTCTTAAGGTAAAAGTATATACCAACCCATCAGGGGAAACATCATAACTTTCTGCTACTGCTGGAACTAATTTCCCATTATAATCGAGCTTTACTAAGCCCTCAAAAATGTTGAATAATACCTCTTTAGTTCCTGCCGCTATTGCTTTGTGTGGGTCAAGACTATCCAGATCTTGTGTTATTCCTACTGTGACTGAACCTCCATTGGTTGGTTCAGTAGAAGACTTACTCTCATCTGCAGGAGTATTACCTTTGTCAGTTCCCGTCTTTTTGTCACTACATCCGTAGAGTACACTAGATAGCACCACAATAAGTAATAGGATTTTAGTTAATTTCTTTGTAAGCATAATTTCACTCCTCACTTATGAATTCACTCTCATTATTAAATTGTCCTTTTCATATTATATCATTCCTACTTTGATTGCAAGAAAAAATGTAAAACAATGAGTGATATCCATTTTTTTATTTTATACGTAATTCCAATATTCACTTATCACTATTTACTACCCGCTACTATTCTTCTTCCTCCTTTCCCAGTAATATTCCAGTAATAATATACCTTCCTGTATTGTCTTTCGAAATACTTATCTGTCTAAGTCCCTCTGGTAAACGAGTATCCTCCTCACTAACTGCTCCAAATACATAGTTTTTATATTGGTAGAAGTGGTTCGTTTCGAGCGATGTTATATACTCTTCCATCGTAAGTCGATTCTGATAAATGATTTCCGAATGCGGTAATCCGACATAACGTATATGCCAGGGTTCAAAGTCAAAGCCAGTCACTTTCTTTTCTAAAAATGGATATCGAATAATAAATCCAAACTTCCAGCAGTTATTATTCACCCATTTTCCTGCCTCTGTCTTCACGAACTGACGCTGTCCATGATCCTTTACAATTAAATCAATTGCGAGCCCAACCTGATGTTCACTCATCCCTGGTTCAGCAGCTATCTCCGGGTCCTCACGGTAAAGTTCCGCCTGTTTTTCGTCCGTACGATACGTTGATGATATATAGACGTTCTCTTGACTTACTTTGTTCGCTGTAGCTAGTAACTGAGCTAATGGTTTTATCACTTCTCGATTAAGGAGTAACCCAGTATCTTGAAATTCCTCCAAATATAGCTCCCAACTCTCGTCAACCTGATATAGGTTATTCACTAACCATAAATTATTATTGTAATTAACATTACTTGTTTTGCTAAATTGTAATTCAAAGAATGATACCTGCGTAAATTCTTCTTGCTTCAGCTCATATTCCTTAAGAACAATCTCTTCTCTTGGTGTAAATAAATCTTTCATTCCAAAGACGATATCTGGCCTCTTTTCAATTACAAGCCAAAGGATACCCACAGTGACCATAATGAGTAAAGCAAGTAAAGATAATATAACCTGTTTACGTCTTTTGTTATTATTGTTTAATTTAATATCAATATCTCCATTCTCATTCATTTCTTTTGAAAACCCTTCTTATATCTAGGTGCAATTATAATTACACCTATTATTTTAACCATAAATGTTTATTTCTTACCTCAAGTTCGTTTTTTTATTCCTTTAAGCAATAAAAAGGTGCAAATAGTGGTTAATTCACTATTTGCACCTCATAAATATAGATACTTTTACATGATTTTATATTGAATTCATTTTTATTTACTCATACTTTAGAATGATGCCTTCCATTGTTACCGCGATCGCAGGCTCTTTTGCATTTCTGATTATCACTAAGGAAATTACAACAAAAGCAAATCCCACTATCAACATGACTACCAGTATTAGCAAATTTACAGGAAATGCTGCAACTAAAAATGCACTTGTATTTACAATCATATGCAATAAAATTGGCGCAAATATCGTTTTGAACTTATGATATACAATACCCAGAATCATACCAAGACAAAAAGCGTAAATACCTTGGATCCAATTAAGGTGATAGACTCCAAAAAGTGCTGCTTGTACTAAATTTGCCCCAAGAAATGGTATTGCGCGGCTTGTCTTTTTCAATATCACACCGCGAAAGATTAATTCCTCCACAATTGGTGCTATAACAACAGTATAAAGTATTACAAGGATTAGACTACCACCCGTTAATTGTTCCATCGTCTCCGCATAATCAGAAAATAGTTTTTCCAAGTATGGTTGAATCAAACTCAATATTGCAGTTATGAAGAACTGGCCTCCGATGCCTAGCAGTATAATTGTAGCAGTGTTTTTTACTGTAAAGACACTTCTTTTTTTAATTCTAGTTTCACCACGTATTAACTTTCGATACCAGAAGAAAAATAAAATACCACATGCCAGCGAACCAACCAAGGAAACAATCAGCGTAAGATTGGATGATTGCTGAATTCTTTCTTCTAATACTTTCGCGATTTCTGCTTGATCTAATATTCCCTCTGCTGCCATCTCAAAGCCCACTGACAAACCTATTGCAAAAGAATATACAAATGCCACGATACTTCCAACCACAATTTGTATCGCCAATGCCGCACCAAAGGGTGCTATTCCACCTAAAATTTTAATAAATCTTCTCATCATTATCTTTATCCCCTATATAATTTATTTATAATCTTTACGACTCATGAAGCTATTATGATATCCATATAATATCCACATTCTAGCATGTTTTGATGAAAAATGCTATGGTACATATCTATCTGCTAAAATATCTCTTTTAATATCTGATTACAACTTTCATTTTTAAAAGCTGCCAATAGGGAAATTAAGTCCTTCCTATAATATTGTTCATCATCACACAACGCTATTCTGTAGCTGTTCATTTTCACTCCTCCCTATTCGTAATATTTATTTTACCTTCCTATTAATTCCATATTACTTCGATTTTATAAATTAATCAATTCATTCCTGCTATTTGGCCCAAAAGTTGTGGTATTTGTTATTTATACTAACATTATGCCTTATAGGGACTTTTGAATTATGTATTATGGGGAGTTTTGTATATTGACACAAGTTTACATTTAAAATATACTAATATCAATGTAAACATATTATTTCATTGGAAAGAGCAATTACCAACAATGAAGAATAATATCTTTACAAAATAATAGGGGGATCATAAATATGGATGAGTTCAACAAGGATGAGCAAGTCTCATCAAACCAAACACCATTTCAAAATAATGGGAATTTCGAATATCAAAACGCTAACGGAGACGTAACCAACGGTCAAGTAAATCCGGAAACCTTTCCAGCTGCACCAACAGAGGAGTTGCAATTTCAGCAACCTTATGTTACCGGAGGAGCATCTTTTACACAGCCTCCACAGAAACCACCAAGAAAATCACACGGCAAGTTAATTGCTTTGTTGGTTGCAATCGTTTTAATACTTGCAATAGGTATTACATGTTACGCCAAGAAAGACTATCTATTAAATACAATTGCAATATCAACCAAAAGCCCACAAGAGTATTATACCAGTGTGGAGAAAAATGCAATTAAACAAGGTCTTGATTCTTATATTGATTTATCAGCTAATTCAATGCAGAAAAAAGATCTAGCATATAAGGCATCAACCGATATCACCTATGATCGTGAGACCGTATCTGCATTATTGCAAAATGCAATGGGCATGAGTATGGAAGATCTTGAGAGTTACATCGGATTTAATTTAGAAAGCATAGGAACAGACTTTACCGTAGCTTCCAAAGATGGTAACAGTCAGGCTATCCTTTCACTTGACTTAAACCAGATTAATCTGATTTCAGCTGAATTCTATATGAACTATTTGAAACAAGAGATTTTAGTTCGAGTTCCTGAATTAAGTGCAGCATGGATGAATCTTTCTACCGAAGCTACGAATACCAGTGCCAATTATCAAGAATTATTTACACCGGAGATAATAAGTGAATTAGTAGAGCGCTACAGTTATATTATAGTGGATCATATTAATAAGGTAGAGTTAAATAAAAACAAAGAGCTAAAAGTCGATACTATTTCCGAAGAATGTACCGAGTTAGTAGCAACTTTAGAGCAAGAAGACTTACTTGATATGTTACTTGCCATTCTAGAAGAAGCCAAAGATGATGACGTAATCTTTAATTTTCTACCTGCTTTCCAGATGTCAAAAGAGGATTATCTAACAGCACTTGAACAAGCAATTACAGATGTTAAGTCTAGTGAAAATGAGAGTACCACAACTAGTTCAATGGAAATGATTCTTTACGTTGATAAAATCGGTAATATCATTGGACGTCAATTTGATATTTTAGAAGATGATGCTTCAATTTCATCCTTTGGTTACTATATGATCGAAAAAAATAATAGCTATGAATTAAAAGCATATTTAAACGATGATACCGGCGCCGAAGTTATGGGAATTGTTGGCTCAGCTAAGAAAGATAGTAGTGGTTATAATGGAGAGTGTACGGTTAACATTAAGAGCGATTCTTCCACCAGCATACTTTCTGACTTAACCTTTAAACTTGCTTTCGAAAATGTTAAGAAAGTCACCAAGAATAATAGAACCTATAGTTATGGTACCTATACACTTTCATCAATTTCGCTAATGGGAATGGAACTTATATTGGATTGCAATGTAGTTGATGATGTACAGCAGGTACAATTAAACCTCCAGCTTGGAAGCACTTCACTCCTTACGTTAAATACCAAACTAGAAGTTCTTGATGATTATAGTTTTACCCCTCCATCGGAAACTGATCAAATTTATGATACCGCAGATTCTGAGAGCTATTTACAATCGATTGATTTTGATAAGTTTACCACTGATTTGAGTGAAAAGTTAGGATCTAGTACTTTGAAGGATTTATTATCTGGATTAGAGTCTTTATATATGGAATGATATAATATTTTAGGATTAGAGTCTTGATATATGGAATGATCTAATATTTCAGAGATATTTTATAAGAATTTTCTTTTTTTCCATATCAAATTATGATAAACTAATAGCGTTGACCGGTTCCTGAACTATCGGGAGCCGGTTTTTCTTATTTATACTTTTAGTGTACTAATCGTAAAAGGTAGAAAAGAGGTAATGTAATGTATAAGCAAACAAAACTAAATGACAATGCAGATATATACCAGCCAAGGACAGAAAAAACAGAAAAGCAAAAGCTACATGATATGAATTTTAAGGAGAAGGCATCCTATCTATGGGTGTATTACAGAATGCATGCACTGATTACAATTGCTGTTATAGGCATAATTATTTATATCATTCATTCGATTATAACGCCGAATGTTGAAGTAAAACTTTCTGTCGCAATGATTAATAATGCATTTGAGACCGAAGAAATAGAACAATTAAAAAATGATTTGAGTAATCATCTTAATTTAGATCCAAAAACGGAAGAAGTAAACATTAATACTACGTTTATGTTCACGGATTCGTTTGACATGAATACACGACAAGTTCTATCTACTTTTATTATGGCTGGCGAAATAGATGTCATTATTGCTCCCGAATCACAAATTGCTAGTTATGCATATTATGGAACTTTTAGTAAACTTGCCGATCAATTACCTACCGATCTTTATAGTTCATTAACGAATAATTTTTATTTTTCAACGCAAGAAGAATTTCCTGAAAAAGAGGCATTGGGTATCTATTTAACTGATTGTAGTCTTTATAAAAATTATAACGACCCCTCGGATCCATTTGTACTCGCCCTCGTTGGTAATTCGGGCAACAAAGAAAACGCAATTGAATTAATTCGTTATTTATTTGAAATATTTCCATAAAAAAATAAGGTTGTTGCAAAACTTGCAACAACCTTTTATTATTATTTCTCTGTAATATATCCTTGTGCTTTTAATAGCTCTGCAGTCAATACAGCACCACCTGCAGCACCTCGTATCGTGTTGTGTGATAAACCAACAAACTTGTAATCATAAACCTTATCTTCTCTTAATCTTCCAAGTGTAACTCCCATACCATTCTCATAGTCCCTATCAAGCTTTGCCTGTGGTCGGTTTTCTTCTTCAAAATATTTAATGAATTGTTTTGGAGCACTTGGTAAATTTAATTCCTGTGGAAGTCCTTTAAACTCTGTCCACGCCTTGATGATTTCTTCTTTGGTTGGTTTCTTGTCAAAGCTTACAAACACTGCTGCTGTATGACCATCCGATACTGGTACACGAATACATTGTGTTGTGATAATTGGAGCTTCTGCCTTTACTATTTTACCATCTACAACCTTACCCCAGATTCGAAGTGGCTCTTGTTCACTCTTTTCTTCTTCTCCTCCAATAAATGGAATAACATTATCAAGCATTTCTGGCCAATCCTTAAAGTTTTTACCAGCTCCTGAGATTGCCTGATATGTGGTTGCTACGACTACCTTCGGTCCAAATTCTCTCAGTGCATGTAGTGCAGGTGTATAGCTCTGAATAGAGCAATTCGGTTTTACTACAATAAAGCCTCTGCTCGTTCCCAAACGTTTCTTTTGGCTTGCAATTACTTCAAGGTGCTCTGGATTTAATTCTGGAACTACCATTGGAACATCCGGTGTCCATCTATGGGCACTATTGTTCGATACTACTGGCGTTTCTGCCTTTGCATAAGCTTCTTCAATTGCCTTTATCTCATCTTTTGTCATATCAACAGCACTAAATACGAAATCTACACTACTGCTAACTCTGGCAACTTCATTTACATCTAATACGATTAACTTTTTTACGTTTTCAGGCATTGGTGTTGTCATCTTCCAACGATCACCGACTGCCTCTTCATATGTTTTTCCAGCACTTCTTGGACTTGCTGCAATTGTAACTACTTCAAACCACGGATGATTTTCTAATAGTGCAATAAAACGTTGTCCAACCATACCAGTACCTCCAAGGATACCTACTTTTAATTTGCTCATTTTTAATTCCTCCCGATAATGTTCTTGTACCGCATACATTTGTCTTTTCTGTAAGTATACTATACAACATTTTTTAAAAAAATCAATATTTTTCTCTCCAAAATACTCATATTTGTAACATATTAATAAGAGAAATTGATTTTTCCCCATTTGTTTGGTTATTTTTCTACATAATTTAAGTACTTTTCTAAGAGCTTTTCCATTCCCTTTATATCTTCAATTTCATTGATACTGCTTCGAAGCTTCGCAGAGCCTTGATAACCCGTTGTATACCATGCTACATGCTTACGCATTTCTCTAATTCCGGTATATTCTCCTTTATACTCTATGGAAAGCTTCGCGTGGCGAAGAATCATTTCTGTAACTTCCAGAAAGTCTGGTCTCTTTAGTATAATTCCCTGTTCCAGATAGCTTTTAATTTGTTCAAATATCCATGGATTTCCTCGCGCACCTCTTGCTACCATCACTGCATCACACTTCGTCTCATCAAGCATTCTTTTTGCATCCTGCGGTGTAAAGATATCCCCATTTCCAAAGACCGGAATAGATACCGCTTGCTTCACCTCACGTATGATATTCCAATCCGCCTTACCACTATAATATTGATCTCTGGTTCTAGCATGAACTGCAATTGCTGCTGCACCATTCTCCTCAGCAATCTTTGCAATTTCTACTGCATTAATTTGATCTTCAAGAAATCCCTTTCTTATCTTTACCATCACTGGTTTTTTTATTCCACGAGATACCTCTCGAATAATTTCACCAACGAGCTTCGGATTTTTCATCAGAGCAGAACCTTCCCCATTGTTTACAACCTTCGGAACCGGACAGCCCATATTGATATCTATAAAATCAAAGTTCCTATCCTCAATTTGTTTGGCTGCTTCACGAAGAATACTAGGATCTGAACCAAATAATTGCAAAGCAACTGGCCTCTCTTCCTCTGCTACCTCGAGTAAGCTTTCTGTATTCTTATTATTATACCTAATTCCTTTACCACTCACCATCTCTGTATAGATTAAATCCGCACCTTTTTCCTTACATAATAAACGAAAAGGCAGGTCGGTTACTCCTGCCATTGGTCCTAATATTAAATTTCCCTTTATATTAACATTTCCAATACAAAAACTCATTCCATACTCCTTTATTAGCCTAACACTCTGTTCTTATCAGCAATAATCTTTAAGCCTTTTAACGTTAATGTGGGATCATATACCTCTATTACTTTCGTTGCATCTGCGATTATTTTACCAAGGCCGCCAGTAGCAATTACTTTACAATTTGTAATTCCGGACTCTTCTAACATCCTTTTCACGATATATTCCGTTTGCCCAATACATCCAAATACTAGGCCTGCTTGCATGCTTGTTACTGTTTCCTTCGCAAGAATAGTATCCGGCATTGCTATCTCTATCTCCGGCAATTTAGCTGTGCCTGTCCATAGTGCATTGGCAGCAATTCTAAGTCCTGGGCTTGTCACTCCTGCAATAAAGGTTCCATCTGCGGTAATTAAATCATACGTAATGGCCGTCCCAAAATCAATGACAAGTACGGGTCCACCATAAATTTCATATGCAGCAACTGCATCTACGACTCGATCTGCTCCAATTTCCTTTGGATTTACAGCAGCTATTTTAATGCCGGTCTTTGTGCCAGCACCAACTAAGATTGGGGTTACCTTTAGATATTTTATAATCGCACCTGTTAGGGAATGCATTATCTTTGGAACCACAGTAGCAATGATAACAGCATCAATTTCATCTGCCCCCATTTGCCTTGTTTTTAAGAGTTCGCAAAGCGTCATGCCATACTCATCTGAAGTTCTTGCAACTTGAGTAGTCAATCGAAAGCTTGCTTTTAAATCATTGTCTTCAAATACTCCAAGTGTTATATTCGTATTTCCCACATCAATTACTAGTAACATAATAAACCTCCCACCTTATAACAAATCCGAGATATTTTCATTTAGAAAAAACACCTTGTAATAAAGCTCTAACGCTTCCAATAAGTCTACTTTTGTGGTTCGAAGTGCTTTAATTTTAAGAGCACTGCCAATCTCGTCATACAAGTAATCTCCTTCTTCAGCACTTACTTGAAATAGAAGATTACCATCCTCTTCATATTCCATTGTTAGAATTCCACCAACATCCTCGGTATATAGAACACACATAATTTTAAGTTCATTCCTGATTTGCTCAGGTAATACCTCAAAGTCTTCATTGAAATAATATTTTTTGTCATACGCGCTGCTTGCACACAATACTACTTTTTCTTGATACATATGATAACTCCTTTTAGTCCTTATATTATTCAAATTTAATCAATATCATTTCATCTTTGTCACAACTACCCCTACTATAATAACAAATACGCCTACCATAATTAAATTCATTCCCATACTCTTTTTCTTGGAATCCTTTAAGTATTTTAGCCCATTCGATATATTCATTAAACCACCAACCGAAAATGCTGCTAATCGAATGTACTTATTATATGGGTACATCATAATTAATATGACAAGAATAATGATAGCAATTCCTAACATAACATTGATGACATCAAAAAGCAACCTATTATCTTTTAATATTCTCATTAATTTATTCACAGAAGACTCCTTGGTTCTAATTATTTCCTAATGTTGCTACCATAACTGCTTTTATTGTATGCATCCGGTTTTCTGCTTCATCAAATATAATATCAGCAAATTGATCAAAAACTTCTTCCGTTACTTCCTTCCCCTTTACTGCTGGAAGGCAATGTAAGAAGATTGTACTATCTTTCTTTGTTCTAGCTAGCAAGGAAGCATTCACTTGATATGGTTTGAGAAGCGCTACTCGCTCCACAGCAAGCTCTTCTTCTCCCATAGAACACCATACATCGGTATAGACAGCATCTGCGTCCTCTACAGCATCGAGGGAATCCGAAATCACGATATTGCTACCCGACACAGCTGCATATTCCTCACACGTCTTAATCAGATCCTGCTCGGGCCATAATGATTTTGGTGCTAGAACTGTAAAATGAATACCCATCTTACTTGCGCCTATCATTAAGCTATTTGCCATATTATTTCGTCCATCTCCAACATATACAAGTTTTAATCCTTTTAAAAAACCAAATTGTTCTTTTAAGGTTAAAAAGTCTGCAAGAATTTGCGTAGGGTGGTAAGTATCTGTCAAACCATTCCATACTGGAACACCACTATATTTTGCAAGCTTTTCAACTGTATCCTGCTTAAACCCACGGAACTCAATTCCATCAAACATTCTGCCGAGAACTCTTGCAGTATCTTCAATACTTTCTTTATATCCTAATTGAATATCATCTTTACCCAGATATTCCGGATGACCACCTTCATCAATACAGCCAACGGTAAATGCGCACCTGGTTCTTGTAGATGGTTTTTCAAATAGTAAAGCTATGTTTTTTCCCTTTAAGCTCTGTCCTGTAATTCCCTGCTTTTTCTTCTTTTTTAACTCCGCCGCTAATTCAATCAAATACTCGATCTCTGCGGGGGAATAGTCTTTCAATGTTAAAAAGCTACGACCTTTTAAATTCATATAAAAACCTCCCTATATAAAAAATTTATCTCGTTTTCATAAAAACAATGTAGATATACATTATTAATAATTATGCTTAATATATGTTTATTTATACATTATTCTAAATTTCTATAAAAGTCAAGATAAAATTATGCTATGTTCTGACTAATAGCTAGGGCAAGCTCCATCCATACATTGAATTTTTTCTCATTATTATAACACTCTTCCAACTTATTTCGAACTACCAATAGAAAATCTTCTTCTTTATAAAGCTTGTATTTCTGAACCCTTAGTTTCTTTGCACTGTATTCCAATATTGCGAAATACATATCTTTATAATTCCAATTCTTATCTAGTTTAAACGCTCCCGCAATCTGTGGAAGTACTTCTTCAATAAGCATACGTGTACTAAACTCTTTATTTACATTTGCTCGTTTAAAAAGCGTGAGCAGCTTCATAGCTAGCTCTTCTTCTATCTGCAATATATTATCTAGATACTTCTTCTCATTTTCATTGCTATCTATATAATACTCTATACCTGACAATGATTTTAATACACGAAGAGCATCATAATAACCTAGCGTAATATTTCTGACCGACTTCTTTTTATTAAACTCTAATATACTACAGAGATTAATGTTAGGAGATATCTCAATCACATTTACATCATCCGGTATTTTAACCCTTTTTTCAAGTCCAAGGCCATAGATTCTAACAACAATAATATTTTTGTAGCCACGATTAATCAACATATTGATTGGGACATTATTAAGTACTCCACCATCTAAATACTTCTTCCCGTGTAGTTTTTCACTTTTAAATAATGGAAAATAGGAACTTGCCATTAAGTAGTCTTTTAGATATCCGTCTTCCGCTTCCTTTGCAGTAATTTCTATCTCCTTCATATTACTTAATGAAAATGTTCCCATAATAAATTCTATGTCAGAACTTTTTATCTTTTCCTCATCCACAATGTTCTCAATCAAATTTTTCAGTGGGGTAATATCAAAGCCGCCACCCACTAAGAAGCGCTTGCCTTCTTTTTTCATTGTCTCCAAACTTAAGCTCTTGAGATTTCCACTCATTAGATGATCCATCTGTATATCATCTACTTGCATAATCCTAGAATAGCTGATATTCTTCCAGATGTCCTCTGCCTGCTCATAATCTCCCATACATATAAGTGCTCCATTGAGTGCACCTACAGATACGCCTGAGACACCCTTAATCTTCACACCGCACTCTAGGAAAGCCTTCCAGACACCAATTTGATAAGCACCTTTGGCTCCACCGCCTTCTAGGACGATTCCATATTCTTTACTTAAATCAAAGGACTCTCTCATTGATATACCGCCTCCTATAAGATATTGAATTACAAAATTAATTGATAAAACTTAGCAAGCTGCCAAAAACTTATAGTTTTATAATACGATACTTAGTCTCGTATCTAAACTTATAGTTTATTGGCAGCTTTTATAACACAATGTATTTGCGCCGCAAAGCGACGTATTGCATTAGTGTGTTATTTGATTAGCGATTAAGTTCTGCTCCATTATCTCTTTTGATGTTTTCTTTAACAATAACGCCCTTTGATATTCTTTTTCATAGAGTGAGGCATCCAAAGGCTCTCCTGTTCCAATTCGCCAAGCTCTACTTCCTTCAAAGATACCCTCTCTTGAAATCTCAAACATAACATCGTCTTTCAAAAAAGATCCTTCAAATAAATAAGATGTAAATGCTACAAATCCTTCCTTCGCATTAACGAGATCTTGCCCAAGTACAAAGGGGTTATCTAATGTAAGTCCCATGATATTAGCCATGGTTGGCATAAAGTCAATTTGACCGCCTGACGTACTAATTGTCTTATTTACACCACTATTTGGTACATTTATGATAAGAGGTATATTAAGCATCTCATCATAATCATAAGGGCGTCCAATAAATTCACTCGCTCTTGTCTTTAGATCTTCCATTCCACAGTTTAAACCGTGATGATCTCCATAAAGTGCAATTACCGTATTATCATATAATCCCGCTGTTTTCAAATCTTCTATCAATTGTCCCACAGCTTCATCTGTATATCTAATTGTCTGTAAGTATGCCCCGAATTTTGTATCCTTATCTTCCTCAGTTAACTCTAATGTTCGATATTCCTCCTCTAATACAAAAGGATGATGATCCGTAAGTGTAATAGCAAAGGTAAAGTATGGCTCTTCTTTTTCTTGCAAAATTGGTATTAATTGTTTAAACATAGACTTATCGGAAATGCCAAGGCCGATGATTTCGTCTTGATTCAAATCCTCCATACTATAAAAATCTTGAAAGCCTTGTTCCGGATATGCATTTTCTCTGTTCCAGAATTCCCCTTTATAACCATGTATCGCAAATGTCTGATAACCTTGCTCTCTTAGCATCCATGGCAAACCATTGTATGTGTTTTCTTCAAATAATCGATAACATTCTCCTTCTATGGATGGATACAAGCTATTCATACTAGAAAATTCTGCATCCACTGTATTTCCTTTACCAATATTAGAATAATAGTTATCAAAATACAAGGTATCTTTCTCTAACAAGCGATTTAAGTTAGGCGTAATCTCCTGACCATTATACTCTGCACCCAGTACAAAGTTCTGAAAAGCCTCTAATTGAATTACAATAAGATTCTTTCCTTTTCCTATTCCATTAAGATGTTGTTCTTCTACTGCTGGACTTGCTTCTTCTGCTACAGCAAGAATCTCATCAACCTCCATCTCTTCTGTGGATAGGTTACTCGCTATTGTTTCACAGATATCGTTTATGTGGCTTGTAAAGAATTCCACGTTGTTCACTCTTTCAATTGCAGCCGAATGAAATGGGTTGACAATCAATGTTATCATTACTGCAGTTAAAGCGAAAACCGAATATTTAATTTCTCTCTTTAATGACCATTTATGCTGCTTCTTTCCTTCTGAATCCTTTTTGAAATAATGATAAACAAGTGGGATATCAATAAAGAGCATAAAGCTTGCAGGAATTAATGTAGCAATAAAACTTTTTGGAACCGCTGCTACATTTTTAGCCTGCCAAAGTTGTCTTATCGATACTGTTTGATTGTAATAATTGAAATACATCGTATCTGAAAACATAAGTAAACTCAACAGAAAATATATAATTAGGAAAAGTCCGCGTTTTCTCTTTAAATCGCTTCTGCTAAAGCATACAAAAATTGCACTCCAAAAAGCCATGCTCAAAACTATGATAACCGCTTCCATTCTATCTGCCTTAATTAAATTATAATAAATAACCATCTTAATTGCAAATAAAAAAAGTATTGTGTACGGTGATTTCACTATTTTTTTAAATCTTTCCATATTTCCTCCATAATGATACTATCCCGAAAAATCAAATCACAGTAAGAGGTCCCCCGTGATTTGTTTACGTTTTATTTTATTAGCTTATCTATGCACTATATTATCCTATCGCATGCGCAATATCAAGTCTATAAATCTTAATTTTTTCTTACTATAAGAAGAGGTGCTTCATGCGAAGCACCTCTTCTTATCTGATATTTATTTGATTTTATCTTATATTTATCTTCTATTCTATCTGATTTTTATCTTCTATTCTTTCTAGTCTTCTTTTGCAACTTCAACTAAGGACTTCACTAATCCTGCTAAACCTGCTAATCCTTGAATTTCGGAAGGAATAATAATCTTAGTTGCCTTACCATCTGCTGCCTTAGCAAATGCCTCTAAGCTCTTGAGTTGAATTACTGCACTGCTAGGTGCTGCTTCATTTAAAAAACGAATACCCTCTGCAGTTGCCCTTTGAACAGAGATGATTGCCTCTGCTTGGCCTTCTGCCTCTCGAATCGTTGCTTCCTTCTTTGCTTCAGCTCGTAGAATTGCGGATAATTTCTCACCCTCAGCTTCCAAAATCGCTGATTCTTTTTTACCCTCTGCAACAAGAATGTTAGAGCTTTTTTCACCTTCTGCAATTAAAATGGATTGTCTTCGTTCACGCTCTGCCTTCATCTGCTTTTCCATTGCGTCTTGAATTGCAGCAGGTGGAATTATATTCTTCAGTTCTACGCGATTTACTTTAATACCCCAAGGGTCTGTTGCAACGTCAAGTGATACTCTCATCTTCGTATTAATAAGTTCTCTGGATGTCAGGGTTTGATCTAGTTCAAGATCACCGATGATATTTCTTAAGGTAGTAGCAGATAAGTTCTCTATAGCCATAAGTGGATATTCAACTCCATAGGCATAAAGTTTTGGATCAGTAATCTGAAAAAATAAGACGGTATCTATTTTCATTGTAACATTATCCTTTGTGATAACAGGTTGTGGTGCAAAGTCTGCTACTTGCTCCTTCAGTAGAACTTTTTTTGCGATACGATCGATTGCTGGCCATTTCAGATGAAGGCCTACATCCCAAGTGCTCTGATATCCACCAAGTCTCTCAATAACGTATGCATTTGCCTGAGGTACAATTCTAATACAGGATGCAATAATTATCAATAATAGTATTACGAATAAAATAATTAAAATTTCAAATGGCCCCATCTTATAATTCCTCCCTTTTTTGTGATACAATTAATTTAACTCCTACAACGTCATGGATAATTACTTTCGTTCCTTTTTCTATCACAACATTCTCTTTCGACTTTGCAGACCACTCCTGCCCATCTACAACAACTTGTCCAGTCGCACTGATATTATCAATTGCAATAATAACATAAGCTTCTTTCCCTATGACCGCCTGATAGTTCGTTCTCGTTTTTTTTGGATTGAAATATTTTAAAACGAGAGGCCTAGTAAAGAACAATAATATCATAGATACAAGTAAAAATAAAATAATCTCAACGAGCAAGTTATCAAAAAACAGAGAAACGATAAATGCAACCAATGCTCCACCTGCAAACCAAATTGTTGTTAATCCAAGCGTAACTATTTCAATAAAAATCAGCAAAGCTAGTGCAATTAGCCAATAAACTGAGTTTACCAAACTGTATCCCCCTTTCGTTCATTTATTACCTTTATTTTACTTGATAAATTATTATAATACAAGACTTTAGCCACTTTTCTAATGTTCTTCTAATCTAAACATTCGTTAGTCTCTTTCCTCTAAATAGGAATATTTTTATAATATTCCTCAATCCCAAATAATAAACATTCCTAATGTAGAAGTCATCCTTCCTTGCTTGAAAATCATTCTTACTTAAGAGGCATTTTTCTTATACTAATTATTTTTCCTATAATAACCATTCTTTCTATAATAATCGTTCTTACTATAATAATCATTCTTTCTATAATAATCGTTCTTACTATCATAATTATTGTTCCTATCATAATCGTTCTTCCTATCATAATCATTCCTAACTCAAAAAGCATCCTTCTTTATAATATACCTAGTAGTTTATTCATTATATTGCATTTCATTCATTCAATAGCATTTCAATCCTATCACGACAAAGAAAGCTGTCTATTGTAAAATAGCTACCTTTGCAACAAAAAACTGAAACCAAGAAGTTTAATCACAATTAACCACACTTCGTAGGTTCCAGTTTTGAGTATGCCGATAATAATCGCACGACCGAGCACAGATTTAAAATTGCAAACTATTATTTTCCTTGATACTTAAGAGAATATTCAAATTCCCGTTTCTACAACGGAGCTCATCTATAAATTCCTTTTCCGATACCGCATCCTTCATCACAATATGATAAGAAAGCTCAAATAATGTACCAAGATTCGTAGTTTTGACTCTCTGCAGCTCCGCATGTTTTGTATATTTGGAGAACAAATCATCAAAGGCTCCCTGATAGTTCATATCCTCCGGAATAATAATCTTTAACATCTTTTCCTTTTCCTTTGAAACTCCAAAGCCCATTTTACTAATGACAATAATAGTCAAGCATAGGAGGAAGCTGATAAAAACTCCAAATATTATGTAACCCATTCCTGCTGTCAAACCAATCGCCATTGCCAAGAATACAAAAGAGATATCTTTTGAATCACCAGGTGCACTTCGAAAACGCACTAAAGTAAATACGCCCGCCATAGAAAATGCTCTTGCTATATTACCACCTACTAATAGGATAACTACTGCAACAATCGTGGGTAAAATCACTAAGCTTAATGCAAAATTTGAAGAGCGATTTACTCTTTTCGTAGTAATCAGATAAGTAATGCTAACGATAAGACCAAGTAGTAAAGATACTATAATACTAAGTAAAGTAGTACTTACCTGCAATGAAGCTGTATCGGTAGCACTCGAAACTATTGAATCAAACATTTGATATATCCTCCTTCGAGCATAACTACTTCTTATGTAATACATAATTCCTATATTCCGTACCATACTTTGAAAATGTTGAATTATAAAGTTTTAATTTCGATAATATACTTACTAGCCATAGTGGAGTTGTCTCTTCCGTCTTTATTTCCATAAGCCAAATGCCTTCCGGCAACAAAAGTTCCCCATAATTTCCTTTTTCTAAGGCAATGTCATATCGGCGCGTTCGTATGTTGGTGTCGAATGTAATTCGAAGATTTTTATCTTGTTTACCGAATAATGCATTTCTGTCATAAGTTAGATAAAGCGTCGGTTTCAATTGATATTGATGTAGAAAATAGTCAATTTCATTTAATACCTGTCCATTCATGTATGGTTTCAATTCAGGTTTTTCTTTCTTCTCTATAAATTGATAGGCATCTTTCAGTAGGATACTTGTCCGACGTTTGTTAATCAGTCCATTATATTTTTTCTTAATTTCCAAATACACCTTTTCGTCTAACCCTACTACGCCGTAACTCCTAAGCCTTAATTTCTCCTTATATATCGGATTATCCAACGATTTTCTTATAATATCATTTTCCTCAGTGTCGTAGTAAATATTGCAGATATTATAAAATTCCCCATTGATACTATGGGAATCTGTCTCCATATCATCTTCTAGCATAGGTTTTAAAATTTTATATATCTCGTCAGTTATAATAAATTTTTTTTCATATCTATTAAAAACCTCAATTGCCACCCCGTCAGCCCCTCGCCCTTTCTAGCTCCTACGCTGTCTGGCTACTTCATACATTAAAATAGCAGCGGCAACTGCAGCATTTAAGGATTCTACCTTTCCTGCCATAGGTATCTTTACTAAGTAATCTGCAAGTTTACTTGCTTCCTCCGTTAACCCATTTGCTTCATTTCCAATCAATAGAGCGCATTTATCTCGAAAATACTCTTCTGAATAATACTCTTTCCCTGATAAATGTGCAGCAAAAATAGGAATATGGTAATTTTTCAACTCTAATAGAACAGAATAAAAATCATTTACATAATAAAAAGGAACCCTGTAGATCGACCCCATGGTCGCACGGATTACCTTTGGATTATATATGTCAACACAAGAGCTATTAAGAATTACTCCGGTTACACCTGCACCTTCTGCAGTCCGAAGAATGGTTCCTAGATTACCAGGATCGCGAATATCCTCCAAAAGCATCAAGTTAGCATTTGGATTATTTAAGATTTCTTCAAGAGAATAAGAGGCCATTTTTACGATTGCCAAAATGCCTTGTGGTGTTTTTGTAGCGGAAACTTCATTAAATACGGAGTCAGTAACAATTTCCGTGTCAATATTAGCAAAATACCCTGGATTTTCTTTTGTTATATCATTAAAAAAGCTCTCAGAAGCATAGGCTTTCACAAGAATATCCCCTGCTTCTTTCGCTTCTTCAAACATCTTAAAACCTTCCACAAGAAAGAAACCCTGTTTTTCTCTTGCTTTCGTCTTTTTCTGTAGCAATATTAAATTTTTCATCTGTGCATTGCTAGGGCTACTGATAACACTATTCTGTTTCATAATGACTCCCACAACAAAATTTTCTCTGACAATACTGCCATACTTTTGATATTCATATTAATTATCTTTTAAATTACTAAGTTTCATTGCTTGGTCCGCTGCCGTTAAACTATCAATTATTTCCTGTAAATCTCCATTCATAATCGCATCTAACTGATGCATTGTCAACTTAATGCGATGATCCGTCACGCGACCTTGAGGAAAATTATAGGTGCGGATTTTTTCTGAACGGTCACCAGTACCAACCTGGCTTTTTCTAGCTTCTGCTTCAGCACTTTGCGCTTTTTCTCTCTCTAAATCATAGAGCTTAGAGCGTAAGACTTTTAATGCTTTTTCCTTATTCTTTAGCTGCGATTTTTCATCTTGGCAGGAAATTACAATACCAGATGGAACATGTGTTAAACGAACTGCCGAGTCAGTTGTATTAACGCACTGACCGCCATTACCAGAAGACCGGAATACATCAAACCTACAATCACCCATATTAATCTCTACATCGACCTCTTCTGCTTCAGGCATAATAGCTACAGTCGCAGTAGAGGTATGAATTCTACCACCAGACTCAGTTACTGGAATACGTTGCACACGATGTACTCCACTTTCATATTTTAATTTTGAATAAGCGCCTCTACCATTAATCATAAAGATGACTTCTTTAAAACCGCCAATTCCGTTCTCATTTAAATTCATCATGTCAATCTTCCAACGATTTCGCTCTGCATAGTTAACATACATACGATATAATTCCGCTGCAAATAATGCTGCTTCATCACCGCCAGCGCCGCCTCTAATTTCTACGATTACATTCTTATCATCATTAGGGTCTGTCGGAAGTAATAATATTTTAAGTTCTTCTTCGATTTCTGTAATATGAAGCTTGCAATAATTTAATTCTTCTTTTGCAAGTTCACGGAACTCTTCATCACTTTCTTCAGCTAGCATTGTCAGGCTTTCTTCCAATCTACACTTTGTTTCCTTATATTCCGTATATTTCTCTACAATAGCAGAAAGCTCAGCCTGTTCCTTTCTGATCTTTCTATAATTATTTTGGTCATTCACAATATTGGGATTTGATAGTTCCTCTTCAATCTCCTTATATCGAATCAATAAATCTTCTAATTTATCAAACATAAAAACTTTTCCTCCATTATTTCTTACATGAATACTCATATTTTTCAGAATCTATTACTTTATAATATCTAGCGTTTCTTTCCATAAATTACGCGGTCAAGTCCGCTTAGATCCTGTATGATACGAATATCATAATAGCCTGCACTTTGTAGTAACTCTTTGACATCCATTCCTTGATTATGTCCTATTTCAAAAAACACCAAGCCATTCTCTTTCAAATACCCCTTTAGAGAAGCTACAATGTTGCAATAGAAAAATAAGCCATCATAGCTACCATCTAGAGCAAGCACCGGCTCGTAGTCTTTAACTTCCGGCATTAATTGGTTTATTTCATTTGTGGGTATATAAGGTGGATTCGATACGATAATATCATATTCACCTTCCACGTTAAGAAATAAGTCACTTTGTATAAATTGTACTTTTACATCATGCTTCATGGCATTTTGCTTTGCTAAGTGAAGCGCTTTCTCTGATATATCGACACCAACTGCCTTTTCTAAGTTACCAAGCTTGGCTAGACTAGTAATAATACAGCCCGAACCGGTGCACATATCAAGAACTGTTTTGTGTTTACATACCTTTAGAACTTCTTCTACTAAGATTTCTGTGTCTTGTCTTGGAATTAAAACATCCTCACTGACTGAGAATTCAAGTCCCATGAACTCCTGTGTTCCTGTAATATATTGAAGAGGTATATGCGATGCTCTTTTTCGCACTAATTCCATGAATATGGCGGCCTTATCCTCTTCCACTGTATTCGACTGTTGCAGAAAAAAGTCCACTCGATTTAAGCCAAAGACATAGGCAAGCAGATACCATGCATCCACATCGGCATCTGCTATTCCATGTTCTCTAAGATAAATCCGAGCAGCCAGTAACGTTTCCTTATAATCACTCATTCATAATCCTCAAGGTAAATCAAGTCCTTATCTAATTATCTTCTGCACTTGCAGAAGTCTCTTTTTCTTTTCCAAAGTCAAGATATTTATCCAGTGCATTTAAAATATCATCTTCCTCTTCTTCTGCTTTTCTAGTGATGGTAGGCTTAACAGGAGTGAGATCAACTTTTTTCTTTATTTCTTTGCTTATTTTTTTATTTACTTTATTATTTACTGTCTCTCCAGCTGCTGCAGCCTCTAAGAATACATGCCAATCAAAAACAGCTTCCACTGACATTATTGCCACTTCAATCATCGAATCATCCGGTTCTTTCGTTGTAAGGCTTTGCATCCACATACCCGGTTTGCTTAAAATATTGACAAGTTTAGAATCACTCTTGCCTGCCAAACGAATAAATTCATAGGATACGCCTGCAATAATCGGTACTAATAAAATTCGAGATACAATTCTCATAATTAAATTTCCTACTGGTATAAAGATAAAGAAAATAATGCTGATAAACATTACAATTAACATAAAGCTTGTACCACATCTTTTATGATGTTTGGATTGCCACTTCACGTTCTCAACATTAAGTTCAAATCCATTTTCCAAGCAGTTAATCGTCTTGTGCTCTGCTCCATGGTACATAAATACTCTTTTGATATATGTCATCTGTGAAATAGCTGTCACATAACCAATGAAAATCAGTATACGAATTACTCCTTCAATTAAAGAAAGCACTAAGTTGTTCGTAACCACTTTGGTAAGTAATTGGGAAACAAGAAATGGAAGTACCATAAAGAACCCAATAGACATTGCAATCGACAGTCCTACTGCTGATATCATCATAAGTGCACTTATTCCAGTTTCTTCTTTTTTCTCTGCCATCTTTTTATCTTGCTTTATATTTTTAGCATTGCTCTTCTGCTTTTTATTCTTATCAATATTCTTTTTCTTATCTATTGGCTTTTTCTTCTGCTTACTAGTCTGAGGCATTTCCTCTTCCTCTTCAAAAAAGCTTGCGGAATAACTTAATATTTTAACACCAATCACCATGGAATCAACGAATGCTAACATTCCTCTTAAAATAGGCAATTTAAATAGTTTTACTTTGTCTGAAAAACTCTTTTGAGTCTTTTTTTCAATTACAATTTCATTATCAGGCTTTCTAACTGCTACGGCGTACTCATCCTTATTCTTCATCATAACGCCTTCTATAACAGCCATGCCGCCAATTCCTGATGGTCTCATCTCTGCACCCGAACCTTTCTAAGTACTGCCTAATTCAAGAGACAGTCCGTACAATAATATCGACACCTACTCCTATGATGAATTTTAAGCAAGTATTTTGCTACATTAAATTCATAATAATCGTATTTAAAAATAGGCTGAGATTCTAGAACCTCAACCCAATTTTTACGTTTTAAAGTTTTTAAACAACGAGATTTGCTAACCAAATCAATTGTTAATAATAAGTAATTAATCTTGTTTCATAGCATATCTGCGGTTAAACTTATCGATTGCACCGCGTGCTGCTGCAGCCTTCTGCTGTCCTGTGTAAAATGAATGACATTTAGAACAGATTTCAACATGAATATCTTCCTTTGTTGATCCTGTTACAAATTCATTACCACAGTTGCAAACAACCTTTGCCTGATAATATTTAGGATGGATTCCTTCTCTCATACTTTCACCTCTTTACAATCTAATGATAAAATATATTGGTTTATGAAATCATTTCAATCTAATAAACAGCTTTCTAATTATATCATAGGTTTTTTTTTATTGCAATACCCTAAGAGACAATTTTAGTCTTTTTAATTATTTCTATAAATTCGACATTAGATTTCGTCCGAATAAACAAATCAATGATACGTTCTAGCGCATCATCGGACTTCATTCCACCCAACGCCTTGCGCATTAGATAGTTTGCCTCCATCTCCGCTTGTGTTAAAAGTAAATCATCTCTTCTTGTACTGGATTTCATTAAATCAATGGCAGGGAAGATACGTTTTTCTGATAAACTTCGATCAAGTACTAATTCCATATTACCAGTTCCTTTAAACTCTTCGAAAACCACATCATCCATTCTGCTACCCGTATCAACAAGTGCAGTTGCAAGAATAGTTAAACTTCCGCCTTCTCGCATATTTCTCGCAGCACCAAAAAACCTCTTTGGCATGTGAAGTGCTGCTGGATCTAAACCACCGGATAATGTCCTTCCGCTTGCTTGTACTGTTAAGTTATAGGCTCTGGCCAGTCTTGTAATACTGTCTAACAATATCACAACATCTTTTTTATGTTCCACAAGACGTTTCGCGCGCTCAATAACCATTTCCGACACTCTCTTATGATTTTCAGGGAGTTCATCAAACGTCGAGTAAATTACTTCAACATTCTTTCCTTCAATTGATTCTTTAATATCGGTGACTTCTTCCGGTCGTTCATCAATCAGTAAAATAATCAAACTCATATTTGGGTGATTTACTGTAATTGCTTTCGCAATTTGTTTCAGAAGTGTTGTCTTACCTGTCTTTGGCTGAGATACAATCATACCTCTTTGTCCCTTACCAATCGGTGATATCAAATCTACCATTCGCATCGATACACTTGCTCCTGGTGTCTCTAGATGAATTCGATCGTTCGGAAAGATTGGTGTTAAATCTTCAAATCTCTTGCGTCGTTGTGCTTCGGATGGATGAAATCCATTCACTGCTTTCACAAATAAAAGCGCACTAAACTTCTCGTTCTGACTACGTATTCGAGTGTTACCACCAACAATATCTCCAGTCTTAAGATTAAATCTACGAATCTGAGCCGGGGAAACATACACGTCATTCTCTCCAGGTAAATAGTTATCGCAACGGATAAAGCCATATCCATCCGGTAACACTTCAAGAATACCTTCCTTTGCCTCTCCACTATCTAGCTGTTCCATTTCTGAACTGTTTGATGCTTTTTTCTCTGTTGTACTGTCTGTTTTCAAATCCGGTTTACTATCATCTTTTACATTTGTTTTCGTTATGTCCGTTTTCGTCTCAGTTACTATCTCTTCTTTCACAACGTCCTGTGTATCTACAATATGATTCTCATCCGAATCACATTGCGTTAAAGCCTGAACTAAATCACTCTTTTTATAGGAAGCTATGCTTTTTAGCCCTTTTTCTTTTGCTATCTCCCTTAAGTTCGCTAAGGTCATTGAATCATAATGATTTTCCATGTGTTAAGCTCCTTTTAAATCCTTATATAATTGTTGTCTCATGAGGAATGTGATACAGATTTGAATCTAGATGATACCAGTGTACATGATAATATCCAAAGATAATCTTAAAGTTATGCTTTCTCTATTATACACCTTGTCTTTCAGAAAGAAAAGACTTTTCTTCCCCTATATCTGGACTATAGCAAGCCTTTCGTAACGCTATAGCATCCTTCTGATTAATTGGTAGGACAATTAGGAATAGAATTAGTTGGTTTGGTAGGATTAGAATTACTCTTGATTTACATAATTCTTAGTGTTATGATAGATTGAATAATTTACCTGACAAATTGAGGAACAATTTGTGGGTTATGAAATAAATAATATAACTAAGGCGGGCAGATACAATGACAATCGATGAGAAAGCATTAATATTACATGAAGAATGGAATGGTAAAATCGAAACCACTGCAAAATGTAGTGTAAAATCAAGAGAAGATTTGGCGTTAGCATACACCCCCGGTGTTGCTGAACCTTGTAGAGTAATTGCAGCGGATAAAGAAGCTGCCTACAAATACACAATAAAAGCAAATACTGTTGCTGTTATTTCGGACGGAAGTGCTGTACTTGGACTCGGCAATATTGGTCCCTATGCTGCTTTACCTGTCATGGAGGGGAAAGCCGTATTATTCAAGGAATTTGGTGGCGTAAATGCATTTCCAATCTGTCTAGACACACAAGATACAGAGGAGATTATTAAAACTATCGTAAATATCGCACCTGCCTTTGGTGGTATCAACCTTGAAGATATCTCGGCACCAAGGTGTTTTGAAATAGAAGAGCGATTAAAGATGCTCCTAGATATTCCAGTTTTTCATGATGATCAACATGGTACTGCCATTGTAGTTCTTGCAGGTGCTATCAACGCCCTCAAGGTAACTGGCAAGAAAAAGGAAGATTGTAAAGTCATTGTAAATGGTGCTGGTTCCGCAGGAATTGCAATTACAAAACTCTTGTTGACTTATGGTTTTTCACATGTCACTCTTTGTGATATCAGAGGTATTATCTCAAAAGACTATAAAGACTTGAACTGGATGCAGATAAAGATGCTAGAGGTAACAAACTTAGAAAACAAAAATGGTACCCTTGCCGATGCACTTGTTGGCGCCGATATGTTTGTAGGTGTTTCGGCTCCGAATATCGTATCAAAGGAAATGGTATCTTCTATGAATAAGGATGCCATTATCTTTGCGATGGCAAATCCTACACCTGAGATTATGCCTGATCTTGCAAAAGAAGCCGGTGCTAAGGTAATTGCAACCGGTCGCTCTGATTTTCCTAACCAAGTTAACAATGTAGTTGCGTTCCCAGGTATATTTAAGGGAGCATTAGAGGGCCGTGCAACCGGCATTACAGAAGAAATGAAACTTGCCGCAGCAATTGCCATTGCCAGTCTTGTAGATGATTCCGATTTAAACGAAGATAATATTATGCCACAACCATTTGACCCAAGGGTATGCGCGGTCGTTTGTGAAGCAGTAAAGGCGCACATTAAAAAATAATTATAATATCGTGGTAGAATGCAAAACTGGTTGTACCACGTAAAATATTCATATCGAGGTTGCTATGTCCAATAAAATCACATCCGAACAGATAATTTGGGATGACAAGCGTTATCATTCTCTTGGCTATTACCTAAAACAGCAATATGGGCAGAAGATTTATAAGCTTTCTCTGAATGGTGGAATGAATTGTCCGAACCGTGATGGAACCATTGATACTCGTGGTTGCATCTTTTGCAGTGAGGGAGGCTCGGGAGATTTTGCAACTTCTCCACTCCTTTCCGTGACCGAACAAATTGAAGAAGCGAAAAAAATGGTTGCTTCAAAGTTAAAGAACAAAAACGAACCTCCAAAGTATATTGCTTATTTTCAAGCGTATACAAATACACATGCACCTGTTTCCTATTTAAGAAGCCTATTTATAGAAGCAATCAATCATCCTGATATTCTCCTCCTATCGATTGCCACGAGGCCGGATTGCCTAGGTGATGATGTTATTGCTCTTTTAGTTGAATTAAATCGTATCAAGCCTGTTTGGATTGAACTGGGATTGCAGACAATGCATGAAAAGACGGCTGAATTTATTCGCCGGGGTTATCCCTTATCCATTTTCGAAAATACCGTTTTTAAGTTACATGAACTTGGCCTTCCTATCATTGTTCATACTATCCTTGGTTTACCAGCGGAAAGTAAACAGGATATGTTAATGACCATAGACTATATCGCCAAGCTACCTATCCAAGGAATAAAATTGCAACTATTGCATATACTAAAAGGTACTGATCTAGGTTCTCTCTATGAAGCCGGCCTTCTTCCTGACATTTTACCAATGGAGGATTATATAGATCTCGTCATCTCCTGTCTGGAGCGTCTCCCAAAAGAGATGATAATTCACCGCATCACTGGTGATGGTCCGAAAAAGCTCTTACTTTCACCACTTTGGAGTGGGAATAAAAAGCTAGTTCTAAATTGTATCAATCAAGAAATGAAAGAAAGAGCCACCTGGCAAGGAAAGCATTTTATACAGGCTACCTAACACATACTCAATAAGGGAGGTAACAATTATGGTGTCAGATACTTTTATGCTATATAAACTTATGATTCTTTATATTCTTAGCAGAGTTGATTTTCCTTTAACAAATGCGCAGATATCCAGCTTCATCTTAGAAAAAGAATATACAAATTATTTCAATATACAACGCGCCATGTCTGAGCTTATCGATGAATCCTTTGTTTCCGTTGAAACCATTCGTAATAGTTCACTTTACCGGATTACAGATACCGGAAGAGAAACTCTTCTTTTCTTTGATAACAAAATATCCTCCGGCATCAAGGAGGATATTGAGACCTATCTTCAAGAAAACAAATATGAGCTACGCGAAGAAGTATCAACTCCTGCTGATTTTTACCAAGTAAAGAAAGGTGAATTTGCCGCGCATCTAAGAGTAATTGAACACCATACCCCCATCATCGATTTAACCCTTAATGTAACTACCGAAGAAGAAGCAGCACGCCTGTGTACCAATTGGAAAAGAAAAAGCTCCGAGATATATTCCCATCTATTATGCGTATTATTAGAAGATAACACCTACGCCGAGTAACGTTTTCACAAATCCTTACATTTTCTATTCTCATGATGCTTCCATTAAGCAGATGGTATTACTATTCTTTTATATATTGAGGTGCGAAATGACTAATGTATATTTGATATGTTTATTACTAACCCCCGTCTTGACGAGTGGACTAGGGCTAGCTTGGTACAAAAATCCCCCAAAAGAAATCGACCATTATGCCGGCTATCGCACAAAAAGAGCAATGAAAAATACCGAAACCTGGATATACGCACAAAAATATGCTGGCAAGCTTTGGACGATAACAGGTATTCCAACCCTAATACTCACTATCTTTCTCTTTTTATATTGCAAAGAGAAATTCGCAAATAATATAGAAAATATATTCTTAGCATTCTTAGGAATTCAGCTATTAATAGCATCCATTCCAATTCCCTTCGTAGAACATGCACTCAAGAAAAAATTCAACAATCCAACTTAACTATTTTGCACCAAATACCAAAAATCAAAGTAGATCATATTAATATACACACTCGATGTATTTACCGAGGGCATTGAAAAAGTCTCTTCAGTAGACTTTTTCAGTGCCCCCGCATTTACCCGCATAACATTTCTTGCTACAAGTGTAACATATAATAGAATGAGAATTCAGTATCATTTCAGTAACAATGATTCATATCCTGAATAGTGCAATAGTTCACAACTTAAATACGCAGTTGCAATAGTTCACAACCCAAATAGGTAGTTGCAATAGTTCACAACCTAAATAGGCAGTTGCAATAGTTCACAACCTAAATAAGCAGTTGCAATAGTTCACAACCTAAATAAGCAGTTGCAATAGTTCACAACCTAAATACGCAGTTGCAATAGTTCACAACCTAAATAGGCAGTTGCGAGTTGTAAGTGCATGCATGTATCGGAAAATGTTTTTCGTATGCCGTTACATCCGGTCACAATTGTTCGAAATCAGAGAGACATAATGATCTTAATATGTCTCATCTGATTCGAACCATTGTGACCGGATGTAGAGGCATCCGAAAAACATTCCGATGCATGTGTGCACTTACAGCTCGCAACTGCCTTTCAGTCCCCAACCTTGCCAACTGCCCCGATCGGTTTATTCCTCTACCGCCTCTTTGAGTCCACAAACATCTTCGATGCAATCCCAAATCTCATCCCTACCTTGTTTTGTAAGTGCTGAGAAAGGAAAAATCTGCGTTCCAGGGAGTGCCTGTAAACCTTCGCGAATGATCTTTAACTGCTTATCCTTTTGGCTTCGGTTAATCTTATCGAGCTTCGTAGCGATGATAATTGGATGAAATCCCTGGTAAATAACCCATTCATACATATTCTTATCATTTTCAGAAGGATCACGCCTAATATCTAAAAGCAAAAAGATTACTTTTAATTGCGTTGAAGTCTTTAAATATTTTTCAGTCATCTTGCCCCATTTTTCTTTAGCCGAAACTGACACTTTTGCAAATCCATATCCGGGCAAATCCACAAAGTAAAGCGTATCGTTGATGTTATAAAAATTAATTGTCTGTGTCTTACCAGGCAAAGATGAGGTTCTTGCCAATGATTTTCGGTTCATGAGTGCATTGATCAAAGAAGATTTTCCTACATTTGATTTTCCGGCAAATGCAATTTCTGATTTGTCATTTTCCGGCAATACACTGGTAATACCACATACTGTTTCTAAATTTACACTTTTAATAACCATCTTAACCTACCTTTTCAGCTTCAATTATTTCATCAAAGCCAGAATAGCACTTCTAGTTACCTATATATAGATAAAAGTCTCCCATTGGCAATACTGCCTTACTATGGTAGACTTTTATACTAGTATTCGTATAGTTACGCAATTTCATCCTTGCTTTTCTTTGAAGCACGCTTAGTGATTGGCTTTCTAATTATATTTTCGTCAGAAGATTCCACTCTTGGTTTTTCATTACCCAAAACAGCTTCTTTCGTAATAATACACTTGATTGCCTTCGCATCTGATGGAATGTGATACATTGTATCCATCATTACTGATTCCATAATTGCACGAAGACCTCTTGCACCAATTTTTCTCTTATAAGCTTGCTTTGCAATTTCTTTCAGCGCATCTTCTTCAAATTCCAATTCAACACCATCAAGCTCAAAAAGTTTCTTGTATTGCTTTGCGATTGCGTTCTTTGGCTCAGTAAGAATCTTAATTAATGCTTCTTCATCCAGCATATCAAGTGCAACACTTACCGGAACACGGCCAACAAATTCAGGGATTAAACCATACTTGATAAAGTCCTGAGGCATTGCCTTACGGAACAAGTCCCCAATGTTGTTCTTCTGCTTCTCTGTTATCGTTGCATTGAAGCCAATTGATTTCTGGCCAATCCTAGCCTCGATAATCTTTTCAAGTCCATCAAATGCACCACCACAGATAAACAATATATTTGTTGTATCAATCTGAATAAATTCTTGATGAGGGTGCTTTCTGCCGCCTTGCGGTGGAACAGAAGCTACAGTCCCTTCAATTATCTTTAATAATGCTTGTTGTACTCCTTCACCAGAAACATCTCTGGTAATTGACGTGTTTTCTGACTTTCTAGTAATCTTATCAATTTCATCAATATAGATAATCCCATATTCCGCTCTCTCAATATCAAAATCAGCAGCTTGAATTATCTTAAGAAGTATATTTTCCACATCTTCGCCTACATAACCGGCTTCTGTTAATGCTGTTGCATCCGCAATGGCGAATGGTACATTTAATAACTTCGCAAGGGTTTGTGCCAGATATGTCTTACCCGAACCCGTAGGACCTATCATAAGAATATTACTTTTTTGCAGCTCAACATCCAAATCTCTTTCTGCAAGAACCCTTTTATAGTGATTATAAACCGATACCGCTAAAACCTTCTTTGCATCATCCTGTCCAATGACATGCTGATCTAAAAAGTTTTTAATTTCTGCCGGCTTCAGAAGATTGATGTCGTTTTCCGATGAAATACTATCATCAAATTCTTCATCAATTATCTCACTGCATATTTCGATACATTCATCACAAATATATACACCAGGACCCGCGATCAGTTTTCTTACTTGGTCTTGAGTCTTATTACAAAAGGAGCATCTCAGTTGTTTTCTATCTTCTAGCCTTCCTGCCACTTTTATTCACCTCGTTCTCTCTGTAGTGTGAAAAAATCTTTATGGCTAAGTGCTTAACGGCTTGTAAAAATACTATCGATCAAACCATATTCTCTTGCTTCTTCAGCCGTCATATAGTTATCTCTTTCAGTATCTATTTCAATTACTTCAAGTGGTTTGCCTGTATTCTTAGCCAACATTTCATTTAATCTTTTTCTTGTTTTAATAATATTATCAGCAATAATCTTGATATCCGTTGCCTGTCCCTTTGCTCCACCAGAAGGTTGATGAATCATAACCTCTGAGTTGGGAAGTGCAAATCTTTTTCCCTTTGCGCCGCCAGATAACAAGAACGCGCCCATACTAGCAGCCATACCAATACAAATAGTAGATACATCACATTTAATATAGTTCATAGTATCATAAATAGCCATACCTGCTGTTACTGATCCGCCTGGACTATTAATATAAAAATTAATGTCTTTTCCCGGATCCTCAGACTCTAAAAACAGAAGCTGCGCTACAATCAAACTAGCTGTTACATCATTCACGTCTTCGCTAAGAAATATGATTCTTTCTTTAAGTAATCTAGAATATATATCGTAACTTCTCTCGCCTCTACTTGTTTGTTCTATGACATAAGGTACTAAACTCATAAAAAATCCTCCTTATAGCAATTTATGCTTCTTGTGCTGCTTCCACTACAAAATCAACTGCCTTTTGTACAGCAATATCTAAAACAATTTGCTCTTTTTCCTTCTCGCCCATGTATTCCTTTAACTTTTCAATTTCCATTTGATAAGAAGAAGCCATTTCGTTAAGCTCTTTCTCAACTTCTTCATCGGAAACCACTATATTCTCTGCCTTTACGATTGCTTCTAAGATAAGTCTACTCTGAATACGTTTAACAGCTTGCGGTCTTAAGCTTTCCATAAACTTCTTCGTATCCATTCCTGTGAACTGGAAATACTGTTCAATGGAAAGACCTTGTTGCTTAATTCTCTGAGAAAAATCTTCTGCCATCTGGCCCACTTGTGCATCAACCATAGGTTCAGGAATATCCATCGTGGTATTCTCAATAATCTTATCTACGACTTCATCTTCCTTCATTCTCTTTGCTTCTTGTTCTTTCTTTTCTACAATTGTAGCCTTTATATTTTCTTTGTATTCAGCCAATGTATCAAATTCGGATACATCCTGTGCAAAGTCATCATCTAATTCAGGAAGTTCTTTTACCTTAATTTCCTTTACAGTTACGTTAAAGAGTGCAGGTTTTCCAGCAAGCTCTTTTGCTTGGTACTCTTCTGGAAAGGTTACATTTACTTCAACTTCTTCTCCAATGGCTTTACCAATTAATTGATCTTCAAAGGTATCAATGAAGGAATGGGAACCTATCGTAAGTGAATGGTTTTCACCCTTACCGCCCTCAAATGCTACCCCTTCAACAAATCCTTCAAAATCAATGACTGTCATATCTCCATCTTGTACAGCTCTATCGTCAATTGTTATCGTTCTCGAATTCTGCTCACGCTCTTTATCAATCTGTTCCGTGATTTCTTCTTCCGTCACAACAATTTCTTTCTTTTCTAACTTAATACCTTTGTATTCGCCCAATGTAACTTCTGGCTTTAATGCAACTTCAGCTGTAAAAATGAAAGCTTTCCCTTTTTCTACTTGAATTACATCAATGTCAGGTCTTGCAACAATCTCAAGATTACTCTCATTGGCAGCTTTTTCGTATGCTTCCGGAATTAGTTCATTCGCAGCATCCTCATAAAAGATACTAGCGCCATATAGCTTTTCAATGATTGCACGAGGTGCCTTCCCTTTACGAAAGCCTTGCACGTTCATTTTGTTCCTATTTTTCAAATATGCTTTCTGTAGAGCAGCTTCAAATTCCTCAGCGGTAGCCTCTATTGTAAGCTTAGCCATATTTTTCTCTAACTTTTCAATCTGTAAACTCATTTGTTAATTCCTCCTTATATTGGGTACGTTACTTTTGCAGTTTATGATTAGTCTCATCCATTCAAACGCAAAACACTTTATGTCTGCATTATAGAGACATTTTGACATTAGTATATTATATCATAGCGATTCTGTAAATACCATAATTATTTTTTAATCAAATACTTATTCTATATTATATGCCCATTATCTTCGAACACTTGAGTCACCTGATCAGCATATTTTTTACAAAGTTCTTGTGTCTTTGCTTCCACCATAACCCTGACAACCGGCTCAGTTCCACTTTCGCGTACCAGTATTCTTCCTTCTTTTCCAAGTGCTTTCTCCACATCAGCTACGACTTTTATAATATCCACGTCTTCTCTTGCTGCTTTCTTATCCTTTACCTTCACATTCACTAATAACTGTGGGAAAATAATGACATCTTTATGCAGTTCTGATAGTTTCGTCTTGCTTTCCAACATTACTTCCATTAGTTTTAACGATGTTAGGATTCCATCCCCTGTCGTAGCATGTTTGCTGAATATGATATGTCCTGATTGTTCTCCGCCTATGGAGTGTCCATTCGTCATCATATTTTCATAAACATATTTATCGCCGACAGCCGTCTTTTCGTAGGAAATATCTTTTCGGTCGAGCGCTTCATAGAAACCTAAATTTGACATAATTGTAGTTACGATTGTATTGTTTGCAAGATCGTTGTGCTCCTTCATGTAGACACCACACAAATATAGAATTAAATCACCATCTATAATATTTCCTTTATCATCAACTGCCAAACAGCGATCCGCATCTCCATCATACGCAAATCCTACATCAAGGCAATTATCCACAACAAATTTTTGTAATGTCTTCATATTGGTCGAGCCACACTCTTCATTAATGTTAATACCAGTCGGTTCACTATGTATTACATATGTTTTTGCTCCAAGTGCATCAAATACTCCTTTTGCCACTGATGTTGCTGAGCCATTCGCCAAATCGAGTCCTACTTTTTTATCTTTAAAGGATCTCGTTGCAAGAGAAATTAAATATCCAATATAACGGTTCCTTCCTATTGCATAGTCTGTTGTTCTTCCAATATTTTCTCCTGTAGCAAGCGGAAGCGTTTCTTCTTCTGTGTCAATATAAGCCTCTATTTTATCTTCAATTTCTGCTTCAAGCTTATAACCATTGCCATTGATTATTTTGATCCCGTTATCGTAAAAAGGATTATGGCTAGCAGAAATCATAATTCCACAATCAAAACCTTCGCTTCGAACGACATAAGACACACTCGGTGTCGGCGTTACATGTAGCAAATATACATCAGCACCACTTGCTGTTAGTCCGGCCACTAGGGCATACTCAAACATGTAACTGGATCTTCTGGTGTCTTTACCAATCACGACATTTGCCTTATGCTCCTGTCCATAATAACTTCCTAAAAATCTGCCTACTTTATATGCATGCATTACTGTCAAATCTACATTTGCTTCTCCTCGAAATCCATCTGTTCCAAAATATTTGCCCATCTTTTTTTCCTTCCTATATTTTATATTAGTATATGCGAGCCTTAAGTCCGCACATGATAATGTTCTACTTCATATGAACTTTTTACAATATTTTTATTTTACCATAGTTATATGTAAATTGGAATTAATTTTTGATAAAATAAACATCACCGTATTGTATGATAATTCATGCCCATCATAACAACCGGTGATGTTTATTTTATACTACCATGTTAATTACTGTTGACCTGACATAGATTGTTCCTGTTGCTTAATCATACGTCTAACCATTTCTCCACCTACAGAACCATTTTGTGCACTCGTTAAGTCTCCATTGTAACCAGCCTTTAGAGGAACACCTATTTCTGAAGCAATTTCCATTTTAAAACGATTCATAGCTTCTTTTGCTTGAGGTACTGCCATTTTGCTAGAACTTGTGTTATTGTTTGTCATATTATTCACCTCCATTTTTGTTGAAATTAAAGCAACCATAGTCCAAAATCAATTATTGTAGGTTCAGCGGCTCTCTTAATAAGTATTAACCGCACTTGATTCTGTTTTGTATTGCTTGTATTTATATTGTTAACAGATGAAGTAAATATTATGATGGTAATTTTTGTTTCGGGAACCAATTAATTAGAAAAAAAGAATGACAAGATTGATTAATTTACTTTGATCACTAGAATCCTTGGATAACCTATTGTAATTTCTAAACCTTTTCCACAAGCGGCAGCTTTTACTAGACAAACCGCCAATTCACTTGCATAGCATGATACAACCTCTTTATTAATCCATCGGAAAGCAGGTATCATGGTATCATTTAATAATTCTTGTCGCTTAATCTGTTGTTGCAATGTTTTTATTGCTGTTGGGGTGTCATTTCCAATCGCACCAACATTTACTATCATGTCTTTACAAAGCTCTGGGCGTAAGTAGTAGCATCCACTATCTTTAATATACTCTACCTCTGCATCTGGAGGGTTAGTGTAAAGTTTTTACACTAATTTTTTTAATAAAAGTCTTTATTTTCAAGGGTTACAGAGCTTTTTAAAACAAAAAAACAATGACCCCCCATTTTCGTGTATAATTTAAGTTACCACACAAAAA
>Ga0209511_1000371_pt1 | contig 47015 bp, 43 predicted proteins | sample SSSSmetaG_FD_184141 | JGI IMG/M metagenome (GOLD analysis project Ga0209511, IMG submission 184141) | Glacier valley bacterial and archeal communities from Borup Fiord, Nunavut, Canada, to study Microbial Dark Matter (Phase II) - ​SSSS... | ecosystem: Environmental > Aquatic > Freshwater > Ice >... | reverse complement strand
GCGGCGCTGATGGCCCAGGTGGCGGCGCTCATCAAGCAGGTGGCCGAGCTCACTGAGAAGCTTGGGAAGAATTCGGGCAACTCGAACAAGCCGCCGTCGAGCGATTCGCCGGGCACGCGCGCCGAGCACCGATGATTCCCACACGAGCAGAAGCGCGACATCACGAACAGCACGCGAAGCCGGTGTTCACGGAGGTCGCGCGCGATAGTTTTCTGTCGATGCGACGGATCGAGATAGTGAGCACGGTTCCTCGGCAACAGGTGGCGAGCACACCTCGATTGTCTGCAGTCGCGACCGAGGACACGACAAGCACCGCGGCCTACGAAGCGAGCGGGGATCCAGTCGGGCAACATCAGCCTTTCACGCTCGCGTGGACTCCGCTGACAGCGGATCTAGACGATCGCATTGTCGAAGCTGCCTGTGCGTCACCATCTGATGGTCGAAGCGTGCACCTGGCCTTTCGAGAGAAGGAACTCCAACTCGGAGCGATCTTTGCCGCGCTCTCGATCGCCGATGCGCACGCACTACATCGTCGGTTGACGATTCCCGCAACCAACGATCCCGTGGCATCGGCTTTCGGACGCCTCACCAAAGAGCGGCGTGATCGCCTCCTTCGATTCTTGGGTGACGCGCGTCGTCGCGCCGCGCAGGAACGGTGTCGCCGGTGACTAGCCTGTCCCTGAATTTGTTCGCAACCACCGATCGTCGAGGTCGAAGAGAGCCATGAGCACACGTGAAGGTCTCGATCGTAGTTCCGTCGTCCAAAATATTCCGTCCAACACCTCGGACAGGGCGCACGCCAAGTACGAGGACGAGTTCGAAGGCGGTTGGTCAAAGTCGAACGACGCGGTCGACGCTCCGGCGCATGATGCGAACGTCTTCGGTGGTGGACACGAAAAATCCACGACGTTGGAAGGCGTCTCACGTGGCCAGGGCGGCTACGGCAATCGCTTGTGGGCGGCGAGCACCGTTGCTGCCGCCGAGCACGATATGCGCAACACGACCTTCTGGCTGTACGTATCGCCTTCGGCAGGCGTGGTGGCAGCGCCACCCGTCTCGCGAAGACGCGCGCTCTTCTCGGTGAGGAGCGGGCGCTTGATGACTTGTTGCGGGGTGCGCGACATTAGGCAGTCTCTATGCGCACAAAATCGCGAATGTGATCAGCCACGCCATCGCGATCGAGAGCGGCATGACCGCGAGCTGCAGCGGATGGTGCGTGATGGAATCACCACTGGATGTCACGAGCAGGATCCCGACCAGCGGCAAGGCAACGACCGAGCGAAACGGCAGCGCGGCGAGGTGGCTCACGGTGTAGGTGACGAACGGGTGGATCGGCCGCAACAGGCGCATCGCCATCGTGCCGAGCCGGATCTCCTCCATCATCTGCCACGCGACCCAGTTGCCGGTGAGCTGACGGACGAGCAAGGTCGCGAGGTAATACGCGACGAACTTGTTCGGCGTGTAGCCCTCGTACGCGCCATCCGCAGCGACGCTCGTCCACAGCGACATCATGATCAGCGGCTGCGTGGTCGTGAGGATCCAGACGATGAACTCGGCGCGGTACGCGACGGTCTCCGCGACTCCGACGCGCAACAGCGTCGGTAGCGCGCGGATCGTGCGCGAGGCCGCGGATCTCAAGGCGCTTCCACTTCGAGAGCCGCAGCGCTGTGCTTGCCGAACATCGTGCGGAGGATGTCCTCGAGCGGCGGATCCTCGATCGCGAGGTCGCTCGCCTTCAGGGTCGCGAGGATGTAGCTGACGGTGCTCGGCAGCTCGCTCTCGGAGACCTTGAGCGTGACGCGCTTCCCCTCCTTGGAGTGGACGTGGCCGAGCTTCGCGAGCGTCTCGTCGTCGATCACGCTCGCGGTCGTGAAAGACACGCGCTTGTCCGGATCCATCTGCTTGATCAGGCCTTTGAGATCGCCGTCGTGGATCAGCGTGCCTCGATCGATCACGATGATCCGCGGACACAGCGCGACGACATCGTCCATGTAGTGCGAGGTCAAGAGCACGGTCGCGGAGTGCTTCAGGTTGTACGCGCGAATGAAGTCGCGAATCGCGACCTGCATCGCGACATCGAGGCCGATCGTCGGCTCGTCCAGGAATAGCGTGGTTGGTTGGTGGAGCAGGGCGGCCGCGAGCTCGCATTTCATTCGCTCGCCGAGCGAGAGCTGGCGCGTGGGCTTCGAGACCAGCGGACCGAGCTCGAGGAGCTCGTCGAGCTCCCTCAGCGTCGCGTCAAATTGCGCCTGCGGCACGTCGAACACCGCGCGGTTCATCGCATAGGTCTCCGAGGGTGGCAGGTCCCAGATCAGCTGCGACTTCTGGCCCATCACGAGCGTTATCTTCGAGAGCAGCTCGGCAGAGCGCTCAAACGGCACGAAGCCTTCGACCGTGACCTCGCCGCTGGTTGGATGGAGGAGGCCCGAGAGCACCTTCAGCGTCGTGGTCTTGCCCGCACCGTTGGGGCCGAGGAAGCCTACGCGCTCGCCGCGCTCGATCGTGAAACTGACACCGTCGACGGCCTTGACGGTCTCGTACGTGCGCGAGAACAGCGACTTCACGGCGGCCCCGAAGCCGGGTGGCCGCTTGTGCACCTTGAAGTGCTTCTTCAGATTCTTCGCGATGATCACGAGTCACGTGGCCACTTCTTGGGTCACTTTTTGGGGTCCTTGACCAGCTCGCCCATCGTCTTGAGCGGCAAGCTATCGATGGATTCGCCCTCGAGCATCGATTCGAGCAGGTTGGAACCGACCTGCGCGAGATTCGTGAGGCTAGCGATCCGCTCGGCGATCAGCTCGCGCCGCGCGTCCGGGCCGGCAGGCATCTCGTCTTTCGCTTCGGCAAACTGATCAGCGGCCTGCTTGATCCAGTTGAGCTCGCGCTCGCGAAATACTCGCGAGATCATCTTCCACAGGCTGGTCTCGGGCTCGTAATGCTCGCGGCGCTCGCCAACGACCCACGCCTTCTTGATCGCCCCCCAGTTGAGGAGCTCGGTGAGCACCATCGAGACCGAGCCGGTCGAGATGCCGAGCCGCTCGCCGAGATCCGCGGCAGTCAGCGGATGGTCCTCGAGGTAGAGCACCGTCCACATCCGGCCCATGTTGCGTTTGAAGCCCCACGACTCGATCAGGACGCCGACCGCATCTGCGACCTTCAAGACCGCGGGTTCTACCGGGCCCGCCATCAGCCTTCGTCGTCGGGTTTGATCACTGGCTGCTCGCGCGTGGCAACGCGAGCGATGTTGCCGTCACCTTCGGGCAGCTTGCCGACGATCGAGCTCTCCTGGCGGCGGCGATTGATGATCTCGACGACCTCGCGCTGAGACAGCCCGCCGGAAGGCCGGATCGTCACGCTCGCTTCGCGGCCGCTCTTGAGCTCGCGTGCCGTGACGCTGAGCAGCGACTCGACATCGACCGTCATCACGAGCTCGACGCGAATCGATCCCGCGGGGCCGGCCGGCAGATCGTCGAGCACGACCTGACCGAGCTTGCGGTTCTTGCCGAGCGTGTCGGCCTCGCCCTGGTAGACATCGATCGAGACGAACTTTTGGTCTGGCGCGGTGGTGGCGAACAGCTTGCGCGCGCGCACTGGCAACATCGAGTTGCGCGGGATCACGACCGAGAAGCCCGAGTCGCCGACCTTGATGCCGAGGTCGTGCGGCGTGACATCGAGGAGCGCCGCGTCGTCGGTATCGCCGGCAAGGATGCCCGCGTAGGCCGCGGCACCGAGCGCGACGACTTCGTCGGGGTTCGCACCCTTGCTCGGTTTCATCTTGAAGATCCGCTCGACCGTCGCCTGGACGGCCGGCCACCGGGTCATCCCGCCGACCAGCAAGACCTCTTCGACCTCGGCGAGGCCGGCGTCGGCGAGCGCGCGCGAGCACGGCGCTTCGAGGCGATCGATGAGGTCCTGCGTGAGCTGCTCGACGATGGCGCGCGTGATCGGCTTCTCGTAGTTGATCGGTGCGCCGTGCTGATCGTTCGCGAGGAACGGGAGCTGGATCACGGTCTCGTTCTCGAGCGAGAGCGTCTTCTTCGCGACTTCACAGGCTTCGCGTAGCCGCGACATCGCCATCGGGATGCCGGTGAGGTCGATGCGATGCGCATCGAACACTTCGTCGACGATGCGCTCCTGCAGCCGGCGATCCCAATCCTCGCCGCCGAGCGCGGTGTCTCCGCCCGTCGCGAGCACTTCGAAGATGCCGTTATCGACCGACATGATCGAGATATCGAACGTGCCACCACCGAGGTCGAACACCGCGATCAAGCGGCGTTTCTCGGTGTGGCGATGCACGCCATAGGCGAGCGCCGCAGCGGTTGGCTCGTTGAGGATCCGGATGATGTCGAGGCCGGCAATCTGACCGGCGTCGCGCGTCGCCTGGCGCTGCGCATCGTCGAAGTACGCGGGCACGGTGACGACCGCGCGCGTGACCGGCTCCCCCGTTGCTTCTTCGGCAACCTGGCGCATCCGGCGCAGCACGTGCGCCGCGATCTCCTGCGGGCTGATCGGCTGGCCGTGGACGCGAACCCACGCGTCGCCGTTCGGTGCCGCGACGATCCGGAACGGCGCGAGCCGCGCGAACCTCGCGACGTCTTCGGCGTTGACCTTGCGACCGATCAACCGCTTCGCGCCGTAGACCGTCGCCGAGGGATTCGTGACCGCCTGGCGACGCGCGCGCGTGCCAACCGTGACCTGACCCGCGGGCGTCCACGCAACCCACGAAGGCGTGGTGCGTTCGCCATCCGCAGCGACGAGGGTCTTCGGGGTGTTCTTGTCGTCGAGCATGGCGACGCAGGAGGTGGTGGTGCCGAGATCGATACCGATGATCTTGTTGGACGTCACTGGGGACCCTCCTTCTTCCCCATCAACCGGGACAAGAGACCTTTGCGCTCGTTCGTCGCCTGGCGCCGCATGTCGGCGAGCTCGCGGGCGGCACGCTCGTTCGAAGGATCGATCTCGAGCGCGGATTCGAACCGCTGCGCAGCTTCGAGCCGGTCGCGCGACGCGATCGCTTGGAGACCTTCCACGAGCTCGATGCCGGCGCGCGCCGCGCGGTCTTGCGGATTCTTCTTGGCGAGCGCGCGATAGCTAGCGAGGGCTTCATCGAGCTTGCCGTCATCGATCAGCTGATCTTGCGCGCTCGTATCGCCACTCTCGTCGATCGGGCTCGGCGAAGGCCGACGCATCGGACCCGAATCGATCATCGGCCTTGGACCGCTCGGCGGCATCGGCGTGGTGAGCGCTGGCATCCGCGTGCTCTGTTTGCGCTCGACGACGTTCGCTGCCACCTCACCGGGGCGGGCGAGCTGGGTCGAGGCGATCTGCGCGCTGTGTCCGCTCGGACTGGTCGGTGCATCGTATGCCGCGGGCGCCGTAGCCGGCGGCGTGGTCGACGGTTTTGCCGGCAGCGGCGCAGGTGCGGGCGTCACGTCGATCTTTGCTTCCGAACGGTCGGCGCGATCCGGGCGATCCGGGCGAGCAGGTGGCACGGCGACCCTCGCGATTTGCTGGGTCGGAAGCCTCGGCGTTGGCGGCGGTGTTCGCGGGATGCCCATCGGCGGTGTCGCCGTGCGGACCCCCGACGTCGATTGCGCGGGCGCTTGCGTGCGCTGACCACCGACGGTCGCGCGCACTTGCTGGCGGCTGTCGCTATCGGCGAGCTTGCGATACGCGTCGCGAATCAGGATGAAGATCTCCGCCGCGATCTGGCGAAGCTTCGTCGATTGATAGCGCGCAAACCGATCCGGGTGATAGCGCTTGGTGAGCTCGCCGAACGCCGCACGCACGTCGCCGTCGGTCGTCTCGTACCCGACGCCGAGGACGAGAAACGGGTTGAGCTTGCGCAGCGATTCGGCCTCGGCTTCGAGCGCGCGGATCAGCTCGTGCTCGGCCTCGGCAACGTTCTCGCCTTCGCTGATCGCGGCTCCCGAATCGGACGGCGCGTCGTTGTTCATCGCGGCGCGCACCACGCCGGACGTGACTACCGGCACCGCACCGGTCTGCGCGCGAACCTTGTTCGCGGCAGCGAGCGCGCTTTCGATCAGCCACACGGTCTTGGTCGGGAGCGCTTCGAGCTTGAGCTCGACTCCCGTGCCGCGCTGCGGATCGACAACGTGCTGCTCGATCGTGCCAACGAGCTCGAGCACGGTCGCGCTCGGGAGCTCGAGATCGATCTTCACCTGCGTGCCGAGTGGCGGCTGGGTCGATGCCTTGAGAAACATCGAGCCACGGCTGAGGTCACGGCGGTAGATGGTCGCCAGCTGCTGCCACGAGGTACAGCGAAGCTTGATACTGAGCGTCGATCTCGTCGCTGGGCTGGCCATTGAACGGTTCACGAGATCATAGGCTTTTTATGCGTCGCGAGGCAACGCTCGGTACCCTGCGAGAACACGCTCGTGACGCTCTTTGATCCGTTCGAGGTACGTGTGCTCGCGGGTCCGGACCAGGGATTCTCGGGCCAGCTGGGCAAGCCGGGTCACGACCTCGGCGATGTTCGCGAGCGGCTTTTGCACGAATCCGACGACGCCGAGGTCCGCGGCACGTGCCGCAAGCTCCGGATCGGGAACGGATGTGAGGAGAAAAGCGGGCAAGCCAGGCGCGTGGGTGCGCAAGCGGCGGATGGTCTCGAGTCCGTCGATGCCGGGCAGTTGCGCGGCAACGACCGCCAGATCGACGGCCAACCGGGTCGCTTCGCGCGCGGCTTCATCGCCCGAGGCGTATGCGTAGCTGATCACGCCCACGGCCTCGAGCTGATCGGCGAGCGCATCGGCGACACGCAGATCGCGCTCGACGATGAGCACGGCAGGCTCGCGCGTCTCGCCGGCCCCCGCCGGAAGATTGAGCTGTTCCTCGAGCGCGATCGAACGCCGCTCGGTCTTGATCAAGTCCTTCAGTAAGTCCTCGACCATCGCGCGGAGCCGGTCGGCGAGGGCCGTGGTGCGTGCTGCCTCGCGCTGGCGATGCCAGACTCGCAAGAGCAGGGCATGCGCGTTCGCAGTTCCTTCGAGGTGAATATCGAGGACATCACCCGCGCCAGCTCGCACGCACGCGACGATCAGCTGCGGATCGGCCTGTGAGGTCACCGCGATCGGCAAAACATGCGGGATCGCCGCGGCCGTCCGCAGGATCGTGGTCGCGGCGTGGCGGCGGTCTTCGATCTCGTCGAAGGCGCCTTCGAAATCGAGCAGGATGCAAGGCGGCGCTTCGGGGGAATGGACGGCGAGGCTGGCCGCGGCACCGAGCTCGTCGGTCACGGTGACGGCGATTTCGGTCGCTCGGAGGCGCTCGACGAGCGCCGCCAGCGCGGGAGACGCACCGTGCGGCGCGATCGCGATCGCCGTGGGCTCGCTCGCCATCGCACGCAAGATACACTAGCGGCGATGGTCGACCACCTGTTCCTGCGCGCGTGCCGGCGTGAAGAAGTCGAGCGCACCCCGATCTGGATGATGCGCCAAGCCGGGCGCTATCTGCCGGCGTATCGCGCGGTTCGCGCGCGCGCGACGTTCCTCGAGCTCTGTCGCAACCCGGAGCTCGCCTGCGAGGTCACACTTCAACCGATCGACGAATTCGGGTTCGATGCCGCGATCTTGTTCAGCGACATCTTGATCACGTTGCCAGGCATGGGGCTCGAGGTCGCGTTCCCGGATTCGGGACCGAAGATCCTCGCGCCAGTCCGGACCAAGGCGCAGATCGATGCGCTCGTCGTACCGGAGCCCGTGCCGTACGTGCTCGAGGCCGTCACGAAGATCAAGAAGGCGCTGAACAACCGCGTGCCGTTGATCGGCTTCGCCGGCGCGCCGCTGACGATGCTCACGTATGCGGTCGAAGGTGGCGGCAGCAAGGACTACGCACACACCAAGAAGCTGCTGTACGGCGCGCCGAAGGAAGCCCACGCGCTGCTCGACAAGCTCGCGCGCACCTGCGCGACGTATCTCGAGGCGCAGGCACTCGCAGGCGCCGATTGCTTGCAGCTGTTCGATAGCTGGGGCGGCATCGTCTCCCCCGGCGATTTTCGCGAGTACCCGCTGCGCTACGCGAAGCAGGTGATCGCGCATCTCAAGGCGGGCCCTGCGCGCAACGTGCCGATCATCTATTTCGTCAACGGCTGCGCGCCGTACCTCGACGACTACGCCTCGAGCGGTGCGGACGTTCTCGGCGTCGATTGGCGCGTCGGCATCGACGAAGTGCGTCGCCGCGTCGGGGATGGCGTCGCGCTGCAGGGCAACCTCGACAACGGCGCCCTGTTCGCATCGCCCGCCGAGATCCGCACGCGCGTCGCCGACATCCTCGCGCGCGCCGGCACGAAGGGCCACATCTTCAACCTCGGCCACGGCGTCCTACCAGATACCGATCCCGAACACGTGCGGGCGATGGTGAACGCGGTCAAAGAGCTGTCGGCCCGGTGAGTCCCAGCAAGATTGCAGTGGTCGGCGGTGGCTTCGGCGGCTTGACCGCTGCACGCGCGCTGGTGGCCGCCGGTCATGACGTCACGGTGCTCGAAGCCGGGCCGCGCGCCGGTGGCGTCGTCGGCACGAGCAAGAGCGACGGCTTCGTGCGCGAGCACGCGGCGAGCTCGTTCCTCGGCGGGCCACCTCACGGCGCGCTCGCTTTATGCAACGAGCTCGGGCTCGCGACCGAGAAGGCGCTGCCCGCCGCGAAGCGCCGCTACATCTACATCGATGGCAAGTTGCGGCTGCTGCCGAGCGACCCGATGTCCTTCGTGCGCAGCGACTTGCTGACCTGGCGCGGCAAGCTCGATCTCCTGCGCGAGCCGTTCGTCGCCGCGCATCGCCCGCTCGGCGACGATGAATCGATGTATGCGTTCGCGGCGCGACGGCTGGGCCCGCAGGCGGCGCGCGCGATCGTCGCGCCGTTCGTCACCGGAGTGTTCGCCGCCGATGCACACGAGGTCAGCCTCGAAGCGGGCTTTCCGCGGATCGCGGCGCTCGCTGCCGAAGGCGGCTTGCTCCGCGGGATGATCAAGCAACAAGTGCGCGCGCTGATCGCGAAGCGGCGGGGCACGGGCGAGGCAAGGACCGCGAGCGGCATGCACGCGCCGGTCGGCGGCCTCGGTGCGATGATCGATGCCTTGATGCGCGAGCTCGGCAGCCGCGTCGAGCTCGCGTCGCCGGTCAAGACGATCGAGCCGGTCCAAGGTGGGGTGCTCGTGGAACGCGAGCGTTACGATGGCTGCGTGCTCGCGATTCCCGCGACCGATGCGGCGACGATCGTCGCTGCGATGCCCGAGCTCACCACGAAGCTCGCGGCGTTCGAGCGCGCACCGGTCGCGCTCGTGTACCTCGGCGTTGCCGAGGCCGCGGTGCCGCCGGCGCGCGACGGGTTCGGCTTCCTCGTCGCGCAAGGTGAAGATCTGCGCGTGCTCGGCGTGGTGTTCGAATCGACCGTGTGGCCGGAGCGAGCGCCGCACGGCCACGTGCTGTTGCGTTGCATCTTTGGTGGCGCACGTGATCCATCGGCGACCATGCTCGACGATGCCGCGCTGATCGCGAAAGCCAAGGAAGATGTTGCGCGCGCGTTCGGCGTTCCGGCGATCGAACCAAGTCACGCGAGCGTGGTGCGCTGGGCGAAAGGCCTGCCGAAGTATCCGGTCGGTCATCGCGATCGCGTGCGCGAAGCGAGTGCGGTCGCACGCACGCACCGTGTCGTCCTCGCGGGCGCGGACTATCGCGGCCCCGCGATCAACGATCTTGCCGCCGATGCAGCGACCGTGGTCGCGGAGGTAGCGGCGTGGTAAACCGAGCGCTGCTGATTGCCGCGTGTGCGTGCTCGGGTGGTACCGCGAACAAGCCGCATATCGTCGAAGATGCGCGAGGATCAGCGGTCGCCCCAACCGTGGTCGCGGCTCCGGTGCCAGCGCCTTCGCCCGTGACCGGCTCCTACCGCGTCGAGGTCGGCGCGTTCGCGAAGGGCGATGCGCAGCTCCGCGTGGAGTGGAAAGACACGCCGACCGCGGCGCGCGCCTCGGCGGGCCGGACCAAGTGCAACACTGCAAAGGTACCGGCGGTTGCACCGACGACGACGTGGGGCATCCCCGACGTGCTCGTGATGATCGATGTCGATCATGGCAAAGCCTTCGCGCCGATCGAGCAAGCTCGCATCGTGATCGCGCGGTGCGAGCTCGCTCCGCACGTCCTGGTGCTTCCACCGAAGACGGTCCTGATCGTCGCGAGTGCCGCCGAGCTGCCGCAACGGCTCGGCTACTCGACGCTCGCGCTCGCGCGCGCGCTGGCGCTCCCGCCAGCGCAGGTGCCAAAAGCGGCGATCGACAAGCCGATCTTGTTACCGGTGGTGGGGCATGAAGTGGCGCTGACCTTGGATCCGGTTGCGATCACCGCGATCAAAGCGGACGAGGATCTCGCGATCGTCGTCACCCCGAATCAGCCGTACTACGGGATCACCGAGGCGAACGGCCAGATCGTGCTGCGCGATGTCCCGGTCGGCACGTACAGCGTCATGGCGCTCTTACCCGCGCGTGGTGGTCAGGACGCGCGCATCGCTCACGGCACGGTGACCGTCGCCGAGGGCGGGCTCGCCGAAGTTACGCTCGCTCTGTAGCCGCGCTCGTATCCACGACGTCGAGCTTGGTGTCGGAGAGCATCTCGAGGCGCTCGGCGTTCGGCGGCGTATCGATTACTAGCACGTTGCCGCGGCGAACCCGCTCGAGCAGCTTGGTCTGCCCGTTGCGGTGCCGCTTCATCAAACGGATCACCTTGTGGCCGACATCGCTGCAGCCGAGGACCTCGGTCTTGCCCTTCGGCGAGACCGGCGCGCTGACCAACCGCCACGCGGCGCCACCGGCCTCGACGAGCGGCGTCGCGGCCTTGCGCAAGACGAGGTAGGAAAACTTGATCGTCACGTCGCGCAGGTGCGTGACGCGCGAGACCTCGGCGGTGTGCGGCGGCAACTTCACGAACCGCTCTTCGTGGCACCAATCATCATCGCGCTCGAGCATCGGGCACGGCGTCGCGGTGCGCGTGCACGGTGCGAACACGTGAGCTGCTCCCATGGTGAGCAGGGTGTCGCGCAACAGGTGGAGCTCGCGCGAGGTCTCGCGCAAGGCGGGCTCGATGATGATCACTGCACCGTCGTCGCCGACCGCGGCGAGGGCCTTCTGCACGAGCGCGAGCCGGTGTGCGGTCGGAAGCTCGTTGAGCAGCGTGCCGATCACGACGAGATCGGTCGGCTCGAACGGCTCTTTCGTGACATCGCAGCTGCGCACCGCGACCGAAGCTTCGATCGCACGCGCCTTGGCAAACTCGCGAATCGCATGCTCGGCGATCCGCAGCGCATCTCCGTCGCGGTCGAGCCCGACATACTCGATCGCGACATCACACGCGATCAGCCCGAGCCCCATTGCCCCGCAGCCGGCACCGAGATCGAGCACGCGCAAGGCGCGAGCGGGCAGGGCACCGCGCCCGCGCAACTCGCCGAGCGGGATCGCGATCTTCATCGCATCGGCGATCGTGAAAAAAGCGGCGCGCGCGGCGAGGTCCGCGGTTCGGTCCATCGGCTTCGCGAGCTTGTCGCGATCACTCGTGTAGCGCTGCGACCGATCGATCACGGCGGCATGCAGCTTCGCGGGCGCGAGCGGCGCACTGCCGAGAACGGCCTGCGTAGCCGCGAGAACCGCGTCTTCGAGCTCGGTTGGTACGACCCATGTCATGTGGCCCTCGACATACCACGACGACGCATGGGGCATTCGCCCCGAGCCGGCGCGCCCCGACGAGCCAGCCGGCACCCCAGGGTAAGTCGCGGCAAGCTCCACACGCGGAGCCTGCACACGCGCACCCGCCGCGCACCCCGGTCCTGGCTGAACCTCGCGAGCCCGAGAAGAAGCAGGTAGCTACTTCGCTTTGCTGGTGTCGACCGGCCTGGCGTCGACGTCGGTCGTCTCGGTGCCGAGCTTCTCGAGCTTGGTATCGTCGTCGTCGCCGAGCGACGAACCACTCGCATCAACATCGTTCTTCATCGGCGGTGGCACGGTTGCCGCTCCGGCATCCACCATCGCGCGCATCGGCACGGTGCGGTTGCCGTCGGGCATCGACGGTGGTCCGCTCGCCGAGAGCGACACGGTCGCGCCCGGAGCAGTCATGCCACCGGCGGTGAACGCGGTCTGGGTCGGCTCGTCGGCGGAGAAGGGATTGCCGACATCGACCGGCTGAGTCGAATCTTCACTCAGCTGCGCGGGCACCCCTCCGACGACATCGACGACATGCACGGCGACGCCGGTGATGTTGTCGTGACCGCCGCGGGTCTTAGCGAGCTCGACCATCTCGGCGAGCGCATCACCGGGCTTCTCCGCCGAGAGCCGCTGCGCGATCTCTTCTTCAGCGGGGAAGTAGTCATGAAGACCATCGCTGCAGAGCAGCAGGCGATCGTTGCTCTTGAGCGTGACGTGCGCCATCTCGACGCCGACATCTGCCGAGACACCGATCGCGTTCACGAGAATCGTGCGAAGTGGCGAGACCTGAGCCTCTTCGATCGTGAGCTTGCCCTCGATCACGAGGACTTCCGCGACCGTGTGATCGGTCGTGATCTGCGACGAGCGCCCATCGCGGATGAGGTACGTGCGGCTATCGCCGACGTGCGCGACGAACGCTTCGGCACCGGCCACGAGCACGACATCGAGCGTGGTGCCCATGCCTTGCTTGTCGGCTTCGGTCTGGCCGCGCTGGAACACCGCTTGATGCGCTTGCAGGACGGCTTGCTGAAGGAGCTGCACGAGCGCGCGACGACCTGAATCGGTCGGCGCTCGCTTGAACGCCGAGATTTCGGGCTCGGCTTCTTCGAGCGTCTTGCGCACGGTCTCGACCGCCATCGCGGAGGCGACTTCGCCGGCCGCGTGACCGCCCATGCCGTCCGCGACGATGAAGAAGCCCGCACCGGATTCCATGTGCGCACAATCTTCGTTGTGTTCGCGCACCATGCCGATGTCTGTGACCAACCAAGCTTCGAGCGTCACGCGCGAGGCTTCGTCGCTGCCAACGAGGTCGGAATTATCTGAACTGTCTGAATTGCCTGATCCGGCGGTCGTCATTAGGCGCCCAACCACTGGATCTTCACCCGGGGCACCGTAACCCGCAAGCGATCGGAATCAAATTTGATCTCGAACGATTTCGAGCGGTGGGACTGCGTTTCCGGCGGCTTCGAGGACATCGCGTTGCACTGCCAGCCGCTTTTCGATAATCGAGACCGCCCGGGCCTCGCGGTCGACGACGACAAACCGTCGACTTAACCGCTGCGCGACGGCGGCAGTTGTCCCCGAACCGGCGAACCAATCGGCGACGTGGTCACCCGGCTTCGTGACCGCGCACAAGATGCGCGCGATCAGCCTCTCCGGCTTTTGCGACGGCCAGCCGGTGCGTTCGGCGTCCGAATGATTGAGCGTTTCGATGTCGGTCCACCAGTCTTCGGGGACTTTGCCCGCGGCGACCGGATAGCGATAAACCCGGCCGGTCTTTCGGTCTGTCTTCTCCTGGACCGCCCCCTCGGGGGTCTCCACCACGCGCATGTGAGAACCGCCGCGGCGGGGCACCCGGATCGCATCGGGGTAGAACGCCCAGCTCTCGTCGCGGGCATACCAGAGGATGGTGTCGTGCTTCCGGCCAAAGCCGCGCCGGCCTTTGCCGCCGACCGAGTAGCACCACACGATCTCGTTCACGAGCTGGTCGCGCCCGAAGATCCGATCGAGCTCGACCTTGACGTAGTGGATCGCCCGGTAATCCAGGTGCACGAACAGCGAGCCGGTGGTCGCGAGCACCCGTCGGCTATCGGCGAGCAGCGGCGAGAGCCATGCCACGAACGCGGTCGGATCGTCTGCGCGATCGACGTAGCTGTGACCGCGACCGCGTTGCACGTTACCGGTGCCGAACGGGGGATCGATGTAGATCGCATCGAGGCTCGCGGCGGGCAGGCTTGCCGCCACCGCGAAGGCGTCTCCATGGATCAATCGGTCGCTCGCCACCGCAGAGACGCTACCTTACATCGCGTGAGGTTTTGCCCGTGGTACCCGCTCTCCGAAGCCGCAACGCGAGTTCCGCCCGGTGAGAGCATGCTGCAACTTCGGGTCGCCGAGGGCCTGCTCGACTACCCGAGCGGGAGGAGCGCGATGGTTCATTACGCGCACACCTTCGATGCGGCCACCGTGGCGTCGGCGCTCGCGGTCAGCCACGCCGATCGCGACCTCTGGTGTCGTCATCTCGATCTCGAGGGCGATCGGAATGTCGATCTCGCGGCGTTCCATGCCAAATTGTTGGCTGAGTTCGTGCGACGGTTTGGTCGCGCACCATCGCTATGAGTTACCTCGTCGAAGCAGATCAGACCGGACCCATCGAGGGTGACGATCCTGTCGTCACGCCGCCGCCGCCGCGGCACCGCCGCGTCTCGGTCTCGCTCGTGCTCACACTGTCGGTGCTCGTCGGCCTCGTGGTCACGATCTATCAAGTGTTCCCGGCGCGTCACGACGTGCTCGCGCACGAGGCGCTCGTCCATCATCGCGCACCGCCGGCGTGGGATCTTCCAGCGCCCAGCGCGAGCGAGCTGCACGGTTTGCTCGTCGGTGCCGTGGGCAAGGATGCGCCGCTGCCGCTGGCGCAAGCGGTCGGCGCGAGCCGGATCGAAGTGCTCGATCGGCACGCAGCGCTGATCCGATTCCGGATCGGCAGCGATGAAGTCACGTATGTCGTCGGCGTCGCGGCGCGGATCGCACCGGAGCACAGCGAGCAGCGCGATGGCGATCTACGCGTCGTCGAATGGGAGCACGGCGCGTACGTGTTCGCCGCGGTCGGGCCCGAAGCGACGGCCGCGACCTGGCTCGCTGCGGTCGGCGCGAAGTAACGCTATTCTGGCGTGACCGTCAGGCACGCGACCTCGGGGCCCATCTGGGGAAACGTCTGCGCAATTTCCGCGTTGGAGACCCGGACGCAAATCGTATTCGCGGCGTGACCGGTGAGCTCGAACGCACCCGGCATCACGACGCGATTGCCGCACGCGAGCTGTGCGGGCGCGAGCGGGTGATCCGCGCGCACCGATCGCCCGGCCTCGACGACCGAAACATCGAGCCACGTCGAGTGACCGGGGGCGCACGTGACCACGACCTTCCAGCGATCACCGCGCGCGAACGTCGTTGCATCCTCGACAATGGTGCCGGCGCGCTCGCGCACGAGTGCGAGCGTGACCTCGCCGGTGCCCTTGATCGTGGCGACGTTCGGTCGCTCGGGAGGCTTCGGGCGCAGCACCACCACGGCGATCGCTGCGGCCGCGAGCGCGGGCACCGCGAACCACCAGCGTACGAGCTGCTTGCGTTCGGGCACCCTTTCGCGACCGACGAGGGGCGGCAGGGCGACGAGGTCGCCCGTGATCTCGGTCAGGCACTCCGCGCACGCCAGGCACTGCTCGAGGTGAGTGGCGATCGCTCGATCGCTCTGGTTCGTCGCGAAGCGCTCGAGCCGCGGCCACGAAATCGGTTCGCCGATACACGCGATCATGCTGCCTCCCGAAGTGCGGTCACGGTTTCGCGGATGTGATCGAGCCGCTTGCCGATCGTCTTGCGCGAAAGGCCGAGGTGGTCGGCGATCTCGTCCTGGGTCATGTCGTCGACGAAGCGCGCGACCAGCACCTGGAGATGCGCGTCGTCGAGCCTCTCGGTGAGCGCCGCGATCAGGCCGAGCCCGACGACTTCGTCATCGAGGCGTACGCGACCGACCGGTGCCGCGATCTGCTGCTCGCGCTCGAGCAAGCGAGCACGCGTACCGCGATCTCGGAGGAGATTGCAGCAGCGGTTCGTGGTCGCCTTAAAAAGGTAAGCGAGGTCCACAGCAGAGCTCCAACGCGGGATGAGGTCGGTGAACAACGCGTGGACGACGTCGATCGCGTCCTCGCGGCTGCGCAGCATGCGTTCCGCTTTCCGCACGAGCGCAGGCCCGTGGGTGCGGTACGCAGTCTGTGGGTTATTGACAGCTTCCACCCTGGACGCCGAGGGTCGTGCAGGCACCGCTCTTCAAATTGCTATTGACGGGACAGTTCGCGGCGGTCGCACACGAGCGGCCATCGTCGCACTGCTTGCGCTCGGTGCCGTTGCACACGCTCGACGCGCAGTCCTCGTTCGATGCGCACGCCGTGCCCGGCGATCCCAGGTGCTGCAACGGCGCGCACACGAGAGGCTGCGGGAAGATCACACCGAACGCGCTTTCACCCCACGCGAGACCACAGCTCTCGCCGGAGGCGCAATCTGCATCGGTGCCACAGCTCGAGCAAGCACCGAGGCCGTAGCCCGCCGCCGTGCAGATGTGTGACGCGCACTCGAGGTTCTTCAGGCACGTCTCGCCGAGCTCTTTGACCCCATTGGCGACGCACTCGGTCGGTATGGTGCGCACCGGCGATTCTGGTGGACCGTAGCCACAACTAGCGTCGCTCCCACACGAGGCATCGCCGGCGCAACCGATACACGTGCCGATGTCAAAGATCCCGCCATCGCCCGCGCAGAGCCCGCTCGCGCAATCCGTGCCCACTGCGCACGGTGCACCGTTCGGTGCGTTCGACGCGATCGCGGGCGCGAAGTGATCGCACTTGGCGCGATCGACGACCCGCGCGCCGATCTGCGCGAGGACCGCCTTGCCGGTGCCGACCTTCGCGAGCTCGAAGCGGATGCCGCCGTAGACGCCCTGGATCGGGAGCTCGAACGTGAGTGGCGCCCAGTTCGAGGTCGGGATGGTCTCGCTGTGCTCGATGCTGCCGTCACCGAAGATGTCGATGGCGAGCGTGACCTGTGCGGTGCTCTCGATGTTTGCGATCATCGAGAATTCGAGGCACGAGCCATCGCTGCTCGCGACCGGCGAGAGTTGCTCGATCGCGACATCGTCACCGACGAGCTCGACGCCGGGGTCACCTTGATTCCAGGTCGAGACCTTCGCGACATCGCCGCGCTCGACCTTCCACGCGCACAGCCCGTCACCACACCAGAGATCAAAACCGGGGTCGCGCAGCGCGTTGCCACCGCAATCGGTGGCGCCCATCTGAGATACCGCGAGCGCGGCGATGAAGAGAGGAGAGACACGCATGCTCAAAACTCCCAGTCAGCGGTGAAGCCCCAGCGATCGCCGCCGCTCGAGTGAGTGTTGCCGATGAGATCGTGGATGGCGGTCGAGCCCGTGTTCTCGTACGCGAGGCCGATCCCGAAGTGATCGAGCTGGAGCCGGATTCCGAAGGTCGCCGCATAGGCCCAGCCGAGGTAGTGATCGCGGTAGGTCATCGCGTCTGCACTGGTGACCTTCGTACCGCCAATGCCGGCACCGCCGGCGAGTTGCGTGTACATGACGAACCCGTCGTCCGCGACGCCGTACGCGACGCGCAGCGCCGCCATCAGGTCGGTCTCGTTCCAATCGAGCGTCTGCGAGGCAGCTGCCCCGGTGACGGCGTGGGTCCAGCTCGGCATCGCTTTCAGATTCGCGACGACGCCGTACGAGAAGATATTGTCGAAGCGGCGAAGGCCGGTGAGGCCGAGGCCGGCGCTGAAGGTGGGCTTCTCGGCGTAGCCAAAGTTCGCAAGGTTGTTGGTGTAGCCGTCGTGGCGCTCGTTGCCGAACAAGAGGTCCGCCTCGAGGTGCCATAGGTGATGAAGCTCGCCACCTTTCGCGGTCTCGTCGGCGAGCGCCTCGGATTTGCAGCGCGCGAGATCGATCTCGCCGGGTGCGGTCATCGAGCAGCGCGAGAGCTGGTCGCCATTGCGAACGAGCACCTCGTAGTCGCCCGGCGCCACCGCGATACGAACGGCGGCGCCCTTGGCCTTGTACGTCTCGGCAACAACCGTGTGCGAGCGGCGATCCTCGACGAGCGTCTTGCCCTCGAGCTGCGCGGGCAGCGTGATCTGTGCGGTCGCCGCACGCGGAAACGACAGTGGCACCTCGCCGTGGCCTCGGAGCTCGGCCTCGAACGTGACGTGCTGACCACCGACCGCTGTCTCCGCCGTCGCGAGCAGCGTCTGGTGATACGCGTAGCGATAGGCTTCATCGATCGAGACCTCGCCATCGTTGTTTGCATCGCCCGCACCGCGCAGGCCGACGAGCAGATGGTGCGTGAAGTAGCTCGACTTGAGCTGCTCGCTCTCTTGCGACAGCTCGCTGCCACTCGACGACGCCATCACCGCAACACCGGTCGCATCGAGCCGCTGGCGCGAGCTGTACGAGAAGTCCGCCGCTGGCGCCGCGCCTTTGATCCGCGAGAACGCACCGCTCTGGCACGCATCCAGGACGACGACCGTCAGCGATGCGCCGATCTTGAACAACCGCTCGCGTAATTCGTCGAGCGGCAGCTCCGCGCTTCCGAGATCGATCGCTTGAGCGCGGGCGTGGCCGCTGTAATAGAAGAACACGCGCACCTGTTTGCCTGCCACGGTGTCGCGCTGGACCCGCTTGGCAAGTTGCGCGAGCCGGTCGCGCAACTGATCCGGCGAAGGATGCGCGATCACGTCGACGCGATCGACGGTGTAGCCACCGAGCTCGGTCAACACGGCCGCCATCCGGCGCGCATCATCCTCTGCATAGTGAAGTGTCCCTTGGCCAGGGCCACCGGAATTGGAGCCAACCACGATCGCGTAGTTCGAGCTCGGCTCTGCATGCGCGACCGTGCACCAGAACATCACCAGCGCTATCCAACCAGCTCTCATCAGGGCCTCAGTCCGTATGACACGCAACCCGCTGGCGATGGGAACCTCGACCGCTAATCACCTGGTTCGTCGTCGGAATCCGGGAGGTGAACGGCACGTTTGATCAGACCTTTGCCGAACTTCGCCGTGACTTGATCGAGGGCGTTGCCAAGCCGCTCGCCTTTCTCGCGCCGGGCCTCGTCGAAGCCGAGCTGGCGAGGCGCATCGCGAGCCTCGAGGTTCTCGGCCGAGATCCCGCAAAGCCGCACGCGGCAGCCGCGGCGCGCTTCGATCGGCACCTTCGAGAGCAGGTCGATGGCGGTGCGCGCGAGCACCCCGCCATCGCTCGTGGCTTGATCGAGCGTGGTGCGCCGGGAGATCTGCCGGAAGTCGTCGTACTTGATGTAGAGCGTCACGGTGCGCGCGCGGAGCTCGGCCGCGCGTAAGCGCACCGCGACGCGATCGGCTTGCGAGAGCAGCGTGACCGCGAGCTCGCCCTTGTCATCGAGGTCATGCTCGAACGTCTCGCGATGTCCGATCGTGACCGCGTCGCGCTCTGCTTCGACCGAGCGCGAATCTTCGCCGCGCGCGAGCGCTGCGAGGTGATGCCCGGTGACCGCGCCGAGCTTGCCGACCAGCGCCTGTTCGGGATAGCGCGCGACCTCGCCGATCGTCTCGAGACCCATGCTCGCGAGGGCCGCGCGCGTCGCTTCGCCGACGCCCCACAACCGCGTGACCGGGAGCCCGTGCAGGAAGGGCAGGAGGTTCTCGGCCGTCACGATCCGCAGCCCATCCGGCTTGTCGATATCGGACGCGATCTTCGCGGCGAACTTGATCGGCGCCACCCCGACCGAGGCGACGAGCTGGGTCTCGGCGGTGACGCGCTGCTTGAGTGCGCGCGCGATCGTCGCGCTGTCTCCGAGCAGGCGCTCGCTGCCGGTGATGTCGAGGAATGCTTCGTCGAGCGAGAGGCCCTCGACCTCGGGTGAGTAGTCACCGAGGATCTTGAAGAAGATGGCCGAGGCTTGAGCGTATTTCTCCATCTGGTTGCTGATCACGATCGCGTGCGGACAGCGCCGCATCGCTTCGGCCATCGGCATCGCGCTCTTGATCCCGAACACGCGCGCTTCGTAGCTGCACGAAGCGACCACGCCGCGCTTGATCGATCCACCGACGAGGACGGGCTTGCCGCGCAGCTTCGGATCGTCCCGCTGTTCGACCGCCGCGTAAAACGCGTCGAGGTCGATATGCAGGATCGTCGGCACTAGGGAGTCGTGGCCGCGCCCGAGCCGCTACCAGTGGCCGTCGCTGCCGGCGGCGGGGTCGTGCCCGCGCTCGCCGGCAAGAAGTTCAGCTTGGTCACCACGGCGAAGACCGAGATCGTGACGCCCGCGAGCAGCATCGACCACAGCCAGGTCGGCGCCGGCTTGAGATCACCGCGCGAGTACTTCTTGATCTTGCCGCGAAGCATGCCGTGCACGGGCAGGATCAACAGCACCACGGCAGTGAGCTTCACGTGCAGCCACATGTTCGGCTTGACCGAGAAGTAGTGCATCTTGACCGCGATGATCAGGCCGGTCACGATCGCGACGGTCGCGGCCAGGTCGGTGGCCATCGCCAGGGCGCGCTCCAGGAGCGTGAGTTGCTCGTGCGATGACTTCGGAGCGTGGTCGTGAAACCGCAGCATCCAGAAGATGGCCGTCAGGCCGCTGATCCAGAGAATGAAACCGAGCACGTGCGCGGTCAGGACCAGTGAATACACGCTGGAGGACATGGCTCGTTTGTAACACCTAAGCCGACACTACGCGTCGCCGCAGCCTCGGGTATGATCGCCAGGCCCTGACGCGGACCCTAAAGATCTTCTTCCACGACGCCTGCTTCGATGGCACGACTTCGGCGGCACTGTTCTCGGCGTTTTATCGCGACGTCGTCGCCAAGGACGTCGTGATCAAGCCGATCGGCATGGTCCATCGCGATGGCAATCCATTCGAAGGCATCCCGCTCGATGCCGACGACCACGCGTGCGTCGACTTCCGGTTCTGCGCCGACCCGAAGATGCGTTGGTGGTTCGATCACCACCCCACGGCGTTCCAGCCACCGGCCTTGCGCGAGATCTTCGACCGCGCGCACGAGCCGACCTGGTTCTTCGATCCGAAGGCGCCTTCGTGCGCTGGCTTCATCGCGCGCACGCTCGCTACCGGGTGGAATTGGCAGCCGCCCACCCACTTGATCGATGCCGTGACCTGGGCGGACAAGATCGATGCGGCCACGTTTTCGACCGCGCAGGAGGCCGTCGCGCTCGAGCTTCCGGCCCAGCGGATCGCGGCGTGGCTCGCGAACGGGCGCAGCGGCATGGATACAGCGCGCTACATCGAGTGGCTGTCACACGCCTCGCTTGCCGAGGTCGCGGAGCGGCCGGAGGTCGCGCCGCAGATCGCCGCGATCGAGGAAGAACGCGCGAAGGATCTCGACGCGATCGAGAAGCTCGCGGTGTGGCACGACGACATGGTCGTGTTCGATCGGTTCGACGACGTCGGTGCGCGCAACCCCGGCTTCCTCGGCTACTGGTTGTTCCCGCACGCGTTCTACGCGGTCGCCGGCACGCGGACCGAGTCCTCGATCAAGATCACGGTCGGGTTCAACAAGTGGACGACCTCGACGCGCAAGCCGACCGTCGATGTCGGTGCGCTGTGTGCGCGGTTTGGCGGCGGCGGCCACTCGATGGTCGGCGGCATCACCCTGCGGGGTGACGAGCTACAGCGCGCCCGAGAGACGATCGCCCAACTGGTCGCCGAGCTCACCAAGCACTAGCGGCGGCGTGATACACCGAGGAGATGTCGCTGGTCCGTGGTGTTGTCGTAGCCCTCGTAGTCTTCGTAGTCGCGTTCGCCCTGCCGGCCTTCGCCGACAAGGTCGATACCAAGAACAATCTCGCGTCGTTCGGCGAGGGTGCGATCGTCATCAAACAGCCCGCCGTCTACAGCGATTCGTGGTCGGGATTCTGGCTGCTCGACGAGGATCCGGCCACTGGCTACGCACCCCCCGAAGGTGATCTCACGCCGAAAGAGTTCGTGATCGAGCTCGCCGATAGCGACTCGATCTCCGAGGTCTCGTTCGATAGCGCGCAGGCCGAGAGCGGTGCCCGCAGCGCCAAGGATGTCAGCGTCGAGATCTCGAACAAGCCCGATGGCGGGTGGCAGCCGCTCGTCATCGCGACGCTCGCCGAGAGCACCGACGATCAGCACGTCCTGGTCAAGACCCCGAAGACCGGCCGCTACCTGAAGCTCACGCTCAAGACGAACCACGGCGACGCCAAGTACAACGAGCTGATGGGCTTTGGCGCGTACGGCAAGGTCGTCACGAAGCTGCCCGTGGCCGATTTCTCGGGCGCGTTCGACACCGTGCAGTTCGGTACCTTCCGGATCAAGCAGACCGGCATCACCGCGATCGGTTGTTACGAGCACAAGAACGGTCTGATCACGAACGCCGGGCTCGATGGCCGCGTGCTGCGCTTCACGTGGAGCGAGTTCACCAACGAGAGCCACAGGGGTCCGGCGATCCTCGTGTTCCCGTCGGATGGCAAGTCGTTCCTCGGCCTGTATTGGAACGGCGTCGATGCGCACCCGGCCGGCCGCTGGGACGGCGGCTTCAAGAGCAAGACGATCGGGGTGTGCCCGCATTTCAACTTCCCGGCGCAGAAGCCCGGTGGTGATGTTGCCGATGCGCTGCGTAAAGATGGCCGCGTCCGGATCTACGGCATCACGTTCGACACCGATTCCGAACACCTCAAAGACGAATCGAAGCTCGTGCTCGAGCAGCTCGTCGCGACGGCGAAGGCCGAGCCGACCTGGAAGCTCGCGATCGAAGGCCACACCGATTCGTCGGGCGCGGCCGATCACAACCAGACGCTGTCGGAGAAGCGCGCGGCCGCGGTCAAGGCGTACCTCGTGAAGGCCGGCGTCAAGGCGGACCGGCTGACGACGAGTGGCTTCGGCGCGACCAAGCCCGTGAGCTCGAACGATACGTCGCTCGGTCGATCGCAGAACCGTCGCGTCGAAGTTACCAAGAGCTGACCGACGTTGCGTAGCCGGCGTCCATCGCATCGAACCGCTCGCGCGACACGCCATGCGCTGCGAGCGTAGCGCTTTGACAGTTCAGCCGAGGGCCGCGATCATCACGAGGACGCGAATCATTTGAGCGTGGCCAGGGCGCGACCGAGACGGCCGACCCCCTCCTGGATGTTCTTCATCGAGGTCGCGTACGACAACCGCACGTGGCCCGGGGCACCGAAGCCGCTGCCAGGGACGACCGCGACCTTGCCGGTTTCGAGCAGCCAATCGGAGAGCTCGACATCGGTCGTGATCGCCTTGCCATCGGATGTCTTCTTGCCGACGTACGCCGTGAGATCCGGGAACGTGTAGAAGGCGCCCTTCGGCTCGCGGCAGTTCACGTTCGGAATCGCGCGGAGCAACTTCGTCATCTCGATCCGGCGCTCGTCGAACGCCTTGCGCATCATCTCGACCGGCTCTTGCGTGCCGGTGAGCGCGGCGATCGTCGCGACCTGGGAGGCGTGCGTCGCGTTCGAGGTCGATTGACCCTGGATCTTGTTCATCGCCTTGATCAGCGGCGCGAGCGCGGCCGTGGTCGCGGTGTAGCCGATGCGCCAGCCGGTCATCGCGTACGTCTTCGAGACGCCATCGATCAACACGGTGCGATCTGCGAGCGCCTGCGAGATGCCGGCGATCGAGACGTACTCGGCGCCCGCGTAGACCAGCGAGCGATAGATATCGTCGGAGATGACGAGGATGTCCTTCTCGACGACGACCTTCGCGAGCGCTTCGACCTGCGCGCGGGTGTAGACCGAGCCTGTCGGGTTCGACGGGTTGTTGAGCACGATCGCGCGGGTCTTCGGGGTGCACGCCGCTGCGACCTGCGCGGCGGTGACCGCGAAATCGTCCTCGGCCTTGGTCGGCAGGATCACGGGTGTGCCGCCCGCGAGCATCACCATGTCGGGGTAGCTCACCCAGTACGGCGCCGGGATGATGACTTCATCGCCCGGATCGATCATCGCCATGAACAGGTTGAACAGAGAGTGCTTCGCACCGGCAGAGACCAGCACGTTCTCGGGTTCGATCTTCGTGTTGTGGACGCGCGACATCTCGGTCGCGACCGCTTTGCGCAGCGCGAGCAGGCCCGCGACATCGGTATACTTGCCGACGCCCTTGTCGAGGCCTTCACGCACGGCGGCCTTGATGTGATCCGGCGTATCGAAGTCCGGTTCGCCAGCGCCGAAGCTGATCACGTCGATGCCTTCGGCCTTCATGCGACCGGCTTTCGCGGTCACGGCGAGGGTGATCGACGGTTTGATGGGATCGAGGCGCGAGGCGATCTTGACGGTCATTTCTTGGAGTCCTTGTACTTCCGCGCGAGGGCTTCTACGACAGGCGGAGGGACGAGCCCGGAGACATCTCCACCGAGGCCTGCAACTTCTTTGACGAGCGAGCTACTGACGTAGTGGTTGCGCTCGTCGGTCATGAAGAACACGGTATCCACCGTCGGCGCGAGCCGACGGTTCATGTGAGCGAACTGGAACTCGTACTCGAAGTCGGCGAGGGCGCGCAGGCCGCGGACGAGCGTGCCGGCGCCGTGCTTGCGCGCGAAGTCGACGATCAAGCCATCGAACGTCTCGAACGAGAGGCGATCGCCCATGCCGGGCATCGCATCCTGGATGAACTTGATCCGCTCGTCGGTCGTGAACAGCGTCGTCTTGCGCTGGTTCACGGCGATGGTGACGATCACCTTGTCGAACATCCGCAGCGAGCGCTCGAGGATGTCGAGGTGGCCGTTCGTGATCGGATCGAACGTGCCGGGGTAGACGGCGACCGAAGGAGTTTTAGTCATGTGGGCCCGCGCTGGTAAAACGAGACCAAAGTATCGCCGTATCGGCGCTCGTCGATTCGTAGCAGAGATCCGAGAGTCTCGGGAGGCGCGTGCCGGCGATCGTGCTCGATGATGATCGTCGCCTCGGGTGCGAGGGATTCGAGTGGTAGTGCGAGGCTCGCGCGCGTTGCTAGATTCGAGGCGTAGGGCGGGTCGATGAACACGAAATCGAACGGCGGTGCGACCGGTCGGGCCGCCGCGGCGACCGCATCGGAGCCGAGTACGGTCGCGCGTGCTTCGAGCCCAAGTTCTTTCAAGTTCCCGCGTATGACCCCGAGCGGCGCCTTGCCGAAGTCGACGAACGTCGCGTGCACGGCGCCACGTGAAAGTGCTTCGATCCCGAGGGCCCCCGAGCCTGCGAACAGGTCGAGCACCCGGGCCCCCTCCATCGCGCTGCCCCGGCGCACGGGACCTCGTCGATGCAGCGCGATCTCGAGGCGGTTGAGGATGCCAAATATCGCTTCGCGCACCTTTTCCGACGTGGGACGCGTCGCAGCGCCCGCAGGGGCGCGTAAGACCCGGCCTCCAAGGTCACCGCCGACGATGCGCATGTGCCGAATCTACGACTTCTTTTGGTTCTCGCGGCGTTACTCCGTTACGATTGCATGCCGGCATGTCCACGAGCGGAAATCTCGCTTCTTGGCTGCTCGATACCGCGTTGACCAATGGGGTCGGGCCGCGGATCGCGCTGCGCGAAGGCGATCGTGCGTGGACGTACGCCGAGCTCGCGGATCGCGTCTCGCGCTTCTCGTCGGCGCTGCGCACCTTGAAGCTACAACGCGGCGAGCGCGTGCTCGTGCTGATGCATGACACGCTCGAGGCCGCGACCGCGATCCTCGGCACGATCCACGCCGGCGCGGTCGCCGTGCCGGTTTCGGAGCTATCGACGTCCGACGATATCCAGGAGTACGTGCTCCATTGTGGTGCGGTGATCGCGATCACCGATCAGAACCACGAGCAGGTCCTCGATGCCGTGCGTAACGAGACCCCGGAGCTCCGCGAGGTCGTGTGCGTCGGCGCGAAGCTGCCGTCGAGCCACGACTTCGATTCGATCCTCGCCGCCGCCCAACCGCTCCCCGCCGCGCCGAGCGGTTCCACCGATGTCGCGTTGCTCCTCTACTCGGCAGGCTCGGGTCCCGGCGAGCTCCGCGCGGTTCCGCACACGCAACGCTCGATCGAAGCGGCGCGCGAATCGTTCGCGAAGGAGCTGCTCCAGCTCACGTCGGCCGACAAGGTGTTCTCCGTCGCGCGGCTCTCGACCGCGTACGGTCTCGGCGCCGGCTTGATGTTGCCGATCGCGCTGCAAGCCGAGTCCCTCCTGTTCCCGGCGCAGGCGAAATCCGAACCGCTATTCGATGCGCTGGCTTCGTTTCGGCCGACGGTCTTGTTCGCGACTCCCTCGGTCTACGCGCAGCTCGCACACGATGCGGAGCGGTTGAACAAGGTCAAGCCGCTCGCCGCGCTGCGCTGTGCGATCGCGGGTGCCGAGGGCATGCCCGAGCGCTTGATCCCACGGATCCGTGCGGTGCTCGGCACCGAGGTCACCGTCGGCTACGGCCTGACTGAAATCTTCCAGTTCGCGCTCGCCGGCAAGAGCAGCGATCCGGGCGCGCGCGCCGGCGTCTCGGGTAAACCGCTGACCGGCGTGCAAGTTCGGCTCGTCGACGAAGATGGCGATCCGGTCGGCGCCGACGAGATCGGCACGCTCGAGCTGCAGTGCGGCTCGCTGTTCAATGGGTACTGGGCGGGTCAAGGCGCGACGCCGGGCATCGCGGGCGAGCTTCGCTCGGATGGTTGGTTCACCACACGCGATCGCTTCATGGTCGACAAGGAAGGCTTCTATCACCACTGCGGGCGGGTCGATGACCTGTTCAAGGTCGGTGGGAAGTGGGTCTCGCCGAGCGAAGTCGAGAACGCACTCACCGCCCACGAAGGTGTGTGGGAAGTCGCGGTCGTCGGCGCCGCTGATGACGAAGGCCTGATCAAGCCGCTCGCGTTCGTCGTCACGAACGTCGGTTGGGAAGGCGGGGCGAAGCTCGAGAACGAGCTCAAGGAGTACGTCAAAGCGACGCTCGCCCCGTACAAATACCCGCGCTGGATCGAGTTCGTCGATGCGCTGCCGCGTGGCCCGGGTGGCAAGTTGCTGCGCTACAAGCTGCGGCCGATGCGGCGTCGGCGTAAAGCCGAGACCGGATCGGTGCCGATCGTGAACAAGAAGCCGTCCTAGTTCCAGGCTCCCGAACGAATAATCTTCTTCGAGCCGATCCAGTCCGCGCGCGTTTGACCGCATCGGTCCTGGTTCGACCCGACTGTTTCACCCCGTGAGCAACGCGAACATGCGTTACCCGCACACCTGTCCCGGCGTTGGTTCGACGATCGTCTACGCTGATCCGGTGTCAGCGATCGCGGCGGTGGTGGGCAAGCTCGGCGCCGATGCGGCCGGTGTGCTCGCCCGGATCGGCGGTGACCTCGGCGACGAGGCACGCGCCGCTTGCGGTGCGCTCGCGAAGCTCGATGCGGGCGCGCAAAAGGCGCAGCGCGCCCGCTGGATGGCGATCGCGCGCATCACGGTGCCCGAAGGATTCCGGATGATCCACCCCACGTGGATCGAAGCGGTACTCGCGGAGCTGCCGGCGACCGCGCGGGATGCGGTCGCGAATCTCGGGACGAGCCCGCGCGATGTCTGGCTGGCGCGCTCCGCGATGGCGGGCTTCGTCGCGATGCCGCAGTCACGCGCGAATATCAACGCACCCGCGGATCTGCCAGCGCTCGCGCCCGAGGCGCTGCAGGCGTGGCTCGAGCGTGCGGGTGCCGATCAAGTCGCGCGCGCCGCGCAGATCGCGGGTGGCGAGCTGCTCCAGCTCGCCGAGCGCGATCCGGTGTTGCATGCAGCGCTCGTGCGGATCGCCGTGCCGCCGCGGGTCAACCAGCTCGGTAGCGATCGCGCGATCGTCGAGCGCTGCATGCACGTGCCGCACGACGAGACCCGCTTGCTCCGGATCGGGGCACGGGCCGTGGCTGCGCATCTGTCGCCGCTCGTCCGGCAGCAACTAGTCCAGCGCCTGCCGCGCGCGCTAGGTGTTGTGGTTCGTGTGGAGCTAAGCCGGCCGCCGAACAGCGTGATAGTTTGGTTCCCATGACGGCTGGGCGGGTCATCGACGGCGACGAGCACGACGCGCGCACGCTCGCGAATCAGCTCGTCAGCGACGCGCGCAGCGAGGCGGCGAAGATCGCCGCGGATGTGAAGGCGCTCGCTGCCGCGATGCTGGCCGATGCGCGCAACGAAGCCGATCGGATCACGGCGCGTGCACATGCCGAGGCCGCGCAAGCCCGCCACCACGTGCCGAGCGACGCGAGCCCGCCGCAGGGCAGGGTGGATGATGTCATCGGCCTCGTGATTCGCGCGACAGTGCCAGGCGTCGCACTCGGTGAGGTCGTGCGGATCGATTCGACGCTGCGCCCGATCATGGCCGAGGTCGTGGGCTTTCACGGGGAGCAAGCGCTGCTGTTGCCTCTCGGTGAGCTCGCAGGCATCGCCCCGGCGAGTGCGGTGTGGCGGACCGGCGAACCGCTCACGATCCACTGTGGCGACGAGTTGCTCGGTCGCGCGCTCGATGGGCTCGGCGCACCGATCGATGGCGGACCCGCGCTGACCGGCGAGCGCTGGCTCGTCGATCGCCACGCACCTCCCGCCCTCGAGCGTCCGCCGATCACGGCATCGCTCACGACCGGCGTGCGCGCGATCGATACGCTGCTCACGCTCGGCCGCGGCCAGCGCGTGGGCTTGTTTGCCTCCGCGGGTGTCGGCAAGACCACGCTACTCGGTCAGATCGCACGCGGCACCACCGCCGATGTGATCGTGGTGTGTCAGGTCGGAGAGCGTGGCCGCGAGCTCGCGGAGCTGCTCGGCGACGAGCTCGCACCGGCCCGCGGCAAGACGATCGTGGTGTGCGCGACGAGCGATGCGCCGCCGCTGGTCCGCCTGCGTGCGGTGCATGTCGCGACCGCGGTCGCCGAATGGTTTCGCGAGAAGAGAGGCGCGAGCGTGTTGCTGCTCGTCGATTCGCTCACCCGCGTCGCCCGAGCGCAGCGCGAGGTCGGGCTCAGCGCGGGCGAGCCACCGGCGCGCCACGGCTATCCGCCGAGCGTGTTCGCGCTGCTGCCGCGGCTGATCGAGCGCGCGGGAGCTACCGCCGCGGGCGCGATCACGGCGCTCTACACCGTGCTCGTCGCGGGAAATGATCTCGACGAACCGATCGCCGATGAAGTGCGCGGCCTCGTCGACGGTCACATCGTGCTCGATCGCCGGCTTGCCCAGCGCGGTCACTTTCCCCCGATCGACGTCACGGCGAGCGTCTCGCGGTTGATGCACCGCGTGATCGATAGCGAGCACGCAGCGGCCGCCGTGCTCGTCCGGGCGCGCCTCGCGATCTATGAGGAGCACCGCGACCTGATCACGCTGGGCGCCTATCAAGCAGGGCGCGACCGAGCGGTCGATACAGCGGTCAGCGCGTTCCCGTCGATCGAGCGGCTGCTGCGTCAACCACGGGCCGAGATGGCGGAGTGGGATCGGTCGTTAGCCGAGCTCGCCAGGCTAGCTCGTTCGTAGGTGCCGGCCGGGCAGCCTCACAGGACCTGACCACTCCTGGTCGCAACGCTGGGGGGAACGGTTCCCTCCCGATAGGTGCGGTTTGCGGTGGTGAGGCATCACGGTATGCACGAGACTGAAGTCGGCCTACAATAGAGGCCAGAGTTACGCATAGTTGAGTCTTCGTCGGGCCGTCGTTCGGTCTTCGTTCTGTCCTCTCTCTTTTCTCCCCTAACGTGGCTCGACCCTTGCTGACAGGTGGTTGGCCACCATGCAGACGCGCCGTCGTTCAGTAAAGATCACCAACCCCATGACCCCTCTTGGCCCCGTGCCGTTCGTCGGCAGGCAGCAAGAGCTCGCGGAGCTCAAGCAGCACCTGGCCCTGGTGTCGTTGGTGTCGCTCCACGGTCCGCTCGGCTCGGGGAAGAGCCGGCTCGTGCAAGAGCTCGCGCCCTCGCTCGGAGCGCCTTGCACGATCATCGAATGTCACCTTGGCGACCGCGCATCGGCGCTTCGCTCGCGCGCCGAGCGCGCCTTGCGCTGCGTGCCTGGCACGCTCGCACAGACCCTGACCGCTACCGCACGCGTGCTGGTGATCGATGACATCCATCACCTGCGCGTCGACGAAGCGACAAATCTGCTGGCGCCGCTCGCACTCGGACAAACCGCACTCGGTCGCGTGGTCGTGGTGGGCCGCGATCCGCTCGCGGCAGCCGTCGGCTCGGTGATCGCGGAAGTCGAGCTCGCGGGGCTAGATATCGATAGCGCCTCGGCGCTGTGGGTTCATCTCGAAGAGAGCTTCGGCGAAGCCGACGGGTGGGACAACGCGTTCTCTCGCACACGCGGCGTGCCGCTCGCGTTGCGTCGCGAGTACGCGCGCGCGCGGTTCGGTGCAAACGCCTGGGATCTGTCGGCCCTTGATTCAGGTGCGCGCGCCGCACTCGAAGCGCTCGCGATCCTGCGCCAAGCGGTCGCGCCCGCCGCCGTGTCCGCCTTGACCGGCAATGACGTTACCGAGGCCGCGCTCACCGGCCTCGTCGCGCGCCAGCTCGTCGACGCGGTCGGTGATGGTCGCGTGGTCGTGCACGAGGTCGTGCGCGTCGACGTGCTCGCGCAGCTCGATCCCGAGCGGAAGCAGCGCCTGTCTCACGCCGCAGCCGAGTTGGTTGCGAGCACCTCGGCCGTCTCGGCCGGTCCGCGCCTGGCGTGGCAAGCCGGCGATGACGGTGCTTTCGGCGCGATGGATCAGATCACGCGCGTTCGCGAAGTGGTGTGGCACTGGGTTGCCGCCAACCAGTTCGGTCGCGCCGCCGATACGCTGCTCGAGAACCGCGAGCTCGCCGCACGCAGCGGTGGCGCCGGCGAATTCGAGGCGCTGCTCGACGTGCTCGGTGATCAGCGTCCGCGCCATCGCCGCGGTGATGTCACCGCGACCGGGCAAGTCGCGACTGTCGGCTCGCTGCTCGCGCCCGAGCACGCGCGTGCGCTCGCGCAGCTGCGCATCGAGATTGCCGTGCGCGGCGGTCGCTACACGGAAGCATTTGAACGAGCGAGCAGCTCGGCCGGCGCCGTCTCGTCGCTGCTGCACGCAGAGCTCGTGCTGGCCTCGGGAGATGTCAGCACCGCGCGTCGCGCGCTGAGCCAGATCGTGATCTCGCCCGATGTCAGCGAGCGCGCGCGTGCCGTCGCGCTACTCGCGGAGCTCGAGCTCCTCGCGGGTAAGCCCGATGTCGCCGCAGCGCAGCTCGCCTCGCTCGGCGACCTTGCCGGGGTCGAGCCGCTCGCGCGCGCGCGCGTGCATCTCGCGGCCGCTCGCGTCGACGAATATGTCGGTCGGGTCGCCGCGATGCGCACCGCGCTCGCTCGCGCTCATGGCGCGTGCAAGAGCGTGCAGGCGTGTCTCGAAGCGAGCGAGCTCTCGGCGATCATCGATGCTCGTCGCGCGGTCGGCCTCGCACGTGAGGGGCGGCTCGTCGAGGCAGCGTCCGCGCTCGATGCTGCCGATTCCGTTGCCCGCGACCTCGACGCCGTCGCAGTCGCCGATGAAGTGCTCGCGGCGCGCGCGCTCGTCGCCCGTCGCCGCGGTGATTCCACGACCGCTGCCGGGCTGCTCGGTGATCTCGTGCGCGCACGTCGCGAGCGTGGGGACGAGCTCGGTGCCCTGCGCGCCGAGCTCGATCTCGCCGAGCTCGAGATCCTGCGAGGCCAGCCTGCGGTCGCGATCGAGCTCGCCAGCGCGGCGCTCGCTTCTTCGGTGCGCCGCGAGCTCGGTCATCTCGCTGCGCGCGGCACCGCGGTCGTCGCCGCGATCGATCTCATGGAGCTTCGCACCGAGGTCGCCCTGCCGCGGCTCGAAGAGTTGCACCTGTCCCCGGCCCTCGATGCTTCGGCGGCCGCCCATGTCGCGGTGATGCTCGCGACCGCGCGTGCGCTCTCGGGCCAGCGTGCGGGTGCCGTCGAGCTCGCGCAGAATGCCGGTGCTGAATCTCGCGACGAGCTCGATCGCAAGCTCGCCGGCGCCGAGGTCGCGCTCGCGGCCGGCGATGTCCAGCTATCGCTCGATCTCGCACGCGATACGGCGGTCCTTGCCGAGCGTTCGCACCGCACGATCGAGCTTGCCTCCGCGCTCGTGATCGTCGCGCGGCTCGAGCTCGCTCGCGGTGATCGCGGCAATGCGCGCGCGGCTGCTACGCGCGCGGCTCGCGAAGCCGCGGCCGCGGGCCTCGTCCGCGTGCGCGTCCACTCGCTGCTCGCGCTCTCGGCACTCGCACGCGACGACGACGATGCCGCCTCGGCAGTCGCGTATGCACGCGACGCAGCCGAGCTCGCGCTCACGGCAGGGCTCCCGGTGGAACGTCTCGTCGCCCACGCCGCGCTCGATGCGATCTCCGGCAGCGAAGCGGTCGCCGACCCGTCGGCGCCGAGCGCCGCTACCATGGCGCCGACTGCGATCGAAGGGGCCGCGCGGTTGCTAACGGATCTCGGTCTGACCGCACAACGCCCGTACCGCGTGATCGATTCCGAGGGGGTGCCGAGCGATGTCGCCGATGCGAACCCAGAAGTGCTTCGCCTCGGTGGTCGCGCCCTCGCGGTCGACGGGGTGCGCGAGGTGATCTGGCGCCACGGTGCCGAGCTCGCCGACCTCCGCCGTCGCAGCTTGCTCAAGCGCCTGCTGTTCTTGTTCGCCGCGGCGCCGGGCAAGGTGTTCTCCAAGGAAGCGATCGTCCAGGCCGTGTGGAACGTCGAGTACCACCCGCTGCGTCACGACGCGGCGCTGTTCACGAACATCATGCGGATCCGTCGCCTGCTCGGCGAAGATGGCAGCGAGCTTATCCGCGTCACCGAGGATGGCTATCGGTTCGTGCCGCCGCGCGACTTCTTGTTCGTGATCCCGCGCTAGGCGGGGCGCTTCGAGAGGTGCTCGCGCGCGGTCGTCCAGTGGATCGCGGTGTACCGCGCGTTGTCGATCGGCGAGAGCTTCACGACGCCGCTGAACATGTTGTGCATGTACTGCATGCTTTGCCAGCGCGGGAACGGCTCGAGCTCGCCCGGCTGGTCGGCCCGCATCCGCTCGATCTGCTGGAGCAGGTCATCGACGCTACCGGTGCGCACGAGCTCGAAGGTCGAGTGATGGAGCTCGCCTGCGAGATGGGCAATCTCGCGCGGGCTGATCTGGTCACCTGCGCAGCGCAGGATCTCTGGCGCGTCGCTATCGAGCGCTGCAGCTGCCGTGAAGGCCGCGGTGTTGTCCATCGTCGTAAAGTCGAGCTTTTGATCCGGATCGCCAGCGAACGTGACCTTCTTGTGCGTCAGATCGAGCAGCGGCATCCGGCCAGCGAGCAGCTCCATGAACGCGCCGTTCAGGATCGAGGTCGACTTGATCTTCGTCTTCGCGAGCACGCCGTGAAATTCGCGGCGCAGATCGAGGTTGCGATTGAGACCCGGTGCCTGCCTGGTGAAGTCGCACGAGAAGTCCGAAGGTATAAATCGCGGCACGCCGGCGGCTACTGCCCCTTGCAGCAACGAAGTTTGCGCCGCGATGATCACCTCCCGCAGGCCCTGCAGTGCCGACACCACACACGATGCGCCGGCCGTCGCCTTCTTGAGCCCCTCGACGGTCCACTCCTTGACGTGGACGATTTCGGCGGCGCCCTTGGGGAATTTCTCGGCCTTCGCATCCGACTTGCGAACGATCGCCCGGACCTCCACGCCCCGAGCGACGAGCTCCTTGCAGATCCGGGTGCCGAGATTTCCGTTCGAGCCGGCGACAGCGATCGTGGTGGTCATCTCCTAACTAAGCGCTGCAACGCGGATGCGGTCAACCCTCACGCGCGCTAGCTTGGTGATCGTGGCAAATCCCCTGATCGACGACCGCGATGTCGAGCTCATCCTCGACGAGGTGCTGGACCTCCGCGCGCTCGCGGCACTCCCGTATTTCGCCGATCACGATCGCGACACCTACGAGATGGTCCTCGAGTCGGCGCGGTCGGTCGCGCGCGAGTCGCTGTTCCCGCAGTACAAGACGATCGACTCCGCGCCACCTGTCCTTGCCGACGGAAAAGTTGCGGTTCATCCCGCGCTGCGACCGCTGTTCGCGAAGCTCGTCGAGCTCGGCTTCACCGCCGCTCCGCGCCCCCAGCAGGTCGGTGGCGCGCAGCTGCCGCTATCGGTGTTCTCGCTCGCGACGGCCTACCTCATGGCCGGCAACCTCTCGGTCTACTGCTACGTCGGTTTGACGCAGGGCGCCGCGCACTTGCTCGAGGCCTTCGGCAGTGACGAGCTGCGCACCAGTTACATGGAGCCGATGTATCGCGGTGAGATGACCGGCACGATGGCGCTGACCGAGCCGCAAGCCGGGTCGAGTCTCGCCGATATCACGACCACCGCGACGCCGGCAGGCGATCACTATCTGATGCGCGGCTCGAAGATCTTCATCTCGGGCGGTGATCACGATCTCACGAGCAACATCGTCCACATGACGCTCGGTCGTCTCGCGGGCGCACCTCCTGGCATGAAAGGTGTCTCGCTGTTCTGCGTGCCCAAGAAGCGCGTCGAGAACGGTGCGCTCGTCGATAACGATGTCGCGGTCACCGGCATGGTTCACAAGATCGGATGGCGCGGCCTGCCGTCGGTCCTGCTCGGCTACGGCGAGCGCGATGATTGCCACGGCTGGCTCGTCGGCGAGCCGAACCAGGGCATTCGCTACATGTTCCAGATGATGAACGAGGCCCGCATCATGGTCGGCCTCAACGCCGCAGCCACGGCGTCCGTCGCATATCACGAGTCGCTCGAGTACGCGCGCGTGCGCACGCAAGGTCGATCGACGACCGCGCGCGACCCGGCGGCACCGCCGGTCGCGATCATCGAGCACGCCGATGTGCGCCGGATGCTGCTCCGCCAGAAGGCGATCGTCGAGGGTGGGCTCACGCTCTTGGCGCGGGTCTCGTACTTCAGCGACCTCGCCACGCACGGCGGCGACGAGCGCGCGCAACTGCTACTCGACCTGCTCACACCGGTCGCGAAGTCATTCTCCGCCGAGAAGGGCTTCGAGTCGAACGCGCTCGCACTCCAGATTCACGGTGGCTACGGGTACTCGAGCGAGTATTTACCCGAGGCATGGCTGCGCGATCAGAAGCTCAACTCGATCCACGAGGGCACGACCGGGATCCAGGCCGCGGATCTGTTGGGGCGGCGTGCGCTCGCGAAGGGCGGTACCGCGCTCGCCGCGCTCGGTACCGAGATCATGACGGTGTGCAAACGCGCTCGCACCGCGGGCGTCGAGGCGAGCTGGATCGCGGAGGTCGAGCGCGCGGTGGTCCTGGTCGGCACGCTGACCGGCGAGCTCGCGAGCGGTGGCCTGGCGAAGCCCGAATCGATGTTGCTCCATGCAACCGACTACCTGGATCTGTTCTCGACGGTCGTGATCGCGTGGCAGTGGCTCGAGCTTGCCGCGATCAGCAAGGAAGCACTCGCGGGTGCGTTACCCCGCGGCCGCGCATCGCGCGATGCCGGTTATTACCAGGCAAAGCTTCACACCGCGCAGTACTGGATCAAAACCGAGCTTCCGCGCATCGACGTGCTCGCGAAGCTTTGCCGCGATGCCGAAGACTCGTACGGCGCGCTCGATCCGAAGTGGCTCTGACGTATGCGGATATGTGCGGTCTCGCCCGTCGGTGATTCTTCGTTGAATTGCGGAGGATTCGTACGACTCGCGATCTGATCTCGACCACCGGATTTCATTCGTCCGCGCGACTTAGTTAGTTAGCGCTCGCCGACGAAGACACGTTCGTTGAATACGACTGCGACGTACTTCGATGCGTCGACCAAGGCACTGGTATCGCGCTGCACGTAACCCAGCACCAGGTCGGGCACGTCGATGTGTCCCTTCGCAGGTTTGCCGCCTTCTTCCCAGGTCACGCCGACACGTTGCTTGTTGCCGATCTTGCGAGCCTCGGTGAGCCGGGCAGGCACGACTGCCCCGTGCTTGATCAGGGCCGGCAGCCGAACGAGGTTGCGGATCGCGTACTGGCGCACGACCGCCGCGGGGACCATCACGAAGATCACGAAGATCACGAACGACTCGACCAAGGCGAGCCACGGCGGAGTCGTGGCGGTGCTTGTCCAGCCCCGGTGGAAGCTGAGGAGTGCCAGGACTGCACCAGCGATCAGCACAGCAATCGAGCGGTTGCGCGCAGAGCGCCTGGCGAGCGCGACCGTGGGTTCGGCCATGCGCTGGATGTCTGCTTTGCTGTAGGCGACGGCGATTGATTGGTTCACGGCGAGGCTATCGGCAGCACCCTCCTGGGGTTGCGTGGAAATTATCGCGAGATCATAACGAGCTCGATCAACACCCGCAGAGATTGCGCTCTCTGCGAAGAGCGAGAGCTCGACGTTTCACACCGTCGCGTAGGCGCTGTTCCCACATACACAGCGGGGCGTTCCGGACGAATCGTGAACCCATGGCTGTAAACTCGGTGTCGGCAGTTTCGCGGGCGGCGGCGGCGGTTCCGGTGTCCAAGGCAGAGCGCACCAGCGCGCTCAAGGAGCAACACTCCAAGCTCGACACGGCGATCCAATCGGCGCAGTCCGATAAGAGCCTCGACCGCGAGCATCGCACGGCGCGCATGAAGCAACTCGAGACCCAGCAGGCGACCGTCGCGTCGCACCTCGAGCGGATCACGGGAACCCAGAAACCCGAGCCAAAGCCCGAGACCGCGAAACCCACAGAAGCCCATTCGGTGCATCGCATCCACGTGATCGCCTAGCGCGGGGCACGGCCAGCTGCCAAGCTGCGCCGATGCAGACCAAGGTCTATGCCGCCCCCGCGGCCAAGCAACCCCTCGCACCGTCGACGATCGAACGCCGCGACGTCGGCCCGAATGATGTCGCGATCGACATCTTGTTCAGCGGCATCTGCCATTCCGATATTCATCAAGCTCGCGACGAGTGGGGCGCGGGTCGGTTCCCGATGGTCCCGGGTCACGAGATCGTGGGCCGCGTCACGAAGGTCGGCGCGAACGTCAAGAAGGTCGCGGTCGGTGACCTCGCCGGGGTCGGCTGCATGGTCGATTCGTGTGGCGACTGCACGTACTGCCGTGAAGATCACGAGCAGTTCTGCGAGAAGGGCAACGCTGGCACGTACAACGCGACCGAGATGGATCGCAAGACGCCGACGTATGGCGGCTACGCGCAGCAGATCGTCGTCGTCGAGCGCTTCGTGCTCAAGGTGCCGACGAACCTCGAGCTCGCCGCGGTCGCGCCGCTCCTGTGCGCAGGTATCACCACGTATTCGCCGCTCAAGCAGTGGCAGTGCCGCCCAGGCACCAAGGTCGGCGTGGTCGGCCTCGGCGGTCTTGGGCACATGGCGGTCAAGATCGCGGCGGCGATGGGTGCCGAGGTCACGATGCTATCGACCTCGCAGAAGAAGGCCGAAGATGCCAAGAAGCTCGGAGCTCACGACTTCGTTCTGACCACCGACAAGGACACGTTCAACAAGAACAAGGGCCGGTTCGATCTGGTCATTGATACGGTCTCGGCTGCGCACGACTACAACGCGTTCCTGCGCTGCCTGCGTCCGTACGGCGCGATGGTCTGCGTCGGTGCGCCGCCCGAACCCCAGCAGATCTCGGCGTTCGCCCTGATCGGAGGCAACAAGCGCCTCGCCGGTTCGATGATCGGCGGCATTCGGGAGACCCAGGAGATGCTTGATTTCTGCTCGTCGAAGAATATCGCGGCCGAGGTCGAAGTGATCTCGGCAAAGCAGATCAACGAAGCCTACGAACGGACCCTCAAAGGTGATGTTCGTTACCGCTTCTCGATCGATGCGCGCACCTTCGCCGAGTAAGTGTGGTTTGATCGCAGACTGGTGAAGCGCAAAACAACGAGAGGGGCTGTCACGCAGAAGGCAGCGGTGAAGGCCGCGCGCAAGCCGGCGAAGAAGGTCGCGCGCAAAGCGCCGGCCGCCAAAAAGAAGAAAAAAAAGAAGGCGCGATCTAAATGGGTCGCACTGGTCGCGAAGCAGAAGCACGGTCTGATGCTCGCCGCGGCGCACGGCCCGGTGCTCAACGTCGCGCACTTCGTCGCGGACGAGCCGATCATCGGAGGTTGGTGGGCTCACCCGAAGGGCAAGGCGATCTTCGCCGCGCTCTCGGAGCTCGACGACAGCGACGAGATCCACGGCTTCAAATTGTTCGAAGGCAAGATCACATTTGCTCATCGCAAAGTGTGGCCAGCGCTCGTCCGGCTCGGCCGCGAGGGCGTGATCGCCGGCGACCTGCTCGCGCTGATCGAATCGAGCGGCGAGCGCAACGTGATCGTGCCGTTCCCCGAGTGGGTGGATGCCGAGACCGCGGCGGCGGCTGATGCATTGAGCCTCGCCGAGGCGCGGGCCGCCGTGCCGTTCTTCGAGTAGCCTCGCGCGATGGCTACCGCATTCCGGCTCGAAGGTCTGACCCTTACCGTCGAAGATGTCGAGCGCTCGGTCGCGTTCTATCGCGACAAGCTCGGCCTCGACGTCGCGTGGACTGCCGCGCCGGCGTTCGCGATGATCCGCCACGGCGCGGGCACGATCGGCCTGCTCTCGATCCACGAGGCGCGCAAAGAAGGCATCACCGATTCGACGCCGAACCAGCGCGCTGCGATCCATGTCGAGTTCTCGACCGAGGATCTCGATGCGCTCTATATCGAGCTACAAGCGAAGGGCATCGCGTTCCATCAGCCGCCCCACGACGAACCATGGGAGCGCTCGATGTCGGCATTCGATCCGGACGGCTACAACGTCGAGTTTGCCCAGGGCAAGCGCGGCGAAAAATCAACCTAGTTCCCAAGATCCGGATCGATCGGCGGGTCGTTCGACGGGGCTAACGGCGGCTGCTCCTCGAAGCCGCGGATGATCAACCGCAAGCGCTCGGCCTGCGCGGCTTCGTCTGCGCGTCGCCGCTGATCTGCGAGCCTCTCTTCGAAGTCCCACTGCGCGATGCGAATCCGGTTGAGCTTGCGCTTGCGGCGCCACGCGAGCACGAGCAACACCCCTACGAGCGTCCATGCGATGACGCCGATGATCGCCGCGGGCGCCATGATGTAGCGATCGCGAACGTCGTCGCGCCATTCGTCGAACAGCTCGTGGATGTTCTTGCCGTACTGATCCCTCGCTGCCTGATCGAGCGAGACGCCCTCTCCGATCTCGCGCAAGAACCGACGGAACGGCCAGCGATCACCATCGTCCGCGGGATCTTCCCAGCGACCGCGACGCGAAAGGAAGTTCACGAAGTCATAGCTCTCGGCATACGCGCGCTGCGCGGGCGATTCCTCGGCAGGAAAGCTGCGGTCGAGCTGTTCGATCGGGATGATGCCGCGCATCCACACCATGCCGGCGAGTGTCTCGGCGCGCGCCATCGACCACTCGGCCGAGTGCTGATACGCGAATCCCTCGTGCAGCCAGTGTGGTGCGCGATCACCGAGTGCGGCACCGAGCGCGACGTGGCCGAGCTCGTGATCGAGCGTCGCACGCGGATCGACAATCTCCGCGCCTCGCCGCATCGCGACGGTGACGACCCCGAGATCCGGATACGTCACGCCGACCGCATACCTCGGCGCGCCGCGGTTGCCCGGCGCGACACTCGCGATCGACGACGCATCGCGCACGAGCTGGATGTGCACGACGCGCGGTAACGGCAGATCCGGCAAGTCCTTTGCGATCCGCGAGAGCGTGTCCTCGGCGCTGGCCTGGAGCTCCTCGGCTGGTCCTTCGAGTCCCGGCTCGTAGCTCATGATGATCCGATCGCCGCCGGGCAGCGGCGTGAGCGGCACCGCTCGTGCGGGTGCCATCGCTGCGAACAGCAGCGCGAGCGCTAGAACGAAGGCCCTCATGGGTAATGCAGCATGATCTCTTGCGTGTTGGCTTGAGACTCGTGGGCGTAGACGACCACAGCGCCGGCGACGAGCGCGGCTCCGATCGCGGCGTAGACCCACCACGCGGTGGTCGCCTTGTCATGGTTGGTTTGGCTGCGTTCCTCGGTCAGTAGGGGCTGATCGGGATCCGGGGCGTGCGCGTTCCAGCTGTCGACACGATCGGCGAGCAACGCCGCCGCGCGATCGGCGTCCGCGATCGTGCGAGCGCCGTCTTCACCGCCGAGCAAGCGCGCCGGTTCGTTGTGACCCGCGTGGCCCCACACTTCGACGACATCGCCGTGCCGGATCAACGCGGCACGAACGCCGAGCTTCTCGAGAACTTCTCCGACCGCCTCACTGCCGGGTACCTTGCCGTGCCAGCTCGCGATCATCGCTGCGACCACGGCGAGCGGGCCCTCTTGATCGGCCATCTCGACGACGAGCTTAGGCTGCTTCTTGATCGGGCGACCGACGAGAAACCCCCGTCGCTTGCCGGAGGCCGCCGCGATAATGTGCTCGCCAGGTGATAGCGTGAGGCGCAGCGGCGCCTTGCCGACCTGCGCGAAATCGAGCCACACGACCGAGTCCGGAACTTCGGTCGCGACCTCGACCTCGATCGGATCGAGATTCGGAAGTGCGTCGACCTCGGGATACTTCTCGAGCAACGCCGGCGCGACATCCGGAGATCCGCCGACAACGCGCAGCCGTTGCGCCGCGCGGATCGCGGCATCACTATCGCCGGTGCGATCCGCGCACAAGAGGACGTAGGCCCATGCGCGGGGCAGCTCGGTGACCGCGAGCCCGGCGGCCTGGCGCGCCGCGAGCAGTGGTAGCGCCGCCTCGACCGCGGTGATGGTGCCGGGACAATCGAGGGCGCCGAAGTTTTTTTGCGCGATCCCCATCGCGGTGGCGAGCGCGATCGCATCGCTCTCGGTCGCGTTACCGGTGAGTGCGGCTTCGGTCGCGTCGTCGAGCGGCTGGAGCTCGGCTTTGACGAGCGCCGCTTGCAGCGACCGAACGACGACAGGATCTGCGGGACCGAGATCGATGACCGCGGCACGCTCAGCTTGGCGACGGACCTGTCGGTCGGGCGGTGCGGCGCTGACCGTGCTGGCGATCAGGCCAAGGGCGGCAGCTGTTCGAAGTATTTGTTGAGCGCCCATACGTCACGCGCCCGCAGTCCATCGAATTGGATGCCGGTCGACTTGTCGTCTGACCAACGTACAATCGCGCCGATCTCGATCGGTTCGTCGATCGTCGGCACCTTGAACGCGATGTCCACGCGTTGCCCCATCGAGTATCGAGTCGTGACGAAGAACAAACATCCACCGAGCGACAGGTTCATCAACGTGCACTCCCGGCTTGCCCCATCCACCTTCAGGGTTGCTGCAAGCGAGACGGAGTGACGAGTCGATGTCCGGCGGTTTTCGGCCACGCCTCATAGTATCAAAAGGATGGATCCGAAACGTTCGGGCGCACCTGCCCGATCGGTGATCGGTCGGGTTTTCTTTGACCGGCTATTGGAGCTTGATGTCGATGTAGGCCTTCTTGCGAAGCTCCGCCACCCACGTCTCGGTCTGCTTATCGAGCTCGCGGCGCTTGAGCTCGCGCGTGAGCTGTTCCTTCATCTCGGCGAAGGGCTTGAGCTCGGACTTTTTGACGTCGGTGACCTGGAACACGTACTGGCCCTGGGGACCGCTGACCGGGCCGCGGGTGTCGCCTTTTTCCATCGAAAAGACGACCTGCTCCCAGTCCGGGTTGATCGAGCCGCGCTCGAACCAGCCGAGCTCGCCGCCGGTGTCCTTTGTGGAGGTGTCGTCCGACATGTCCTTGGCCACGGCCACGAAGTCCTCGCCGCCCTTGACCCGCTCGACGGCTTTACCGGCCTTCGCCTTGCCCTCGTTGATCTGCTGCTCGGTCGCATGGTCGGGAAGCTTGATCAGGATGTCGGAGAGCCGAACTGCGCTGACCGCCTCGGATCGGCGCTGCATCTGGTCGAAGCGCGCCTTGATGTCCTCGTCGGTTACCTGGATCTTCGGCTGTACGATCGTGTTGACCGCGCGGAGCCGCATGAGCTGGCGGCGCAGATCGGCCTTGTAGTTCTGGAGCGTATAGCCTTGCGCGCTGAGCGCCTGCGCGAGGCCAGCGTCGTCGAGGTTGTTTTGCTGCTTGATCTCGTCGAGCGCGGCCTGGACCTCGGAGGTCTCGACCTCGATCTTCGCGGTCACCGCAGCCTGGACGATCAGCTCTTCGTTGACCATCTCGTCGAGAATCTGGCTAGCGAGCTTCGCGAGCCGGCGTTTACGCTCGCCTTCGTCGGTGATCGACTGCGCCTGCGCGATCATCGGCGTGAGCCGAGCATCAAGCTCGCTCTGCAGGATGATCGAGTCATTGACGATCGCGACCACGCGCTCGAGGCTGATCTTTTGACCCGCGTTTCGCGACGCCGGCTTCGTATCGGCTTGCGCAAACCCACCCGAGGCGACCAACAACATAAACGCTACTTTGCGCACCATGATTACGACTCCTCGTTCACGGAATGGGTTGCTCGCCGCCCGACCCGCCGAGGGCCGGTGGGGGTGGATTTTGGCCGCCCGGAACGGCCGGGGAGGGCTGGAGGTCGCGACGGCCATCGTCGACGGCCTGGGAGGTGTCGATCCGGACCTTCGCGAGGTTCGCTTCGTTGACCTCGATCTTGGCCTGGGCTCGGAGCTTCTCGACAAAGTCCTTCTGCGCCTGCATGCGTTGCTCGCGGAAGAGCTTGTTGCGGATGAGCGGCTTGGCTTCGTCGAACGACTTGGTCATCGACTTGCGACGACCGGTCTGCTTGAGAATGTAGAACTGGCCGGTGCCGGCATCGACGACGACCGAGACGTCGCCAGTATTCACGAGCGCGAACGACGCCTTCACGACCGACGCCGGCAGCTCCTTGTTCGAGAGATCGAAGTAGCGCAGGTCGCCGCCGCGCAGCTTGGTCTCTTCATCGGACGTGTACTTGGTGACGAGGTCGCGGAAGCCCTTGTTGGTCTTGCCGGCATCGCCCTTCGCCTCGAGCAAGACGCGATCGGCTTGCGCCTTGTTGCGCAGGATGATCGCGGAGGCTCGAACTTCTTCGGGCTTGACGTAATCGGCGAGATTCGCCTGGTAGTACGCCTGGATGTCGGCGTCCTTGACCGAATCGGCGGTGACCTTCGCGTCGAACTCGTCGCGCATCAGCTTTTGGATCATCACCTGCTTCATCGTTCGAACGACTTCGGGGTCTTTATCCAGGCCATGCTTGTAGGCTTCCCTCGCGAGGATCTCGAAGCGCACGAGCGAATCGAGGAATTCCTTCTTCTGCGCGAGCGACGTGTAGCGCGCACGGATGTACGGCGACTGGCGATTGATGCGCTCTTCGAACTCGCCAAGCGTGATCGTGACGTCATCGATCTTGGCGAGCGGTGCCTTCTGCTCCTCGGCGCTCTGTGGCGGCGAGTTGGGTACGATCTTGGCGGGCCCGCCAGCTTGGCCGTGCACGCCGTCTCCGGCTCCGTCCTTGCGCTTCTGGCAGCTGGCCCCGATGCCCATGACCAATGGCGCGAGGAGCGCGCAAAGAAGGGCCTTCTTCTGCATGGTTACTGCGATGCGGTAGCACGATCGAGGACCGCCAACAAGGCTTGCCTTGCAGCCCCGCCGCCCGAGTTTGCCGTCGCAAACCGGCCATCCGGCAGCTTTCGCCATCCGGCGGCAATCGCTGCGCCGCGCATCACGGAGTCCTCGGGTAAGGCGATCGCCACCCGGCTCTGGGAAATCTCGAGCGCCAGCGCGCCGATCCGGCGCGCGAGGGCCTTCTGCCCCATGAGCTCTCCGAGCAGGATGGTGTCGCCGGGCAGCGGCCCGTAACGGTCGTTGATCTCGGACATCACGGTGCGGAGCTCGTCGTCATCGGCGACCGCCGAGAGCCGCTTGTAGAGCTCGAGCCGCTGGCCCGGATCCGGAACGTAATCATCGGGAATGAAACCGGGCATATCGACCGACAGCTCCGGGTCGACCTCGGAATGGATCGGTTGGCCGCGCAGCTCGGCGACCGCAGCCTCGAGCATCTTGACGTAGCGATCGAAGCCGACCGCGGCGATCGATCCCGATTGCTTCGCGCCGAGGAGCTCGCCGCCACCGCGGATCTCGAGATCCTGCGACGCGATCTGGAACCCCGCGCCGAGCTCGGTGAAGCGCTGGAGGGCCTCGAGCCGGCGGCGCGCATCATCGGTGATGTGCTCGGGCTCGGGCACGAGCAGATAGCAGTACGCGCGATTCGCCGACCGTCCGATCCGGCCGCGCAACTGATAGAGCTGCGCGAGGCCGAACGCATCGGCGCGCGCGACGAACATCGTGTTCGCGTTCGGGATGTCCAGGCCGCTCTCGACGATCGTCGTGGCGATCAAGATATCGAGCTCGTGCTGGATGAACTGAACCATCACCTTTTCGAGCGCATCCGACGAGAGCGAGCCATGGCCGATGCCGATCCGCGCGCTGGGTACGAGGCCCTTGAGGTACATCGCCCAGTCTTCGATCGAGCGATCGTCGTCGCGCGGTTTGGTCGCCCTCCGCTGCGGACGATCGTCGTTCGCTCGCCGCTGATCGACTTCCTTGAGTTCTTTGACTTCCTTGACACCGGCGGTGCCGATCGTCGGCGTGATGAAGAACACCTGACCGCCGCGGCCGAGCTCGCGCTCGATCGCTTCTTTGATCGTGACGTCGTCGACGCGCGACACGAACGTACGCACCGCGCGGCGATCGGCAGGCGGCGTCGCGATGATCGAGAGATCGCGCATGCCGGCCATCGCGAGGTGGAGCGTGCGAGGAATCGGCGTTGCGGTCAGCGTGAGCACGTCGACCGTGGTCTTGGTCTTCTTGATCCGCTCCTTGTGGGCGACGCCGAAACGCTGCTCCTCGTCGATCACGAGCAGGCCGAGATCCTTGAACCGGACATCGGCCGAGAGCACGCGATGCGTGCCGACCACGACATCGATCGTACCCGCGGCGAGGCCCTTCACGACCTCGATCTGTTCGGCCTTGGTCTGGAATCGCGACAGCTTGCCGACCGTGATAGCGAAGCCCTTGAACCGCGCGCTCATCGTGCGGAAGTGCTGCTCGACGAGCACGGTCGTCGGCGCGAGTACGCACGCTTGCTTACCGCCGGTGACGCACTTGAAGATACCGCGCAGCGCGACCTCGGTCTTGCCGTAGCCGACATCGCCGCAGACCAGGCGGTCCATCGACTTGCCCGCTTCCATGTCAGCATTGACCGCGTTGATCGCGTCTTCCTGGTCGGGTGTCTCGTCGAACGGAAATGTCGCCTCGAGCTCGCGATACTGGTCGTCGGTCGGCGGGAACGCGTGACCGGGGAGGGCGGCGCGTTGCGCGTAGATCTGCAGCAATTCTTCTGCCAGTGCGCGGACGGCGCGCGAGACCTTGGTCTGCGTCGCTTCCCACGTGACGCCGCCGAGCTTGTCGATCTTGGGGCCGCGACCCTCGGCGCCGACGTAGCGCTGGACCTCGCCGAGCCGATACACCGGCAGGTACAGCGTGCCGCCGTCGTACTCGAGCTGGAGCGCATCGATCTCGGTCTGCGGTGGCGCGACCGCACCGATCGCGATGGTGTTGAGGAGCGAGACCGAACCGACCGCGATCTTCTTGAGGCCCTGGTAGCGACCGACGCCGTGGCGCTGGTGGACGAGGTAATCGCCGACCGCGAGCTGGCTCCAATCACTGACCCCACCGAGCAGCGCATCTTTCGCGCGCTTCTTGCGATTCGTGGCGTGATGCGTGCGCTGGCCGAAGATGATGTCGCCGGTGACCAGCGCGACGTGGTCGCGCGGTGCTGCGAACGCGTGGGCGGGCGTGCCCGCGACCAGCTTGACGTCGGTGACGCCGCGCGCCTCGAGGACCCCCGCGAGGCGATCGATCCGGCTCTGCGAATCAAGCGCGATCGTGACGGCGACACCGTCGGCGCGCCATCTTTTGAGCGCGGTGAGCAGCGGCGTGACGTGTTCGGTATCGCCGAACGTGCGCGCGTGATCGAGCTCTTGTCGCAGCACGTGGAGGTCATCGACATCGACGCGCAGGCGGGTCGCGACTTTCACGGCGGCCGGCGCAGGTCCGGCCCCCTCCATTTTCGGCTCCCCGGTGACCTCGAGCGACGATAGCTCGATCCGGCGCCGCGAGGTCAGTGGCGCGAGCACGCGCACGAAGTGGCGATCCGGCGGATACGCGAGCTCCTTCATGCTGGTGCGATTGGTCCAGCGCAGATCGGCGTCGGCGAGCAGATCGACGACGGCGCGCTTGCACGCCTCGGGATCGACGATCAACCAGCGCGCCTCCGCCGGAAAATAGTCGACCGGCGGGACCAGCGTGTCGTGAAACGCGGGCACGAGACCTTCGATGCCGACGAACACGCTGCCGGTCTCGAGCTGCTCGATCGTGCGACGGGTCGCCTTCGAGGGAAACGAGATCTCGTCGGCGTACTCGCGCAGGCGCGTGCGGACATCGCTCGTGCCGGTGACGATCGTCTCGCGCACGGGGTGGAGGACGACGCGATCGACTTCGCGCAGCGTGCGTTGCGATTCGGCATCGAACCAGCGCAGCGATTCGACCTCGTCGCCGAACAGCTCGATCCGGACCGGATGCGGCGACAGAGGCGCGTAGACATCGATCACGCCGCCGCGCAGCGCAAACGTGCCGGGCTCGTCGACCACCGGCGTGCGCGACCAGCCGCCCTCGGTCAGCACCTTCGCGATCGCATCCCGATCGATCGATTCACCCTTGACGATCGTGATGCCGCGCGATGCGAGCTCTGCGGGCGGCATCGTCTTTCTCGCAAGCGCTTCGGCACTCGTGATCACGAGCCGCGGGCGTAACGAGGGTTGGGTCAGGCGATAGAGCGTCGCGGTGCGTTCGACGATGCCGCCGCGGTCGGGCGAGAGCTCGGCGTAGGGCGAGACATCGATGCCCGGCAGCACGACGAGCGGGTCGAGAGCGGCGGTGTCGCTTTGCGCCCCGATCCAGAATCGCACGTCGTCCTCGAGCGCGCGCGCGGCGGTGTCATCGGCGACGATCACGACGACGAGCTCGCGGGAAGACCGGTCAGCCGCGAGCCACGCGGCCCACCCGGGCGTGGCGCCGTACGCGATGACCGGACCGGTCTCGATCGCGGCTGACAGCTCGGAACGCACTTCGAGCGCAAGCTAGCATGGTCGTTGGAAAATGCTTACGATGAGCCGTCGGGATGGGGCACCTGCCTGCCCGGGAGAAACGGAGGCTGGCGGTGTCGGATCGCCGGCAACCAGCCATGCGCGGCTGGCGGCAACGTGGCGGCAACGACGATCGCGCAACGCGCGGTCGATGAGATGGATCGCGCGCGGCTTCATTTCGAGTGAACGTCGGCGTCGCAGGACC
>Ga0209511_1000370_pt1 | contig 47074 bp, 40 predicted proteins | sample SSSSmetaG_FD_184141 | JGI IMG/M metagenome (GOLD analysis project Ga0209511, IMG submission 184141) | Glacier valley bacterial and archeal communities from Borup Fiord, Nunavut, Canada, to study Microbial Dark Matter (Phase II) - ​SSSS... | ecosystem: Environmental > Aquatic > Freshwater > Ice >... | reverse complement strand
GCAGGCGCTCGGTTTGCGGGCTCATTGGATTGTGCCGGCGAGGCCGAACTCATCGGCTAACTGACCCAGCGTTGGGTCCGCGCGCGCCCCGCCTTTCAGCGCGCGATGCGGCGGGAAGATCCGGACCCAACGCCGCCCGTGGGCGAGGCGCCGTCGCTAGCGCGTCATCGAGCGGCGCGCTGCAGACCGAGCGATTAGTGCGGCAATCGCGACGACTGGGTCATCTCGTTACGGTCGCTGCCCATCAGCTTCACCATTTTATTGTAAAGCCCGAGAATCAGAAACGTCGGAACCCACTGGCCGACGAAGTTCGCGGTCATATGTTTGCCCATGGCCTTGAGCACGAGAGAGCCCGCGATCGCACCGCCGCCCAGCATCAACCAGGTTCCCGACGGGATGATCGCGGTGACCTTCTCGATCTTTTTCGTCGCCGCGCCCTCCGGCTTATTGTCCGACTTGACTGCGTTCTGAATTTCTTGTTTGAACGTTTCCATGCACGAGCTGGTGTGCACTGCACGTGCCGTCACCGTGAACGTACGCGCTACTACGTACGTGGCAATGCCATCGTCGCTACAGGCACGCCGCGATCTGCGTTGTGCGCGCGTGCGCTCTGATCGATGTCACGACGTCGCATCAAAACTGACTGCGATGTCTCGGTCGTGGCTGGCAATAAAGGATGCGAAGGATTCGAGGTGACGACGAGCTGGTCACCGTCGTTGGAACGATGGTAGCCGCATCGAGCTCCACGCCACGCCAAGCCCGGCAAGCTCGAGCTCTTGATCGAAGACCCCGCGCTCGTGTCTAGCTACACGCGCTGATCGTCCCTTCGTTGGACGCGGAGCAAGCGCAGTTGATCACCGTGCAGCGATACGAATCGCCGGGTGTCGTCGGGGCCGCATCCACGGTCTTGCACAAGTCGTCGACCTTGAGGAACACGTGCATCGAAATCCAGTGGTTGCTTCCACTCGAGACGTCGTCGAAGAATACGAGGCGATCGGCGGTGGCCGTGTAAGTGTACGTCCGGGTGTACACGCTCGCATCGCCCTCCGCGCCGAGGTTGCAGCTCGCCGCTTCGGTCAGCGTCAGCGTGGTGCCGCTGACCGAGGCCGCGCCGCGGCCCAGCGTACTCGAGCTCACGTAGCTGCCGCCCGCGAAGCGAAAGCCTTCCGCATAATCGCCGAACGAGTTGTTGTCCTGGTTCGCGCTCGTGGGGTTGACCATGTAGGCGAGCCGGTACATGCCGTCGGCGATCGCACCACCCGCCGGCGTGTCGACCGTGCCGCCGTTGTACTGGTTGATCTCGTAGGTCGCGCAGTACGCGAAGTCTGCGCATCCCAGGACGGTGGCCGTGGTGTCGCTGGTTCCGCACGCGCCAAGCAAGGCCCAGAGTAGGAGCGATCTCATACTCACTGGTGCACGGCCCTAAAGTTCGTGCGATGGTCGAACCACTCTAAAACAAGCTCGGCTGCACGGCCTGCACCGCCACCACGAGCGTCGCATCGTCGTTGGCGACCTTGTTGACCTTTGGCGAGACCTCATCGACGCGCCAGTCACCGAGCGCCGGCACCGTTAGCAACTCGCTCGCGCGCTCCGCGATGATCTCCGGATCGAGCCACGTGCTCCACACATCGCGCTCGAGCACCATCGGCATCCGATCGTGGATCGGCTTGACCAACGCATTGCCCGGCCCCGTCACGATGGTGAAGCTGTGCAGCGGCCCGGCACTCGCCCACAAGCCGGCGAACGCGACGAACCGCCCATCGCCCGGATGGATGTACATCGGCCTCGGCACCCTGCCGTTCTTGCACCACTCGAAGAAGCCATCCGCTGGCACCAGGCACCGTTTGTGCGCGAGCGCATCGCGAAACACCTGCTTGGCACCGAGCGATTCGACGCGCGCATTGATCATCAAAGGCGGCTTCGCGCCGGGCTTCGTTCCCCAGAGCGGCACGAGGCCCCACCGCATCATCTCGAGCGTGCGCACACCGTCGCGCATCATCACGACCGGCGCGGGTTGCGTGGGCGCGACATTGAAGCGCGGCTTCCACCACACGTTCGCCTGCACGCGATCATCGAGGACGGCTTCGAAGTCCTCGATCAGGCCCGCTTGCCTGGTGATCGTGTAGCGCCCGCACATCTACGCCAAGCGTAGCGCACAGATCTGGAGATACCGATCCTGCGGCTGCGCCACGACGGTCGGATACTCGGGCGGCAAGCCACCCTGCTCGACGATCGCGGCACTGCGGCCTGCGTTCTTGAGGCCCTTGAGCGCGAGCTTGGTCAGCGAGCCGAGCTCGTGCGTATTCGCGGCGAGCCACAGGATGCCGTTCGCGGGAATCACGGCTGCGGCTTGCCCGATGAGTTGCGGATAATCCCGATCGAGGACCCACGGTGTGCCGCGCGCCGTCGAGAACGTCGGCGGATCGATCATGACCAGGTCGTACCGCTCCTTGTCCTTCTGCGCACGCGCGAGATACCGGATCGAATCGCCTTGCTCGAACTTGTACTTCGCACCGGTGAAGCCCGCGCGGACGAAGTTCCCGGCGGCCCACGCTTGCACGCCTTGCGACGTATCCACGTTCGTCACGCTGACCGCGCCGCTGCGCGCGCACGCGAGGCCAAGCGCGCCGGTGTACGAGAACAAATTCAACACGCGCGCACCCGCGGCGAACCGATGCAAGCCGCGACGTTGCTCGCGCATGTCGGTGAACAGGCCCGTGTTCAGCCCCGAGAGCGCGTGGATCTCGTACGCGACGCCGCTCTCGCTCGCGAGATGCTTGTCCTCGACCTTGCCGACGACCTCTTGTTCGACCGCATCGGCGCCACCGCGCGCGCGCAACTTCACGACCGCGCCGGAGAGTTGCGCGAACCCGATCACCGCGTTCGCGAGCTGTTTGCCGAGCGCGCGCAGGCCTTCGCCGAGCACCCAGATCACCGCGACCTCGCCGAGCACGTCGCACGTGAAGCCCGGCAGCCCATCGCCCGCGCCATGCAACAGGCGATAGGCCTCGCCCTTGGTGACGAGCCCGAGCTGCTTGCGCCACGCGACCGCACGCTCGACGCGCAATGCGAGCAGCGTCGCATCGATCTTGACCAGGTTATCGCTCGGCAAAACGAGTACGCGCAGCCGTTGGTTCTCGGGATCCGCGATCGCGAGGCCGAGCTCTTCGCCACTGCTATCGACCAGGCGGACCTGCGAGCCCGCCGGGTAGGTCGGCAGGTCAGGCATGCGCGAGATATCGAGATCGCGACCACCGCCGGCAAGGAAGCTCTCGGCAAACGCGGGCAGTGCGAGCTCGGTCATCGTCCGCCCTTCAAAGTAGCGACAACGTACCAGCCTGAACTAAGTGTTTGAGGTACCGGCGCGTCACATTCCACGGGGTGTACGCGTAGATCGCCGCGGTCGCGTCGTAGCGCGGCACCAACTCGCGCCAGCGCGGGCTACTCGATTAGCCGTTACGGGGTGCCCCGGTGAAGCTGAAACGACAAGCAGCGTGCCCGAGGACGAGGTCGCCGTCGACGGTGCTCGTCGGGGTTGCGACCCAATCGCGTGCGATGCGCGCGTCGAGCAAGTCATCTGCGGAAGGTCGATGGCTCCACCTGGAGCTCCCGTTGACGGCGCCGAGTCACGTCGTATCGAACACGAGATAACCGTCGGCTACCCGGCACACGACATCGTGCGTGTATTCGTCTTGGACGATGACCTCGAGGAGCTCGCCGTGGGTCGCTGCCAGCCACGCCAACACATCTTGGAGCGTCGCGAGCGTCACCCGCTCAGTGTACATTCACGTGGTGCGAAGGCTCGTGACTTTCTTGGTGCTGATGATCGGCTGCGCGCGCGATCCGGTCGCCGCAACGTGCCCGGACGTTGCCGTCGGCGATCTCGCGGTCACCGAGATTCGCGGTCCACAGAATCAGGATGATCTCGGCACCTGGGTCGAGATCTACAACGCGTCATCGGGCTCGATCGATCTCGAAGGGCTCGAGATTCGCTTTCGCAAGAAAGACGGCAGCTCGGAGACCGACGTACGGGTCCGTCGTGCGGTGGTCGTCGCGGCCGGTGGCTACATCACGCTCGGCCGGTTCGCCGACGACAACACGCGGCCCGAGTATATCGATTACGGGGTGTCGGGCGATTACCACACGAGCTTCCTCCCGGCGGCCGCGGTCGATCTCGAGAGCTGCGGGACGCGTATCGATCGCATCACGTACGACGTGCTGCCCGCGATGGGCACGTACTCGCTCGGCGGCCGACCGAGCGCCGATAACAACGATCTCCCCATCAATTGGTGCACCGACGCCACGAACCTCGCCGGCACGTACCCGGGCACTCCACAACAGGCGAACATCGTATGTCCGTGAAAGTCTCGCTCGCGCTCGCTGCTTTGTTCGCGGTCGGTGCCGCGGGCTTCGCGTGCACGCACGACAATGCGCGCTACACGCGCAAGCAAGCGCAGAAGTCGCTCGGCAAGCTCGAGACCCCGGGTATCGAGATCGGCGAGTTCAAGATGGGCCGGGTCGTCGATGGCGACACGATCCATGTCGACGGCCTCGATAGCTCGCTGCGCCTGCTCGGCGTCGATACCGAGGAGACCTTCAAGCACGACAGCGAACGCCGCGCGTTCGATGCGGGCTGGGATGTCTACAAGAAGGGCGTGCGTGGAAGCTCGCCGCGGCCCGTGAAGTTCGCGACGCCGATGGGCATGACCGCGAAGGAGTGGGCCGATAACTGGTTCGCGGGCGTCGAGACGGTGCGCCTCGAGCGCGACAACCCGGCCGAGATTCGCGATCGCTACAATCGCTACCTCGCGTACGTGCTCGCGAACAAGAACGGCACCTGGCTCAACTACAATGTCGAGGCGGTGCGCGCCGGCATGGGTCCGTACTTCCCGAAGTACGGGCAGTCACGGCGTTATCACAAGGACTTCGTCGCGGCCGAGGCCGAGGCGAAGGCCGCGCATCGCGGGATCTGGGCGCCAGGCGCGCAGGCGTACGACGACTATCCCGAGCGAGAAGCGTGGTGGGGGGCGCGTGGCAAGTTTGTCGCTGCGTGGCGCGCCGAGGCCGAGGGTACCGAGGATGCGGGCGGCAAGCCGAACTACATCGATCTGACCCACTGGGATGCGCTCAACCAGCTCGAAGCCCTCGTCGGTAAGGAGGTCGTGATCCTCGCCACGGTCGGCGAGGTCCAGATCGGCGAGAAAGGTCCAACCCGCGTCACGCTGGCGCGCGCGCAAAAGAGTGACTTCCCGCTCATCTTCTTCGACAAGGACGTGTTCGGCACCTCCGGGATCGCCAGCTGGAAGGGCGAGTGGGTCACCGTCACCGGAACGCCATCGATTTACGAAAATAAGCACACCCACAAGAAGCAGCTGCAGATCGTGATCGACCACGCATCGCAGATCACGCTGTCTCCTGTACCGGGGCTCACGAAGACTACATTGCCGCCGACACCTCCGACGCAAACACCCGTTTCGCCCTCCGCAGACAACCTGGATTAATCTAATGTAGGGCGATGCGCCCCGTCGGTCTGACCACCTTGCTAGCGCTGTCCGCCTGTGGGCCGGCCGATTCGACCACCGGCTGCAAGGAGAAGTTCATCGCGGGCGACCTCGTGATCACCGAAGTGTTCGCCGATTTCCAGGCGCCCTCGGGTGGCACGGGCACCGACGACGGCAAAGAGTGGTTCGAGATCTACAACAACACCGAGCGCCCTGTCAGCTTGAAGGGTCTCACGATCTTTCACAGTCGACCGGACGACTCGAAGCCGCAGACCCACACGATGACCGACGTCACTGTCGCGCCGGGGCAGTACTACACGCTCGGCAACGCGACCTCCGATCTCGTGCCGGCGTACGTCGACTACGGTTACAGCGCCGACCTCGGCTCGTTCTACAACGCCGATGGCGGCAAGCTCGTGCTCGAGTGCGGTGACCACCAGATCGATTCCGCGATCTACGACACCGTGGTACCGGGCCACTCGCGCGAGCTCACGGATGCCGCCGCGCCCGATTACACGCTCAACGACGATCAGACGAACTGGTGCGAGGGCGGTACCAGCGAGTTCGAGACCGGAAACTTCGGCACGCCTGGCGCCGAGAGCGATTGCCAGCCGGTGGTCGTCGGCGCGTGCAGCGATGGCGGCGTGATGCGCGCGACCGTCCCGCCCGGCGTCGGCGATCTCGTGATCACCGAGATCATGCCGAAGCCAAAGTCGGTCTCGACGACGCTCGGCCAGTGGTTCGAGATCAAGGCGAACGTCGATGTCGATCTCAATGGCGTCGGCCTCGATCGCGCGAACGACAACAACGTCAAACCCGAGATCATCGCGCAGACCGATTGTCTCCACATGGCGGCCGGCACGTACGCGACGTTCGCCCGCAACACCGACATGACCATGAACGGTGGCGTGACCGCGATCGGCTCGTTCTCGTTCTCGCTCACGCCGACCTCGACCCCTGATGTCCAGCTCGTCTACGGCGCCGATATCATCGATGCCGTCACGTGGACCACGTCGACGAGTGGCGCGTCGCTGTCGCTCTCACCGATGGCGACCGACGCGGCCTCCAACGACGACCCCGCAAACTTCTGCAACGGCTCGGTGCTCTACAATCTGATGGATCTGGGCACGCCGCGCACGGCGAATGGCGCCTGCCCCGTCATCGTGCAGCCGGGTCAATGCCTCGACCACGGCACGCCCCGCGCGATCGTCAAGCCGGCCGCAGGTCAACTCGTGATCGACGAGCTCCTCGCGAACCCGGTGGGCTCGGGCACCGATGCGACGCAAGAATGGTTCGAGATCACGAACACCGGCGCCGCTGCGTTCGATCTCAACGGCCTCACGCTCAAGGGCAACGCCGCGGCCGGCAACACGATCACCGCGCAAGACTGCAAGTCGATCGCGGCCGCGGGCTTCGGCTTGTTCGCGCACTCGACTGATCCGGCGGTCAACGGTGGGCTCCCCGCCGTCGATGCGACGTTCACGTTCGCGCTCGCCGCGACGAACGGCGCGATCTCGGTGCTCGACGGCACGACCGTGCTCGACAACATCGCGTGGACCACGCCGACCCAGGTCGACGGCGTCGCGCTCCAGCTCCTGCCGACCACGACCACCAGCACCGCGAACGACAACTCCTCGCCGACGAACACCACGAACTACTGCAAGGCGGTCGCGGGTCAGAAGTACGGCACCGTCGAGAACTACGGTACGCCGGGTGCTGTCAACGTATGCATGTGAAGCTCGCACTGGTCGCGTGCGTGGCTGCCTGTGCGGGCTCGCCGGAATCCGCGTGCGGGCCTGGCTCCGGCGTCGTCGCACGCGTGATCGATGGCGATACGATCGTGCTCGCGACCGGCGAGAAGATTCGCTACTTGCTGATCGATGCGCCCGAGACCACCAATGGTCACGACGATTGCTACGGCTCGAATGCCGCGACGTTCAACTCCGATCTGGTGCTCGGCAAGACCGTCGACCTCACGTACGACACGCAGTGCACGGACCGGTACGGTCGTTCGCTCGCCTACATCTCGGTCGATGGCACCGACGTCAACAAGCTGATGGTCGAGCGCGGCTACGCGTGCGTCCTGTTCATCGCGCCCGACGGCACGTCGCGCTACGACGAGTTCAAGGCGTACCAGGCCAATGCGAAAGTGAGCCTCCGCGGGATCTGGGGTTCGTGCGACCCGCTCCCACCCGCGTGCTAGCGCGCCGCTTGCAGTGCTCGGCGCGCGATGAGGATCTTACTTCTCGTACTCCTGGAAAGCTGTGGCAGCTCTGCGTCGTTCAAGCCTGAACCGCTGCCGCAGCTCGTCGCTGCTCAACAAGCCTCGCAAGTGATCGCGCCGCGCCAGCTCATGCTCGTCCCTGGCGAGCACATGCGTTTCGCGGTGCGCATGCACGGGATCGACGTTGGCAAGGTCGAGCTCGAGGTCGGAGATACCGAGGTCACGAGCCGGTTTGCGACCGACAGCCTCGCGGGCGCGCTGATGTCGGTGCATCACGATCTATCGACGCTGATCGATCGCAGCAACGCGCGGATGACGGTCGCGAGCGAGAACCTCGTGATCGGCGAAGCGACAAAGCACTACGACATGGACGGCAAGAACGGGCAAAGCGTGCACGCGGCGCTCGGCATCCTGCGCAGCTGGGTCGCGGCCGATGCGACCGCGGGGTTTCTCACCGTGCAGGAGCTCGGGCATCAATACCGGCTCTCGGTGAAGCGCCCGCTCGTCGAGGACCTCGAGGGAACCCAGGCGTTTCATGTCACCGCGGTCGCGAATACGGTCGCGCGAACGACGATCGAGATCTGGTTTGCCACCACGCCGGATCACCTGCCGCTGCGCTTCGAGCTCGTGAACGACGATTACCACGTGACGGCAAATCTCATCCCGAGCTGAGGCTTTCGTGACGAACTGTTGCGAGCGCACAACACGTGTCACGCATCGGCACAGCTCATCTGGTTCAACCACTGATTCACGCGTCGCGTGGTCGCGGCACGCTTCGCGCACCAGCGGCAAGGCATGAGGGCCGTCTACACCGCGATCGCGGTGATCGGGATTGTGTTGCCTGGAGCACGCGCGTTTGCCGACGACGCGCTGCCACGGGCGATGGATCCAGATCATCCCGTGATGTGTCTCCGCGACGCATCGGATCTTGTCTGGCGCATCCAGTGCGACAACAGGACAAAGCAATGTCTCTACGCTCCGAACGAGGAGCTCGACGAGGCCGGGCATCGCGTGAAGCCGCTCGAACGCGCACGCACGTGCGAGCTCGACGTGCCGTTTGATCGCAAGAAGATGGAAGCCGATGGCTTCACGTTCACGCCTGCGATCGTCGATGCGCCGTACGGCTGGATGCGTGACGAGCATCAGCGCGTCTACCAGGTCAACTTCGATCTGCGGAAGCGGCTGTACGTCGGCGCCGCGTACACGCCGCAGAAGATCCTCGATAACCCGCTGGAGAGCACGCGGACCTCGGTCGATTTCGGGTTGTTCGTCTACAACCATCTCTCGAACGCAGACTCGAAGACCCCGACGATGCATCGCCTGCGCTTGTTCGAGGGCCAGGTCCACATGCAGCCGTTCTCGGCCGAATTCGTGATGGCTCACTACGACATGAGCCACAAGTTCCTCGATCCGCTACTCCGCATCACGACGTTCGTCGGCACGCCGCGCCGCCACGACATGGTGCTCGATCTCGGGACCTGGGGCGAGGTCGGGAACCTCGAGCTCCACAAGACCCCGATGGGCAACTCGCAGCTGTGGCGCCACGCGACCGCGCAGGTGACGATCGATCTCTGGCAATCCGCGGATCTCAGCTCGTTCGCACGCATCCGCACCGGCCTCGGGCTCGAGGGCCAGCGCGACGACGTCAACGGCTACCGCACCGCGATCACGGAGAGCTCGGCATTCGACATCGACTGGGTGCTCGACCCCCAAGGCTTCAACAACGTGCGGTTCTTGCTGTCGCACGAGGTGCCGCGCTACTTCACCGCGACCGAGACGACCGGCAAGTTCGTGCAGCGCTTCAAGGCGCAGCTCGAGTACGAGCGGATCATCCTCGCGATCAATGATCAACCGTTGTCGCTCCACGTCGCCGCCGGTGGCGAGAAGCGCGATGACCTCCCCGGCGTCCCGAATGTGTGGGCGTTCGTGTTCGATACCGGTCTTCGGTTCAGCCTATGGGCGCCGCCACGGTTAGCGCCGCACTCGTAGTCGCGGCGCTCGCGACGAACGCCTACGCCGACGAGTGCACCGGAATCTCGGCGCGCGGCGAACGGTTCGCGCAGTGCTTCGACCTCGGCAATCGGCTGAGCGTGACCGCGAGCTCCGAAGGCCTCGGTATCGCGGTCGGCGTGCGCCACGAGATCACGTTCGATGACGATCCGGATCTCGAATGGAAGATGCAACACACACTCGTCGACGCGAGCCACTCGGCCTTCGATGGTGCGTTCGAAGGTGCATTCTATCGCGGTCGCTATCTCCGCCACTCGCGCGATGGCCACCTCGTGATCCCGTTCGGTGGCGGCGCGCCCAAGAAGGTCTTTCTGCCGTTCGATATCGGAGCGATCTTCGAAGCGGGCAGCATCGCGTGGAAGCCGATGGATCCGGAATTCACGATCGGCGTGGTCCGCGTCGCGCCGCTGGTGGACTTCGCGCGCGCGCGTGACTACCACCGGATCTTCGCGCTTGGCCCTTCCATGCACTGGGACATGAATGTCGACCGCTCGTTCGAGGCGGTGACCACGCAGACCGTCGCGCCGTTCAGCGAGCTGCTCGCGAACGCTCACTTCGAATCGGACGACGGCCTGTGGGTCTCGGACATGCGTGTCGAAGCGGGTACCGCGTGGCGCAGCGACCGCGGCTGGTCCGCCGAGGCCCGGGCCTCCGCGACGGTCGAGCGGATCGTGATAGCGATCCGCGATCGCCCGGTCGCCCTGACCGCGGGGATCCAGTACGACAGCGTCCGCGCCGAGACCGTCGCCCGCATCGGTGCGCGGTTCGTGGTGCTCGATCGGACGCATCCGCGAGTCTCCTTACATCCGTTGCAGCCGAAACGGACGGACCCTCTCGTGGCGCCGCCGCCGCCCATTCCGGAGCCGCCACCGGAGCCGCCGGTGCTCGATCTCGAGCCTCACGCCCCTCAAGCAGAGCCCGACTCGTCTCCGATCGGTCAAGCGGTGCAGAGCCTGCTGCTGGGGAGCTAAGCCCCGTGTTAGGCTGCCGGCCGGGTGAAGAAGGCCATCGTCTTAGCCGCGATCCTGGTGGCCGTGCGCACCGCTCACGCCATTCCGTACGAGACGTTCATCGACGTCGACGACGAAGAGGAGCTAAATGACCTGCTGTCGTCGAACGCGATCGAGCAGGACACGTACGACGAGCTGCTCGACGTGCTCGAGCAAGGTATCGACCTCAACACGGCGAGCCGCGCCGATCTCTATACGCTGCCGAACCTGACGTACGCAGACGTCGACAAGATCATCGCGTACCGCTCGCTCAACAAGGGCCGGATCAACGATCCCGCGGATCTCGTCGCGGCCGGCGCACTGACCCAGGAGCAGCTGCTCGGCATCGCCTCGTTCATCGTCACCCGCCCCCCCGGCGAGAATCCCGCCGCGATCCACGGCTGGCTCAAGGCGGAATCGAGGTTCTCGTACAAGGACAAGGTCGCGCCGCCGATCGCTTTGCGCGCGCGGGTCACGTTCCTCAAGCACTGGACGGCCGGTATCGGCCTGACCACGACGCGGCTCGAGATCGGCGAGCCGCAATACGATCCGACGCGCGATGCGCTGATCGCGGATCCCGCGCGCTACAGCGCGAAGATCGCGAAGGCGTACCTCAAGTACGAGGACAACGACTACAACGCGATCGTCGGCAGCTTCCGCGCGGGCTTCGCGCAGCGGCTCACATTCGACAACACGCGCCACTACACGCCGAACGGCCTGTATCTCGACGATCAGGTCTACTACTCGGCCAACCTCACGACCGAGTGCAAGCAAGCGGCAGGCGAGCTCCTCAATTCGCCGTGCGCGGGCGCTGCCGCGAGCAGGTACGAGACACCCGATTGGGTCTGGCGCGACTCGCTGTTCGGCGTGGGCGCCGGCGCGAAGAAGATCGAGCTCGAGACCGGCTGGATCCAGGCGTACATGTTCGCCTCGGCGTCGCGCCGGTCGGTCTATCAGTACGAGCTCGTCGAGCACTACAACCCGGACGGTACGGTGCACTGCGCCGATCCGCACGACGATGCGGATCCGAACTGCGGCGCGCCGACCGTGTACGTGCGACCGAGCGGCAGCGTGCTCACGCCGACCACGCAGTTCTCGTTCACGACGCTGCCGAACATGTTCCTCGAGAAGCTCGTCGGCGGCAACGTCAGCTACTTCCACGATCGCCGCAACAGCGTCGGCATCACCGCGTATGGCGCCGAGGAGTCCAGCCTCGTCAACGGCATGGACCTCTCCTTCCAGGAGTGGTCGGCGCATCCATTCGGCAACCGGTTCGGCGCGGCCGGCGGCAACTTCGCTTTCGGCAAGGACTGGCTCGACGTCGCCGGCGAAGCAACCCTCAGCTTCGATAACGCACCGGCCTACGACCAGACCCTGACCAAGGCTCACGGCGGCGGCGGTCCCGCCGGCCTCTTGCGGTTCACCGCGACCCGCAAGAAGGAAGAGCTCGAGGTCGTCGCGCGCTACTTCTCGACCGACTACGACAATCCGTACGCCCGCCCGATCTCGGAAGCCGACGAGTTCGATGGCCAGCGCGCGCGCGATGAAGCGGGCGTGCGCGTCCGCTACATCCGATCGAGCAAAGAGTTCGTGCTGCGGACGCTCGCCGACGTCTGGTACAACCCGTCGACCGGCATCCCGAAGCTCGACACGTACGTGCGCGCGAACTTCCGCACGACCGACGCCCTGTGGCTCGGGTTGTGGGAGCGCTACCAGGACAAGGATCTGAGCCGCGGTGGTCACGACCAGTGCTTCGAGGTCTCGACCAATGCCGACATGATCACGGGGGCACCGATCCCGTGCGGCGGGCGCCAGATTACCTCGATCGTGCGCGCGAAGTACGACGTCAACCACGTGCTCGATGCGACGCTGATGCTCGAGCACCAGCTGCTCGACGACAACACGAAGGACGAGTACCTCCACAGCTTCCGCCAGGACATCGCAGCATGGTTGATCGTGCTCTACAAGCCGAACAACGACCTGCGGTTCCGCGGTCGCGTGCGCTACCTCGACGAAGCGAAGAACGACGACACGTATCTCGAGCGCTCGCTCTCCGCGATCGCCGATGCGACCTTCCGCGTGCGGAATGCAGACCATCTGCGGGTCCGCGTCGATACCAAGTTCTGGCTCGATCAACGCGCCGCGACACTGGTCCGCGAGCCGAATCCAGAGCTCACGTTCTGGCTGCAGTACGAAGCCAAGCTGTAAGTCGGCGGCACCATGCTAGCGTCGGGGCATGCGGATTTTCCCGTCGGCAATCGTGCTCCCGCTGATCCTCGCGGTGCCGTTCGGGCTCGCGATCCGCGACTCGCTGAAAGGTAACGATCCCGCGAGCGCGGAAGAGCGAGCGAAGAAGGAGCTCGCCGACCTCGAAGTGCGCGAGCATGATCAACAGATCGCCGCCGAACGCGACCAGTACGAGCGCGCCAACCAGATCGAGAAAGAGCGCGGCGTGCTGCTCGCCTCGCTGATCGGGAAGCAGCCCGCCGCGCTGGGCAGCGCCTTCGGCACCACGCAGCTCGGTACTGCCACCACCATCGAGCTCGATCACGCGGTCGACCGCATGCTGCTCGACCACGAGAGCGTCACCGCGCCCGACGGCAAGCTCGTCACGTACGGCTTCTCGATCGCCGGCGAGCAATGCCCCTCGATGCGCGCGCTGCTCGCGGCGGCGTGGGGTCCCGGGCAGACCGTCGCGAGCGATGACAACGTGGTGGTCTGGGTCGATGCGGTGAACCATAGGCGCGCCGCGATCCGCTCCGTCAACCTTGCGTGCGCGCTCGATTTCACGCGCACCGTCGACGACGCTGCGTGGGTCGAGGCGGCGTTCCCGGAGATTCTCGGTAAGACCTTGCCGCAAGCCGAGAAGCTCCTCGGCCCGCTGCCCGATCCCGTGATGCCGACCTGGTACCTCGCCGGCCCACCGGTCGGTTACGACGCGACCTCCCTCACCGCCCAGATCGAGGGCGACAAGGTCACGGGAACGAACGCGGGCGCGGCGATGTTCGGCGAAGACGCCGCTGCGATCGTCAAGCTCGTGACCAAGCGGCTCGGCAAACCACCGGTCCACGACACCGCCGACGAGTGGTCCTGGGGCAACGGTAACGTGACGGTCACGTACTACGCTCCGAACCTGAACCTCTTCCATCAACCATGAAGCTCACCACCATCCTCGTCGGCGCCGACGTGTCGAGCCCCAGCGATCAAGCGATCGATCGCGCCGCTGCGCTCGCCACCAAGCACGGCGCCAAGCTCGTGATCATCCACGCCCAAGCGAACGACGGCGCGGTCGATGGCGCGACGCACGATGTCGTCAAGCATCTCGGTGAAGTCACCGCCACGATGAAGCTCGAGCTCGCACGCAGGCTCGACGAGCGCCTGCATGCGGTACGCGCACTCGGCGTCGATGCCGAGGTGATGGTGCCGACCGGTCCGCCGGGTGAGGTCGTCGCCCGGATCGCGCGCGAGCGCGGTGCCGAGCTGATCGTCGTCGGCACGCACGGCCATACTGGCATCTCGCGATTCTTGCTCGGCAGCGTCGCGATCGCGATCTTGCGCCACGCACCGTGCGACGTGCTCGTCACGCGCGGCAACGCGAGCAGCCGCCCGTTCGTCAAGCCGCTGATCGCGGTCGATTTCTCGGCACCTTCGAACCGCGCGCTACGCAACGCCGCGAGCCTGACCGAGGACGGCGTACCGATCGAGCTACTTCACGTATGGCAGCTACCGGCCGGCTCGATCGGCGCGTCGCTGTTCGGCGCCGATCGGTTTCCGTGGTCGACGATTCGCGACGCGGTGCTGAACAGCGCGAAGCAGAAGGCCAATCACCTCGTCACCGATAACATCGCGATCGGTCATCCGCTCCATGTCGAGCTCGTGCAAGGCACACCGATGGCGATGATCACGCACGCGGCCGAGCGCGGCGGCCACGACCTGATCGCCGTCGGTACGCATGGCCACGGCGGCTTTCGCAAGCTGCTGCTCGGCAGCGTCGCCGAGGGCGTGATCCGTCACGCGCCGTGTTCGGTCCTGGTCGCGCACAGCGAACACGCTGGCGAGACCGGGAAGTTCCAAAAAGCTTAAGCGCCGCCTTCGAGGGTGAGCGCGCCGATCTTGTTGTCTTCCTTGGCCGCATCGTCGGCGCCCGGAAGCGCCTTTTTCTGCTCGGTGATGTTCGGCCACACATCCGCGCTCGCCGCGGCCTCCTTGAGGTTCGCCGGCCAGTTGGTGGTCTCGATCTCGGTCGCCTTCTTGGCACCACTCACGAGCGCGTTGATGTCCTTGTAGACCGCCCACTTCGTGGGGAGCTCGCTCTCCTCGAAGATCGCGGTGGTCGGACACTCGGGCTCGCAGGCGCCGCAGTCGATGCACTCGTCGGGGTGGATCGCGATCGAGTTCTTGCCTTCGTAGAAACAATCGACCGGGCACACCGCGACACAATCGGTGTACTTGCACTTCACGCACGGATCAGCGACGACGTATGCCATGCCCGGATCTAGACACATCTTTTCGCTCGTCGGAAGGTAGGAGCGTCATGAAAGGGATCGCGGTTTTGTCGCTCTTTCTGATCGCTTGCTCGACTCGCCACGAGCCGCAGCCGGCTCCGAGCCCGGGCTCGCCACGTGCCAGTTCAGCGGCACCGGGTACGGGCGGCGGCCCGATCGCCGACGACTACAAGCTCGACATCGAGAACCTGTGCAACGTGCTTCAGCGGTCTGGCGCGGACCAGGAGGCTCCCGCGGCGCGCAACGCGCTGATCGCGATGTGGCTCGGGCCGAACATCAAGACCACGGCAGGGCACGCGTTCCTGGTCCAGATCCAGCCGGTCCAGGGCGGCGATAAAGCGAAGGCGCTCGAGGACGAGGCGACACGGGTCGGCATCGCGACCTGCCCCCTCGCTGTCGAATGGCGACAGCCTGGCGCCGTCAACCCCGAGAACTAGACCCGGTCGTTCTTACGTGACACGCTCTGGGTCGTGAGGCTGTGGATCGCGAGCCTGCTGGTGGGTACTGGATGCAACCAGATCTTCGGCGCCACTGACGTCAGCCTCCTTCCCCCGGACGACGCGGCGCCGCTGGCGGATGCGGCGCCGAACTCGATGATGATCACCGGGATGGCATTCAACTCGGCGAAGGTTGCCGATTCGGTGACGTACCCGGTCCTGCCTGGCGTGACGGCCGAGCTCGGTGCGATGCCCGCCGCGACCGCGAGCGGATTTCCGGTGCTCGCGAATGCCCCGCTCGATGTTACCGGGACGTTTCAGGTGCCATTCGAGCTCTCGCAATCGGCCTATCGCATCGTCTATCACCCGCCCGATGGCGTGCCGGTCGAGTACCAGACATCGGTCCACGGGTTCCCCGGTCACTTCATCGCCAACATTGATGTCGGTCGGCCCGAGCGCATCCCTGCGCCGCCGACGGCAGCCATGGACATCTCGGCCGCCAACGAGCAGGATCCGATGACGGCTGGCCGATTGATCGAGACCGGCTCGTGGGCCTCGTTCTACCTGGGGACCCGGTCCGGTGGCACGGCGAACTCGATCGGCCTCGCATGGAGCACGACCATCCCGTCGCAGGTCACGAGCTCGGTGACGACGACCGTCACTTCGCACGTCGGCGCGCTGGGATCGCCCGAGACCGGCAAGGGCGACCGCCTGTTGCTCGTCGACGCGACGGCGCCAGCAAACCCGGGCCTCGCGAATACCTACTCGGTCGTCACGATGGACGGCTTCAACGGAGCCACCGCGAACAACCTCACCGCGACCCCGTGGACCATGGCTTCAATGGCCGCCGCGAGCTACACGGCGGCACCCGGGCTTGCACTCGCGGCAAGTCGGGTCAACGACTCGACACGCACGAACATGGTCTCCGACGACGACAACCTTGTCGGCGGTCATAACGTGCCGTTCGTGTGGTCCGGCGTGATCCCGAGCGTGGGGTTACCGAACTTCGTCACGAGCGGCGCCGGTGGCAAGGCGATCCCACCCGCAGAGGTCAACGGTGCTGGGGGGCTTGGCATTCCCATGTTCGCGTTCATGTCGACCCGCGTCTCGGAGCTGCAGCTGCCGTACGTGAACGTCTTCGACGGCACGATCGCACCGAAGTTTCCCCAGGCAATCTTCGCGCGCGTGTCGCGTTCTCGCACGACCCACAACGTGAAGGTCACCGAAGGGATCCAGTCGATCGCGCTGACCAACCTGACGACGGCAGCGGTCGATCTCGCAACCGGTCAGGCCTATCAGGCCGGCGCGCACATGATGCTCAACAACACCGACATCTGGTTCGCCGATTCCATCTCGGCCGTCGTGCCTCGCGCGGCCCTGATGACGTTCACGTTCGGCGTCGACGGCGTCGTCGATGATTGCGTCTCGACGTTGTACAGCGTGACCAACAACGCGTACGTGCCGGTACGGCGCTACCTGATGCCCGCGACCGCGAATCACGGCTCGCCTTCGGGCATCGTCGTCGACAATCAGGTGATCCTGAAGAACCAGGACTACGTGTTAGGTGTCGCCTGTCACCTCGGCTATCCGGACGCGGTGAACGGCGACTGGTCGGTCGTGAAGTACCCGTTCTCCGAATCGGTCGTGTACAGCTTTCCGTTCGTCGTGATTACCGATCCGGTCTAACGTCCGGGTTCCGGACACGTTGTCCGAGAATCGTGGACGCGACTCGGACATCTCGGACACGGTGGCTCGTCCTTTCGCGCGCTTGCGCGGGCACGAGAGTTGGATCTGCCTGGCGCGGAGGTCCAGATGTCCGAAGACAAGAAAGACAAAGCGATCGGCGAAGCCGTTCGCGCGATCCATAAACAGTTCGGGAGCGGCGCCCTCATGCGGCTCGGAGGCGGCGAGATCCAGGCGGTCGAGGTCATCTCTACGGGATCGGTCGCGCTCGATGTCGCGCTCGGCTGCGGTGGGCTGCCGCGAGGGCGGATCATCGAGATCTACGGACCGGAGTCATCGGGCAAGACCACGCTCACGCTGCACGCGATCGCCGAGGCGCAGCGCGCGGGGGGCGTCTGCGCGTTCATCGATGCCGAGCACGCGCTCGATACGAGCTACGCCCGCCGGCTCGGTGTCGATCTCGAAGATTTGCTGGTCAGCCAACCGGACTGCGGCGAGCAGGCGCTCGAGATCACCGATACGTTGGTGCGCACCGGCGCGATCGATCTGATCGTCGTTGATTCGGTCGCCGCGCTCACACCGCGTGCCGAGATCGAAGGCGACATGGGCGAGGCGCACATGGGCTTGCAGGCACGGCTGATGAGCCAGGCGCTGCGCAAGCTAACCGGTCAGATAGCGAAGACCCGGACGTGCCTGTTCTTCGTCAATCAGTTGCGCCAAAAGATCGGCGTGGTCTACGGCAACCCCGAGACCACGCCTGGTGGTAACGCGCTGAAGTTCTACTGCTCGGTCCGGCTCGATATCCGGCGCAAGAAGTCGATCAAGCGCGGCGAGGAGATCATCGGTAGCGAAGTGAAGGTGAAGGTCGTGAAGAACAAGCTCGCGCCTCCGTTCCGAGAGGCCGAGTTCGAGATCCTCTACGGCACGGGCATCAACAAGCTCGGCGAGCTGGTCGATGTGGGAGAAAAGCTCGGTGTCATGGAGAAATCGGGCACCTGGTACTCGTACGAAGGAGAGAAGCTCGGCCAGGGCCGGGACAAGGTCCTGGCGCATCTGGACGAGCGTCCAAAGCTTCAAGAGCAGCTCCAGAGAGCCGTCGTCATGGAATCCAAACGCGTAGCGAAGGGCAATCAGCGGTCTGAAAGGGCGCTCACGACCGGTACGTAAGCTCCCTTTCCGCTTGGAGTTCTTCTCGGTGATTGATGCATTTTGTGGCAGTTCGTAACATCCCACAATCGTTGGATTGACGAGCCACCGCTCAAATCGGACGATGAGCGAAGTCGTGCCTCGGGTTCGTTCTGTACTGATCGTCGACGACGATCGAACCGTTTTGCAGTCGTGCGAACGCATTCTGAAGTCGGAGCGTAAGGTGTACGCGACGACCGATCCTGCACACGCCCGCACGCTCGTGCGCATGCACAAGCCGGACGCGGCGATCATCGATCTGCGCCTCGGGGACGAATCCGGTCTCGATCTGATTTGCGACCTTCGCAAGCTGCACCCCGGCGTGAAGATCGCGATGCTGAGCGGCTATCTCTCGGTCACGGTAACGATGGCCGCGGTCAAAGCAGGCGCCGAGCTCGTGCTGTCCAAGCCGTTCGGTCCGCGCGAGATCATCCGTCACCTCGAAGAGGGCACGTCACCGGAGCCCGACATTTACGAAACACCGACCTTGCAGCGGGTGGAGTGGGAGCACATCAATCGTGTCGTCGCGGATGCTGACGGGAACCTCTCCGAGGCCGCTCGTCGTCTAGGCATCTACCGGCACACGTTGCAACGACGGCTCAACAAGAAGCCGCCGAAGGCAGGCCGTTAATGATCCAGCATCTCAGCATTCTCGCATCGGGCGACTCTGCCGCCACCCTTCTCGCGGATCGGCTCGAGTCTTCGATCACCATTGGCTTCACCGAACGTGTCGACCTCGCCGACCGGCTCGCGGAGCTGGCGCTCGTCTTGCCCCGCCAGCCGCGCACGCTCGATCTCGTCGGCCTCACCAGTCGCGACAAGCTGCTCTCGTTCCACGGCCGACCGCTCGATACGAGCGTTGCGCGCGTACGCGCGTTTTATCGCGAGCTCACGGAGCAGGGCATCCTCGCGCAGCTCGGCATCACGGCGATGCGCCTGGTCGGCTGCTGTAGCGCAGTCGGCGAACCTGCACTCCGGACGATCTCGACGCTGTCCGAGATCGTCGGTCTCGAAGTCACGGGCACCCAGGACCTCGTCTCGATCGAAGACTTCGAGCCCACCGGCTTCACGACCACCTCGACGCGTGACTGGTCGGAGAAGGGCGTGCTGCTCGATCTCGATGCGTTGCGACCCGAGCCACTGACGACGCGCGCGCGGCCAGTCAGCCAGGCCGCAGGCCGCGACGTTCTCGCCCACGTGCGGCGCAACGCTGGCGTGGCGCTGCCCTTCCTGCTGGCGGTGCCTCATGCCGAGCTCGCGCTGCCAAGTGTGACGGCGGGTCTGTACTACCGCCTCGAGATTCTCCTCGATTACGAGCTCGTCCGCGCAGATCTCCGCGGTAGCTCGGTCGTGTTCCCGGTCGACGACCCGCGCGCGCTGCGTACGCTGCTCGAAGCTTGAGGCGAACCGCCGCGGCGCTACTTTGTCACCGGCGGCGCGACGGTCTTGGGTCTCATCACGCCGAAGATCACCTTTTTCGGATCGAAGAAGTGCTTCGCAGCGGCTTTGACATTGTCGCTCGTGGCACGCGCCGCCATCGCATCGGCGTCGGTCATCGCTTCGAAGTCATCGCCGGACCACAGCGACTCGTGGATCGCCTGGATCCACCAGGCGTTCTCCTTGGTGTTGGTCTCGTGCTCCCGCTTGATCTGCTCGCGGACCTTGGCGAGATACGCCTCGGTGACGCCGTCCTCCGAGATCTTGGCGATCTCGGTGTAGGCGGCCTGCTTGAGCTTGTCGACGTTCTGCGGATCGCAGGTGAAGCTGATCTCGAAGTCACGACGCTGCTCGGGCTCGCGGGTCATCGATGCGAACACCCCGACCCCGTAGACGCCGCCCATGTCCTCGCGCATGACCTCGCGGAGGCGAATACCGAGGACCTTCGTGAGGATCTCCGCGTCGCGCTCGGCGTCGAGCGACCACGTGTCGCTAGCGGTGACATTGATCATCACGTGGCTCTTCGGCTCGGTGCCAGCGAGGATGGTCTTGGTCACCGGGCCGTTCGCGAACTTCACCCCGATGTTCTTCCACTGGCTCTTCTTGCCGGTGCTCGGGAGCGAAGCGAGGTAGGTCGCGACGAGCGGCCTGAGTACCTTCGGATCGACGTTGCCGACGAACGTGAACGTGAAGTTGGAGAAATCGCTGTAGCGCGACTTGAAGACGCTGATTGCCTTGTCCGGATCGACCGCGTCGAGCATCGCGATCGTCTGCGGACGGTGGCGGAAGTGGTTGTTCGAGCGCAGCGTGCTCAGCTGCTCCCAGAACTGCATCTCCGGCAGCACGGAGCGATGGCGGATCCACTCGCCCTGATCATGCTTCCACGCCGCGAATGCGCGCGCGTCTTTGCGCGGCGCGGTCATCCGCAGGTAGGCGAGCTGCATCATCGTCTCGAGGTCGGCCGGGCGAGTCGAGCCGTTCACCGTCTCGGCGAGCTCACTGTAGCCAGTGCTGACGTTGACGAGGTGACCGGCGAGCACCTTCTCGAGCGAGATCGGATCGAGCTCGCCGACACCCATCGAGGTGAGCAGGCCCGAGAACCGGACCTGGCCGTAGTCGGTGTCGCTGAGCAGCGACGTGCCGCCTTTCTGCCAGGCGTCGAACAGGATCTCGTCGTTCTGGAACGTCGTCGATTTGACGATCACGCGGATGCTATTGGATAGCGTCCACACGGTCGCGCCGAGCTTCGCGTCGAACGTCTCGTTCGTGATCGTACCGGGCTTCGGCGGCTGCGCGATCAGCGGCTTGTCTGTACCGACGTCTTTCCACGCTTCGAGCGGCGCGCTGCTCGAAGCCTCGACGAGCTGGCGAACCTCGGCTTCGGTCGGCATCGGCGTGGTGGTGCCCGAGGCGATGGCGATCACGCGCCCCGTGCTCGTGCTCCACGATTTCGCGAGATGGTTGAGCTCGTCGAGGGTGACCGACGCGAGCATCTCCTTGGTGTACGCGTTCTCGAGCACGCGGCCGCCCATTTGCTCCTTCTCGAAGAAGTTACGCGTGATCTCGTCGGCGAGATCCGTGTCCTGGGTCTTGTCCCATTCCTTCATCTCCTTGTCGCTGCTGGCCAGGGCACGCAGCTTGCCGCGATCGAGCTCGGTCTGGACGAAGCCGAACTTCTCGACGCGTGCGCTCTCCTTCAGCAGTGCTGCGAGCGCCTCCTTGACCTTGCCTTCCTTTGCTTGCGCTTGGCGGGTGTACGCATCGCCGCCGCGCACCCCGCCGCCGCCGGTCGAGCTACCGGCGAACATGAACGGCGCATCGGGCTCGAGGCCGAGCTCCGAGAACCGTGCGCCCATCATCTCGTTGTAGAGATTTTCGAGCACGAACCGGCGGAAGTCACCCTTTGTCAGCTCGGGGCGATGACCGAGCTTGTCGGTGATCGAGACCTGGGTGAAAGGAAACTCCGCATCGGTCGCGATCGTGATGGCAATCGGTTGATCGTGCGGTACCGCCGGCTGCGCGCGCGGGCGTTCGGTCGTCGGGTTCTTCAAATCGCCGAACCGGGTCTGGATCACCTTCTCCATCTCGGCGGGATCGAAATCACCAACTGCGATCACCGCCATGTTGTCGGGGCGATACCAGTCCTTGTAGAACTTCGCGATCGTATCGCGCTTCGCGGTCTTCAAGATCTCGGGCAAGCCGATCGGCAGGCGCTCGGCGTACTTCGAACCGGCGAACATCACGGGCCATTGCTTCGCGTTGATGCGCTCGAACGCGCCACGTCCGGTGCGCCATTCTTCGAGGACGACACCGCGTTCTTTTTCGACCTCGACCGGATCGAACGTCACGTCGCCCGCCCAGTCGCGAATGATGTCGACCCCCTTCAGCAGGATCGTCTTGTCGTCGGTCGGCACGGTCAGCTGATAGACGGTCTGATCGAAGCTCGTGTACGCGTTGAGGTCGGCGCCGAAATCCATGCCGATTTTCTCGATGTAGTTGACGATATCCTGCCTGGGGAACCGCTGGGTCCCGTTGAAGGCCATGTGCTCGACGAAGTGCGCGAGCCCGCGCTGATCATCGTCCTCGAGGACCGAGCCGGCATTGACCGCGAGCCACAGCGCCGCGCGCTGCTCGGGCTTGCCGTGCTTCATCACGTAGTACGTCAGGCCATTCGCGAGATGGCCGACCTTGATCCGTGGATCGATCGGCGTGGCCTCGGCCATCGGATCGGCGGGACCCACGACGGGCTGCGACGGCGACGCACCCGGATCGGGCCGATACTCCGCCACAGGCGCTTGCTTGCCACCGCACGCAAACGCAAAAACGAACGCGAGTCCCCAGCGACACCATCTGGTCCGACGATCGTGCATATAATTCTCCGATATCCGATTGCGACAAAGAGTTGCAAGCCCGGCCCCCAGTGTAAACGCATGACAGCACGAGAGCCCTGTACGGCAGCTGATGTCTGCGGGTCACGTTGCTACCGGCGCGTGCCGGGCTGACATTCCCTACTGAGGAATCGACGGATCGGGTTGCGGGAGCTGGACGTCGGGCGCATCGCTCTCACCACCGCCGAGTAGCGAATCGATCGCGGGCACGATGATCGCCGAGGCAATTCCGAGCGCGGCGGCAGGAATCATCAAGCCACCTTGGCCCGCCTGGAAGTCCGCCGCGAACGGTGCACTCGAAGCGCTCGCCGCGATCGCCTTCGCAGGATCGTTGGCCTTGCCCGTGACGATGTCGGCGCCCGAGATCGCGGCGATCCTCATCGCGAGTTCGGGCGGGTTGGCCCACACGGTGCGGATCACGCCGCGCATCTTCATCCCTTTCGCATCGACCTTGATGCCGATGCCGAGCTCGTTGACGAGCGAGATGGCATGAATCGCGGCCGAACCCTCGGCCCGAACGTCCGTGAGCGACGGTACGACACCCGTGAGGTTCAGCATCGAGCCGCGACCCCAGATTACCGCGGTCCAGTCACCATGCGCGAGCTCCGCGCCGATCGGCGTGAGCGCGACGTTCGCCGCTTTCGTGACGGCGCCTCGATGTTGCCCGACGCGCAGCGCCTTGCCCGCTGTATCGACCCACGCTTCGAGCTGCAGCGTGTTCGCGCTCGGGATCTTGAACCGGCACGCGTCCTTCGGTTGCTCCTCCGTGAGATCGAGGATCATCGCGAGATCCTTGCACGCCGCGAGCGCGGTCGTCGCGGGCGCGAGATCGACGAGCGGCGCGGTGATCTGGATATCGACCGAGCCCGCCGGGATCACGGCGCTGACCGGTCCCCCGAGCGACTTCGCGAATGTATCGAACGTGACGCCGCCCGCGAGCGGCGCGGCCGGCAGCGCACCGGTCAGCTTGGCGATGTCCGCCGCGACAAAGCCCGTTGCGTTCGTCGCGTCGATTTTCGGCGCCGTCACGCCGGAGAGGATGGCGAGCGTACCCGTCGGCTGACCGGTCCACACGCCCCGCGCCGCGACCTGACCCCGCGTGACCTCGAACGCGAGCCCGAGATCACCGGGCGCGCCACCGAACAGCGGCAGTTGCGGCGCGTAGAGCTCGACATCCCCACGACCACCCGCGAGCTCCGCCGCTTTGCCTCTGAGCGCACCCTTGCCGATGCGATCGAATAGCTTGTCGTTCGTCGCGCACACGTAGTAGCCGCGCAGTGGCTTGCACGTGTTGCCGTTCAGCAAGTCCCCATCGGTCGGAGTCTTGCCGCGCGCGCCGTGCTTGGTCGCCATGAACTTGTCGCGATCGCCGACCGGCATCACGCCGATCACGCCGTCGTTCGTGATGAACATCGCGAAGCCCTTGTCGGCCGCGAGTCCTGCATCGGCGGGTTGCCCGTTCGCCTTGCCCAGGAGCGCCGCGATCAGTGCCTGCGCCGTGCCCTTCATCGGCGCGAAATCGGGGTTCGCGGTGAGCTGCTGCGCGGTCGTGACCGCATCGAACACGAGCCCGATCGCCTTGGGCGTGGCGACGATACCGACCTGGGTGCCATCGGGAGCCAGGTCCCACAAAGCGTCGGTGTTGCCCGGGCCGTCGGGGGCGCTATCGAGCAACGACGGGTTCTTGCAGGCCGCCGCGGTGGCCAGGACGATCAGCCAGGTACGCATGGGCCGGGTTTTAGTATGGAAGCCAGTACAATATGCTCGGTGACCGGCGCTTATCTCGAGCATCCTGACAAGGCCGGCATCCCCAAGGACAAGCGCCGGCTCGGCGTTCTGCTGCGCCTCATCGCCCTCGTCAAGCCGCACCGCTGGCGGTTCGTGCTCGCGGTCGTCACGCTGATCGCGGCTTCGGCGATCACGCTGACGTATCCACAAGCCGCGAGCTACGCGATCGACGTCGGCATGCACTCGAAGAACAAGGGCGACCTCGATCTGATCACGATCGCGTTGCTCGGGCTGTTCGCCGTCAACGCGGTGCTCGTGTGGATGCGCCACTACAGCATCAGCTGGCTGGGCGAACGCGTCGTCGCGGATCTGCGCGGCATGGTCGTCGATCGGCTGATCATGCTGCCCCTCTCGTGGTTCTACGAGCGGCGCTCCGGCGAGCTCGTGGGTCGGCTCGCCTCGGATGTCACCGTCGTCGAGGACGTCGTCGGCTCGGATCTCTCGATGGCGACGCGCAACGGTATCCAGATGCTCGGCGCCCTCGTGATGCTGTTCGTGATCGACGTCAAGCTCACGCTCTTGATGCTCGCGATCGTGCCGCCGATCGTCCTGTCGACGATGGTGTTCGGTCGCAAGATCCGCGTGATGACGCGCGGCGTGCAAGATCAGCTCGCCGAGGTCTCCGGCCAAGTCCAGGAATCGGTCGGCGCGATCGCGACCGTGCAAGCGTTCGTGCGCGAGACCTACGAAGCGAAGAAGTATCGCAGCGGCGTCGATCGCGCCTTCCAGAAGACGCTCGAGCTCGTGAAGTGGCGCGCGTGGTTCTTCTCGACCGCGATGACCGCGGGCTACCTCGGCATTGCTGCGGTGGTCTGGCTCGGCGGCCGCGCGTTGATCGACGGTCGCCTGACGCCCGGCCATCTCACCTCGTTCTTCCTGTACACGTTCATCGTCGCCGGTGCGGTCGCCGATCTTGCAGGCCTGTGGGGCTCGCTCCAGCGCGCCGCGGGTGCGACCGATCGATTGTTCGCGGTGATCGATACGGTCCCCGACATTCGAGATCCCGAAAAAGTGACGCCCCTTCCTCCAGGTCGCGGACGGATCACGCTCGAAGGCGTGAGCTTCAGCTATCCTGCTCGCCCCGAGGTCGCAGTGCTCGATCGCGTCGATCTCGAGATCGCGCCTGGCGAATGCATCGCCGTCGTCGGCCCCTCCGGCGCGGGCAAGTCGACGATCTTGTCGCTCCTCTACCGGTTCTACGATGTCGATGCGGGTCGCGTCCTTCTCGAAGGTGTCGACGTTCGCGACCTCGCCCTCTCGGAGCTCCGAGGCGCACTCGCGATGGTCGCGCAGGAGCCGGTCCTGTTCTCGGGTTCGATTCGCTACAACATCGCCTACGGCAAGGCCGACGCGAGTGAGGCCGACATCATCCAGGCCGCAAGGGATGCCAACGCGCACGACTTCATCTCCGGCTTTCCCGAGGGCTACGACACCGTGATCGGCGAGCGCGGCACGAAGCTCAGTGGTGGTCAGAAGCAACGCGTCGCGCTGGCGCGTGCACTGCTCTCGAACCCTCGCGTGCTGATCCTGGACGAGGCGACCTCGAACCTCGATGCCGAGAGCGAAGCTGCGGTTCAGGCCGCGCTCGCGCGGATCATGGAGAACCGCACCACGATCATCGTGGCGCACCGGCTCTCGACCGTGCGCGATGCCGATCGGATTATCGTCATCGAAGGCGCAAAGATCGTCGAGCAGGGCGCGCATGAAGAGCTCATGGAGCGCCGGGGGATTTATCGCCGGCTCGTCGAGCATCAGCTGATCGCCGACCGCGCGATGAACTGACGGCGGAGCACGATGCTCGCTGTTCCGCGTGGCCGCAGTGCAGCGAGCCTCGGTGATCTTCCGACGCCCATTCCGGCCGCGCAGATGCGACGGCCGAGGTAAAGCCCCGACATGTAGAGCACTTGCTTATCCGGCCGGACCGAGCACGCGCCACTTCGATCCCAGCCCATCCATCGCATGACGAGCGCGCTCATCCATCGTTCCCGTCAGCAAGCACCACTTCGGCCGGACTAGCTGCTCGGTGTCCACTGCTGACGTAGATCACGTCGCCGAGATCGTGTCGGTCGCAAATCGACCGTGTTCGATCGACCTTTTTAAGCGCGAGCAACTAGTCCTACGCAAACGAGGTCCCACGTGGGGCATGGAACGTCGTCCGAATTTCGGACAGTGTGCGACTCGAGAAGATCTACGCCAGACGATTCACACCATTGCCGGCGGTCTTTCGTTGACGCGATCTATCGCGGCGCAAATACTCCATCCGCGATCTCGTTCTCTTTGCATACGGCTCGCGCTGGTTTTGGTTCTGGTGACGTTTACGCAGACCAAACATCGAATCGTCGTCGAAAGCACATCTCGTGGCACCGAAAACTCAGAGCTAGCCGGACCCGTCAACGCAACCAGGAGTGGGTGATGTTTCAAGTGGAACAAGCGTCTTCGCAATCGAACAGCGGTAATCGATTCGTCGCGAACATGGCGATGGGCCCCGAGGCCGTCGATCGAGAGTTGCGCCGGATCGCGAGTGCAGAACGCCGCCTCGAACACGACAAGGCCCACCTGCTGACGCGAGCGGTACGACTTCGAATCTGGAATCACTTCGGTCGTGGCTCGTTGTCGGAGTATCTCGAGGAGGTCTTTGGCTATACGCCGAAGGTCGCCCGCGAGCACGTGCGCGTCGCGTTCGCGATCGAAGAACTGCCGGTGCTCGGCGAGATGCTTGAGACCGGCGAGCACAGCTACACCGCTCTGCGTGAGCTATCGCGAGTTGCGAGTGCCGAGACGGTGGACGCGTGGCGTGAGGCCGCGCGCGGTATGAATGTTCGGCAGGTCGAAGAGCTCGTCGCCGGGCACAAAAAGGGCGACCGACCGAGTGATGCAACGGACCCGGATCTCGTGATCAAGAAGGTCACGCTCGAGCTCCGGGCCGGCGCTGCTGCGCAGCTGCGCCAGGCGAGGCATGCGATGGTTGCCGAGCTCGGCAGCTTCGTCGACGATAGCGATCTGATCGAGGCGCTATGCGCAGCGTATCTTGCCGGCGCCGAGGCGGATCAAGGTCGCGCGCGTCACCAGCTCATGACGACCGTTTGCGAGCGTTGCAGCCAGGGTTGGCGAGATGCCGCAGGTCGGGTGATCGCGGTCGATGCTGTCGATGTCGAGCTCGCCCAATGCGATGCGCAGCGGATCGGATCAGATCGCGAACCCGAGCGCGCCACGCAGGACATCGCGCCGATGGTTCGCCGTTTCGTCTGGCGCCGCGATCACGGGAAATGCTGCGTGCCGGGTTGCCGCGCCTCCCGCAACATCGATATCCATCACGTGGTCCATCGCGAACAGGGCGGCACCCACGAGGCGGATAATTTGTGCCTGTTCTGCGGCGGTCACCACCGCGCCCTTCACGAGGGCAAGCTGCAGATCAGTGGATCGGCCACGAACCTCACGATCAACTATGTGACTCAGCCGACCCCGCCGCCGCTCCCGATCTTGCCGCCGATCCATGCAAGTGCGGAGCTTCGTGCGGCGCACCGGGACCCGACGTTCCCGCACCAACGTCCCACGTGGGACTTTCGAAGTTCAGCCGCGTCGTCACCGTGACGCAGGCACAGCAGGCGCTGATGAAGCTCGGCTTCGGACAAGTAGAGTCTGCCCGCTACGCCGGAGCAGGACCCTCGATCAGCGCTTCGTGCTCGTGCGCGATACTGCGTTCCTGCGTGCCAAGCGCTCTTGTCTTGACGCCGACTCTGTTACGACTGCGTGACACCCGGCGAGCGAACGACTGCTTGCTCGTAGCGAGCTATTTCTTGGCCGGTGGCTCCGCCTTGACCGGCATCTGCACGGCCTGGAATAGCGTCTTGGGATCCAGGAAGTGCTTCGCCGCCGCCTTGACGTTATCGCTCGTCATGCGCGCGAGCGTCTTGGTCGTGTCGGGGATGTCGTTCGGATCGTCCTTGAAGCGGAACGCCGAGGTCAGGCGCTGGCTCCAGAACCGATTCGTGCGGAGCTCGGTCTCGCGACCGCGCGTATAGATCTGCTTGATCTTGTCGAGGTGGTCGGCGTCGACGCCGTCTTTCATGACCTTCGCGACGACCTCGTTCAACGCCGTGAGGAGCTCGTCGACGCGATCGGGGGCGCAACCGAACGAGATGCCGAACGCGCGCTCCTGGTACGGCTTGCGCTGGACGTTGCCGAACGCGCCGACGCCGTAGACGCCGCCCTTTTCTTCGCGGAGCTCTTCGCGCAGCAGGTTCGAGAGCACCTGCGCGAGCGTGTACGCGTCGCGCTCCTTATCGAGCGACCAGGTGTCGGCGCCGTGGAAATCGAGACGTACGGTCGCCTTGGGCTCGACGCCGAGGTCGTACTCCTTCTTCACCACACCGGAGACCTTGCGAATGCCGAGGTCTTTCTCGGCGTCCTTACGACCCTTGCCTGGGAGGCTCGCAAGATAGGTCTCGACGAGCGGACGCAGCTTCGCGAGATCGACGTCACCGACGATCACGAAGTTCCAATCCGAGACATCAGCGAACCGCGTTTTGTAGAACGCGAGCGCCTTGTCGAGGTCGGCCTTGCCGTAGTCCTCCGGCTTGGGCAGCGTGCGGCGGACATTGTCCTTGTACTCGTCGCTCGTCGATCGCTTGAAGTACTGGAACTGCGGCGAGCGCTCCTGGTTCGCGAGCGACTCGGCGCCGTTGAGCTGCCACTGCTTGAACTGCTCTTCGTCCTTGCGCGGCGCGGTGACGTGCAGATACGCGAGCTGCATCATGGTCTCGACGTCCTTCGCCGAGGCCGAGCCGTTGAGGCCTTCGCTGGTCTCGGACATCGTCACGCCCATCGAGACCTGCTTGCCGGCGAGCACCTTGGTCAGCGTATCGGCATCGAAGTCGCCGACGCCGCCGAGCTGGGCGATCGCGATCGCAAACCGAGCATTGCGATAATCGGCATCCGAGGCGAGCCCCGTACCACCCGGGGAATCGCCGACGAACGACACGGAGTCCTTCTCGAAGTCGCTCGGCTTGATGATCACCGTGGCGCCATTCGATAGCGTCCACTGGTAGACGCCAATCTTCTCGAAGGTCTTCTCCTTGGTGATCCTGCCGGGCTTCGGCAGGTTGGTCATCAGCGCGGTTGGAATCGCCTTGTCCTCCCACGCCGGGATATTGGACTTTTCAACCTCACCGATGATCGCCTTGACGCGATCCTCGGTGATCGCCTTCTCCGTCGTTGGCAGCGAGACTTCGATCGCGCGGTTCTCGGCGCCACCGAAAGTCTTGAGATCGGCGTTGATGTCGTCGACCGTGACGCTCGCGAGCGCTTTCTTCGAGAGGTCGCGCTCTTCCTCGGGCAAGACCACGAACTCCTTCTCGAGGAAGTTGCGGACCAGCTCCGCGACCACGTCGCGGCTATCGAGCGTCGGGTAGCGCTCGACATTCTCGTCGAAGGCCCGCGCGAGCACGATCTTTGCGCGATCGAGCTCGGGCTGCGTGATGCCGTGGCGTTCGACGCGGAGTGCTTCGGTGAGCAGCGTGCGCAACGACTCTTCGAGCTTGCCGTTCTTGGCGGTCGCGGAGCGCACGAAATCATCGGTCTCGCGGTTCTCGCCATCGGTGCCCGCGAACGCATTCATGAACGGTGCATCGGCGCGTCGCCGCAGCACCGCATAGCGCTCGTTGACGACGGCCTGATAGACCTGTTCCACGACGATGCGGTGAAGATCGACGATCGTCGCCTTCGGGCGATGCGCGATGAAGCTATGGATCGCGACCTGCGATTGCGCGAGCTCCTTGTCGCTCTCGATCGAGATCCGCGTACCTTCGGCCTTCGGCACGCCGCCGGTGACCTTCGCTCGCTCTGTGCCGGGGTTCGCGAGATCGCCAAACCGCGCGAGCACGGCCTTCTCGACCTCGGCCGGATCGAAATCACCGACTAGCACGATCGCCATGTTGTCGGGGCGATACCAATCTTTGTAGAACCGATAGAGCGCGGAGCGATCCGCCTTCTTGAGCGTCTCCGGGTTGCCGATCGTGTCGCGGGCCGCGTAGCGTGTGCCCTTCATCAGCACTTTCCGGTGCTTGTCGTAGAGCCGACGGTTGGCAGAACGACCGAGCCGCCACTCTTCGAGCACGACCCCGCTCTCGGACTTCACTTCTTTGTCGTCGTACGTCGCATCGCCCGCCCAGTCGCGGAGGATGTCGAGCCCCTTGCCGATGAACTGCGGCTCGGTCGGAACCTCCAGCTGATACACCGTCTCGTTTTGGTTCGTGTACGCGTTGAGGTCAGCGCCGAAGCGCATGCCGATCGACTGCAAGTAGTCGATAATCTGCTGCTTCGGGAACCGCTTGGTCCCGTTGAACGACATGTGCTCGTCGAAGTGAGCGAGGCCCGTCTGATCGTCGTCCTCGAGCATCGAGCCCGCATCGACCGCGAGCCACAAGAGTGCGCGCTTCTCGGGCTTGCCGTGCTTCTTGATGTAGTACGTGAGGCCGTTCGGCAACACGCCTTTCTTGACGTCGGACGCGAGCGGCAGCGGCGTCACATCGGGATTGCCTGGGGCCTTCGGCGCGACGCCGCCCGCGATGTCACCGGTCGATCGCGGAACCGGTGGCGCCGCTTGTTGCAGCTTCGAGCCACCGCACGCGATCAACGCGGCGGTGAGCAACACGATCATGCGTTTCATGCCCGGAACATCGCACGTCCGCCGGTGAAGATCAGTCCTGGCGGGGAACGTCTTCGACGCGCGCGCTCGGATCGAACAGTGCCGCGAGCTCGTCGGCTTTCTTTGCCGCATCGCGGCGGCCGAGCTCGATCAGCTCCGCGCAGTAATCGCCATCGAACAACAAGTACGAGAGCAAATCATTCTCGTTAGCGGCCTCACCCGCGGTGAGTTGCTTGATCAGCCGCCGCGCGATGATGCCCTTCACCTTCATGCGACCCGCGCGCACGAAATCCGCGGCGATCTTGCCGATATCTTCGGACGGGCGAATGTGCGCCGCATGGATCCGGCGCAGCGGTGCCCCCCGCAACTTCACGAGCTCGTGATTCATCGTCTCTTCGAACGTCGCGCCAAATGAGGCCTCGCCTGCTTCCAGGATCAGGTTGATCCGCTGCATGCGCATCAAGTCGTACTCGGTGTGGTCGAGTAAGAGCGCGTTGAGCGCCTTGCCCGCGAGAAAGAGCGGCTTCGGATACGCCTCGACGCGCTCCTGCTGGACCGCTTTCGGCGTCGGCGCGACGTGCTTGAGCGAAACCAGTAACAGGCGATCAGCTCCGAGCCGGATCGCGGGCGACATCGGCGTGTTTTGGCGCAGCCCGCCATCGGTGAAGTACTCCTCGCCGATCTTGACCGCGGGGAACAGCATCGGGATCGCTGCCGAGGCGAGCACGTGGCGCGGTCCAATCCGCGCGGGGCGATGGCGTACGAATGGATCGCGGCTCCACTCGCGCGGCACCGGCTCGGCACTCGAGAGAAACACGACCGTGTGGCCCGTGCCGACGTGCGTCGCCGACACCGAGAGTGCGTGGAGATGACCTTCGCGCAGCGAGCGATCGATCCCGCGCCACGGGATCGATCGGATCACGAACCGCTCGAGCCCGCTCGTATCGAGCAGGCCGCCGTAGCGAAAGCTGCCCGGTAATGGCGGCGGCGGATCGGCACCGAAAAACATCTTCGCACCGCGCCACAGATCGCCGGCCTCGAGGCCGATCAGATCTTCGATCTGGAGCGAGCGCCACGCGGCCACGATCTGCTCGGCTTGCGAGCTCGGATCGGACATCGTCGCGGCCATGAACGCGGCGTTGATCGCGCCCACGCTCGTGCCGCTGACGATATCGATCGGCACGTGCCGCCCGAGCTGCTTGAACAGATCGGTCCGCAGGTAGTGGATGATGCCGGCCTCGTACGCACCGCGGGAGCCGCCTCCCGAGAGCACGAAACCGATTTTGGGACGAACGGGCCTCGCCAACACCTAATTGTCGCGTCGCCTGGCGGGCGGCGCAACTAGTTGTGAGGACCGATGCCCGAGGGCTCGCCAGCTACGGCGTGAGCACCGTCGAGGGCGCGGGAATCGGTGCAGGCGCGTCGACCAGCGGCGATGGCGAGGGTGAAAGCGCGGGAATTCCGGGCGGCTGATCTGCGCTCGGCACGCCGGCATCGACGTCGTCGCTGATCATCTCGAGCCGCGCGTGGATCACCCCGCTCGTGATCGGCACGAAGCGGTAGCGCGCGACTGCGTGGCTTGCCAGCACGAACACGAACTCGTGCTCACGACCATCGGCCATCCCGTTCCAGTACGCGGGCGTGGGACCGAGCCCGACACCGTCGACGGAAGCCTCGGCCCCAGGTGGCGAGCTGCGCAGGATCACGTCGATCGGACGGCCCGGGCGATTCGAGAGCGGACGACGGAGGTCATCGGCGCGAACGAGCGGCGCTTCTTGCGGCGTGGGACCGAGCACGCGCACCGAAGCATCCAGCTGCGCCGGCCTCGGAGCTGGCGCACTCGAGCCGCCAGAGCACCCAGCGGTGATCGCCGCGACGACAAGCCAGCGCATGCGCGAGCTATAGCATGCCGCGGTCTACTTCGAAGGCTTCTTGGCCTTTGCGGCCGCGTCCTGAACCTTCTTGCGCTGGGCCTCGTCGAGCACGCGACGCGCGTCGTGCCACGCGAGGATGCGGGCCTTCCGGATCGCAGCTTCCTGCTGGGTCACGGCGTCGATCGAGCGCGCGATCTCGGCGTCGCTCGTGGCCGGGTTGTCGAGCTGCTTCTTGAGCGAGTCGGAGGCTTGGTCGAGCTGCTTCTTCGCGGTCGCGACGGCGCGATCGCTGTCGGCGCGTAGCTTCTGGATCTGATCGCGCTGCGGGCCCTTGAGCGAGAGATCGCCGAGGTCCTTGACCGCGTCGTCGAGCTCGTCGTCATCGTCGACATCGGGCGGCGACGACAGCTTGTCGTCATCGTCATCGCCGTCGTCGACGGTGTTGAGGTCGCCGTGCAGCCCGTTGATGTCGATGTGCAAGCCCTTCGGGCCGAAGCTCTTGCTGAAGTTCTTGCCGAGCGACTTGGAAAGATTCTTCGCGAAGTCTTTGCCGAGCTGGCCGTCGTACTTCTCCATCTCGTGGCCGAGCTCCTTCATCTCCGCCGAGATGTCGTCGCCCATCGCGGTCATCTCGTCGCCGAGATGATCGAGATCGGTGATGTTGATATGCGAGAGCCGCGCCGTGATCTTGGCGCGGATGTTCTCGATGTGCTTGTCGAGCTTGTCCTTCGCATCTTTCGGCAAAGTCGACGAGTTGATCGCGTCTTGCGCCGAGCGCAGCGCGCTGCTCACGATCTCGGGAATGCCGGACACCGTGACCTTACCATCGTGGATCTCGACGGAGATGCCATTGCCCGACGCAGCCGGCTCCAGAGGACGCGGCACCGGTGCAGGCCGCGGCGCGGGTGCCGGGCGCGGATCGGCTTGCGCGACGACCGTCGAATCGCTTGCAGCCCAGTAGTGCGCGTCGCGCCCCGAATCGGCGTGACCGACGAGGCTGCCGAAAATCATGCCGCCGAGGATCATCGACCGAAGAGAGATCGCGAGAAACGTCTTGGTGCGGCTCATGGTTCGGTACCTTTCAGAACGGCGCCGTACGGCGCGAGAGATTTTTCGAGGCGGTCCCAACGGGCGCCGAGGCGCATAGAACGATCGGTGTTGGCGAGGTGAACGAGCGAGCGAACGTCTTTGTCGATCACCTGCGGCTCCTTCGGCATCCACGGATCTGGCTTGGCGGGATTCGGATTCGTCGAGGGCAGCTGCTCGATCAGCGCCGCGGGGACATAGGCGTCGGGTTCGGAGGCCGGCCGCACGAACACCAGCACGAGTGCCGCGATGACCGCAGCGCTGACGAGGCTGATCGCGGCGCCGCGCTGGCGCCGACGAACCGTGACTCGATGCTGTGCACCGGCGGTGACGCGCGACGCAAAGCCCATGCCTGGATCCGCTGCGTGCCCGGTCTTCGCGAGCGAGTCCGGTAGCACGACCGTGCGTTGGCAGCGTTTGCAGGTCGTCACGTGCTCGGCGACCTCACCAAGCGGTTCACCGAGCGCGACTCGCTCTGCGACCAAATTACACATCGGGTTCATCGGTGCTCCTCCATCAGATCGCGTAGCCGAGCGAGGCCACGAACAAGGTGGGTCTTGGCAGTGGCCAGCTCGACGCCGAGCATCTCCGCGATCTCGCCGACCGGAAGATCGTGGCCATACCGCAGGACCAGGGCGGTGCGCTGTTGTGGCGAGAGTTGCTCGAGCCGGCCGAACAGCGCGCCGAGCTCTTGGTGCGAAGCGAGCATGTCTACAGGCGCGTCATGTGCGAGGCCATGCATGCGCTCCGCGATGTCCTCGCGCGGCGCGGCGATCTCGGTCGCCGTCGAGGGCGCCGCGGTCGGCTCGGACGTCTGATTCTTGCCCGGCAACCACCCGAGGAGCGAACGGCGAAGCCTCCGCCGGCGCAGGGCGCGCAGGCACATCGAGGTGACGACGCGCAGGAACCACGCGGGCGCGGCTTCGGTGTCGCGGAGGTCGTCGATCGATTCGCATGCGCGCGCGAGGGCTTCCTGCACGGCCTCTTCGGCCTCCGCGCGATTGCCGAGCAGGTCGTAGGCGACCGCGTAGCCTCTGCGCGCTGGACCGGTCGCGAGGCTTTCGAGCAACCGCGCTCGTGCATCGGTCCTCGATGACACGTCTAGCGATGCTCTAGTGAGGGACATGTTTCGCACGCTGCGTATAAGGAGCATCGAGGCGCGCGCGCGGTGGACACGCGTAGGCGCTGATTTCGCGAGCGATGTCGTGGAGCTAGGCGCGAGCGGTCACGGTGAAGCCAATCCGGGCACCACCGCCGGGGCGGTCCGCGATCCAGGCGCCTCCGCCATGAGCGACCGCGATCCGGGAGACCAGCGCGAGGCCAAGGCCCAACCCACCACCGCTCGAGGGCGAAAAGGCGCGAAACGCTTCGTCGCGCTTGTCGGCCGCGACTCCGGGTCCGGCGTCGTCGACTTCGATCGCAACCTGCGCACCGCGACGCTCGATCTTCACGCTGACCACGCCGCCGCCGTGGACGCGCGCATTCTCCACGAGGTTCGCCACCGCACGCCTCACGAGCGTGGGATCGACCGCGGCATGGACATCACCTTTTGCGGCGACCGCTTCGACCGACACCCCCGCCGCCGTCGCGACATCGACCGCGAGCTCGCCGAGATCGACCTCGCGACGCTCGAGCGAGCCGAACTCGAGCCGCGACGAGGCGAGCAATCGCCCGACCAGATCATCGAGCAAAAGAACTTCGCGCTCGAGCTCGTCGAGCGATTTCATGTTGCCGGTATCGCGTGCGGTCTCGACCAGCACGCGCATGTGGCCGAGGGGCGTGCGTAGCTCGTGCGAGACCGCCGCGAGCAGCTGGCGCTGATCCGAGAGCTGGGTCTTGATCTTGGTCGCCATGTCGTTGAGCGCCTTTGCGAGCAACCGCATCTCGCCGCTGTGTTCGAGCGGATCGATCTGCGCGTCGAGCTTGCCGCCACCGATATCGGTCGCCGCTTTGATCGCGAACATCATCGGCCGGGTCAACCGGAACGCGACCGCGCCCGAGACCGACGAGATTACGAACAGCGACAGTGCGTAGTAGTACCAATGCGCGAACGGCCACAAGTGATGACCGATCGCGACGCCGCCGACAAACATCACGGCGAACCAGGTGAACATCCGGCGCCGCATCCGCGACATCAACCACCACGGCATCCAGCGGCCGCGATCGGTGGTGCGCATCCACATCTCGCGTTCGGCCCGGACCTGGCGCCACTTGCGCGCGTGCACGCGGTGATGGCGCTCGACGTGGCGCATCCGCTGATCGTGGTGCTTGCGATGCTGCGCGTCGCGCTTGGTCTCGCCGGGCGCGAGCGAGAACACCTCGCAGTTGCCAGCCTTGACCGTGCCGATCACGCGCAAGCGCGGGCGCGCGGGATCGATCGTGGTCGCGGTCTCGCGATGTTGCATCACGTTACCCGCGATGCTGATAATTTCGAGCTCGACCGCCATCGTTTCGGGCACGACGAGCTCGAGGTTGCCGAACTTGATCGAGCAGTGAATCGTCGTGAGCCCGGGCCCGAGCTGCGCCTCGCGAAAATCGAGCTCGCAGTTGCCCATGAACACGCGGATGTCGAGCTCCTGCGGCACGGTCCACACGCCGTGACGCTCGACGTTGCCGAGCTTGACGCGGATCTCGTCGCGCTCGGGGAACCCGGGATGTTCGCGGTAGGGATGGCTCATGAGGGATCGTCCGAAGATCGCGCGAGTGTGTAACCGATACCGCGCACGGTGCGAATGCGTTGCGCGGCGTCGTCGCCGAGTTTCTTGCGCAGCCGCGAGATGTGGACATCGACGGCGCGCTCGCCGACCGCGACATCGCCGCGGCCTGCCAGGTCCATCAACGCACTGCGGGGTACGACGCGGCCCGCGCGACGAAGGAGAGCGAGTAACAGATCGATCTCGAGGCCGGTCAGCTCGACGGGCTTGCCATCGACCCACGCTTCGCGCGCGGAGGCATCGATCGTGATGCCGGCCGCCGTGAGCTTCTCGGCGACCGCCGCCGGATCCGCGCGGCGCACGACCGCGCGTAACCGCGCGAGCAATTCCCGCGGCGAGAACGGCTTCGCGACATAGTCATCCGCGCCGAGCTCGAGTCCAACGACGCGATCGGCCTCGTCGCCTCGCGCGGTCAGCATGATGATCGGCGTGCGATGGCCCGCGTCGCGAATCTTGCGAAGCACGGCAAGACCATCGAGGCCCGGCATCATCACGTCGAGTAGCACGACATCGAAGCCGCCCACGGCGAGCTGATTCAGCCCGTTCTGGCCGTTGTTCGCATGCACGAGCGAGACGCCCTGCGGATCGAAGTATCCCGTCAAGAGCTCCGCCAGGCGGGCGTCGTCGTCGATGAGGAGCACGCGCACGGCCTTATCCTCTCACACGCGGTAGGGGCTGCCGCCACGCTTGAACCACCCACCATCGAGCATCGAGGCGAGCTTGTCGCGCTGGTGCTCGTCGAGCACCGCATGGATGTTGCGAAGGGCCTCGAGCACGGCCGCCCGGGTCTCCGTGGTCACCGCATCGACGCAGCCAAGCACCGCGCCCAGCGCCGCATCGTCGAGGATCGGACCGCGCATCGCCGCCGCGAGGTCGCCCCCCGAGTCGCGCAGCGTGGCCCGGCTATCGCGCATCTTCGCTTTGAGGGTACCGACCTCGTGCATGATCGCGCGCTCCTGGGTCGGCGTCGCGTCGATCCGCGAGAACATCGTGTAGAGCATGCCACGGCCGTGATGGCCGCCGTGCCAGCGGGCCCAGGGTGGACCGTAGTGATGACCATCGGCGAAACCGTGGTGGTGACAGCGAGCGCGGCGAGCCGCGACAAAACCGAGCAGACCGAGACCGAGTGCGAGGCAGATCATATGAAGCGTCCTTTCACGGGTCCAGGATGGCGATCCCATGTTTCCGCGACGTGCTCGGCGTTGTGAAGAAACCTTGCAGGTGCGATCTGGAGGCCGCGGGCACGATTGGCTATACCTGCGGCATGAAGTTGCTGTTGGTGATGGTGCTTGCCTGCGACGCGTGCGCTCCCACGGGCCCGGAGAAACCCACGACCAAAGAGGAGATCTCCGAATCGATCCGTCGTGACTTCTTCTCGGCGTTCGCGCGCAACGATGTCACCGCGATTCGCAACTTCGCGCGCGAGCCCCTGGAGTACGCCGGCATGTGGTTTTCCTCGGCGGCGTGTCAGCGCGAGTTCCCGGTCGCGCGCCGCATCGGCGCCGACAAGCTCGCCGATTTCGCGGCGTGTCTGGCGACCTTACCGCTCGTCCCGAGCACGCGTGACGATGCGCTCTACGGCGTCGAGGTCGCGACGTATGATCCGGGCATCGAGATCGAGATCGGGTTCGACTATCTTCATCCCGATCAGGGCGCCACGATCGCGTGGATCGGCTTTGCGGGCCGCCAGGGGCGGGCGGACGGCATTCCCGCGGTCACGCCCGACGCCCTCGCCTCGCGCGTGATCGCGGGCGATCTCGAGCTCACCACGATGCCCGAAGCGAAGGCCGCGCTCGATGCCGAGATGGCAACGATGCGTCAACCGTTCCTCTACACCTGGTTCAAGATCTGCGTCGACGCGGAGGGCAGCGTCACGAGCGTGCGGGCGCGCGACACCGTCTCGCCACTGCTCGTGAGCACGTACAAGCCGATCATCGAAGGATGGAGGTTCCAGCCGTTCAAGCTTGGTAGTCAGGCCGTGCCGGTGTGCACGCAGCAGCGGTTTGTCTATCCCCGCGACGCGCAGCCGAAACATGAAGAGCTCCCGTTGCCGGATTTCTCCGACGCCAAAGACAACATCTTGCACGTCAACCACGAGGTGATGACGCGGATCTTCGGGGTCACTCGGATCCAGCCCGACGACAGGGACAAGACCGTGATCGGTAAATCGAAGGTCGACGCGATCGAGGTCGTCGTCGAGTACTGCATCGACGAGCAAGGGTCGGTCGGCAAGGAATTCCTCGTCGAGCCTTCGGGGCTTCCGAGCTACGACGCGAAGGTCATCGCGTACGTGAAGCAGTGGAAGTTCAAACCGTTCTTGATCGCTGGAGTACCGAGCCGGGTGTGCAGTGGCTTGAAGATCCACTACACGCAGCACTAATTTAGTCCGAGTCTCGTCGGACACCCGGACAAGAAACGGCCGCAAGCCGGACACCGCGGTCCTGATTGCAGGGACTTGAGAGTTGGCCCGAGTTGTGATCATGCGAACCGCGTGGTCGGACTCATTCATTCGTGCGCGCTCATCGGGATCGATGCGGTACCGGTCGATGTCGAGTGCGCGATCGCGGCAGGGCAGCTGCCTTCCTACAGTGTCGTCGGGCTACCGGCGCCGTCGGTCAAGGAAGGCGCGGTCCGGATTCGCAGCGCACTGCGCGCGATCGGTCACGATTTGCCCTTGAAGCGCGTGGTCGTGAATCTCGCGCCCGCGGACCTGCGCAAGAACGGCTGCGCGCTAGATCTGCCGATCGCGCTCGCGATCATGATCGCGGACGGGTTGTGCGAGCCCGGCCCGATCCTGGACCTGGTGGTGCTTGGCGAGCTCGGGCTCGAGGGCCAGATTCGCAGAGTGAATGGGGTACTCGCAGCCGCGATGCTCGCGCGCGAGCGCGGGATGCGCGGGGTGATCGTGCCGCAAGAGGTTGCGGCCGAAGCACTGCTCGTCGAAGGACTCGACGTATATGGCGTCGAGCACATCTCGCAGATCGTCAAGGCGCTGCAGAATCACGAGGAGCTTCCGTTCGCGGCGGTGGCCGAGCCGAGGCGCAAGCAGCGGCTGCGCAAGGCCGACCTGGTCGATCTGAGCGAGGTCCGTGGTCAGTACGCGGCGCGCGAGGCGATCGAGATGTCGGTCGCCGGTGGCCACAACTTGCTGCTCGCGGGGCCGCCCGGTACGGGCAAGACCATGCTCGCGCGGCGGTTCGCGACCGTGCTGCCCACGATGACTCGCGACGAAGCGCTCGAGACCACCAAGATCTACTCGGCCCTCGGGTTGGTTGAAGGTGGCTTGATCGAGGAGCGGCCATTTCGATCACCGCACCACACGATCAGCAGTGCGGCCCTGCTCGGTGGCGGATCGCAGCCTCGCGCCGGCGAGATCTCGCTCGCGCACAACGGCGTGTTGTTCCTCGACGAGCTTCCCGAGTTTTCGCGCGCGGCGATCGAGGGTCTTCGAGAGCCGCTCGAGGAGCGTGCGGTCTCGATCATCCGGGTCAACGGAATGCTGCGGCTGCCCGCGTCGTTCTTGTTGGTCGCAGCGGCGAACCCGTGTCCGTGTGGGTGGCTGGGGACGACGGTGCGCGAGTGCACGTGCCCGCGGTTCGTGATCGAGCGCTATCGATCGCGGCTCTCGGGGCCGCTGCTCGATCGTATCGACCTGCAGGTCGTCGTCAATCCCGTGAAGCTCGAGGAGCTCCGCTCGCCGTGCCCCGGCGAGGCCTCGGTCTTGATGCGCGAGCGTGTGATCGAGGCACGCGATCGGCAAGTCGCGCGCCTCGCACCGTACGGGATTCGCTGCAACGCAGAGATGACCACGTCGGTCTTGCGCGCGACGTGTCCGCTCGGCACCGCGTCGGAGCAGGCGCTCGTGCATATCGTGGAGAAGCGCAAGTCGCTCACGGCGCGGAGTATCGATCGATTGATCAAGGTCGCGCGTACGAATGCCGACCTCAACGGCAACGACGCGATCACGCCGCGCGATCTGTTCGACGCCGCGAAGTATCGAACGAGCGATCCGCTCTCCGATCCCGTGCTCGACGAGGTCAGTGCGGCGCAGCTCGAAGCCGACGCGGCGACCCGAGCCGCCGCCAAGGCCTTGGTCGCGCGAACGTTCGCCGAGCACGGCCCTTCGATCACAGATCCACCGAGCAACTGAAGGAACCCACCTCATGTCGCCACTCGCACGCAAAGTCTATCGCCAGCTTCGCAAGTGCCTCGCCGCGGGCAAACCCTCGATCACGTATCGCGAGCTCGCCTCGATCAGCGGTGATCTCCATCCGCGCTCACCGGCCTTTCATGCGGCGCTCGGCGAGGTCGCAAACGCGTGTCGCCACTCGGGCTTGCCCGTGTTGCCGGCGATCGTCTGGCGATCCGGGGGCAACCGTCCGAGTACTGGCTACTACAAGGTCGCGCATCCTCGCGCGCGCACCGAAAAGGCTCGGATCGCCGGGTGGCACCGCGAGCACGCGCGCGTGATGGCCGAGATCGAATCGTTTCCGCTCGATCTCGATAGCTAGGCGGCGGCGGTGCCGCAGCCGCTGCAGAACTTCGCGCCCGCGACCAACTCCGTGCCGCAACCCGTACAGAAGTGCTTCGCCGCGGAGGCTTGTACGACCGGCTTGCCGCAACCGGCGCAGAACTTCGCGCCCGGTGCGAGCTTCGTCGAACAGCCCGGGCAGTTCGCGCCGAGGGCGTGCTGAGCATTCGGATCGAAGTCAGCGACTTGATCGACCTTTCGGAGCTTCTCGTGGACCTGCTCGACCGCGACCATGGCTTGCGCGGACGCGGCTTCTTCGGCGAGATCCGGCGCGCAGTTCTCGCACAGGCCACGCTCGGTGTTCCAGCAGACCTCCGGACACACCCAGATGCCGCAGCGTGTGCACTGGTGGAACTTCGGCTTGATCTCCTCGACCGCGGTCTGAAAGGCGCTGTCCCATGCGGGGCCGCGGAGGCCGTCCTTCATGTACTCGCCGGCCTGGCCAGCGGCCCAGAGCGTGCCACCACCGAACAGACTCCCCAAGCCCTTCGCGATCTTGGAGCCCATGCCGAGGGCGCTGCCGTGGAACGTCGAGCGATAGCCATTGCCGCACTTGTCGCAATGGAACTCGAACTGGTAGCCCGTATCGTTGCTGTGGTCGGTGTAGTTGCGTGTGAAGGCAATCGTGCCCATAGGCGGTGACCTTACAACGAAACGGATTGGTCTTGCTTGGCCCCCGCGGTCTGTGGGATCCGAGGGGCGATGATGAGCCATGTGGGCGTGATCCTTTTGGCATCGTCGGCAGCACTGGCCGGCACGCCGACGCCTGTGCCTGCGAGGGTGCCCGTTCCGCCGCTGGTCGGCGCGACCGAAGTTCAGACCCTGACCGCCTCCGCGGGCTACATCGACGATGCGATCGCGTACGACACGACCCGGCTCGCGTACGTCGTCTCGGACGGTCAGACGAAGTCGGAGCTCCACCTCGTCACGGCAGGGGCGCCCGAGACGATCGTCGATCTCGCGCGTCTCACGCTCCATCCGTTGACGATCGATTTGATCGGACCGAAAGCATTCGTGGTCGGGCTCGACGAGCACGCCGAACAAGTCGGCGCACTAATCGATCTCACCCCCGCGGCGAAGAAGCTGATCGTTCATCGAGTCGGTCCGGCTACGAATATCGGAGTGATCAAGCGCGACGGTCAGCGCCGGATCGCACAGCATCGGCTCAAAGGCACGCGGCACGAGATCGAGCTCGATTCGATCGAGACCGGCAAGCGGATCGCGTTGCGCGGCTTCGAGCTCGATCAGACCGAGACGAACAAGGCGCTCGATTTTCACGTCAACCATTGGTCGGACGGATGGACGAAGGCCTACGGGCTCAAGGGCGGCGAGTGGGATCCGAAACAGAACATGCGGATGCCGACCGTCGAAGCGACCTACGACCTGGTCACCGGCAAGATCAGCGAGACGCATCCGATCGGCGATCTGTTCGAGCAGCGCAAGCGGTTTCAGGTGCTCGCGGATGCGGCCCGAGAGACCAAGACCGGGTCGACCGATTTCGTGCGGCTCGCGTGGGACAACAGCGGCCTCGTCGCATGGCGCGCAGGCAAGGCCACGCCACTCGAGCTCGACCAACCCCTCGGTCAGTACGATGCGAAATCGCTGCAAGGTTCGATCGAGGCCGACGGTGCGACCTGGATCGCGCTACGGATCGATCCGGTCAACCCCGACGCCGTCGCGCGCCAGAAAGCCGATCCCGAGTACTTGGATCTGTTCGAGGCCGGCCCCGACGGTAAAGCGGTCCGGAAGATGCGCGTGCTGGCGAGCGGCCTGCGGTTCTGGTTCGGCGTGATGCGCGACAAGATCTGGCTGCTCGAGCGCTCGAACGGCTTCGATCGCGGCGGCACCGCGCTGCGCGTCTACACGATCAACTGAACTGCGAGCTGCGACGCGACCTTCGCGTCGTGCAACGCGAGCGCACGGTTCGCCTTGATCGAAGCACCACCGGTCACCGCGGCGAGGCGCTGCAGCAAATACGGAGTCAACCGCTTGCCGGTGATGCCGCGGGTCTCCGCATCGCCGAGAGCGGTCTGGATCGCCTGATTGATCATCTGCGGATCGAGCGCGGCGTCCGCCGGGATGGGATTCGCCACGAGCACACCCTGGCCATCGAGATCCTCCCAGTGGGTGTGCAGGATCTTCGCGAGGTCCTTCGCATCATCGACGCGATGTTCGAGCTCGATCTCCGAGCGCGGCGTGTAAAACGCGGGCAGCTCGTCGGCGCCAAAGCCGATCACGAGGACGCCGAGCGTCTCGAGCATCTCCATCGTGCGCGGCAGATCGAGGATCGCCTTCGCGCCCGCCGAGACCACCGCGATCTTCGTCCGCGACAGCGTGATGAGGTCGTGCGAGACATCGCCGGTCTCGCCGCGATGCACGCCGCCGATGCCGCCGGTCGCGAACACCCGGATGCCAGCCTTGGCCGCGAGCACGCTGGTCGCGCTCACCGTGGTTGCTGCCGAAGTCCCGCGCACGAGATGCACCGCGAGATCCGTGGCGCCCGCCTTCGCGAGATCGCGGCCGAGCTTCGCGATTTGCTCGAGCTGGTCGAGCTCGAGCCCGATGCATGCTTTGCCGTCGAGGATCGCGATGTGAGCCGGGATGGCGCCATGCTCGCGCACGACCGCTTCGAGCTCGAGCGCGACGCCGTGATTATCCGGGTACGGCAACCCGTGGGCGACGAGGGTCGATTCGAGCGCGACGATCGGCTTTTTGGCCTCTCGCGCCTCTGTTACTTCTCGGCTGAAAACGAGATCCACACCTCATCATAGGGTCCTCGCGCACGCGCATGCTCGTGCGCGGGCGAGAATCCGCTGACTACGATCGGGCGTGAAGATTCTCGCGCGTGTCGTCTTTCTCGGGCGCACCAGGACACCTTTCGATGCTGCGACCAGTGCGCTACTCGCACTCACCAGCATGTAGCTCGCCGGCGGTGGCAACTTTATCGCAGCGCAGACCTGCGATGGTGCGAACACGTCGCCGGAGCTCGCGTGGACCGGCGACGAGAAGGGCGTGCTGAGCTTCGCGATCGTGCTCACCGCTACCACGAACAACCTTTCCCAGGCGGTCACCTATGACATCTCGCCGCCCGCAGTCGAGCTCGCGAAGGCTACGCGCCTACGACCTGCCGGGACGCATCAGGCAGTCTCGATCAGCAACATGCCTGGCTACAGCCGTCCGGGGCCGCCCGTGACGGCGGACCGCACGTCTGCGAGTTTGCGGTCTACGGGCTCGACGTGGCGAACCTGCCGAGCACGGACATGTCGATCTCGAGCGAGGTGCTCACGTCGCTGATCCAGACTCCCAAGGTCGCCAAGGCGACACTCCTTTCGAGCTATGCGCGCTAAAGTCGCGGCCATGGCAGGGTTGCTCGGAACGATCATCGGCCTCGATCGCGACGGCATCGGTTCGATCCACCTCGACGACGGCCGCGACATCCGTTTCGGCATGAGCAGCTGCGTCGGCATCCCGGTTCCAGCTGCTGGGATTCGAGTCTGCGTGCTCGACGTCGTCCCGGGTTTCCGCGGAGCACTAAAGGCGTCGAAGGTCCTGCCGGCTGTCGAGATCGCGAAGCCCGAGACGCCGACGTGGGAAGCGTTCAGCGCCGCGCATCCGCGCTGGAGTGACGTCGCGGACGTCTGCCTCCGCCCTGCCCTCTCGGCACCCAGGCTGGAGGCTCCGCCAAAGCTCCTCGCACCGTGGCGCGACGAGATCATCGCGACCGCGCCGATCATCGTCGGGCTCTCGATCACCGATCAGATCGAACCGAGCGCGAGCGATAGCTTCTCGCACGGCTCGATGGCGTTTCTAGACCGCCCCACGTGGCCCGCGTGCGGGCTGTGCGCGAAGCCACTCGAGATGTGCTTCCAGCTCGCACCGGAGCTGCTCGTGCCGTGGATCGCGGATGGCTCGGGGCTCGTCGCGATGTTCTGCTTTCACTGCCTAGCGAAACCCGATCGCGCGAAGGCGTACGTGCGGCTCCTCGAGCCGCGACATCGTGTGGTCAGCTCGGATACGACCACGACCGCGTCGAGTCAGGTACGGCGACCGTCGCAGCGCATCCGCCCGCAGGCTCCGGTTCGCCGCGTGCCGAGCTCCATGTGGTACCGGTATCGCTCGTCGATTGTCGTGGACACCGCAGCGAGTGCGCTGTTTGGATTCTCGGCAGTCGAGGGGTTCGAGGACGAAATCAAAGAGCTCGAGGACTGGCTCACCGAACAACCTGGTGCGAGCGACCGCCTGGGTGGCGCGCCCGCGTGGGATCAAGATGACGCGACGCCGTCGTGCGCGCACGACGAGATGAAGCAGCTCGTGCAGTACAACGGCGGCCAGTTCCTCGACGGCGGACTGCACGTCTTCTATTGCCAGGACTGCAACGATCTGGACTACGTCGCCGAGTTCTGAACTGCGCTTTTATGGCGCGCGAGCCACGGTCGCGCTCGAACGAGGCGATGCTCGTCGCCGATGTAGATCGTTGCTCGCGCGTTCGCCCACTCGGGTTACTGGAGCGCCGGCGCGCGGACTTCGTGGTTCGCCACGGCACCACGTGCCGCCGCGACTACTGCGTCGGCCGAGGCTACGCGAAGGACGACGACGAATGTCACGCCAGGCTCGCGGAGCATGGCGAATGCACCGCGATCCCCAAGGCGAGCTGTCTCGGCGCAGATCCGAGCATCGAACGCGCCCCGGTCAGCGACGCGAAGAGTCAGCAATCGTGCGACGCGCGGAGTGTGATAGCGCGTCGAGCTCTCGGATGTCTGTGGCGCCGTGCAGTGTCTCGCCTCGGAGCGCTGTCGGACGCACCATCTGAAAGTGGATTGTGTGTAGTTCCCGATTTGCAGTTCCCGTCGAGGATTTGCGCTCGCTCGCGCCTGAACGCGCGAGCAGCCCTCCGTCGAGGAATGTGTAATTCGGGATCTGCACCCAAGTGGATTCGACTCGCGTGCGCGGCTGGTCGGCGTGCCCTGCCCTCCCACGCTCGGCGCGCCGAGCTGGACCGATGATCAGAAGCGAGCTGTTCACGCTCCGCCCTCAGGTGTTCTCGCGCCGAATCCGGCGAGTTTCCAAATTCGCGGCGGCACCGGAAGCATTGAGCACGAAGGCGTGACGACCGATCAACAACGAGTCATGACCGCCGCTCTCTAATTCCGAATTCAGAAATGGGAGATGGAGACGGGACGGATCGAACAAGCGACGCATTCCAATCGATGCTTCTGGGGACGTGAGCTTCAGGTCAACCGAGCTCTCCACCGGCGTTCACGATCTCGTCAAACTTAGTCGCGAGCAATCGATGTCCCACGTGGGGCGCAGCGCGTTCACCAGCCGGCGGCTACGGCGCCTACCCGTCTCATTCGCGTGGACGAGCACGCACGTGGTAATCGAGGTCCCACGTGGGGCATGGAACGTTGTCCGGCTCTCGGACAGTGTGTGACTCGAGAAGATCTACGCTAGACGATTCACACCATTGCCGGCGGTCTTTCGTTGACGCGATCTATCGCGGCGCAAATACTCCATCCGCGATCTCGTTCTCTTTGCATACGGCTCGCGCTGGTTTTGGTTCTGGTGACGTTTACGCA
>Ga0209511_1000367_pt1 | contig 47216 bp, 40 predicted proteins | sample SSSSmetaG_FD_184141 | JGI IMG/M metagenome (GOLD analysis project Ga0209511, IMG submission 184141) | Glacier valley bacterial and archeal communities from Borup Fiord, Nunavut, Canada, to study Microbial Dark Matter (Phase II) - ​SSSS... | ecosystem: Environmental > Aquatic > Freshwater > Ice >... | reverse complement strand
AGAGCAACTCGGTATCTTCATTGGCAAATACCTCTACAATCTTCATTCTTTACATAAAGGAATACCTCGAACAATGGAGATGTTTTTGGAAACATATGATGAATTTATCGAACGCCTTTTACCAATTGAAGCGGCCTTAAAAAGCGGAAAACTTGCAGCAAAAGCGATCGTTTTTTACGAATTGCTAGCTCCTGTGCCTCACCCTCCTTCGTTACGTGACGCTTATGCATTCAGGCAGCATGTACTAACGGCACGAAGAAACAGAGGACTGGGCATGATCGAAGAATTTGATCAGTTCCCGGTCTTTTATTTTTCGAACCATCGTGCAATTCAAGGCTCAGGAGATATTAGGTGTATGCCTGATCATTTAGAGAAATTAGATTTCGAACTTGAAGTGGCAATCGTTATAGGCAAAAAAGGGCGCAATATAAAGGCTGGTGAGGCTGATCAACATATTGCTGGTTTTATGATCATGAATGATCTCAGTGCACGGCGTTTGCAGGCTGATGAAATGAAATTCAATCTGGGGCCAGCAAAAGGTAAAGATTTTTGTACTATAACCGGTCCTTGGTTAGTTACGCCTGATGAATTATCTCAGTATCAGACAGTACCCCGACCCGGCCATAAAGGTTTAGTTTATGATTTACCGATGCGATGCTGGGTAAACGGTAAACTCGTGTCCGAGGGTAATCTCAAAGACATGGAATGGACTTTTGCTGAAATTATAGCACGTATTTCTTATGGAGTAGATATCTATCCTGGTGATATTATTGGATCAGGTACGGTGGGTACAGGTTGTTTTCTTGAACTGAACGGAACAGGTAGGTTACGAGATGTCAATTACCTGGAACAATGGTTGCAAGTTGGTGATCTGGTTGAAATGGAGGTTACCGGACTTGGTCATCTGAGTAATACCATTAGTATGTCAGATTCAAAGGCTAGCCTGCATGACAACCTTTTACATATCAATAATTTAGGAAATCACCTGGAAATTAAAGATGGCTTATAGCATCAATAAGGAAAATACTTCCTGGAAAAAAACTTCTCTTAAATGAAAGAATGAAATCACCCGGTTGATCAAGGTGCTTTAGAAAAAAGCAAGATATAGCCCGGATAATTCATGGTGCCGGGATAATCATACTGCTATTAAATCATGCTGGTTCTCAATTAAAATATGAAACTTCCACGTGCTGTAAATAGGGAAAGGAGTCCCTTTAAGCGGTTTTTTTCGAAGCTGACTTCATCAAATGAGTTAATACCTGCAATAACGTTACTTTTTTCCTTTTTTGGAATTTTACATCTGAAGTGTGGTTACCTGACTTCATGTTATTTTGAGATGAAGGACTACTTACCTTAAGTACATTCGCACGCTTTGATGATGCTCCTGGTTTTATCAGACTTTCGAGACTTTAAAATTTTCATAGGACTGCTAAAATCAAAGGTCACACAAACATCATCCAGAGGTAATATGCGTTTGGTAATTTCACCAAACTATACCAGAACGTATGAATGCCAAATTTATTCAGATTATATTATTTTCAAACTTCATTATTTTGCTTTCATCAGTCGCCTCGAACGCTCAGTATCTGAGGGCTGACCTGTCTGTTCCAGGAGTGCATCAACGGGATACTATTAATGAAACCGGCCTGAGTATATTACCTAGTGGGCGGTATTTGAGCCCAGCGGGTAAAATGGTTCGTATAACTCGTGATCCGTTTGGGATGTCAATATCACCTGATGGCCTCAGGGCTGTTACTTTACATAACGGTGTTTTCTCATTGATTAGCCTTGCTAATCTGAAAGTTACCAGGGTACCAGCATATGATAAATCAATATTATCACCGTTATCAGGCAGTTCATTTCTTGGAGTAGCCTGGGCTGGGGATAGTAAAATGATTTACCTGAGTGGAGGAGACAATGGTTCAGTAATCGTTTACGATACCCAGCGAATGGTACTTGTTGAATCTATTAGTTTGAATGGCATAGTTAATGGTAAATCGTTCATTGATAGTTATACTTCTGATCTGGTTTTTAATGCAGCATCTGATGAGTTGATTGTATTAGACAGAGGTAATTTTCGTCTGGTACGTATTAATCTATCTACTCATAAAATCACGGCATCAATACCCACAGGCAGACTTCCTTTCGGCCTTGCTTTAAGTCAGGATAAGAAATTTGCGTTTGTTGCAAATGTTGGCTTATATAGTTATGCGTTAATGCCTGATATCACCCCTGAAAATTATAACCACAAATTATTACCATGGCATCCTTACGGGAACAATACGCCCGAATCAATTCATGGTACAACTTATAAAGGAAGAGTCGTTCCAGGTGTTGGCAGCCCGCTGGCGCCTGAAGCAATGAGTTTATATTCGATTGATCTTTTGACGAATAAAGTAGTCGACCGTTTTAAAACGGGTCTTCAGATTGGTCAGATGATAGAAGGTGCTGAAGTTGTTGGGGGTTCAAGCCCCAATTCAGTTGTAGTCGGATCAAAATTAGCCTATGTTACGAATGCAACCAATGATAATATATCAATTATAAATTATAAAAATCATAAGATCAGCGGTACGATTCCGATTCATTTTGCACCTGAACTTGATCATTACCGGGGGCTATTACCATTTGGCCTTTGCCTGAGTAAAGATGAAAAAACGTTGTACGTAGCCTTATTGGGTGCTAATGCCATAGCTGTCATTGATGCAGATACCCATAAAACCAGAGGATTGATACCTACGGGATGGGGAGCGTCAAGAGTTCAGCTTTCAACCGATGAGAAAGAACTCTATGTGATTTCATGCCGTGGTCTTGGTGCCGGGCCAAACGGGGGCAAGAATTTTGTGGCACCAATACAGGGAACCTATATCGGAGATATTCAACTGGGCTCATTTCAGAAAATTAAAACGCCTGATGCTGTAGAACTCGCAGCTTATACCAAACAGGTACTGGCAAATACGTTTGTCGCCGTAGGAAATAAGATCGGTTCATTACCACCCTTAAAAATAAAGCAGGTAGTAAAAAAACTTGCACAAAAAAATCCAATCAACCATATTGTATATATAACAAAGGAGAATCGCAGTTATGATGAGGTTTTCGGACAGTTCAAAGGTGCTAATGGAGACAGTACCCTTGCCCGATTTGGCATGCATGTTACTGTTACTAACAGGAATGATACTATGGGCAATGTAAATGTCATGCCCAACCATCATAAGCTGGCAAAAGAATTCACCCTGAGTGATAATTTTTACTGCGACGGGGACGCCTCAATTCATGGTCATCACTGGATGATGGGTGTTATACCCAATGAATGGGTTGAGACAAATTCGGCAACTGATGCAACATTCAAGGCATTTTCGCCTGCTCCAGGGAGAAGATCACCACGATCAACAGGTTCGATTGACCCTGAAGATTATGCAGAAATTGGAGGCTTATGGGAAAATCTTGATCGGCATCATGTTTCTTTCTATAATTTCGGTGAGGCCAATGAAACCGGAAGTAACCGCGAAGATTGGGATGATACGGCAACAGGTGCCGGTCATGCCACCCTTGTACCCATGCAGAAAGCATTATATAATCGTACCAGCCATGATTATGCTGGCTTTAATACAAATATTCCTGACCAGTACCGCATGCAGCAATTTGAACGTGAATTTACCCGTAAATGGATAAGGGGTAAGGCTGTTATGCCTTCACTTATTACTATGCAGGTACCTAATGATCACGGTGCTGACTTAAGACCCCGAGACGGATATCCATACCTGCAATCGTATATGGCTGATAATGATTTGGCCCTGGGCCGGATCCTGCATTTTTTATCGCGTACAAAATACTGGAAACATATGCTGGTAATTGTCACCGAGGATGATGCCCAGGGTGGGGTTGATCATACAGATGCACACAGAAGTATCTTGATGATGGCAGGCCCATACGTCAGGCGTGGGTATGTTTCGCATACACATGCGAATTTTGGGTCAATCCTGAAGGTGATCTATAATACCTTGAACCTACCCTATGTAAATCAATATGATGCAACGGCATCGGTATTAAATGACTATTTTACAAATAAGCCAGACTTCAGTAGGTACAACCTGGTATTTCCGGATTCCCGGATTTTTAATCCTGCTCTATCAATGAAGCGGTATCATAAGACTATTGACTGGAAGAAAATTGAGAAAGGCCCTGATATGGATGATGAAGCAGACATGCGTAAAAACCATCATGCCCAATTTGACAGAAAATAGGCTAGACAATAAACCATCGTAAACAAAATGAGCCTTTCAAGATGATTTGTTCAGGCTCAGGTCTTTACAGATCTCATTAAGTGACTTAGTTCAATATTTTACGAAATCAGTCAGAACTGACCCATTCATCAACAGTTAACAACTATTGGTCAAAATTTATTTTTCATTACGTCGGGGTCTCTTACGTTTATGAAAAATAATCGGTATGGAACAAACCAAACGTTTAGCTTACCTCGACTGGCTCCGTGTGATTGCAATTGCAGGTGTCCTCTTTTTTCATTCAGCCATGGCTTTCACTGAAGAAAAATGGCATATCAAAAATAGTCAGCAAAGCTCGATCCTATTTGAGTTTATCACATTGCTTCACCGGTTTCGTATGCCCCTCCTATTCTTTATCTCAGGAACAGTCAGTTATTTCATGCTACAGAGAAGAAGTGGTGGTAGTTTTATTGCCGTCAGGTTTCGCCGCTTATTTATACCTTTGGTTTTTGGTATGCTGGTTATTGTGCCTCCACAAGTCTATATAGAAAGATTAACGCAAGGCTTTAAAGGCAATTTCTGGGATTTCTACCCTTCAATTTTTACAACAGGTGCATACCCAAAAGGCAACCTGAGCTGGCACCACTTATGGTTTGTACTTTACCTGCTTGTTTATGATATTATTTGTGCCCCATTATTTGTCTGGTTGATTTCAGTCAGGGGGAAGCTGTTTCTTCAAAAGTTTAACTGGATGACAGAAGGTAAATGGATTTATCTGCTGACAATTCCTTCTATATTCGTTTATACCTTCTTGTCCCGGTGTTTTCCTGAAACAAATGACCTGATACATGACTATGGGTACCTGCCTTACTGGCTATTCTTTTTATTGGCAGGTTTCATCTGTATTGCCAATCCTGCATTTATGGAGAGTCTTGAACGTAACCGTCGTTTTTCATTTGGTGTCGCTTTTACCTTATTGATTTTGATTAATTATGTGCGCTGGAATGATATAACCCCATGGCAGACGATCATTCCGTATAAGGTTGACTACAGAACTTACATCTATATGGCTATATCCTGTATTATTGCATGGGCATGGGTATTTACAGCGGTTGGCTATGGAAAAAAATACCTTAACCGGCCCCATCGTAGCTTGCAGTATTTAAATCAGGCGGTTTATCCATTTTATATTCTTCATCAGACTGTTATAGTTGTACTCATGTTTTACATTATCAGAACCAGTGATACAATTTTGATGAAGTATCTTTTTACAGTGATCGTAACTTTTTTTATTTCCATGTCTATCTACCACCTTTTTATAAAACCGTATAAAGTAATGCGCTTCTTATTTGGTGCAAGGCAAGACAAGAAACCAGAAAATGTTAAATTAGAATCTCCGGTTTTAGTATCTGATGCAGTCATAGCGTAAAAAATGAAAGCAAAAAATTAAATGAGAGTGCTTCAACGTTTTATCTTTCCTGCACTATATGGCCTTATGGTATATATAAGTATCAGGCTGGTAAATGATTCGATGTCAAGAACACAATTTCTAGACAGATCGTGGCAGCAAAATACGATTGAAATACTGGCTACAATGCTTTCGGGTATACTCTTTAACTGGATATTAAGAGGTATTGTCAGTACGGCCGCTAGCAGTACCAGAACAGTATCGCTAAAAATGGTAAGGCTTGAATTCGGAAAAGTATTTCTGGCAGTTTTACTTATTTTTAATCCTGTACTTTTCACTGTCCATTATCTCATCAAACAACCTGTAAAGTGGAATGACTTTATAATTTTCAACCTCTTGGTTACCCTTTTTGTACTGCTTCACTATTCACTGGTAAGAGGATTTTCGCTCATCAGGTTATATATTCAGCAAAGTACCGAAATAGAGCATCTTAAAAATGAACAGTTATCAATAGAACTAAAGTTTTTAAAGGCACAATACCATCCGCATTTTTTATTTAATGCTTTGAATACAATCTATTTTCAAATGGATGATAGTGTAGAGGATGCAAAAAATACATTGGAGAATTTTGCAGAATTATTGCGCTATCAGTTATACCAGCACCAAGATATGGTTGGTGTAGAACTAGAAGTTAAATACCTGCAAAATTTCATACAGTTACAAAAAACAAGAGCTTCCGATAAAATGCAATTATTGGTTAATTTCGACCCTACACTGTACGGTGAAAAAATTCATCCTTTACTCATGCTTCCCTTATTAGAAAATGCCTTTAAATATGTAAATGGTGATTACCGCCTTGATATTTCCTTATTAAAAGAAGGTGGCTGGCTCGTCTTCAGGGTTGATAATTCAGTAAATAGTTTACAACCGGTTAGCAATGGGGGCATAGGCCTTGAGAATTTGAAAAGAAGGCTACAGCTACTATATCCAGCAATGCACAGTTTTACGGCTGAAAAAGAAAATAATGTGTTCAGGGCAAAGCTAAAAATCAGGCTGCAATGAAAGTAACCTGCATTATTACAGATGATGAGCCTATTGCACGCAAGGGGTTGCAGCGTTATATAGAAAAAATAGATTTTCTTGAATTAGTAGGTATATGTGAAGATGCGTTGCAACTAAACAGCGTTTTACAGACAAAAAAAATAGATTTATTATTCCTGGATATAGAGATGCCTTATCTCTCAGGTGTTGATTTTTTAAAGAATTTAAGTAATGCGCCAAAAGTGATATTTACAACTGCTTATGAGAATTTTGCGCTACAGGGTTTTGAACTTGATGTTTTAGATTACCTGCTAAAACCCATTTCTTTTGATCGCTTTTTGAAGTCTTCCAATAAAGCCTTTGATTATTTCAACACAAAGGTACAGGGGGATAAATACCTGTTTGTTAAGTCAGAAAAGCGGCTTGAAAAAATCATGATTAATGATATCATCTTTATAGAAGCTTTACAGAATTATGTTTCTATTCAAACGAGCAGTAAAAAATTACTGGTACACTCAACCCTGAAAGCTATGCAGGAAAAATTACCTTCAAGATTCATACAGCCTCATAAATCATTTATTGTAAATACCGGGGCTGTTACTGCCATCGAGGGTAATATTCTGCACGCCGGCTCATTTAAAATACCCATCTCAAAGAACCAGCGTGATCAGGTAATGCAGAGTCTGAGAGTTTGAAATGCCCATCTTAAAGTATCAGGTGATTTGATATTGCAGCATCTGATTGTTTAAAATACCAATGTTAAATTATCAGCTTGATTTATTATTGCAATCTCTGAAAAGTTGAATTACTGAATTATTCTTCTGGAATTAAAAAAGCATCTGCTTCGATTTCAAGCAGCATTTCAGGTGAAATAAGATTACTGACTTCAATCATAGAAGTTACGGGGCGTATATCACCAAAAAATTGACCGTGAGCCCTGCCAATCTTTTCTGAGTTTTCACTAATATTTCGTACGAACATCCGGGTACGTACAACATCTTTTAATGTTGCACCAGTTCTAGCAAGTACTGCTTCAATATTGCGCAAAATTTGAACAGTTTGATCATAGGCATCACCTTCTACTATCTGACCCGCTTCATTGGTGGCAGTCGTACCTGCAATCCAGATATGGTTTTTGATTTTAACAGCACGTGAATAGCCTACAATAGGCTCGTAAGGCGATCCGGATGAGTAATTAATGCGTTCCATAGTTATATATGTATACTAATTGTGGCCCTGGTTACAAAAGCTAAAAAAGATATTCTAACCGCCTGGCTTTTTGCTGAAGATAAGCTCAAAGTGTTGTTTGAATTCTGTGCAAATCATATCATCACTGCTTAGTTAACTAATAATGAAACCGACATGGTAGAATATGAAGTCTGCTGTCCCTGAATGCATATACCTGACGATGCTCATCTGTTATATGACGGCTCCAACATCCAGATAAATTTCCCTTTAAGGGCTCTGGTTTTCCAATGCCTTTAAATGGGGATCTAAGTGTAACTTCTGTAAGAACATTTATTCGGGAAAGGATTTTTTTGTCTTGGTCATATACAAATACTTATAATTATCGTGATATCAATAAGAAGTAAGACGCAAAATCATTAGGTCACAAAGTTATGTTTACACATTCAACAGCGCAACTGGTATAATCTTCCCATTAAAGAATCGATGACCCGTAAGTGCGAAGTCTGCAATGAAAGCCGCCATTTCTGCCGCAGATAGGGGAGCTTCATAGCCAGGAAATGCCTTGCGAAGCATATCGGTCTGGGCTGAACCAAGTGCCAGACCATTGACTTTTATATTTTGATCGTTAAGTTCTGTTGCCAAACATTCGGTAAAATTCATCAGGGCAGCCTTGCTGGCGCTATAGGCGGCCAGACCCTTGAATTTAGCACTACCCTGAAATGCGCCCATACTGCCGATATTCACAATATGTGCTAGCTGAGGGTTCAGGTAGGGTAATATAAAATGAGTCATCTCTAGATGACCGTAAAAATTGACCTCCATCATTTGTCTGAAGTCATCTGTATTTGTATCTATGAATGGTTTATTGATCAGACCTCCAGCATTATTTATTAGAATGTCTGGTTGGGGCATAAATTCAGCTAATACGGGAGCCAGAGAAGAAATGTAATTGCTTTTAATAATATCAAAGGCAAGAATCTGGAGCCGCCCAACAGCAACAGCCTCAGGTTCGGCTTCAAGTAACCGTTGCAGGTTTTCTGCTGTACGCGACAGGGCCAGGATTCGAGTGTCAGCATAAGTGAGAAGCTTTCTGACTGTTTCATATCCCAGTCCACTACCAGCACCTGAAATTAAAATATTCATTTGCTAGTATACAGCTTTCCAGGTAAAAAGAAATCAACGGCAGGCTTAATTTAGAATTAAGCTATATTTGATTGATGATCAAACGAATCACAGCTATAGTTCTGGCCTTTATTTACCTGTCGGTAAGTACTGGTTTCACTATGAATGTGCATCATTGCATGGGGTTACTGACCTCTATTTCTATAGCGGGCCATTCTGACTGTGTTTGTAAAGTTTTAGGTGCTGATCTATGCTGTAAGACTACCTTTATCAGGGTAGAATTAAAAGACCAAAGCCAGAAGACAAGTATTGATGCCTCAGTAGTTTTTTCAATAATTCTGCTCTCAATCAGTCGATCAAACTTTCTAGCAGGGATTCAACCTGTGCCAATACAATTTTCGTATTTAACCGAAGGCCCACCCGGTTATGCCAGCCTTCCCGATTATATCCTTTTTCAGAACCTCCGAATCTGATCATGTAAACGTGTATGGCTCATTAAAGCAATATATGTTTATCTGGGTTATAAAAATGTGTTTCTTAGCTAGTCTTAGTTAAAAATGGCGCGATAATTCGTATGACTGGTAAGATATTTCTGTTTCCAGATTTCATAGTAAACTTATTTACTTCATTAATTATTCATAGTTATGAAATTAAAACTGATACTTGCCGGGCTTGTTTTTTCGGCGTCATCACAACTTTTTGCACAGACCAGTCAAAGTAGCCAGCAAAGCAGCCAGATTAATGGCATTAGCACCAAAGCCATCAAAAAAATGACTGTAATGGCCAAGGCTGATATTACACAGAAACCTGCTGCAACAATGCAAATGGATATGCCTGCTGACACGGGCAACCGCATGAAAGTTATGGTTTCAGGAATGTCACTGAATTTACCCATGTCGCGTGATGGTTCTGGCACAAGTTGGCTGCCAGACGCATCAGCCATGCATGCGATTATGTTTAATGCCGGTAGCTGGCAGCTCATGACTCATTATAATATTTTCTTGCGGTATAATAACCAGGATATTTTTAGAAAGGGTTCAAGGGGTTCGGCAAAATTTGATGCTCCAAATATGGGAATGCTCATGGGCCAGCATCAGGTAGGAAAAAATGGGCTGTTTCATTTTAGTATCATGATGTCGCTCGACCCGTTAACAGTTCAGGGGGGTGGTTACCCACTTTTATTTCAAACAGGTGAAAGCTGGAAAGGAATACCCCTTGTCGATCGTCAGCACCCACACGATCTATTTTCTGAAGTAGCAGTTTCATATACCCAGGCATTATCACCGAACACTGATCTTTCAGTTTATCTGGGCTATCCGGGTGAGCCAGCTCTCGGGCCAGTAACCTTCATGCATAGACCAAGTGGTATGTACGGCCCGGATGCCCCAATTGGTCATCACTGGCAAGATGCTACCCATATAACTTTTGGTGTGGCAACTCTGGGTTTCAGGTTTCATGACCTTAAAATAGAGGGATCTTCTTTTACCGGGCGTGAGCCAAACGAGAATCGGTATAATTTCGATAAACCCAGGTTCGATTCATATTCAGCACGGCTTTCCTATAACCCGTCTAAAAACTGGGCATTACAGGTTTCCCGCGGTTTTATCAAAAGCCCTGAGGCATTGAACCCCGATGAAAATGTCACCAGAACAACGGCCTCGGCAAATTATGCAATAGAATATCGACCAGGTAATTTCATAACTGCTAACCTGGTTTATGGATTAAATCAGAGCAAAGGTCTTGCAAATGATCCGTCAATTGGTCTGGAAGGGGCCATTGAATTTGGAACGACCTCAATCTTTACCCGCTATGAATGGGTAAAGAAATCATTTCAGGAACTGCAGCTTGATAGACTTGTCCTATCAATGCTTCCTTTTTATACCCAGCTTCCTTCATCAAAAACACTTTATTCAATCAATGCCTTTACTCTGGGGTTTAACAAGCAGCTTTTTCACCTTGGTAAAACCAATGTAGCCATCGGTGCCCAGGCAACCCTGAACGTTTCTCCCGAGGCACTGCAGAGTCTATATGGTAAAACTCCGATAGCAGGAGAAGTGTTTCTTCGTATTTTTCCGGCCTTAATGAAGATGCATAACCATTCAACTAATTCAATGAAGGGTATGATTATGTAGCATCAGAATACGGGGAAAATATCCTATTGCTTTAATGCATTCCTTAGGCTTATTATTACACATCAAACTATTATCGGCATACTAAACTTAATATTCAATATGAAAAATCACATCAAACTAATAGCCTCAGTCATTGCCTGCACAGGCTTGTTTTTTACTGTAGCCAGAGCCCAGGATATGAAAGATATAAAGGGGATGAAAATGGCCAAGCCTGCAAAATCAATGAAGGGCATGAAAATGGATGCACCAGCTAAAAAGGCAGTCATCATACCTGACTACAGCAATGCCAGCCCTGCAGTTAAGACTTCAGTTGGTGTTTTATATAAAGATTACCTGGATGTGAAAGATGCCCTGGTTCAAAGTAGTCTTGCTAACGCACAGGTAGCTGGCAAATTGCTTTCTTCTGACGCCGGAAAAGTTAACCTTGCTAGTCTTAATCCAGCACAACATAAATATGTGTTAGATTTGCTAGACGTCATAAAGGAAGATGGAGAGCATATTGGTAAAACTCCAGAGCTTGATCATCAGCGTCATCATTTTGCCTTACTTACCGATGAGATGTATCCTTTGGTAAAAGCATTTAAGCCAAACGTTGGTAAAGTATATTATGATTATTGTCCAATGGCCCGCGCCCATAACGGTGCGTACTGGTTGAGCAAAGAATCAGTAATTAAAAACCCATTCTATGGTAAAAAAATGATTGAATGCGGAATGACTAAGGAGACTTTATAGTACCAGCCTGAATCTAAATCCCCCGACCCTAAAAGCTATAATAGGGAGGGGATTTTTTTGGTTAGTGATTTTTTAGCCAGCTATTCCAGTCAATAGCAACTCTATCCCAACCAAATTTCTCTTCATCGATCTTCCCATCGGGTGTAAGCGGGAAAAAGTTGTGCTCAAGTCCTATATAGCCATTGAATGTAAAATTGGTTTTTTTAAGACGGATAGCTTCAAGTCGTAGATAATCATTTCCGACGGTTGCACCTTGATCTTTGGTTCCAAAACTTACCAAAACCGGGATTTTTAACTGTGTAAGCCAGGAAACCGGGGGCGGCCAGCTATTTTGAAATGCATCTTTATTGGAATCGCCTTCAGCGAGTAGATTTTTAGGGTCAGCGCAAATTTGTCGCCAGTCTTCGAATTGATTTTCAGCAAGGTGTGTACTGTCTGTTTCTTCTCTCCGTGATCTTTCAACTATACTGATCATTCTACCCAGTGGGCTACCACATGCGTAAATCAGCTCAGTTACTGCAGGGTAGTCGGATGCAATTTGTGAAGCAATACCTGCCCCTTCAGAATGACCTGCCACAACCAGTTTAGAACTGGAAACCCAGGGCAATTTCCCGAGTAGCTGAAGAACTTCAATATCCCGGTGCACGTAATAATCCGGATAATTTCTTCGCCGATAAAGCTCAGGGTAGTTGCTGCTTCTATCCAAATAGGTTAGGTCATTTTTCAATGAATCCTTCTGCGCAGTCAGAGGAATAAAGGGCTTACCGATGATAACCAGATGGTAATGGCTCACAAGGCTATCTGTATTAAAGACAAACACATTGTATATTTTGCGTACACCCTTCTGCAGGAAGCTGATAATTAGTGGTCGAGGCTGGCTTCCCTGACAGAATAGTAAGAGTGGTTTTGGTTTATTTTCTTCGCCTTTTTTTGATTTTACCAGGATCTCTACGGGGTCACCCAGGTAAATCATTTTAAAATGTCGGAAGCCATAAATGTCGGGTAATTTTGTCTGTGCAGAAATAGTGTATGGTGAAATAATTGCCAGACAAAACAGAATTGCCGTTAGATAGTTAATCATTTATTGGTAATTCTACGATTAGTCATATCCATATATTCCAGTATACAAATTACGTTGGTAATACACTTGCTTTAATATAAGGCAAGTGGATTACCAAAATCCTGATCAGATTCCTTTTAGTTTAGGCCATCGTCAGCTTTGCTGGCTCTAGCAAAATCAACCCATCAGTGATTAGTTTGGTATAAGCCTTATCAGTTGCTGAAAACTTTAGTAAAGATGCACGTATTTCCATCCCCAATACTGACAGCTCTTCATGTTCGAGAGCTAGTTCAAGAATTTCAAGCGCACATAACCAGCTTTTATCAAGCTTGCCATTGAGTGTGAGCCAGATTGCTGACAAATTTGAAGTGTCAAGATGTTCTTCACGAATTTTGCGAACCTGTGAATATTCTTCAAGAAAAGGGTTTATACCCTGATCATTAGCTGATTCAGAAGATAATTTTACTACAACTGCACTTGATTCATTGAAGACTGTCGCATTATAAAATGCTTCCTTATCTGCTGCGCCATTAAAGACAGAGATAACCTGGCTTCCCAGGGGCAACTCAAAATATTCCCAGGTTTTAACCGGACTTTTACCATCAGGTTCCATCAATTCTGCATCGAGCCAGGTAAGTAAGACAGGTCTGCCTTCCTGATAAAAAATACGTTTCAATGTGCCGTGAAAGATATACCCACTGCTATATTCAAGCATACCATAATCACCTTCTACCAGACCAATTTCATGAAGTTCAAGTTCACTGCAATTTTCGAGCCCCTGAGGTACTCCATCTATAGCGCCCATTGGCAGGCAGATACCTTCTGGAAAACGGTGTGCACTCATTCCTGGAATCTCCTTAAAATTATAGGCAATAGCACAGCTACCTTTTAAATCTAAAAAGGCTATTTCATTTTTTTCATTTTTATAATTGCTTATTTTACCACTCAGCTGAATACCCGAGTTGAGTGTAACAGTGCAGGTATTACTGCTCGACATTCCTTTATCAAGGGCTAGAATACCACCTTGCTTAAAGGCCATAGTTGAAGCAAAATCATCCAGAATCTTTAATAGCGTTTCAAAATCTGGGGTTACAAACAGCTGTGGTTGGGAACTTGTGATATCAAAAGGTGTATGAACTGCTTCTGCAGTATACCATCGCTTTTCGACTGTGGGTAACATACAGCTTACACTTTCTCCAATGGATGAGAGAAGGCCGGCACCATAAATTTTAGGTTGCTCGAGTGAGCCGATCATACCATATTCAACTGTCCACCAATGAAGGCGGCTTAGTAGCGCCATTTCAGAAGGCTCACCCATATTTTTCTGGCGATCGAGCACTTCTTTTTCCATCATTTCAATCTCCGCATCTTTGCTTCCGGGCATTTCTTTTAATATACTAAGCTTGCGTATAGACTCATAGAGATCAAAATCCTGTTTTGAATAGAGTGCTTTGCTTCCTATTTCACCAAAGTGTCTGAGATATTCAGCATATGCAGGGTCAGCTATAATAGGGGCATGACCTGCCGATTCATGAATAATATCAGGTGTCGGTGTATATTCAATATGATTAAGCTGACGAATATCGGTGGCTATGACAAGCACTTTATAGGCTTGAAACTCCATAAAGGCAGCAGGAGGAATAAATCCGTCTACGGTTACGGCCCCCCAGCCGATCTGGCCCAGGTTTCGATTCATCGTAGGTAATTCGGGAATACGTTCAATGCTTAAGCCTGCTCTTTCAAGTCCCTTGATATAGGGGTAATAGGCTATATCTTTTAAATAATAGTAGTTCTGACGCATAACATATCGCCAAACTGCCTGATCTACCGCTGTATATTTTTCATAATGCTGGTCAATTACAAAAGTTCTCAACCGCCTGGGTAGCCTTGCGACCTGGGCGTTTCCGTATTCTTCCATCAAGTATTGATTTAGTACTACAAAGTACTAAATAATTCTTTCAAGTAATCGTGTTTAGTGCTTCAGAAATCAGATATAATAAAAAAAGGTGCCCCATATTATTGGGCACCCTGTTATTAACAATTTAATTATTGGTAGATCATACTGCTACCAGCATGTATAAATTTTTATTCAGCGCCCAGAAGATTCTTCCAGCTTACCATTCCTCCGATAATATCTTTTAACTGGCTTACAGCTACACGCTCCTGTAGCATACTGTCGCGATGCCTGATGGTTACTGTTTCTGTTTCCAAAGATTCGTAATCTACTGTTATGCAGAAAGGAGTCCCAATTGCATCCTGACGTCGGTAACGTTTGCCAATTGAATCTTTTTCTTCATAATGCATATTGAAATCAACTTTCAGCTCATTCATGATTTTTCGGGCATATTCTGGCAAACCATCTTTCTTGGTCAGGGGCAGAATTGCAGCCTTGATAGGAGCCAGGCATGGATGAATTTTCAGTACCACCCTGGTATCAGCTTTGTCACCTTCACCAACTTCTTCCTCTGTGTAAGCATTACACATTGTCAGCAAAAACAGGCGGTCAAGACCAATTGAAGTTTCAATTACATAAGGCACATAATTTTGATTGATTTCAGGATCAAAATACTGTAATTTCTTGCCTGAAAATTTTTGGTGCTGGCTAAGATCAAAGTCTGTACGGCTGTGTATTCCTTCAACCTCTTTAAAACCAAATGGAAACTGAAATTCAATATCAACGGCTGCATTTGCATAATGTGCAAGTTTTACATGGTCATGAAAACGGTAACGGTCTTCAGGGCTCCCCATAGCCAGATGCCATTTCATACGTGCGGCCTTCCAATGCTCGTACCATTCCATTTCTGTACCCGGGCGAATAAAGAATTGCATTTCCATCTGTTCAAATTCACGCATGCGCATGATGAACTGCCGGGCTATGACTTCATTTCTAAAAGCTTTACCTGTCTGGGCAATACCAAAAGGTATTTTCAGGCGACCTGATTTCTGCACGTTCAAAAAATTTACAAAAATGCCCTGCGCTGTTTCAGGCCTTAAGTAGATTTTTTCTGATTCATCGGCTATAGACCCCATCTGGGTACTAAACATAAGATTAAACTGACGAACTTCTGTCCAGTTACAAGTGCCTGATAATGGGCATTTAATAGTATTACTGATAATTAATTCTGATAAACCTATCAGGTTTTCATCGAGTAAAAATTCATCAAGTTTAGCTTGTAATTGCTTTGCCTCATCTGTTTTACCCGCCATCTCTAGGGTGGCAATATGATCTTCTATCAGATTATCAGCACGGTAGCGCTTATTAGAATCTTTATTATCAACCATTGGATCGCTAAAGCCATCAATATGGCCAGAAGCTTTCCATACCTGAGGATGCATGAATATGGCAGCATCAAGGCCTACAATATTTTCATTCATGCCTACCATAGCCTTCCACCAATAGGTGCGCAGGTTATTTTTCAGTTCAACCCCATTTTGTCCGTAATCATAAACGGCCCCAAGGCCATCATAGATTTCACTTGAAGAAAAAACAAAACCATATTCCTTAGCATGGGCAACAACATTTTTAAATAAGTCTGCAGGTAGAGCCATATTGGCAAATATATTTTGATATTGTGATTGATCTGCATAATATTGTTTTTTAATCAACTCCCTTGTCTGTACAGGTAAAAAACCTTTCGAAATATTACGGTCAGCAGAAAGCTGTTGACGACTTGTCGTTTGTCGTTGGTCCTGGTGAAATACTGGGCTTCCTTGGCCCCAATGGTGCTGGTAAGTCGACAACCATGAAAATGCTGACAGGCTATCTACCTGCTTTTGCGGGCAGTATTTGTATTTGCGGCTTTGATATTTCTACCAATTCTCTCGCAGCAAAAAAAACGATTGGCTATCTGTCTGAGAATAATCCCCTGTACCTGGAGATGTACATCAGAGAGTATCTTCAATATGTAGCTTCACTCTATCAGATAAAATCGGTTTCAAAAGCGGTTGACAAATCACTTGAATTAACCGGTTTACGATCTGAAAGTCATAAGAAGATTGGAACTCTAAGCAAGGGTTACCGTCAGCGTGTTGGGCTGGCTCAGGCAATTATACATGATCCGGCGGTACTGATCCTTGATGAGCCGACAACTGGTCTTGACCCAAATCAGTTAACAGATATCAGGCAGTTAATTAAGGCCCTGGGTGCTGAAAAAACTGTTATACTTTCAACCCATATCATGCAGGAGGTTGAGGCCGTCTGTGACAGGGTACTGATTTTAAATCATGGTAAAGTTGTGGCAGACGCCCGGGTTGATACACTCTTACAAGCAGCAAGTGATAATGAGACCTACCAGGCTGAATTTGACCGTCCCATAAATATCTCAGAGCTCAGGGCATTAAAAGGTATGATCAGTGTCGAGTCATTGTCTGACCGAATCTTCAGGTTAAATGCTGCAGCTACCTTTTCAATTCGGGAACAGGTTTTTGAACTTGCAGTTAAAAATGAAAATATGCTACTGGGCCTTCAGAAAGAAACAAGTAATCTTGAAACCGTTTTTAAGCAGTTAACCAAAAATTAGCAGGCCTATGTTTACTGTACTTAAACGGGAAATATCGGGTGGTATGAGTTCGTTACTCGGATATGTAAGTATCTGCGTTTTTCTTATTGCCTGTTCACTGGTTTTATGGGTTTATCCAGAATCAAGTATTCTTGAATCAGGATATGCCAGTCTTCAGGGCTTTTTCGATACTGTACCCTGGATTTTTATTTTTTTAGTGCCGGCAATTACCATGCGCCTCTTTGCTGACGAAAAAAAGTCAGGCACACTCGAACTTCTCTTTACCCGGCCAATAAGCGATTGGGGTATCATCTTAGGTAAATACCTTGCAGCTTGTATTCATATACTTTTCGCCCTTATTCCAACATTGATCTATGTTTTATGCATAGCTCGTCTGGGTAATCCCCCGGGTAATCTTGACTGGGGAGAGTTATTCGGCTCATACATGGGTCTTTTTTTTCTGGGTGCTGTATTTTCAGCAATTGGCTTGTTTTGTTCTTCCCTAACCAGTAATCAGGTAATTGCCTTTATGCTGGCAGTACTCCTGTGTTTCTTTTTCTTTAGTGGCTTTGACTCACTGAGTAAAATTAACAGTCTTTTAGGTATAGAACTCTTTATTGTGCAGTTAGGAATTGATGCTCATTATCTTTCTGTTTCCAGGGGAGTGCTTGATACCCGTGATCTTATTTATTTCGTCAGCATATCGGTATTTTTCCTTTACCTGACCAAAATTAGTCTTGAAAGTAAAAAATGGTAGAAAACTCAACTAAAAGAGCGAGGCTGAAGAAATCTATCTTTACTGCCAGTATGTTTATTCTGGTAATTGTTTCGGTAAATTATTTCAGTGCCATTTGGTTTACACGGTTTGACTTTACTTCAGAAAAGCGGTTTACTCTTTCTCCTGCGACACGCGCAATTCTGGCATCTCTTGATAAACCTATAACAATTAAAGTTTACCTCGATGGAGAAATGCCGGCAGCCTTCAAGAAGCTTAAAACTGCTGGCGCTGAAATGCTGGATGAGTTTGCAGCCTACTCTCATGGTAACCTGACGGTTGAATTCATAAATCCGGTTGGCAGTGATGATGCCCATAAGAATGATGTAATGGTTGATGAGCTGGTTAAAAAGGGGTTACAACCATTGAATCTGCAAATGAAAACAGCAAAAGGTACGACCCAAAAACTTGTATTTCCTGTTGCTCTGGTAAGTGCTGCCGGCAGGTCACTGCCTGTTTCTCTTATGCAAAATCAGAATCAGCTAGCACCAGGCATTGATAATGAGCAGATGATGAATAAATCCGTAGAAAATCTTGAATTTATTTTTATTTCTGCCATAAAAAAAATGACCCAGTCAATGCCGCCTGTCATTGGATTTTTGGGTGGTAATGGTGAGTATAGTGGAGCCGGTATTGCCGATATAGTGCAAACTCTTCAATCAGCCTACACTGTTCATAAAGTTTTATTACCCTTGATTCCACTTGATTCATTACTGGGAATGAAGCTTTTGATAATGGTGAAACCCCAGATAAAATTCACCGAACCAGAGAAGTACAAACTTGACCAGTTTCTGATGTACGGTGGTAAGCTTTTATTGTTGATAGATAATTTGCATGCCGAATTAGACAGTATGGGTGCAAAAGGTAGCACCCTGGGGTTTGCAGAAAATTTGAATCTTGATGATATGCTGTTCAGATATGGTATTCGAATTAATTACAACCTGATAGAAGATCTTAATTGTGCCCCAATTCCTGTTTTATCAGGAACAACAGATAATAGTAACCAGCAGAATCTATATCCATGGAAATTCTATCCTGTTGTTATGCCAGCATCTGTCCATCCTGTAGTTAGAAACATTGACCCGGTAAGGCTTCAATTTGCGGGTAGCATAGATACACTGGGAAATGCTGAGATAAAAAAAACTGTGCTTTTGAGTTCTTCAGCCGATACCAGACTGGCAGTTGCTCCGGTTTATATATCTCTTGCTGACATAACTGAAAGTCCTGATCCAAAGCTTTATCAGGAGGGAAGAAAACCAGTTGCGGTATTGCTTGAAGGTAAGTTTAAATCAGTTTTTAACCTTCGCAGTATTGATAGTGCAGATAAAACAGAACCATTTGCTGGTATAAGTCAGAATAATGCGATTATAGCTGTATCAGATGGAGACATTATTAAAAACGAGCTTAATACGCTTGAACATAGTATATATCCGCTGGGCTATGATAAGTATACCCGTCAGGTTTTTGGTAACAAGCAGTTCATCTTGAATGCGGTTGATTACCTTGCTGGTGACCAGGCACTTATCAGGCTGAGGAGTAAAGAGGTCAAATTAAGAATGCTGGATAAAGATAAGCTGGTTACAGAAAAGTCGTACTGGCAGGTCATAAATACAGTTGTACCCCTGGCCTTGGTATTCCTGACTGCCGTGCTGATTAGCATCTACCGTAAGAGAAGATATGGGTACAACTAAAACAAAGGTTCAACTCAGATGATTTATTACCTTTAACCATTAAATTGAAAAAGATTAAAATTTTTAATGAGCAAGAAACATCATTCTTTTGCCTGTTAGAAATTTACCTGACTTATACGTTAATTTAGTTTCTAAAAAATTTTACACAAATGAAATTTATTGTTTCAACGTCATCCTTGTTAAAGCAATTGCAAGCTATCAGTGGTGCATTAAGTAATGCCGCTGTCTTACCGATACTTGAAAATTTTCTTTTTGAGATAAATGAAGGTAATCTTACCGTGTCTGCCACTGATTTACAAACGTCAATGACAACCTCGCTCACAGTTGAGTCTAAGGAGAATGGAAGAATCGCCATACCGTCAAAAATATTATTAGACACGCTTAAGAACCTGCCGGAACAACCCGTTATCTTTTCGATCGATAACCAGAGTTTTGCAATCGAAATTTCAGCAGGTGACGGCAAGTATAAACTTTCAGGTGAGAATGGAGAGGATTTTCCCAAATTACCCTCTACCGATCAGGAAAGCTCTTTTACCATCAATTCATCTATTTTACTTGAAGCAATTGCCAAAACAGTCTTCGCGGTCAGTGGTGATGAATTAAGGCCTGCAATGACAGGGGTTTTCATTCAATTAGATACTGAACATGTAACTTTTGTAGCAACTGATGCCCATAAGCTTGTCAGATACCGTCGTAAAGATGCTTCATCTACCAGTGTAGCCTCCTTTATTATCCCAAAGAAGGCATTAATTTTGCTTAAAAATGCGCTTCCTGCTGAAAATACCCAGGTGAAAGTCAATTATGATGCTTCCAGCGCGTTTTTTAAATTCAATAATATGCGTCTCATATGCCGTCTTATTGATGAGCGCTATCCTGATTATGAAGCCGTTATTCCTAAAATTAATCCCAACCATCTGATTGTTGAAAGGCTTCCATTTTTGAATTCACTCAAACGAGTTTCCATCTTTGCAAATAAAACGACACATCAGGTTGGTCTCAGAATTTCGGGTAATGAGCTTAATATATCAGCTGAGGATATTGATTTTTCAAATGAAGCATTTGAGCGTCTCGGCTGTCAGTTTGAAGGAGAAGACATGGAAATAGGGTTTAATGCACGCTTCCTGATAGAGATGCTTTCTAATCTTGATTCTGCTGAAGTGAAGCTTGAACTTTCAACTCCAAACCGGGCAGGCCTGATAATTCCCTTAGAAATGGATTCTGCAGAAGATGTGCTTATGCTTGTCATGCCTGTAATGCTCAATAGTTACAGTTAATAAAACACTAAATTTTGCCCTGTCAAGAGCTGTCAGGGTATTTCAAACAGTTCGCAAATATCTCTTGAGATTTCATAATCTTTAATATATATTTGCAACCTTTTAATAGCAAGAAATGGCAAATCATAAATCGTCAATAAAGAGAATACGGGCTAATGCAGCCAAGCGTTTACGTAACAGGTACCAGGCAAAGACTACCCGTAACGCAATCAAGAAATTAAGATCAACTCTTGAAAAGAAAGAAGCAATGGAGTTACTTCCTAAAGTAACTGCCATGCTTGATAAACTAGCTAAAAGAAACGTGATTCATAAGAACAAAGCAGCCAATAACAAGTCTAAATTGACTCGTTTAGTGAATGCATTAGTTTAATAAGTTTTAATAGTCACCTGCTGATATATGATTATAAAAAAAGGGTTTTTTAAAACCCTTTTTTTATAATCATATATCAAAAAATAATATATATATTTAATATATGAAAATACCTGCATTATCTGGCATTAAATGTTGGGCCGAAGAAGACCGGCCTAGAGAAAAACTATTACTTAAAGGCCGACATAACCTAAGTGATGTAGAGTTAATTGCTATACTATTACATACTGGTATTCCTGGGCATTCTGCCCTTGATATCTCCCGAGATATACTGAAAGAAGTTAAAAACGATTTATATACGCTGGCAAGACTCTCAGTGCAAGAACTCATGGTCTTTGAGGGAGTGGGTAAAACCAAAGCTGCCAGACTTGTAGCTGCTATGGAGCTCGGTCGTCGCAAAAAGGAGTCATGTTCGGCTGCACAACCAGTTATCTCCTGTAGTAATGATTTATATCAGTTGATGATTCCTTTTCTAGCTGATCTTTCTCATGAAGAATTTTGGATAATTTTATTGAATAGGGCGAATAAAGTTATTGTAACCCAAAAGTTAAGTATGGGTGGTATTTCAGGCACTGTTGCAGATCCTAAACTTATTTTCAAGTCTGCTATTGAACATAAAGTCAGCTCAATTATTTTATGTCATAATCACCCTTCTGGTAATCTCAAGCCCAGTTCTGCTGATTTGGAACTTACAAAAAAACTCTCTTCTGGTGCCAGGCTACTTGATATGCAGGTTCTTGATCATTTAATCTTTACTGATACGGGTTATGTTAGTTTTGCAGATGAGGGCTGGCTTTCCCTTTAGCCTGCTTTTATGTATTTTCGCAGGCTTTCAGTATTCAGATACATTATTTTTAGGCTGAGCTGGTTTTAATATTTAGACTGAACGATGAAAATTTCTTATAACTGGTTACAGAATTACCTGCAAACTTCTTTAAATGCTGCAGAGCTTTCAGCCATTTTAACCAATACAGGCCTTGAAGTCGAGGCCATAGAATTATGGTCAGATATTCCAGGTGGTTTACAAGGCCTGATAATAGGGGAGGTTATTGATGTAAAAAAGCATCCTGAAGCAGATCGGTTAAATCTTACCCAAGTGTTGACCGAAGCTGGAACAAACCTGCAGATAGTATGTGGTGCACCAAATGTTGCAATTGGTCAAAAAGTGGTTATTGCTCCTGTAGGTACAACTATATACCCAACTAAGGGTAGTCCTGTACTTATTACCCGTTCTAAGATTCGTGGTATTTGGTCTGAAGGTATGATTTGTGGTGAGGATGAAATTGGTTTGGGCGATACTCACGAGGGTATTTTAGTGTTGTCACCAACAGCTATACCTGGAGAATTACTATCTTCTCATTTATCAGTTACAGCAGATCAGGTATTTGAAATTGGCATTACTCCAAACCGGTCTGATGCATTAAGTCATAAGGGTGTAGCGCGTGACGTACTTGCCTATCTGCATGCTCACAAACCTTTGAATGCAGAAAATAGTGAATTTAGATATGCTTCTGAACCAATTGACGCAGTTTCAGCAATGCCCATACTTGAGGCTTCAAAAGTAGAATCAAACACGATCTCGGTTTTAATTGATAGTCCGGATGAATGCATTAGATTTAGCGGTATCGTAATCGCTGGTGTCAAAGTAGTGCCTAGCCCGGCCTGGCTACAAAATAGCCTCAGGGCTATCGGCATAAGGCCCATTAATAATATTGTCGATGCTACTAACTTTATTCTTCATGACATTGGTCAGCCAATGCATGCCTATGATTTGCGTGAAATTAAGGGTGGGGTAATCAGGGCGTCAAGACTAGACGGCATTAATTCATTTACCACACTTGACGGGGTTGAGCGTAGAATTCTTGATTCTGACTTGATGATATGTGATGGTGAGGGGCCATTGGGTATTGCAGGAGTTTTTGGTGGTCTGAATTCTGGAATAAAAGCTGACACGACAGCAATATTTCTTGAAAGTGCCTGCTTTAATCCAGTTTCGATCAGAAAAACAGCCCGCCGGTTAGGACTTAAGACTGATGCTTCATTTCGGTTCGAACGTGGCACAGATGCTGATATGACCCTTGCTGCCCTTGAAAAAGCGTGTAAACTGATTCTGGAAATAGCTGGAGGTAGAATTGGATCTGACCTTCAGGATATTTATCCTGTAAAAAAACTTCCTGCCCAGGTTAATCTAAGACGTAAGAAACTTGATGCTTTAATTGGTTCTCATATCAAATCTGAACAGGTAACGGCTATTTTAAATGGGCTGGGTATAGGGCTTTTAAATCACACGCCTGATACAGAAGGGCAGCCTGAAAACTGGCACCTCTCAATTCCATTATTTAAGGTTGATGTGACCCGGGAAGCTGATGTTATTGAAGAGGTTCTTCGTATTTACGGCTTTAATGCGATCCAGGCTCCAACGCAGTTACGTTCAAGCCTGCCATTTGCATTAAAAGTTGATCCTGAGCAGATTCGTGAGACTGCTGCAAATTGGTTAAGTGCTGCAGGGTTTAATGAAATCATGACAAATTCGCTAAGTTCATCCCTATACCTTGAATTCAAGGGCCCGGAGCTTTCCAATGAAGCAGTGCATGTGCTTAATCCACTCAGTAATGATCTTGACGTACTCAGGCAGACGCTTCTGTATTCAGGTTTAAAAATGGTAGCCTATAATCAGAATCGAAAGATTGAAAACCTGAAGTGCTATGAATTTGGCAAGACCTATCATAAACTTGCAGGTAAATATCAGGAGCGTAATCAATTGTCGCTATTTCTTTCTGGTTATGATTTTCCGGAATCATGGATCGTGAAAGCAGGGCCCATTAATGTGTATCATATCAAAGGTTATGTTGATGCTCTCTTGAAACGTCTTGATGTGCCTGCTGTATCACGATCAGTTGATACGATTGAATGGTTGAGAGAAAGCCTCAGTTGGGATCTCAAAAAAGTAAGCATAGGTCATGCAGGCCTTGTTTCTCCGGTAATGCTCAAAACATTTGGAATACAGACTGATGTATGGTATGTTACGTTAAATTGGGATGATGTGCTTAAGTCAAGAAAAGATGAAAATCTTTTGACCACGGCCATCCCTCGTTTTCCTGCTGTCAGAAGAGATCTTTCGCTCCTGATAGATAGAGAACTTGAATATTCGAAATTGAAGTCAGTGGCCGTGCAGGCAGGTATAGCCATTTTAAAGGAAATTGATGTATTTGATGTTTATGAAGGAGATAAAATAGAATCGGGTAAGAAATCTTATGCCATGCGATTTATGCTTGAAAGTGCTGATCATACCCTTACAGAAGTAGAAATAGATGAGGCTATGAACAAACTGATGAAACAACTCACAGAAAAAACAGGTGCCTCAGTACGTAATAAATAAATCAAACATGAGTGATTCATTAGATCGAACGCTTGAACAGATTCGTATTAAAAGTGTGCAACTTATTGAATATTGTGATGCACTGAGAGAACAGAACGAACTCTTAAATATCGAAAATCAAAGTTTGACTGAAGCACTTCAGTTGAGCATTGAAAAGGCAGGAAAATTTGAACAACGCATCAATGTATTGCAGATGGCAAGGTCAGTTACTGATTCAGATGAAAAATCACTTGATATTAAGCAAAAAATTAACGAATTTGTGCAGGAAATAGACAAATGTATTACCTTACTGAATAAGTAACTTACAGTGAAACAGCCGTGATGGGAGAAATATCCATTAAAATAAATATTGCAGACCGAATCTATCCTCTGAAAATTGAATTGGAAGAGGAGGAATTGGTTAGAAAAGCAGCAAAGAATATTAACGAACGAATAAAACTTTTTCAGGAGAATTATGCCGTAAAAGACAAGCAGGACTTGCTCTCTATGGCTGTTCTTCACTATGCTACAGAAGCACTCAAATTCGATAAAAAATCATCGTTCGAAGATGAAGGCATCTCAGAAAAGGCGTTTCAGATAGATAAAATGCTTGCCGACTATTTACTAAAGCAATAAGCGCTTGGAAATTTAGCCGTTGCCAGATTTCAATAGTTTCACAATCAGATACGTTGTCTCTTGAGCTATTGTTATTTGACAACGGCTCTTTTGTGTTTAATATTTTACTAACTATATACTCAAAATGACCAGTAATATAATTTTTCTCATACTCGGAATCCTTGGCGGTACGGCCATTGGCCGCTATTTATTGACCATGGTTTTCAAAGGTCAGGAACAGCAGGCAAAAAATAAGGTGAAAAATATGCTGAAAGAAGCAGAATCAAAAGCAGATACTCTTAAAAAAGATAAAATCTTAGAAGCCAAAGAAAGATTCTTGCAGCTTAAGGCTGACCATGAGCAGGAGCTTCAACAGAAAAATCAACAAGCTGGGCAGCGTGAAAACACGTTAAAACAGAAAGAGCAATCTTTAAATCAAAAAATCGAAAACAACACGCGTAAAGAGGTTGAATTAGAAAGTACAAAAGCTAATCTTACCAAACAACTTGAAATTGTAGAAACTAAGAAGCAGGAAATTGAGGAAGTTAAAAACCAGCATCTTTCAAAACTTGAAACCATTGCCGGGCTATCAGTTGAAGATGCGAAAAATGAACTTGTTGAAGCCCTGAAAGAGGAGGCTAAAACACTTGCCATGTCATCAGTAAAAGATGCAATAGAAGAAGCGAGACTCATCGCAGTAAAGGAGTCGAAAAAGATAGTGATTCAAACTATTCAGCGAACGGCTACTGAAAATGCGATAGAAAACTCTGTGTCTATCTTTAATATTGAAAATGATGAGATTAAGGGTCGCATCATTGGGCGTGAGGGTCGTAATATACGTGCACTTGAAGCTGCGACAGGTGTCGAAATTATTGTTGATGATACTCCTGAGGCCATCATATTATCAGGTTTCGATCCGGTGCGTCGTGAAATTGCACGATTATCTTTGCACCGTCTTATTACTGATGGTAGAATTCATCCGGCAAGAATTGAAGAAATTGTTGCCAAAACAAGAAAGCAACTTGAAGATGAGATTATTGAAATCGGAGAGCGTACTGTAATCGATCTTGGTATTCATGGGCTTCACCCTGAACTAATTAGAATGGTCGGAAGAATGCGGTACAGATCGTCATATGGTCAGAATTTATTACAGCATAGCCGTGAAGTTGCAAATTTCTGTGCGACCATGGCTGCAGAGTTAGGCTTAAATGCGAAACTTGCCCGCAGAGCGGGTCTGCTTCATGATATCGGTAAAGTACCAGACGATCATCCAGAAACACCACATGCATTACTGGGAATGGAACTAGCCCTGCGTTATAAAGAGCATCCAGAAGTATGTAATGCAATCGGAGCCCACCATGATGAAATTGAAATGACTAGTATGATTTCTCCAATTGTTCAGGCCTGTGATGCAATTTCAGGCGCCCGCCCTGGTGCAAGACGTGAGGTTGTAGAAAGCTATATCAAAAGGTTAAAAGATCTCGAGGCTCTGGCCTTATCTTATCCGGGTGTTGAAAAAACCTTTGCTATTCAGGCAGGACGTGAATTAAGAGTGATTGTAGAAAGTGAAAAAATAACAGACAAACAGGCTGAACTGCTTGCCTTTGATATTTCAAACCGTATTCAAACTGAAATGACCTATCCTGGACAGGTTAAAGTGACTGTCATAAGGGAGACACGATCAGTTTCTTATGCTAAATAATTGTACTTATAAAGGTGTTTATTGGTTTTAAACGGGTAAAATTGCGGTATAGCGTAATAATTATGAGCATAATTGTTACATTTGAGCAAAAATGATAATTTTTTAAAATCGAATTAAATTCGATGTTTTTTGTGAAAATTGTAAACTTAAGCGTACTTATTTACGTTAAAAGTCTAAATACCTTAAGCAAGCTCAGATATTATTTTTAGTTCCTGAATGGGAGCTATTTGAATATCTATCCTAATTAATAGAAGTACAAAAAATTTAATGCTACACTTTAAAACTTTTTTTCTCCAGAATGCCAGCTTACTTGAAGTCTTGCTATATGCGTTCGTTATTATCTTATTATGGTCTGGAGAGATCATTGTTTGCCTTGATACCCCACTTGAAAAATGGCGTCATACAAAGGTTAACGCTATGTTTATCTTCTCTGCCCTTGCAATACAGCTTTCTCTTACAACATTTGTACTTGCCATTGCCCACTGGGTAGGGGTACATGAATGGGGTCTTGTTTACTTCATTCCAAATCATAAAAACCCATGGGTCTTTTTTATTTCAACATTTATAATGCTTGATTTTTGCGAATATGTATATCATGTGGTGATGCATAAAGTCAAGCTATTCTGGAAGTTTCACCTGATCCACCATAGTGATCATGATGTAGATGTTTCAACAACAGTTCGTGAACACCCTGTAGAAACTGCTATTCGTGTTTGCTGCTCAATGTTATGGGTATTCATATCAGGGGCATCTTTAGGAACCTTAATAATCAGACAAACGTTTCAGACTATTTCTAATTTATTGGCTCACTCGAAGATTGATTTTCCGTATGAAATTCAGCGTGTTTATGGCATATTATTTATAACTCCAGATTTACATAGAGTTCATCACCATTATGAAAGGCCACATACTGATTCTAATTACGGTGATGTATTGAGTATCTGGGATCGTATTTTTGGCACTTTTAGAGAGATGGATAAAACAGAAATTATTTATGGCATAGATACCCATTTTGATATTGTGAAAGACAAGAACTTTCTTGGTATTCTGAAGGTGCCTTTTATAAAATCGCCGTATAAAAAAGATTGATACAATAGCAATAAGAAGCGTTTAGGTTTTACATTTCTCCCGTTTAAGCTCTCTTAAATTTATATTCAACTCGTAATTTTCTTCTAAAAGACCCCAGCGGTAAATAGATATTAAGGTTGGTAAAGATATTACCTGACCTAAAGTATAAGTGAGGTCAAAAGCCTACCTGAATAGAATCAATTTGACGCTTATCCATTTTAAAAACCATGAGCTGGCGGTTTTTACAAACCCTTACTAGATAAATCACTGTATTAAAAGGATAAATAACCCCTTCGAAAATAGTCTGTAAAGTTTTAAAAGCTTGTTTCCTGAAGAGCAAATAATGAAACTTAGAAAGTTGTGACCTGTATTCAAATGGTCAGACAAGTATTTCATTAAGAGAGCCTATAAACTTCTGGCGCCAAGGTCAATCAGTTTCATGATAATTATTGCAATTGTCGCGCTAACAGGTATAGTTAAAACCCATGCCCATAGCAGACTGATAGTAACACCCCATCTTACTGCTGATACTCTTTTGGTTAAACCTACGCCTATAATTGATCCGGCGATTGTATGTGTGGTACTTACAGGTATTTTAAAATGGGTTGTTATAAATAATGTTATTGCTCCTGCTGTTTCGGCGGCAACCCCTTCTAGTGGGGTAACTTTGGTAATCTTGGTTCCCATTGTTTTAACAATTTTCCAGCCTCCAGATAAAGTACCACATGAAATGGCCGTATAACATGCCAGTGGTACCCAGGTTGGCATTTCTGAGAAATTGTGTATATGATGCGTGGCAATCAAGGCTACTGTAATAATACCCATCACTTTTTGTGCGTCAGAACCACCATGTCCAAGACTTAAGCCTGCCGATGATAGTAATTGTAGCCGTTTGAACCAGCTTTCAGAACTTGAACGCCGTGTATTTTTAAACAGGTTAACAATAATCAGTGTGACAATTGATGCAATTATCATCCCTATAATTGGGGCGGCAACAATAAATATGATAGTTTCTAAAATTACACTGTAATTAATTGAATTAAAACCAGCATGTCCAATTGCTGCACCTGCAAAACCTCCAATAAGTGTATGAGAAGAACTGGAAGGTATCCCATACCACCAGGTAAATAAATTCCATGCAATTGCTGCAAGTATTCCGGAAAGTACAATTGGCAACGTAATATAGTGTTCAAAAACAGTATTAGCGACAGTGTTTGCAACACCATGTTCTTTGAAGATAAAAAACGCAGCAAAATTAAATGCTGCAGCCCAAATTACAGCTTGAAAAGGTGTCAGAACTTTAGTTGAAACAATTGTCGCAATTGAATTAGCCGCATCGTGAAAACCATTAATGAAGTCAAAAATTAAAGAAAGCGCAATAATAATTATAAGTAGAATCATGATTGCCGTTAAATTAAGCGTTCTTAATCATGATAGTCTCTAATACGTTGGCAACATCTTCGCATTTATCTGTTGCAATTTCAAGTAAGGTTAACACATCCTTGTATTTCAATAATTGGATCGGGTCATGTTCTTCTTCAAAAAGTTTGATCAATGCCAGATCAAAAATTGAATCAGCTTCGCTTTCAAGACCATTGATTTTAATAATAGACTTTGCCATGTCTTTATGATTTCTCACATCTTGCAATTCGTGTATTGCCCTATGTATTTCTTCAGCGCCTTTCTGTATCAGATCACCTAATTTTATCATTTCAGGTGTAATTTTTTTCACCTTGTATATGGCAATCTTTTTAGATGTATTATGAATGAACCCTGCCGCATCAGCTATATGTGTGACCAGGTTATGTATATCTTCGCGATCGAAAGGTGTGATAAAATTTATCCCTAATTCTCTGAGTGTATCTCTGGTTAATTCATCAGAAATTTGTTCAAGACGTTCAATTTCTAAAACCAGTTCTTTTCTCTTTTCACCTCCCGATGAATGTAATAGGGCTGATAAAGCTGTTGAAATTGATATCAGATTTAAAGAAAGTTTTTCAAAGAGTGGAAAAAACTTTTTGTCTTTTGGTGTGAAGTAATGAAAAATGTTAAAGCCCATAGGTTCTGTAAATGAAAGCAATTACCAGCGTAAGTTTCTTGATTAGGAATTAAAAAATTGTAAATCTAATATTAAGTTTAAATCAGTGTCTTCAGAATTTGGTGTTTTATAGGTTAATAACCTGTTCAAAAGCAATCAAAAAGCTTAATTTTATGAAAAACTGCATTATGTCATCGTCACAAAAGCTTGATAATTATCTTACTAGATATGGTGAACATCATTTAAATCCTGTAAATAAAGGGATTCATTGGTTTTGTGTACCACTGATAATGTTCTGCATTTTAGGATTAGTTTGGCTGATACCAGTGCCGAAGGTACTCAGTTTTAATGGGTATTTTAACTGGGCATCTTTATTAATGGCATTCGTTTTTTACTATTGGTATCAGCTATCAGTTACGCTGGCCTATGCCATGATTTTGGTGTTATTTGTTATGAGTTACGTGATTGTGCTGATAAATGCTGCCCTTGTCGTAGGACCCATATCTGCATTAACAGTATATCTGATACTTTTTGCGTTGGCATGGGCAGGCCAGTTTGCCGGCCATAAAATTGAAGGTAAGAAACCATCTTTTCTTGAAGATTTGCAATTTTTACTTATTGGACCGTTATGGTTGCTCCAGTTTATTTTCGCGAAGCTTAAAATCCGATATTAAGTTAATACATGTTTGATTTTATATTCCTTAATGCTGTTTAGCTCATTCCGATACGAATTGGCATATCCTTATCTAGATCAGGGCATGATAAATAAGCTTTGGTGAATAAAAACAAGGCTAATGAATATAAAAATGCAATAACTCTGAAATATTCTATGCTAATTATACATTTTCAATGTTAATTTAATGTGAATCAATTGACCTATTAATGGCTGAGAGTTAACGGTATAATAACGCGGGGGTAAAATCTGGTTAATGAATGATGGGTAATTTTGTCGCTGGAAACAAAACATTCATTATGAAAAGAATTCTATTATTTATGATTGTATGCATAGGGCTACTTTCAGGCTTTCGTTCCTACTCTCAGGAAACAAACGGAGGTTTAACAGGGAAAGTACTGGATGCTTCCGGGCAACCAATGCCAGGTGCAACTGTTGACGCAGTCCATGTTCCATCTGGAACTCATTTTGCAACTTCAGCAGGATCAGATGGTCGTTACAACCTGCCAGGAATGCGTATTGGCGGTCCTTATAAGATTACTGTTTCGGCTATAGGGATGAATGCCCTGGTTAAAGAAAATATTTCTGTAAACCTGGGATCACTTTCTTCTCTAAATTTTGTTTTATCTGATAATACGAAGCAACTAACTGAATTAGTCGTTCGGGCCACTAAAGGCGGAGCAAAAGCGAACCGTACTGGAGCTGGAACAAATATTTCAGGAAATCAAGTAAAAAACCTGCCAACAATCAGCAGGAGCTTACAGGATTTCACCCGCTTAACACCACAGGGAAGTAAAGACAACTCTTTTGCCGGAACGAACTTCAGGTACAATAACGTCACAATTGATGGAGCCGCAAATAATGATGCAATTGGTTTCAGCCCCTCACTGGGTGGTCAGTCTGGAACATCGGGCCAGCCAGGCAGCAGTACACGGTCTACACCCGTTTCATTAGATGCCATCCAGGATATACAGGTTTATCTTGCACCTTATGATGTAAAAATTGGAAACTTCACCGGTGGTAGCGTTAACGCTGTTACTCGTAGTGGTACCAATGAGGTTTCAGGTTCTATCTACTCATTCGGACGTAATGCAGCTTTAACAGGCTCACATGATGCTGTTAATAATGTTACTTCTAAAGAACCTTCATCATTTCATGATTATACATTCGGTGTACGGCTTGGTTTTCCGATAATAAAAGACAAATTGTTCTTCTTCAGTAATGAAGAATTCAGTCGCCGTCAGGATCCTATCTTATTAAATGCATCTAATGATCCCAATGTAATCACTTCTCAGATTGCCCAGGTATTAACCGATACGTTAAATAAAATCGGTATCAATCCAGGATCTTATGGTGCCTATAATATATACTCACGGTCAAATAAATTCTTTAACCGACTAGATTGGAATATTAGCCCAAGAACGACGCTTGCGATAAGAAATAATACAATTACCTCACAGGCAACAAATCTTGAGAGAGATGCTGCTAATTTCCGCTTCGGAAGTATTGACTATCAGCAGGTAAATAATCAGGTTTCTACTGTAGCAGAACTAAAGACCCGATTCAATAATAATTTGAGTAATAGTTTTGTAACTGGTTACTCTACTGTTCATGACTTCAGAAATCCTACTTCTGATGTTTCTTTGCCTCAAATGGAAATTGTAGGTGCCAAGCCAGGGACAACCATTTTTATTGGAACTGACCGTGAGGGTGCAATTTTTAACATGAAGCAGAAAACTTTTGAGTTTACTGATAACCTTACTTTCTATAAAGGAAAGCACACATTTACTGTTGGTACTCATAATGAACTCTATAAAATCACGTATGATTTTGTTAATTCATGGAACGGCCGTCTAGCCTACAATAGTATTGTTGGCAAGGGGCCAACTGATCCTGCTGCTCTTGGTGGAATTGGCGCTGGTACAGGCTCACTTCTAAGTTTGCTTAACCGTGCAAGGGGTTCATATAACTATACGAATGACGCTCGTGATTATATTATTGCAAATCCTTCTGCTCAGTTTAACGCTAATTTATACAGCGTTTATGCACAGGATGAGTATCAAATCAGCGATCGGTTCAAAATTATTCCAGGAATTCGTTTTGATCTGGCTGATATTCCTAACAAGCAGCCTCTGAGTGGTAAAACTACTGCAACTCCTGCTGATGCTCATTTTGGTACTACGTATAATTATACCCAGCCCCGTAATATCACCAACAAATATTTAGGTCAGGTGCAGGTATCTCCACGTTTAGGTTTTAACTATGATGTCAATGGTGATAAATCACTGGTAGTACGGGGTGGAACTGGTTTATTTACAGGCCGTATCCCATTCGCATGGATGGGTTATGCATTTTATAACAATGGAAATACCTATGGTTTTTATGATCAGAAATATACAGGTACTACCCGTCCAAAATCTGATCCGCTTGCAGGTCATCCATCTTCTAATGGCATAGGCACTTTTATCACCCAACAGGGTGTAGATATCACCAACACTGCTTCTAAAACCCAGGTTGACATGATAGACAATAATTTTAAAATGCCAAAAGTTTGGCGCTCAAGTCTGGCAGTTGATTATAATACAGCTGATGGTTATAAACTGTCATTAGAGGGGATTTACACTAAAAACATTCATGATCTTGAATTTAGAAATGTAAATATTAAAGACAGCGCTTCCTATTATGGGTACGATACCAATCAACAGCAGCCAATCTTTGCCTCAGGCGCAGCTGGTTCAAATAATAAGAATTTTACTGCGAATTATTTATTGAGCAACACAAGCCTTGGATACCGGTATAGCATTACTGCTCAGGTGGGTAAATCACCTGTAAATGGGGATGGCTTGAATTGGAATGTCGCCTATACCTTCGGCCATTCAAAAGATGTTACCAACGGGATTCGTAATTCAATGGAGTCAAACTGGCAGTTAAACCAGGCGTTGAATCCAAATAGCCCAGGTCTGGCTAATTCAAATTTTGATATACGCCACCGTATAGTAATCGTTATAGGTTACGCCGCACATTGGAATGAGCATAATACAACAAACTTTAATTTATTTTACAGTGGTCAGTCTGGATCTCCATTTAGCTATGGTTTCGTAGGTTCAACTATTGATAACAGCGGACAACAGGTATCTCTGGCATATATTCCAAAGCTTACTGAAACAGCAAATTTCTTTACTGCTAACCCGGCTATGGCATCTGCTTTTGATCAGTATATCAGTGGTAATTCATACCTGAATTCAAGAAGAGGAAACTTTACTGAAAGAAATACAGGTCGTACCCCATGGAATAATCAGTTAGATCTGCGTATTTCACATGATTTCATATTAGGCGCTAAGAAGAAGAATATCATCACACTTAGTTATGATGTAATTAATCTGGCAAATCTTATTGATAATAATTTGGGTAAGGTCTTTTATGTGAACAATACCTATAATTCTACAGCTAGTATTGGTCTATCAGCCTTAAAAGGTACTGTTACAGCACCAGGAGTTGTTAATAACATTCCTCAGTATACCTGGTCTTCTCCAGCTACCCCATGGCAGGTTGATCCATTTTTATCAAGGTGGCAGATGCAGTTTGGAGCGCGTTATTCATTCTAAGGCAAGATTAAAATTCATATTTATTGTAAACGCAGAAAGCCGGTTCATTTTGACCGGCTTTCTGCGCTTAATCAATCTCGTATAACTTGCAGATTATGGGCTGCCTGTTAAACCTGTCAAGGGTTTAAATTACTTAACGTGTATGGTGAAAAGGGTGTTTTATCCCATCATGGTGTGCAATTTTTGCATCGTGTCTGATTTGCTTTCTATCAGATTTAAGCTCTTTGACATCTTTTCCAGCATCTTTCAGATCACCATCTTTAATGTCTTTTACAGCATCTTTCTTATCGGCCTTATAATCTTTGATATCTGCTCCAAGTTTTTTCTCATCAGCACGGTCAATTTGCCTGTCAGCACGTTTAACGGGGTGTTTTATTCCATCAGCTTTTAGGGCAGTAACATCACCGTTGATATCAGCTCTGTCGGCTTTCATATCTGTTATTTCAGTTTGTGCACCTGTAAGATTTCCTTTTCTCACATCTTTTGCCGCTGTTGCTTTATCTTTACGATAATCACGTAAGTCATGGCGAAGATCTTTCATTGCTGGTTTCACATTAGGGTTGGGTGTTACCGGAGCCGCAGGGGTAGAAGTTACTACAGGTGAAGTCTGGGCGAAGGATGCTACTGAGAATAATAATCCAACTGTTAATAGACTTAGATTTTTCATTTTCTTTTTTTTTAAGTTTTATGTTTATCTCCTTTATAAATCCGCTTTTGCGAATTTTGAAGATAAGACGGCAGGTTTACCCCTACGTTTAACTTAAAAATTTTTAATTTTTTGCATTAAACCTTTTTAACTGGAAGTGGTTTAAGCCCAAGTAATAGTAGTGCTTTTGCTACATTTATGGTAAAAGGCTATTCCAAGATGATTATAGAATTATCTCCCGGTAACTAAAGTTCTATTACTACGCGGTCACGCTTAAATATTTCTTCTTGCCGAACCAACTCTTTACTTAGCATTCGAATTTTTTCTTCAGGGATATCTTTAACATCGACGATAAGAAACCCGTCAAGGCAGTTTGAAAACTTAGGATCAACGTTAAAACCGATCAGCTTTGAATTTATGGCTATGTACTGTCTAAGTAATACGGGTACTTTATTGTGATTAATTTCAATATCAGAAATCAGGTTATCAAGTGATTTGATCGTGCTGCTTTTATTAATCAGGATATCTGAATTAAGCATATCAAATTTGATTCTGAACTTTTTCTTTGGAGTTACCAGGTCAGCGAGTTTTCTATTGAAATGATTTTTTATTAAAAAATCTACGATAAGTGAAGACGAAAATTGTGAAAAATTATTGCTGATGCTTACTGGTCCTATCAGGTAGCGGTATTCAGGATTCTTTAACAAGAAGTAAAGTATACCTTTCCAGAGCAGAAAAAGTGATAAAGGACGTGTTTGATATTCTTTAGTGATAAAAGAACGTCCAAGTTCAATCGACTCTTTCAAAATAGGGTTGAACTCTTTTTTCATTTTGAAAAGCGTACTCAGATAAAAACCCTTTGCCCCATATCCATAAAATATGTCTTTTCCTTTTCCGAGTCTGTAAGATCCTACCAAACGATGCTCTTCCTTATCCCAGATGAACAGATGATTATAGTACAGATCAAAATGATCAAGGTCAGTTTTTTTATTCGTCCCTTCACCTACTTCTCTGAATGTAACCTCGCGTAAACGCCCGATTTCCTGAATAATCGTTGGAATGCGTCCGCTAGGGCAGACAAATACCTCATACTGCTTCTCAGCTGTTATTAAGTATTCATCACGTACACTATTTATTTCTTCCTGTAGTTTTTCAACTGCAACTCTCTCAACAATCTCTTCCTGTTTCTTGTTAATTTTGAAAATGTCTTTTAAAAAATGCCTTTTAAGCTCTATTCCTGAACCCAGGGCATAGGTTTTTGCCCGAACAAAATTTAAAAGATTAGAGCTGGTATTGAGGGCATTGTATTCTTCTGCAGATATTGGTTTACCAATACGAACCTTGATTGTATGGCCTTTTTTATTCAAAAACTCTGATGGTAATTTTGCCGTTCTCAAACTGGAATGCAAAAGGCTTAATATATTAAAGAGCAAACCATTATTACCGTGAAAATAAACTGGTAAAACCGGAACCTTTGATTTCTGAATCATTTTTCCAACTACCGGGCTCCACTGTTTATCGGTAATGCGCTGCTCTGATGTTTTAAAAGTTGAAACCTCACCTGCTGGAAAAATACCAAGAGGTATTCCATCACGTAATGTTTCCATGGCGAGCTTCATTCCACCAATACTTGATACGCTTCTTACCGTTTCAAATGGATTTACAGGTATAAAATATTCTTTTAGATTTGGAATTTTATTTAATAAAAAATTAGCCATAAGCTTGAACTCACTTCGCTGACTACAGATTACTTTAAGCAAAAGTAATCCTTCAATTCCACCAAATGGATGATTTGCAACTGCTATAAAAGCACCATCTTTTGGAATATTTTTAAGTTCGGCCTCATCAATTTCAATTTTCACCCCAATGTGTTCAAGAATTGCATCAATAAAGGGAAGACCTTCTATATGCATATTACTTGCAAATACATGATTGATTTCATTCAATTTCATTACTTCCATCAGGAAAGAAGCTAAGCCTGGCATTTTAAGTTTGTCAAGCTTAATGGCGGTTGCCAGTTCTTTCTCAGTTATAATCTCCATTTATTCAGAGGGTAGTTAATTTTATACTGCAATTTACAAAAAAAATCTTCTAAGCCTGATTAAATGACTGCATGCATCGAGTTAACGACACTTTTAGAGATAATTTTAAATCCTGACTTAAAAAGGCTTTACCGAATCTATTCTATACTCAAACAATTATTTTGATATTTAATGAAAAAAGTTAACGTATGTAAATTTATCCATTGAACATATTTTTCAAATCAAACTTTTTTTATCTACAACTTTAAGTTTCTTAAAATAAATTTTTAAGCAAAATCAATAGAGAGTTGTTAAAATATGAACTATATTAAACAAAAATAATAAAATATAAAATTATCTTAACTTTAATTACCTTAAGATGAGCTATAAATCATATTTTAAATTTACAAGAAGAGATCTTACTGGCATTGTAACCCTGGTCCTGATCATGGGATCCTTACTTGCAGGCCCCTTATTGCTTCATTTACTTTTAAATGGTCAGAACGTCGCCTTGAATTTCACAGACATCAAAGTTGCAAGTCAGAAATCTCCTGATACAACGATCAAATTTACCAAGAATGAAAGGGCGGTTCTTGAAAGAAAGGAACCCAAATTACCAGTTAAATTTGACCCTAATATTGCAACTGCTGCAAACTGGGCCTCAAGTGGGCTCTTACCCTACAAAATTAAAATCATTAACAATTATCTTGAAAAGGGAGGGCGCTTTTATCGGGCAACTGACCTTGAAAAGATTTATAGTTTAAATTATGCCGATTTTCTAAGGGTTGAACCTATGCTTGTTTTTGATAAGGAGAAATCCTATAAAAAATTAACTCATACTGGTTTTACCCAAAGAGGTTCATATTTCATTAATCGTGAAACAGGAGATGAAATGTCAGGTATAAAGCCGAAAATCAGGATCAGTTTAAATAACGCAGGTTATGCAGAATTCAGGGTCCTGCGTGAACTTTCTTATGTTAATATACGCGATATTCTAAAATACAGAGAAATGAATGGTAATTTTACTTGTCTAGTTGAACTAAAAAATATTGGCATTTTGAGTTCACAGACTTTTGCCCGGGTCAAACCCTTTCTTACATTATGAACTATCAGTTAGAGCAACAAATAATAGCCAATATCAGAGAAGTTCCTGACTTTCCTAAACCTGGTATTTCTTTTAAAGACATAACCCCTATACTTGCCCAACCCAAATTATGTGGTGAAATAGCAGCCGAATTAATTAAGCGGCTTCAGCCATATCAATTTGATGTAATAGTCGGTATAGAAAGCCGAGGGTTTTTATTCAGTATGCTTCTTGCTCAAAAACTAGCTATTCCTTTTATACCGATTCGTAAAAAAGGAAAATTACCCTGGCATACAGCTGAGCAGGAGTACCATCTTGAATATGGAAGTGAATGTATTGAGATTCATTCAGATTCCCTTAAACCTGGTTATCGTGTTTTAATTCATGATGATTTACTGGCTACCGGTGGTACTGCAGTAGCCGCATGCTGTCTGATCGAAAAACTTGGAGCACATGTTGAAGCAATGGCATTTTTGATAAGTCTTGATTTTTTGCCGGGCCGTGCCAGGCTTCTACCATATAGTTCTAATATTATTAGCCTTGTTGCTTTTAATAGTTAAACTTTTAACAAATCTTACTTAATTATTTTTTACATTTGTGATCCTAAAGATTAAATATGATCGTAATAAACTTAAAAGATAACGAATCGATTGATAAGGCATTAAAGCGTTTCAAGAAGAAATTTGAAAAAACGGGTGTCCTTAGAGAATTAAGAAGCCGCCAGGCTTTTGAAAAGAAATCTGTGAGACGCAGAAATGTTATTAAACATGCCGTTTACAAAGAGCATATGAATCAGGATCCTATCTAAGTTATTTCGTTCATTTATTTCCTAGCTCAGGCCTGAATCTTGCTCATATGTAATAATAAGCATTGACATCTGTTATATTTTCTACATCAAGTGATTGTTCTACCCGTGCATCAGCATGGGTTTTGAGGGTTAGAGTCTTTTTTATAATTTTATTAATTTCTGTACCATCATCGATGCCTTTCAGATTTTTGAAATAAATTTAAGCATAAGCCGTTCCTTCTTGTTAAATTTATATAAAGTTTTGCCGCTTTAAGATATATGTATACAACCCGTTTTTTCAAGTATCTTGAATTTGAAAAGAGGAGTTCTTTGCATACGCAAAAAGCTTATGTAAATGATCTTTCTCAGTGCCAGTTATTCATTCACACGAATTATCCAGATACCGATATCAGTAAGGCCGATCATTTTATGATCCGCTCATTTATCATCAACCTGCTTGAAAATGAAACCGGATCAGCAAGTATTCATAGAAAGATTTCCTGTTTGCGCAGTTTTTTCAGGTTTTGTGTAAAAGAGTCTTATATAGTGCAAAGCCCGATGAACAGGATATTACTTCCGGCAATAGCTAAAAAACTACCCGTAATCATTTCAGAAAGTAAAATCAACGCTGTTTTAGACAATCAGGAATTTGCCGCTGGCTTTAAAGGTCTGCGCGATCACCTGATTATTGAGCTTTTATATGCTACTGGTATCAGGCTTTCTGAACTCATTGGAATAGGTGACAATGATATTGATTTTATCTCTTCTCAGGTTAAAGTAACGGGAAAGCGCAAAAAGCAGCGCCTGGTACCTTTTCATCCTTTATTATCAGATAGTATTCAACGTTATCTTTTGGTGAGAAACAGCCTGTTTGAAATTAGGTCTGTAAGTGCTCCCTTGTTGGTGACTGACAAAAATGAAAAATTATACCCTCGTCTTGTATATAGAATTGTCACGACCGCACTAGCTAAAATTACAAGTCAGGAAAAAAAGAGTCCGCATATTCTCAGGCATTCATATGCGACGAGCTTACTAAACCGGGGCGCCGACTTAAATGCTATAAAAGAATTATTGGGCCATGCCAGCCTCGCTGCAACTCAGATTTACACGCACAATTCTATTTCTCGTCTGAAGAAAGTATATGATCAGGCCCATCCCAAAGCTTAATACCAATACATTATGAACATAAACATTCAGTCAATCCATTTTACTGCTGACAGTAAACTCTTAGATTTTATTCAAAAGAAGTATGATAAACTCGATTCTTATTATGATAGGATAACAAGCGGTGAAGTAATTCTAAAACTTGACAAAGCGGTTGATGCCGCAAATAAGATTGTTGAAGTCAAGTTACATATTCCTGGAAATATATTATTTGCCAAACATCAGTGTGCCTCTTTTGAAGAGGCTGTAGACCTGACCACAGAATCTCTGTCAAAACAGTTAAAAAAACAGAAAGAGAAGCTTAAAAATCCAAATTATAAAGAAGCAGGTGAAATTCTTGGTCTTGATTCAGATGATTTATAAAAATTGTTTGACCCTACCTTAAAAAAGATATATTTTAACGTCCCTTTCAATCAGCTTGTTTGATTAATCCCGGCCGGGCTTATAGTAGTCCTGGGTTGGAATAAGGGCCTGATACCCTTTAAAGCCACATAAAAATTGTAAAATAAATTTTGATGGGTTTTTATTTTTCGTACATTTGCAGTCCCTCTGAAAATATGGTCTGTTGAAAGGCGTTGCAATATGCTTCAAGCCGGTAAACACCATATTGAAAAGTCGGGAAGAAGCCTCCTTAGCTCAGCTGGTAGAGCAACTGATTTGTAATCAGTAGGTCATTGGTTCGATCCCGATAGGAGGCTCGGTTAATTGCAGAAATAGGGTTAACCAAACAGGGGGAGATTCCAGAGTGGTTAAATGGGACGGACTGTAAATCCGTTGCTTCGGCTTCGAAGGTTCGAATCCTTCTCTCCCCACGTTTCGTAATTGTATACGTTCTTTATATAATCGGTACCTGATTAGTTGAGTCGGGAGTTTAATTAGAAAAGCGGGAGTAGCTCAGTTGGTAGAGCGATAGCCTTCCAAGCTATAGGTCGCGAGTCCGAACCTCGTCTCCCGCTCCAAGCCGATGTAGCTCAGCTGGTAGAGTACGTCCTTGGTAAGGACGAGGTCAGGGGTTCAAACCCCCTCATTGGCTCGTTTAAGTATTTATATTTATTAGTAAAAAAAACAATGGCAAAAGAAAAATTCGACCGTTCCAAACCACACTTGAATATTGGAACTATCGGTCACGTCGATCACGGTAAAACTACGCTGACAGCAGCAATAACTAAGGTTTTGTCGGATAAAGGGTTATCAGAAGCACGATCATTTGCTTCCATTGATTCTGCACCTGAAGAAAAGGAAAGAGGTATTACTATCAATACTGCACACGTAGAATACTCTACGATAAACCGCCATTATGCACACGTAGATTGTCCGGGTCACGCTGACTATGTGAAAAACATGGTAACTGGTGCTGCCCAGATGGATGGCGCTATTATCGTTGTTGCTGCAACTGACGGTCCTATGCCACAAACACGGGAACACATTCTCCTAGGTCGCCAGGTCGGTATTCCAACACTGGTAGTTTTTATGAATAAGGTTGACATGGTCGATGATCCTGAATTGCTTGATCTTGTAGAAATGGAAATTCGTGAATTACTTAATTTTTACGATTACCCTGGCGATGATATTCCTGTTATTCGTGGTTCAGCATTAGGAGGCCTTAACGGTGATCCGAAATGGGTTGAAAAGATTATGGAATTAATGGATCACGTAGATTCTTATATTCCACTTCCTCCAAGATTGACTGAATTACCTTTCTTGATGCCAGTTGAAGATGTATTCTCAATCACAGGCCGTGGAACAGTTGCAACAGGTCGCATCGAGCGTGGTATCATCAACTCTGGAGAAGGTGTTGACATTCTGGGAATGGGTGCTGAAAACCTGAAGTCAGTTGTTACGGGAGTAGAAATGTTTCGTAAGATTCTTGACCGCGGAGAAGCGGGTGACAACGTAGGTTTATTATTACGTGGTATTGAGAAAACTGATATCCGTCGTGGTATGGTTATTTGCAAACCAGGCTCAGTTACACCCCATACAGACTTTAAAGCAGAAGTTTACGTTCTGTCAAAGGCTGAAGGTGGCCGTCACACTCCATTCTTCAATAAATATCGCCCTCAGTTCTATTTCAGAACGACAGACGTAACGGGTGAAATTACCCTGAATGAAGGTGTTGAAATGGTCATGCCGGGTGACAACGTTACAATTAACGTTAAGCTTATCAATGCTATTGCAATGGAAAAAGGATTACGTTTCGCAATTCGTGAAGGTGGCCGTACTGTTGGAGCAGGACAGGTTACTGAAATTGTAAAATAATAGCATGTATACATAAAAACCCTCACCTAATTCTTTTTTGAACGGTGCGGGTTCTTATGTTTGTAACACACGGGTGTGGCTCAATTGGTAGAGTAGTGGTCTCCAAAACCATTGGTTGGGAGTTCGAGTCTCTCCACCCGTGCCAGATATTAATATGAACAAAGTAATTCAATACGTACGCGAATCCAAAGAAGAGCTACTTCATAAGGTAAGCTGGCCAACATGGTCTGAGCTTCAGAACAGTGCCTTAATTGTTGTCATAGCAACCAGTATGATTGCTGTGATCATCTTCGTTATGGATTATGTTTTTGGGAACGTGATTAATGAGTATTATAAACTGTTCTAATACAAAGACTAATTGCAATGAGTGAATTGAAATGGTATGCATTAAGAGCGGTCAGTGGAAAAGAAAAGAAGGTTAAACAGTATTTAGAAGCTGAGATTACCCGATTAAATCTTTCACATCTGTTACCACAGGTATTAATACCTATGGAAAAAGTGTTCCAGATTCGTGATGGGAAGAAAATTGCAAAAGAACGTAATTTCTTTCCGGGTTATATCCTGCTGGAAGCAGCTATGGATGGAGAACTGGAGCATATTATTAAAGGAGTAAACAGTGTAATTGGGTTTCCCCAGGGAAAAGCAACTCCATTGCGTGTTTCTGAGATCAACCGAATTTTGGGCAAGGTAGATGAAATGGCTGAGGCTGGAGAATCTGTATCTGTGCCGTATTTTGTAGGTGAGGCTGTTAAAGTTATGGATGGTCCGTTTAACGGATTTAATGGAGTGATTGAAGAAATCAACGAAGAGAAGAAAAAGCTTAAGGTAATGGTTAAGATTTTTGGTCGTCGTACCCCATTAGAACTTAATTATATGCAGGTTGAAAAAGAATAATAGTTACATAGCTTCCATTATATAACATTATTAATTAATAAGGTATGGCCAAAGAAATAGGTGCGCTAGTAAAATTGCAAATTAAAGGAGGGGCGGCAAATCCTTCACCACCAGTAGGACCTGCACTTGGTTCAAAAGGGGTAAATATCATGGAATTTTGTAAGCAGTTTAATGCAAGAACTCAAGATAAACCTGGTAAAGTTTTGCCAGTGGTTATTACGGTTTATACTGATAAATCATTTGATTTTATCATTAAAACTCCGCCAGTAGCAATTCAGCTTCTTGAAGTAACTAAACTTAAAGGTGGTTCATCTGAGCCAAACCGGAAGAAAGTTGCAAACATTAGCTGGGATGAGGTTAAGGCAATCGCTGTTGATAAAATGCCTGATTTAAATGCTTTTACTGTTGAATCGGCAATGAGAATGGTAGCTGGAACTGCAAGAAGTATGGGTATCAATGTAACTGGTGATGCTCCCTTTAATAATTAAAAACTGACCGAGTGGGCAAATTAACAAAAAACCAAAAAAAGTCATTGGCATTGCTGGAAGTCGATAAGGCTTACACGCTTGCTGATGCATCTAAATTATTAAAGGAAATAAGTACGACTAAATTTGATGCTTCGGTCGATATAGATGTTCGTCTGGGTATCGATCCACGTAAATCGAATCAAATGGTACGAGGGATTGCAGTTTTACCACATGGTACAGGTAAAACCGTACGCGTTCTTGTATTATGCACGCCTGACAAAGAGAAGGAAGCAACTGATGCAGGAGCTGACTTCGTAGGCCTTGATGAGTACATAACTAAAATTGAATCAGGTTGGACAGATATTGATATTATCATTACCATGCCAAGTGTTATGGCTAAGGTTGGTAAGCTTGGAAGAATTCTCGGCCCTCGTAACTTAATGCCAAATCCTAAATCAGGCACCGTAACCAATGATATTGGAAAGGCAGTAACAGATGTTAAAGGTGGTAAGATTGACTTTAAGGTTGACAAAACTGGTATCGTACATGCTTCAATTGGTAAAGTATCTTTTTCTCCTGAGAAAATCTACGAAAATGCTGTTGAGGTTTTACAAATCATTTCTAAACTTAAACCAGCTGCTTCAAAAGGTACCTACTTTAAAAGTATTCACTTGTCTAGTACAATGAGCCCGGGTATTGCAATTGAAACCAAATCAGTAACGGGGATCTAATATGAACAAAGAAGAAAAAAAGGAATTGATCCTCGAATTATCAGAGAAGATCACAAATAACCCGAATTTTTACATTACTGATACTTCAAGCCTTACTGTTGCAAAAGTTAATGCAATCAGAAGAAAATGTTTTGAACAAGGTATCGAATTCAGGGTTGCAAAGAATACCCTCATAAAAAAGGCTCTTGAGTCTGTAGGAACAGCAAATGGTACTGACTACAGCCCATTGTATGATGCACTGAAAGGTTCATCTACACTGATGTTTGCTGACAAAGGAAATGCACCTGCTAAACTTATCAAGGAATTTAGAAAAACAAGCGACAAGCCTGTTCTGAAAGGTGCTAGTGTCGATTATTCTTTCTTTATCGGCGATAAGGAATTAGACACATTAATCAATCTGAAATCTAAGAATGAATTGATAGGTGAAGTTATAGGCTTGCTGCAATCACCAGCCAAGAATGTCATTTCTGCCTTACTTTCTGGTCAGAATATTCTTGCCGGATTGGTAAAGACCCTTCAGGAAAGAGGAGAATAAATAGTAATTAAAAGAATCTAAGGTTAACAAAATTTAAAGACGAATAAAGATGGCTGATTTAAAAGCATTTGCTGAACAACTGGTAAACTTAACTGTAAAAGAAGTAAATGAGCTTGCTCAGATACTGAAAGATGAATATGGCATTGAGCCAGCTGCCGCTGCCGCCGCTGCCGCCCCTGTTGGTGGTGGTGCTACTCCTGCTGTTGAAGAAGCGCAAACTGCATTCACTGTAATTTTAAAAGAAGCTGGCGGTGCTAAGCTTGCTGTAGTAAAGATGGTTAAAGACCTTACAGGTTTAGGTTTGAAAGAAGCTAAAGATCTTGTAGATGGTGCACCTAAAGCAATTAAAGAAGGTGTAACTAAAGAAGAAGCTGAGTCATTTAAGAAATCTCTTGAAGAAGCAGGTGCCGTTGTCGAAATTAAATAAGGTAGTTTAATACATGTTAAAACAGACTCTCTTCTCCAGAATTTTTATTCTGGTGGAAGAGGGTCTAAAGTTGTTTTACACCATTGCACTTTTCAGAACTTTTTTGCTGAATACGCGTTCTTTTTAACAATAAAACAATTAATCTCTTGAATAACCAACATAATCATTCCAAACGAATATCTTTTGCAACCAGCAAAAGCGTTATTGATTATCCCGACTTTCTGGATGTTCAGCTTCAATCATTTCGTGAATTTTTTCAGCTTGAGACCACTTCAGATAACCGACACACAGAAGGTTTATATCAGGTTTTCAGCGAAAACTTTCCGATCACTGATTCAAGAAACATCTTTGTTCTGGAATTTCTTGACTATTATATCGATCCACCTCGTTACGATATTCAGGAATGTATACAGAGGGGCCTAACCTATAGTGTTCCACTAAAGGCAAAACTCAGACTTAGCTGTAATGATGCAGAGCACGAAGATTTTGAAACCATCGTTCAGGATGTTTACCTGGGGACCATTCCTTACATGACTCCAAAAGGCACATTTGTAATTAATGGTGCTGAACGTGTTATTGTATCACAGTTACACCGGTCACCTGGGGTATTTTTTGGTCAGAGCCGCCACACGAATGGTACCAAATTATATTCTGCCCGTGTTATTCCTTTTAAAGGATCATGGATAGAATTTGCAACTGACGTTAATAACGTCATGTTTGCATATATTGACAGAAAGAAGAAATTTCCAGTAACAACTCTTCTTAGAGCAATAGGATATGATTCTGACAAAGAAATTCTTGAATTATTTGACCTAGCTGATGAAGTAAAGGTCAGTAAATCTGGATTGAAGAAATACATTGGCCGTAAACTTGGCGCTCGGGTACTTAAGAAATGGACTGAAGATTTCGTTGATGAGGATACCGGAGAAGTTGTTTCAATTGACCGAAATGAGATTATTCTTGAGCGTGAAACCGTTCTTGAAGAAGATCATGTAGATATGATCATCGAAGCAGGTGTCAAGTCGATCATTTTCACAAAAGAAGATACGAACACAGCTGATTACGCAATTATCTATAATACCCTTCAGAAAGATACTTCTAACTCTGAGAAAGAGGCAGTAGAACATATATACAGACAACTTAGAAATGCAGAACCACCTGATGAAGAAACTGCACGCGGTATTATTGACCGTTTGTTTTTTTCTGACAAGCGGTATGACCTGGGTGATGTTGGACGCTATCGAATCAACAGAAAGCTTAAGTTAAACACTCCGGTTGAAACCCGGGTACTTACCAAAGAAGACATCATTGCTATTGTTAAATATCTGATCAAGTTAATCAACTCAAAAGCTGAAGTTGATGATATTGACCATTTATCTAACAGACGTGTACGTACCGTTGGTGAGCAGCTTTATGCTCAGTTTGGTGTTGGTTTGGCCAGAATGGCAAGAACCATTCGTGAGCGGATGAATATACGTGATAACGAGGTTTTCACCCCAACTGACCTTATTAATGCCCGTACTTTATCATCGGTCATAAATTCATTCTTTGGTACCAACCAGCTGTCGCAGTTTATGGATCAGACGAATCCATTAGCCGAAATCACGCATAAGAGAAGATTGTCAGCCCTTGG
>Ga0209511_1000366_pt1 | contig 47277 bp, 41 predicted proteins | sample SSSSmetaG_FD_184141 | JGI IMG/M metagenome (GOLD analysis project Ga0209511, IMG submission 184141) | Glacier valley bacterial and archeal communities from Borup Fiord, Nunavut, Canada, to study Microbial Dark Matter (Phase II) - ​SSSS... | ecosystem: Environmental > Aquatic > Freshwater > Ice >... | reverse complement strand
TCAGCCGTTTGCTCGATTCGACGGGTGGCATTGCTGGCGATTGGACGATCCGAGTCGGTGGCAGCGTGCCGCGCGTGGTGATCAGCATCGCGGGCATGACGCAATTCACGACAGAACGCGCCCCGTATACCTATACGCTCACTGCACAGCGGTAAGGAATCATCATGATCAACACAATAACTGTAAGCTCAGTACGCCGCATCGTGATCGCGCTGCTAGCCGTGTGTCTGCTCAGCACCACCACGCCCTTACGCGCCGATACCCCTAATAGTACGACGGCTGTATCCTGGATATCGGCCACGCCAACGGCACGCTTTCGCGGCATTTATGATTGGTTGGTGGATGTTGGACAACGCACGCCCGCTGAAGTGTATGGCCCGTTCGTTACCCGCAAATATACGCTTGGCAGCGTCGATAGCTTTTTCGCGCTGGATTTCGGTTCAACGCAAACCCCGCCGCGCCGCATGAAAGCGACTCTCAAGCTGGTGACGGCGCACGCTTACTGGTGGTTTGAAGACGGCACAACCGTTGATAGTGCCGCATTGAAAGCAGCGGGCGCGCGTTTTGAAAACGATATTTATCCGCTTGACCAGCGTGTTTTTGGCGATAACTGGCTAGGTGGCATTGACGGCGATCCGCATATCTTTCTGATGCACCAGAAGAAAATCGGCGGTTACGCGGTGGGAGTATTCAGCCCGCTGGACGAGTGCGCTAAAGCGATCTGCGCGAACTCTAATCAGCACGAGATGCTGTATATCGGGCTGGACTTCGGGCCGGTCGGATCGCCGCAGGAGCTGACCGTGATCAGTCACGAAATGCAGCATCTGATCCAGTACAACGTGAACGGCAATCAGCAGCGCTGGCTTGACGAAGGCTTTGCGCAGTTGGCCGAACATCTTAATGGATTCGACCCACACCTGATCGCCAACTCTAATCTGAGCGACTTCCTGCAAAACCCGAATTTTCAACTGAACACCTGGCCTGCTTCCAGCGCGATCGATCCGGCGCTGAATTACGCTGCGGGCTACATCTTTTGCGTGTACCTGTATCAGCGTTTCGGCGCATCGTTCATTCACTACCTGACCAATTCGCCGTACAAGGGGCTGGCCTCGGTTGAACACGCATTGGCGGTGCTCAATACGGGCGAAACGCTCGATCAAGTGTTTGCGGATTGGACGATCACCAATTACGCCAACAATCCCTATATTGCTGATGGTCGCTATGCCTATCAATCGCTGAAACTGCCCGCGCGCGCCGGAACAGTCGCCATTCAATCCGATACGCCGCAGTCGGATGTTGTGCAAGAGTACGGGGCAGAATATCTGTCGCTGAGAGAAAGTGGTCACTATACGCTGCACTTCAAAGGCGACTCGACGGTGCAGCTGACCGATGCGCGCCCGACCTCCGGCAAGTGGATGTGGTGGTCGTTCAATGAGCCGCGCGGCGCGTCACGGTTGGAGCGCGCTTTCGACCTGAGTAATGCACACAATGCGCAGCTCGCGTTCAACGCCTGGTGGGATATTCAGGAGAGGCGCGATCTGGCGCAAGTGCTGGTATCCACTGACAACGGCGCGAGCTGGACGGTCATACGCGGCGCGCATACGCATGATTGCGCATTGGGCGGCGCTTGTTATGATGGCCGCTCGCAAGGGTGGGTCAAGGAAACGGTCGATCTGAGCGCTTATGACGGACAGCAAATCCGCGTCCGTTTCGAGTATCTGACGCAAGGCGGCAATATCGGTACGGGCTTCTTTGTGGATGACATTCGGCTGGACGCCTTGCAATTCAAAGATGATGTGGAGGGCGGCATCAACGGTTGGCAAGCGAGCGGCTTCACGCGGGTAACGCAGGACATTCCGCAGCATTGGGCGGTGAACCTGATTACTGCTGATAATCCGCCCAAAGTGATTCCGGTGACGTTGGATACAAATAACACGGCACAGTTTAATTTCGATGCACCCGCTAAAGGTGTGGTGATCGTAGTGGGCGCAATGGCACCGTTCGTGACCGGATCAGCGAGCTATGCGCTGACCGTTTCGAGTAATGCGGGTTAATCGCGGAAGTTTTCAGCCCTTATCGTCCGCCGTCGGTTGATAGCTGCCTTCCACCCACTGCGAACCATCCGTGCCGATCTCTTTTTTCCAGACCGGCACGATCTCTTTGAGCCGATCGATCCCATAACGGGCGGCCTCGAAACACCCCTGATCGCGGTGGCCGGACGCGCACGCAATGAGCACCGTCGGATCGCCAACGGACAGCTTGCCGATCCGCTGAACGACCGCGATCCCTTGCACCAGCGGCCACTGTGCCCGAATCTCCGCGACGACCTGCTGCATTTTGGCGATCGCCATCGGTTCGTAAGCTTCATATTCCAGCGAGAGGGTTTGGATGATGCTGCCGTCGGCGTTCGTTTCGCCGCGTACTGATCCGCTGAACAGGCATACTGCGCCGGTGGCAGGTGTGCTGATCGCGCGCGTTAACTCGTTCAGATCAATCACATCGGGCGTGACGCGATAAATTTCCGTCCATGCCTGCGCACCGCCGCTGACGGGTGGAAAAAACGCGATCTCGTCGCCTTCATGGATCGGATCGGCGGCAAACGCGAACTCCTGATTGATCGATCCAACTGCCGAGCCGAGCGAATCGGTTAGTGCAGGCTGCGCAATAAGCAGTGCCGCGCGCACATCAGCTAATGTGGCGGCACTGTCAGGGAGTGTCAGCGGCAGTCGATTCGTTCCGGCACGATCTTTGAGCGTGGCAAATAGCAAAACGGTGACGTTCACGCTGTGCCTCCTGTGCTGTTAGATTCTGCCGCTGCCACGAAATCGCCACTTTTGCCGCCATGCTTTTCCAGTAGTCGAATATTCTGAATGTGCATCTCGCGATCGACTGCTTTTGCCATGTCGTAAATGGTGAGCGCCGCCACGCTGACCGCCGTGAGCGCTTCCATCTCGACGCCCGTCTTGCCGATCGTGCGCGCTGTTGCCTGAATCATCAGGATGGGGCGCACGGCGTCCGGCGTAATCTCCACATCGAGATGCGTCAGCGCGATCGGGTGGCACAGCGGGATCAACTCGGCGGTGCGTTTGGCGGCCATGATTCCGGCAATGCGCGCCACCGCGATCACGTCGCCTTTTTTGAGCGCGCCATCCTGGATCAAGCGCAGCGTTTCGGGGCGCATGAGCACTTCGCCCGCCGCGATCGCGATCCGTTCGCTATCCACTTTCGCGCCGACATCGACCATACGCGCCGTGCCGGACTCATCTAAATGTGACAGGTGCGACGGATGATCGGCACTCATGATGTTTTAGCCGCCGCTTTCGACTCCCCCTCAGGGCGCAAGATGATACACGTTGTCGTCGCGTGACCATACAGCTTATCCGCGCCGTCGAGTAAGCGCGTTTGCGCCGTCGCGACCGTGCGCCCAACGTGAATTACTTCGCCTTCACAGCGGATCAAGCCGGTATCGCGGGTCAGCGCCCGTACAAAGTTAACATGCAGTTCGAGCGTGGTATAGCCCACTCCGGCGGGCATCATCGTTTGGACGGCACAGCCAAGCGCCGAGTCGAGTAGGGTGCTGGCAATGCCACCATGCACCGATCCGATCGGGTTGTAATGAAATTCCGCTGGCGTGAAGGTGAACACGGCACGTCCAGCAGAAATCTCGATCAACTCCATGCCGATTAAGCGCGAGATCGGCGGGTCGGGTATTTGGTGGCTGAGCAGAGCCTGCAAATAATCCATGCCGCTCATGGTTTGCGCGGCAGCAGCGCCGATCATCGGATCGCCCCAGGTCACCAATCGAGAGCGCGTCGCGTCGTGCGGAGGGGTATCAGTCATAGGTAACGTTATCTCGCTTGCTGCGTATAGGTTGGCAAGGATTATAACGCCACCGTTCAATCTTTGTATGCGGTCTGTAAAGTCTGATAAATTGGTTGCTGTGAATGAACATTTGTGCTATAGTAAACCGTCAGCCAACCAAAGGAAGGATTGCCGTCATGTCCCAAAATAAGACCATACAGACTGATGAGAGTGTGCAGACATTTCTGGATAGCGTCGAGGACGCTCAGAGGCGCGAAAATGCTTGGACGCTGGTGCAATTGATGCAAGAAGTTATCGGGTTGCCGCCTCAAATGTGGGGTACCGCGATTATTGGCTTTGGCAAAACGGAGTACAAATATGCCAGTGGCCGTGAAGGTGACACGATGCTCGTTGGGTTCTCACCGCGCAAACAACACCTCGTCCTGTACGGCTTATCGGGGGGCAATGAATATGAAACACTGCTAGGCAAACTCGGTAAATACAAAACCGGCAAAGGTTGTTTGTATGTCAATCACCTCAAAGATGTTGACATGGGGACACTGAAGGAAATAGTTCAGCGAGCCATTGAGCATAAGCGCAAAGTCTAATCCAGTTAGCGGTGGATTGGCGCAAAGTCACCTATGTATCGGTGTGCAATATTCAAAATCGGACGTAGGGACGATGCCTGCGTCGTCCGCCTTGTTATCGCGTGCCTGCGAAGTGCGTAACATGCTCTAGAAAGTCCCACCTTTCTTGTACAGGACTGAACTTGATAAATCACGGGTTATAATCGCAGTTTGCAGAACGGATCAAGGTGGGTACTTTTTATGCCTGATGATAAATTTCGACAGGGCTTGCAGCGCACACGGCAAGGCTTCTTTGGCAGAATTGCGCAAATGTTCGGCAGCGGCGGCGTCACCGAGATCACCGACGAAACCTGGGACGACATTGAAGCGCTGCTGGTGCAAGCCGATGTTGGCATGGATACCACAACCCTTTTGCTGGAACGCCTCAAAAGCCGTGTGGCGCGCGAACGAGTCAAGCAGCCCGATAAGCTGCGCGCGATCCTCAAAGAAGAACTGCGCAATCTGCTTAAAACGCCGATGCCACTCAATATCAGCGGGCGCGAATTATCGGTCGTGCTGATCGTGGGCGTCAACGGATCGGGCAAAACTACGACAATCGGCAAGCTCTCGCATCGTCTGACGTTGTATCAGCGCAAAGTGATGATCGCTGCCGGGGATACCTTTCGCGCGGCGGCCATTGAGCAAGTCCAGCTATGGGGACAGCGCGCCGGTGTGCCAGTGATCGCGGGCTTGCCAGGTGGCGATCCGGGCGCGGTCGTGTATGATGCAGTGAGCGCAGCTAAAGCACGCGGCGCTAACGTGCTGCTGATCGATACCGCCGGACGTTTGCACAACCGCCATAACCTGATGGAAGAACTCAAAAAAGTGAAGGGCGTGATGTCCAAAGTGGTCCCGGATGCGCCGCATGAAACACTGTTGGTGCTGGACGGCACAACGGGTCAGAATGCGCTGGCACAGGCGCGCGGCTTCACCGAGGCGGTACAAATTACAGGCTTGATCATCACCAAACTGGATGGCACAGCGAAAGGCGGCATGTTGTTCGCCATTCAGAATGAACTGAACTTGCCGATCCATTATGTGGGGTTAGGTGAAGGCATGGACGACTTGATCGCTTTCAACCCTGAATATTTTGTGGATGGGTTGTTCGATGAACGCTGAGAGATGTGCCGAAACATCTACTGAAACACCGAGAATTGAGATTCACCATGTCGGATAATCTGGGCTTGATCCTGCAAGGGTTGGGTGTTGGCGGCGGCTTGATCATCGCGATCGGCGCACAGAATGCATTCGTGCTGCGCCAGGGTTTGAAGCGCAATTTTGTTTTTGCGGTAGCGCTGACCAGCATCCTGGGCGATTACTTCCTGATCCTGTTGGGCTTGATCGGCGTAGGCACACTGATCACGCACACGCCGATTTTGTCGCTGATCACGACGTGGGGCGGCGCGTTGTTCCTGTTCATTTTCGGCCTGCGTGCCTTCCGATCAGCACGCCAGCCAGCGGCGCTTGAAGCATCCCGAACCGATCCGACGAACACAGCCACCAGCGGATTACGCAGTACCATCGCGGCGGCATTGGCCTTCAGCTTGTTGAACCCGCACGCCTATCTGGATACGGTGGTGATCATTGGCAGCGTCGGCGCGAAGTATCCGTTAGGTGAGCGGCTGTGGTTCGGCATGGGCGCGCTGTTGGCGTCAACGATCTGGTTTTTCGGGTTGGCGTATGGGGCACGCTGGTTAGCGCCATTGTTTCAGCGGCCTGTCACATGGCGCGTGTTGGACGTGATCATTGGCTGCGTGATGTGGCTGATCGCATTCACGCTCATTTTTTGACCCCTACCTAAATCCTTCCCCGATTACAGGGCAGGACTTGCATACGCGGACTACTCCCTTCCCCTGTACACGGGGAAAGGGTGGGGTTAGGGGTCATTTGTGTTGGGGAAAGGGCAGGGGTTAGGGGTCATTTCCCACCCCAAAAAAACTACCCTTGACAAAGGATAAATAAGTAGTAAACTTACCCGAATAATATGTGTTCCAACTTTGGAGTCCACCCAACAGATTCGGCACTGAAACCGTCAGAAATAAGGTTTCATGTGTTGCTTTTTGTTTGGTAGGACTATTTTTAGCCCCTGCTGCTAACAGCGTAATTTGTTACTCCAACCTGTGCAAGTGGTTCATTAGCGCCTAGGAGGAAACGCCGTGGAGGCGAAAGATTTTAGCGCATTGCGCGTCAGTCTGGCTTCACCCGAACAGATTCTATCATGGTCGTATGGTGAAGTGACCAAGCCGGAGACGATCAATTATCGACGTCTGCGCCCCGAAAAAGACGGGCTGTTCGACGAAGCGATTTTTGGTCCGACGAAGGATTGGCAGTGCTACTGCGGTAAGTACAAAAATGTCCGCTATAAAGGCATCATCTGCGATAAGTGCGGCGTTGAAGTCACCCGCGCCAGCGTTCGCCGCGAGCGGATGGGTCACATCAATCTGGCCGCACCGGTTGCGCACGTCTGGTACACGCGCCGCGTGCCGAGCTATCTGGGTTTGCTGCTCGACGTAAGCCGCCGCAACCTGGATCGCGTGCTGTATTTTGCGCAGTACGTGGTGACCTATGTGGACGAAGAAGCCCGTCAAAAGGCATTGAAGCGCATCCATGACGAGATCAATCGTCAGGAATCGGGCGGTGGTGACATCGACAGTAAGATCGCCGTCATTCGCAGCTCGCGCGACACTGAGATGCTGGAAGTAGAAAGCCGTCGCACCAGCATCAACAGCATTCTGGATGAAGAAAGCAGCTTGCGCTCCGACGATATTATGAAGGAAGCGCAAAACCTGGAACGCCGCATCGATTCACAGCGCGGTCAGGTGCTTCAACAGGCGCTCGTATTCGATGCCGTCGGTGAGATCATCGGTGACGCGGGCGAAACCGTCACATCGGACATGATCACGCGCGTTCAGGAATATACGAATACCCGGCTGAGTGAAATCCAGAAGGAAATCGAAGAGCGGCGCGGTCAGGAACAAGCGCGCCTGGCGATGGAAGTGGACACGCGTAGTAACGTCGTGCAAGCCGACATTGATGTTTTGCAGGATGAACAAGCGGCTCGGCTCACTCGCGTTCGGGCGGCAGCGCATGAAGCCCGTCAGGAACTGCAAAGTTTGCAGCAGTTGATGTTCCTGGGCGAGCCGCGTTATCGCGAACTCAAGCAGAAATATGGCAACGTCTTCAAGGCCGATATGGGTGCTGAAGCGTTCTACGAAATTCTGCGCAATATGGACTTGGAAAAGCTGTCGGTGGAGCTGTGGAACGAAGTCCGCACCACCAAGAGCAAGCAGAAGAAGAAGAAGGCAACTAAACGGCTGCGCGTAGTCGAGTCGCTGCGCACGAGTCACAACCGCCCTGAATGGATGATTCTGACCGTGCTGCCAGTGATCCCACCCGATTTGCGCCCGATGGTGCAGTTGGATGGCGGACGTTTTGCAACCAGCGATTTGAACGATCTGTACCGCCGCGTGATCAACCGCAATAACCGCCTCAAGCGTTTGTTGGAACTTGGCGCGCCGGACGTGATCGTGCGCAACGAAAAGCGCATGTTGCAAGAAGCCGTGGACAGCCTGATCGACAACAGCCAGCGCGGTAAGGCGCTCAGCCGCCGTGGGCGTCGCGAATTGAAGTCACTCAGCGATATGCTGAAGGGCAAGAAAGGTCGTTTCCGCCGTAACTTGCTCGGCAAGCGCGTTGACTATTCTGGCCGTTCGGTAATCGTCATTGGCCCGAAACTCAAGCTGCATCAGTGCGGTTTGCCAAAGACGATGGCGCTTGAATTGTATCGCCCGTTCGTGATCAGTAAGCTCGTGCAGAACGGGACGGTCACCAACGTTAAAGGCGCTAAGCGGGTGCTTGAACGTGAGAAGCCCGAAGTCTGGGAAATCCTTGAGGAAGTGATCAAGGATCGTCCGGTGCTGCTCAACCGCGCGCCGACCTTGCACCGTTTGGGTATCCAGGCATTCGAGCCGCAATTGGTCGAAGGCAAAGCCATTCAGATTCACCCGTTGGTGTGCTCGGCTTTCAACGCCGACTTCGACGGTGACCAGATGGCCGTACACGTTCCGCTGAGCGACAAAGCGGTGGCCGAAGCGCGTTCGCTGATGTTGAGCACCAAGAACCTGCTCAAGCCTGCGGATGGTCAGCCGATCGTCGGTCCGTCAAAAGACATGGTGCTCGGTAACTACTACCTGACCATGGATCCGACCGCCGATATTATCTCGCTGAAATCGCGCATTGAAGAATTCCGCTACTGGGACGACCTGCATAAAGGTGGCCTCAAAATCGGCGTGATGCTCAACAGCGGCGGTCAGCAGTGGGTCGATAAGCACGAATATTTCGTCGGTAATGAAGTGATCGTGTATCAGAAGCGCGATATTCTGGATGAAGCCGGTAAGGTCACCAAGAGCATGTCCGCCGATGTGGAACTGCTCAACGCGACGCTGAACGGTGAGGTCGATGTCGCTATTTATAACGGCTACGATTTCACGCTTCAGGCCAAAAAGAAGCCCGACTATAAAGAAGCGCTGGTGATCAGCAACCTGACCGAACGCCGCCACGTCACCAACATGGACGAAGTGGAATCGCTGTACGGGTTGGGCTTGGTCACGCTGCATACGCCGATTTTGCTCGGCAACTACAACGACACGACTCCGGCGCAGCCTGAGCCGGAAATCACGACCATTGGCCGCGCGATCTTCAATCGCATTCTGCCCGATGAACTGCGCTTCATTCAGGACACGATGGGCAAGAAGCAGTTGCAGACCCTGGTTGCCAAGTCGTATCAGAAGATGGGGCCAGAGATCACGACCGATGTAGTCGATAACATCAAAAATCTGGGCTTCCATTATGCGACCGTTTCGGGCACGACGATCGCCGTCAACGATTTGACCATCCCGATCGAACGCGATCAGATTCTGGCTGACGCGGGCGCTGAGATGGAATTGGCCGAACGTAACTTCCGGCGCGGTTTGCTCACCGACGACGAACGCTATCAGAAGACGGTCGATACCTGGACAAAAGCCAAGGACGACCTGAGCAACGTGATCAAGGATACGCTCGATCCGTTCGGTCCAATCGCGATCATGGCGATCAGCGGTTCGACTAAAGGCGGTTTCGGTCCGATCACGCAGTTGGCCGGAATGCGCGGTTTGATGGCTGACCCGTCCGGGCGCATCATCGAACTGCCGATCCGCAGCCACTTCCGCATGGGCTTGACGGCGCTCGAGTACTTCATCTCGACGCACGGCGCGCGTAAAGGTTTGGCCGATACCGCGCTGCGTACCGCCGATGCAGGATACCTGACGCGCCGTCTGGTAGACGTAGCACAGGACGTGATCGTCAACCGTCTAGATTGCTATACCGAGCGCGGCATGAGCGTTCGCGTTGCGGACAACATCGCCGGGCAGACAGTACAGGAGCGTATCGTCGGGCGTTGTGCGGCCATTCCGCATTATCACCCCAAGACGGGCGAACTGCTGATCGATCACAACGACATGATCGACGACGATATTGCGGATATGCTGGCAGCGTCCGGCATTCAGGAAATCATCGTGCGCAGCCCAATGACCTGCGCTTTGATGCACGGCATTTGCGCGTACTGCTATGGGCGTGACTTAGGGCGCGGCGCATTGGTCGAGATCGGCGCAGCAATGGGTATCGTTGCGGCGCAGTCGATCGGTGAGCCGGGCACACAGTTGACGCTGCGTACTTTCCATACGGGCGGTACGGCGCAGGCGTCAGGCGACATCACGAGCGGTTTGCCACGCGTTGAAGAACTCTTTGAAGCGCGTAAAAAGCCGAAGGGCGAAGCGGTCATGACCGATATTTCCGGCACTTTGCGGCTGCGCAAGACGGAAGACGGTGTGCGCCATGCCATCGTGATCAACAGCGAAGTGATCAGCGAACAGCACAAAATTCCTGAAGGCTGGCAAGTGCTGGTCGAAGAAGAACAGGAAATCAAGCTCGGCACGCCGATTGCGATAGCGCTCTCGCCTTCGCAGGAGTTCAATGTGCCCGTCGATTGGGACTTGGAATATGAAGAGCAAACGATGGTCAAGCAGGGTCAAATCCTGGCACGTCTGACCAGCGGCGAAACCGTTCTGCAAGCGCCGGGTGATGGCATGATCCGGTTGGAAGGTCACACGTTGGGCTTCTATCCGCAGCTTGCCGCGCAAATGGCGGGTGCCGTCCACGTTGAAGATAACATCATCTTCATTCGCAGCGAGCAGATCAACGAAGAGGACTACGAAATTCCGTCCACTTCGCGTTTGCTGCCTAACGCTTTCGACGGCGCGGAAGTGACCGCTGGTCAGCAGTTGACCGAAGGCGCTAAGAACCCGCACCGCATCCTGAAGGTGCAAGGCGAAGAACAGTGCGAACTGTACTTGCTGGCGGAAGTGCAGGATGTGTATCGTAATCAGGGCGTGAACATCTCCGACAAACACTTCGAGATCATCATCCGCAAGATGTTGTCGAAAGTGCAAATCACCAAGTCAGGCGGCTCAGTGCTGCTGCCGGGCGAGTTGATCGATAAGCTGATGCTCTTGCACAAGAACGAAGCGCTCATTGCAGAAGGCAAAGAACCCGCAGCGGGCGTACCCATCTTGCTCGGTGTGACCAAAGCGGCGCTCAGCACGGACTCGTTCTTGTCGGCGTCGAGCTTCCAGCACACGATCAAAGTGTTGGCAGGCGCGGCCATCGAAGGCAAGGAAGATCGTCTGTATGGCCTCAAGGAAAACGTGATCATCGGCAAGCTGATTCCGGCAGGTACGGGCTTCCATACCTATCAGGATCGCGAGTTGATCGCGCCGAACGTGACGCTGGAAAGTCAAGGCGCGCTGGATGCCGACGCCGAGATCGACCTCGACGCGATCGGTGACTCGCCAGACATGGGCGACGGCAGCGAAGTCGCCGCACGCTAAGCCTTACAGCCACTTCAAAACGCTAGAAACACAAAGACGCGGGATCATGATGAATGATCCCGCGTTTTTTTATTGTCCTCACCGTTGACCCCTAACCCCCGCCCTTCCCCCGTATACAAGGGAAGGGAGTCAGCTCGCGTATCAAAGTCCTGCCCTGTAATCGGGGAAGGATTTAGGAAGGGGTCAACGGGTCAAAGCTACAGCGTCTAATCGTCGTAAGCAGCGTTCTGATAGACGGTCGCATTCTTACTACAGGTGCGTTGTTCCAACAGCAGCGGATCGCGCGGTGTCTGCGTGAAGTCAAAAGCGCCCATCATGTTGTCAGCGGCTTTGTCACGTCCGGTCATGGTGGGCAAGCCGAGCTGATCTTCAGCAAAGCGCAGCATCGACGAATACTCGTACTGTGTGTGATCGATGTAGCCCTTCTTAGCATATGGTGAAATCACCAGCAGCGGTACGCGGAAGCCCAAACCGTACCCATCGACTTGTTGCGGCGGAACGTGATCGTAGAAGCCGCCGAAGTCGTCCCAGGTCAGGAACACGGCGGTAGATGACCAATCCTGACCCTTCATCAGCGAATTGAGCAGTTGAACCGTCCAGTTTTCGCCTACACATACGCTGGCTGGCGGATGCTCGCTGACCGTACCGGGCGTGACGATCCACGAAACCGTTGGCAGTGTGCCTGCCGCTGCATCTTTTTCAAACTGCTCGATCGGGACGACGAACTGCCAATCCGCACCGTAGCGAATGTGCTTGATCGCGTTGAAGGACGACCAGATGTAGCCGCCCTGATTCGCTTGCGGCGCGTAATAACGCCATCCGTAGTTTTTGGCGTCCAGCTCATCGGCAAGGGTATTGAAATCGAAACAGGCTTCCTGCAAGGTGATCGCGCCGCTGGCGTCTTTCACTTGCACTTGCTGATTTTTGACGTCGCAGCCCCAACCGTGCGTCGAATTATTCAACGTGCCGATGTTTTTATCGGTTTTTGGGTTGTTGACCGCGCCGCCCGACTGCGCCGCGACGGTGTACAGATGGTTGGGAAAGCTCGGTCCCATCAATGACGAGAACATGTTATCGCCCAACACGAAATTCTGTGCATACGTCCAATAGTTAGGGATGTCCGGTTGCAGCATTTGCGTCAGGCTGTAGTTACCGTAGCTATCTTTTGGCTTCGGGTCTTTGCCAGATGGAATCAGGTTGAATTTGTCCATCTTGCCGCCGTCGTAAGCCATGTACCCCGCCTCGGAAGCGTGGCTGATGTCCGCCGGAATTTGATCAGGCTGATGCTTGAGCGGTACCACTTTGCCGAACGAGTCGGTGGCCGTGGTTGCGCCGTTGGCACCCGGATACGTGCCGAAGTAATCATCGAACGTGCGATTTTCCTTGACAAAGAAAATGATGTGCTTGATCTGTCCGCTCGGTATCTGAAGTGTGGCTTGTGTCGCCGGTTGTGTCGCGGCTTGCGTTACGGCAGGCGTGGCGGCTTGTGCCGTGAGCGGAACTGTACTGCTGGTGGCGAGCAGTCCGCCGACAGTCAGCACGAGCGCTGCCGTCAGAATGCGCGTGTGAGGTGACGCGGAAGTGAAACGACTGTTCATTGTGAACCTTTCTATTGCCGTCCATATGCATAGGATGAACTGCTATAGGCTATCGACAGGTTGTAAAGCGCACATCATGCAGATGTAAACTTTGTGGCGGGTATGTGCAAAGTCATTGACCCCTAACCCCTAAGCCCATTGACCCCTAACCCCCACCCTTTCCCCGATTACAGGGCAAGGGGGCAAGCCTCCGGGTAAGAAATCCCGTGCTAAAACTCTGCGCGCTGCGCCTCGATCACGGCGTGACCCATCGCTTGCACGCTGGCAGGCAGCAGATCGCCGGAGTCGAACGCCATAAATGCGACCGCGTATTGTTCACCGTCCGGCAAGGTGATCAGTCCGGCGTCGGTGCTGATGCGATAACCGTTGCCATAGTCACTATTGGGCGCAATGTACCCATCTTTGGAAGCAGTCGCAATCCCGAACGGCAGCGTATTTTCCTTGATCATGCTGAAATGTTGATTGGAGAGCAGATCGATCGCTGCATCGTAGTAGCCGAGTGTTCGGCCACGAGTGGCAAGATACACATAAAATTGCGCCAGATCGCGCGGTGAATAGGTGTTATTGATTGCCAGCACTTTGCCCGCGTAAACCAGTGTGCGGTTTGCATAGCGATCGTCGGTACAGGCCGCGCACAGACGCTCACCCACTAACCAGGCGTGCAAACCTGATGCGGCACTAATGCCGACCGTCCTTTGACTCCAATCGTTGAACGCGCGCACCGGGTTACCCGACGCTTGCAGCGCTGCCGATCCGTTATCATACACGTAGCCGAGCGTCTTTCCGGTGGCGTCGTTATCGCTGAACACCGCCATCTGATAGACATTTTTAAGAATGGCGTGATATTCAGTCCAGGCGGCGCGATAAGCATCCGGCACAGCGTCGAGCTTATCGATATTCCAATAGCGGATCGGCACGCCCTGCCATACTTGCGGCGCGATGTGCTCGAAAAAATAAATCGCCACCGGCCCCTTGAAAGCAGACGCCACTGCATATTGCTCGTCCGCATGATAGCCCGCCTCGTCAACGCCATGCACCGGCGTGATCGGCAGCAGTGCCACGCCCAATTTGCGCCCTTTAGTGATCGCGCTCCATTGATCCGCTAACAACAGCGCGCTGCCTTGCGGCGAATCTGCATGAGCCGCGATCACAGGTGGCAGCCGCCGATCACCATAGGTCAGTGTGAGCGATGCGCCGCCCGCCGTTTGCGACAACAGCAGATGCGGCGGCGGGCCGTCATAGTTTGGGTTGAGCCGCCACACGTAATCTTGCGTCACGCCCTTTTTGCTATCCATGCTGAGCTGAATGGTACACGGCGGATTATTGGCATTTACGATGCCAAGCGATTGAAATACCGCTTTCTCGACATTATCGGTATCGCGAAACACGGCATTCCGCACGATCGAATCAAGTAGCGACGCCGCCACACAAACGCCACCCAGTCGATCGCCGTCCGCTGTGTAGCCTTGCCGCGCCGATAAATCATTGTGCAGCACCATTCGTATCAGGGCATAATTGACGCCTTGATAATAAGTGACGGTGCGCAAAAAGTCGGCAAGCTGTGTCAGAGCGATCTGTGCGCTGTGAGCTTCAGCCGCATTCGCCGGATAGCTGATCTGCGCGGTATACGTGCGCGTCAGGTCACTGGTGGCGGCGCTCGGCGGCACACCCAATAAGCACAGTGCGACCACAAGGCCGATCGCGCAAAGCAAGCGTCGCAAATTAAGCCGCCCTGCTGACGAGCGCGCGCTGCTCAACGATGCGCCGCTGCTTGCCTAATACAAAGCCCATCACCGTGCGCTCAATGACAATCAGAACAGGGTAGCTAAGCCCGGCTAATGGCGCTGCCTGCGGGCCACCGATGATCACAATGGCGATCGATACCAAGCCCACCGATGCCATGACCAGATTGCTGATGACAGTTTCCCGCGTCGCAAAAATTTCAAGTTCAGTCATTTCAAACGTTTTGCGCATTCGGTAGGCATGATAATACATCAATGCAAAAACGGTGTACAGGGCGGTATACCCCGATCCGTACACGATCATCAGCGACGGCAGCTGATCAATCTGAATCATGTCCGTAATATCAGCGTTGAAAATCCCGCGAAAAAACAAGATCGAAATAAATTTAAGCGGGTAGATGTAGATCAACATGACGAACAGCAGTGTTGTATTCAAGACCATTGTCGTTGTATCTTGCAAGCCAAACCGCCGAAAGTAGCGATAATGGAAATACCAGATCATGATCAGCAGCACAAAACTCACTGCAAACGCGCCTACATTGCTCAATGACGAGAGTAATTCGGTGAACGTTTTGGGCACTTCCAGCGAAACGACGAGCAGCGTAATCGCAAAGCCGAATACCGCATCACTGAGTCCTTCAAGGCGCGAAACGTCCGCCCCTCGCCAGCGGAACAATCCATCATGGATAACATCGGTTTTCATCAACTGTTCGCGAATCATGCGACAATCCTATTAAGATTTCTGAATGTTGAGCAAAATCGCACCCATTGTACCGTTTGCTCACAAAATTGGTGAATGGGTTCCCTACTACGGAGGGACTTTACGCGCTGAGAACCCCTTCCCTCCTTGTGGGGGTAAGGGTGGTAGGGGATTCGGGAAAATTGACTTTTCACGCGCCCTGCGTTGGCTTCCCGTTATAGCGGCGATCCGCGCCGAAACGATGTAGAATCACAATTTGTCACACTTAGAAATTAGGCGCTTAGATGATCACCACGCAGCCAATGTCCTGGGAAACTTTTGAGCAGCAGATTCAAATATGCTTGAATCATTTATACGATTACACTTTCTTGCAAAGCAACGCCTTAGTTCACCTGTTAGTTTCCGATCGCACAGGCCCCGATCGGGTGGACAACTTTCGCACCATAGTGTTTGATGCGATCGAACGCCTGAGGCCGGGCGCTACCGTTGCCTTCCACTCAAAAGCGGCGCGCACCTACAATATCCTGTCCATGCGTTATGTTGTCCAGCAGCAAACCTCCGAAGTGATCAAACAGCTCGCCATGAGTGAGCGACAGTTTTACCGCGATCACCCGAAGGCGATTCGCAGCCTGAGCAGTATCCTGTGGGAGCGCCTCACCGGAACAACCATCCCGGAAATAACCCCGCTGGAAGTCGCACATCTGTCTGTGCAAACAGAAGTTCAAAGCCTCTCTGAACATTCGGAGATCGAACGATTAAACCTGGCTAACTTACTTGCAGGGGTAGTCGATAGTCTACGTCTGTTAGCAAGTGAGAACGGCGTGAGGCTGATTTCAGAAACGCCAGAACACCTCATTGAAGTAGACACACATCGCACTTTGTTACGTCAGCTTGTGCTTGCCATTCTTTTTCCATTAGTAACCAATGCAGGCGCAGGCGCGACGGTGTGCCTTTCGATTGAAGGAAAACCTGGACGAACGCGAATCGTTTTTTCGTTGACGGAGCTTGCCGATCCTGACGGATTATTAGCAGTGCTTGACGACCAGGAAACATTGCCACTGCTCGTCAAAACGCTCAAAGCTAATTTGCGTCCCATTCAAAATACCATGGGCGAAGTATCGGTTACCCTTGAAATATCGATGGGGATGCAAACGGTGCTCATTGTTGACGATAACCCGGACGCCATCGATCTGTTTCAGCACTATTTATCTAAACAACGCTATCAGGTGCTCGTGGCGTACAATGGCGCTGAAGCATTGCAAATAGCCAGAGAAGCGCAGCCGAATGTCATTATTCTGGATATTATGCTTCCGGGGCAGGATGGTTTGGAAGTGTTGCAGAATTTGAAGCATCACGAATTGACGCTGCATATTCCAGTCTTGATATGCTCAATCCTGGATATGCAAGCTCTGGCGTTATTGCTCGGCGCAAACGATTATCTCAGAAAGCCTCCAGAACAAGATGATCTGTTGAGGCTTCTCGATCAATGGAGCATATGATAAATTGCAGCGTGCGCAGACAATTTACACTACCTGTCGAGTGCTGACTTCACGTTACGGAAGTCAGCAGCGCAGCTAACACAGTGAATCTCCCTGCTTATACCGGCTCTGCCACCAGCCGATCGACGTAATAACCAATGTTGAGCGGCTCCGCAGTGGCCTGTTGGAGCGCTTCATTCCACGGATAACTTGCGCCGACGCCGAACACTTTTTCGCGGAAGAAATCGCCCGCGCCTGCCTTGCCGATCAAACCGCCGAGGTGTTCATCCAGCCAATGCTGCCACTGCGCCGCCATCATATAGCCGATCAGGTAGTTCTGATAATAGGCGGGCGACAGCGCAATGTGATTTTTGGTCGCCCAATCGGGCATGTTTCGCCCTTCGGGACGTGTCAGGAACTGATATTTCTCGACCAAATCCCACCACAGCGCATTCAAATCGCGTTCGGGGTCTTCGTACAGCGCGCGTTCGAACATCACGACGACCATCACCCAACGAGTGAAGATCAAGCGGCTCAGAATATCGCGCTGGTGAGCAGGTACAGTCAATGCGCTCGCCTGATCAGCGCTCAGCCCGCGCACATCGATCAGCCAATCACGGTTAAGGGTCATACCGCCCATCATTTCGGCCATCGCCTCGGTGCTCAGAATGTGCGCGGGCGTTCGCAATATCCAGGGCAGCGTTTGCGGAATGTACTTGTCGTAAACGCCGTGGCCGAGTTCGTGCAGCAGCGTATCCATCCAGCGCTCGGACGGCTGCAAATTGTTGAGTGTCCGCACGTCTCCTTCGCGATCGATGTGGATCATGAAGGCGTGTTGATCCTTGTTGGGGCGCTCGTACAAGTCGCTGCGCGCCAAAATATCCCGCACATCCATACCGAGTCCATCATACGTTTTGACCGCCAGATCTTCGATTTTCTGATCAGTGAAAAAGCTGTCAAAATCAGTATCACCGACTTTTGGCGCGCGTTGAAAAAACAAGTCGCTGTAATGCCAGGGGCGCAGTTCCGCCACGGGCACCTTGAAACGCGCGCTTAATTCGGTATCGAGCGCCGCTTTCACCCGTCGGAAGGGTTCATCGGTGCGCGTTTTGAGATCGTCGAGCATGGTGTACAACCATTCAGGATCGATCTCGTTGAGCGTCAAGCTCATGCGGTGATAGTTCGGGTAGCCCATCTTGTGCGCGGTCTGATTGCGCAAGCGTGCCAGTTCGCGGATCGAGTCAGCAACCTGCGAGCCAAGCTGTTTGTGGGCTTCCCACGCTTCACGGCGAACTTCGCTGTCACGCGATTCGTCCAGCAGCTTGTCGATCTCGTTATTGCTCAGCTTTTTGCCGCCGACTTCCGCGCGAAACGTGTAGTACACAGTTTCCAAATCCTTGACCAGATTGCTCATGCGCTCGATTAGTGCCGGATCGTTCTGGCTTTGCGCAAACTCGTAATGCAGCAAGCGGATTTGCCGCGCCAACAGCGGATCAGCGGCAGCGGCGTTGGTGGTATCCAGATCGCGGAAGCGTGCGAACAGTTCCGGGTCCGCTTCGTAGCGCATCATGGCGGTACGTGCATCGGCGGCGGCCTGTAAATTTTCGGGCGTGCCATTTACAGCGGCATCCCAAAACGCCTTACCTGCCGTGATCGACAGTTCGCGAATCCGGGCAACGGTCGTTTGCACCATGCTCTCAATAGCAGACAAATTCTCAGCGGTAGCCATGTCGAAATCCCTTTAAGCGTACTTGATATTCTGGCTGATTATCGCGCATCTATGCCCGATCGCGCTATACTTGACTGTACTGGCTGATTCAACTTTAACTGACAGGAGAATGGGTTGTGTCTAATCGTCCACATTTATCCGCAGGTGAAAGCACCTGGGCGTTTGTAGCTGGCGGCGGCCTCATCTTGATCATCCTATACTTTTGGCTGACCGCTTTGGGCGGCACCGGCAACGCAAATGCGCTCGGCTTTGTAGGCCTTATCGGCCTGGTGCTGCTGGTCGGCGGCACCGTCAGTTGGCTAGCACAGTTCCGCCCGTGGTTGGTGTTCGATGATATGAGCACGCCACTTTATACAGGGCACGCTCATCACGATGATCATACGCCGCAAACCGAACATGACGCCGAAGCAGGCACGGCACACGCCAGCATGTCGTACACCGAGCCACCATTGCCACCGCCACCCGTGATCATTGATCCGTTGAGCGGCTTTGGTGCGGCGTCCTCGTCAGCAAATGCTGAGCTGCCGCTGCCACCCGTGATGATGGATCCGATGAGCGCCTTTCCGCCCGTCGCGCCTGCGCCGCAAATCCGCTCAATGCCTGTTCAAAAGGCGGGTCATGACGATCTGCAACTCCTCGTCGGCATTGGCCCCAAAGTGACCGCCGCATTGAATGGCGCGGGAATCTTCACGTTTGTGGATATGACGCGCCGCACGCCTGAAGAATTGGAAACGGTCGTGCGAACGGGTGGCGTTCATCACTTCGGCAATGCGAATACATGGTACGAACAAGCCCGCTTCGCAGCATCCGGTGATATGGATGCGCTTAAACAATATCAGGCGAACTTGCCGCCCAACCAACCCAAGCCGTAAGGAAGTGAGTTAACCTCAGTTTCCCCGCCCTAAATCCCCCACAAGGAGGAACGGACTTTGTAGATTCCCCTTGCCCTCCTTGTGTGGGAAAGGAGTTGGGGATTAGGGGAAAATGCATCCGCTTTGATTTTTATCCTTTGACTAACATTCATGGAGACTGAGTGAACATGCGTAAAAAAGTATCGATTATTGGCGCTGGAAACGTTGGCGCGACGCTCGCCACCTGGATCGCCGCGCACGAACTGGCCGATGTGGTGCTGATCGATGTGGTGAACGGCGTCCCGCAAGGCAAGGCGCTGGACTTGTTGGAAGCGGGTCCGATGATGAACTTCGATCTGAACATCACGGGCGCGAACAGCTACGATCAAACCGCTAACTCGGACGTAGTAGTGATCACGGCGGGCGTGCCGCGCAAAAAAGACCCGGTGACAGGTAAGTTTCCAAGCCGCGATGAACTGGTCAAAACCAACGAAAAGATCGTAGCCGATGTGACCGTAGAAGTCGCCAAATACAGCCCGAACGCGATCCTGGTGATCGTCTCCAACCCGCTGGATGCAATGTGCCACGTTGCCAAACAATACAGCGGCTTTCCACGCGAACGAGTGATCGGGCAGGCGGGCGCGCTGGATACGGCACGTTACAAAGCGTTCATTGCGCAGGAATTGGGCGTCAGCGTGCGCGATGTGCATGGTTTGGTGCTCGGCGGTCACGGTGACGAAATGGTGCCGCTGCCCCGTCACACGTCGGTTGCAGGCATTCCGGTTCGCGAACTGATGGCCGAAGACAAGTTGCAGGCGATCATCGAACGCACGCGCAAAGGTGGCGGCGAGATCGTGGGCTTGCTCGGCTACAGCGGCTTTTACGCACCGGCGGCGGGCACATTGATCATGGTCGAATCCATCCTTCGCGATCAAAAGCGGGTGATCCCGTGCGCAGTATACCTGACGGGCGAATATGGCTACGATAAGTTGTTCGTCGGTGTGCCGATCGTGCTCGGTGATAAGGGACTGGAAAAAGTAATCACCATGGATCTGAACGACGAAGAAAAGGCCGCGCTTGAGAAATCTGCGAAAGCCGTCCGTGATGTGGTGAACGTGCTCGGCTATTCTGGCTAAAGAGCATTGCCCCATCTTCTGTATGAGCGCGGTGGCTTCAGCCCCGCGCTTTCTGGTTTGCATACAAATTATTGAGGCAACCCGCATGATTGATTCGCTTCCCGTTCATCAGATTGATCATTTTGTCGATCGACTGCTTCAGGGCGATTGTGTCGATGTGCTTGCCAGCTTACCCGAAAAATCGATCGATCTGATCTTTGCCGATCCGCCTTATAATTTGCAGCTTCAGCAAGATTTGTGGCGTCCGAATATGACCAAAGTGGACGCCGTAGACGATGCCTGGGATCAGTTTGCCAGCTTTGCCGAATACGATCAGTTTACGCGTGGGTGGCTGAGCGCGTGCCGCCGGGTGTTGAAAGATACGGGGACGTTGTGGGTGATCGGCTCGTATCACAACATTTATCGCGTCGGCGCAATTTTGATGGATTTGGGCTATTGGATTTTGAATGATGTGGTGTGGTGCAAGACGAACCCGATGCCCAATTTTCGCGGCGTGCGCTTCACCAACGCTCATGAAACGCTGCTGTGGGCGCAAAAGAAGCGCGGCGCACATTACACCTTCAATTATCAAACGATGAAGGCACTCAACAACGGGTTGCAGATGCGCAGCGATTGGAAGCTGCCGATTTGCAGTGGCAATGAGCGAATCAAGCTGAACGGTCAGAAGGCGCACGCCACCCAAAAGCCGGAAGCCTTATTAGAGCGCGTGATCCTTGCCAGCTCCAACCCGAACGACGTGGTGCTTGATCCATTTTCGGGCAGCGGCACAACGGCAGCCGTCGCCAAACGCTTGCGCCGCCATTGGATCGGGATTGAAAAAGAGAGCGGCTACCTGGAAGTGGCACGCCAACGGCTTGACGCTGTGCAGCCCATGTCCGCTGAATCACTCGTGCTGGAAACGCCCAAGCGCAGCCGTCCGCGCATCGCGTTTGAGCAACTGTTGGCAAAAGGTTTGCTCAAAGCAGGTCAGCCGCTCTATTTTGGACAGCGCGGCGATAAGATGGCGACGATTCAAGCGGATGGGCAGCTCACGCATGACGGCGTGACCGGATCAATTCACGCCATTGGTCGCTTGATTCGGAACAGCCCCTGTAACGGTTGGGAACATTGGTATTATCAAAATGATGCAACAGGCGAACGACAGCCAATTGATATCTTACGCGAACAACTCCGCACGGATAACGAGCACGCCGCGTAATGGCGCCTGCTAACGTGCCCGATCGGGTGCTCGATCTGACGGCGGGCGTTACGATGGTCGTCACTGATTTGCACGGTGATAAAGATGCTTTCGCGCGTTACGTCGGGCGCTTTTTGCAGATGCGCAGCCGTAAAAAAGTCGATCGGCTGTTGATCCTTGGCGATTTGATCCACAGTGACGGCGATGAAGACGCGGACGCCAGCTTGTCGATCCTGCTGGATGTGATCCGAATGCGCGCGTCGCTTGGCGCTGATGCAGTCGTGATGCTGCTCGGCAACCACGAAATGCCGCATTTATATGGCGTGACGCTCAAGCGTGGCGATACCGAATATACGCCGCGTTTTGAAAAGGCGCTCACTGCCAGTGGCAAACGCGCAGAAGTGATCGCTTTCCTGAAAACGCTGCCATTCTACGTTCGCACAGCGGCGGGCATCGCTTTTGCGCACGCTGGCCCGGACATTGAAGCCACCATCCAGTTTGAGCGGGTGCGCCATTTGGATCACGATGCAGTACTGGCTGAGTATTCACAAGTGCTCGCGATCAATCAAGCGCCGGAGAAGTTGCGACAGGCATACGGTGAAGCGATGGGAATGCCCTATGAGATGTTGGCGCGTTACTATCTGGCAGTTGAGGGAAAAAACGACCCACGCTACGATGATTTGCTGCGCGGGTTTGTGATCGGCCAATCCAGCCCGGACTTCCAACTGTTATGGGATGCACTGTTCACGCGGGCTGAAAAAGGCGTATCGATGCAGTTGTACGAACGCATCCTGGCAAAATTTTTGGCGCGCTTATCGGAAGGCGCACCTGTTCCACAGCGTACATTAGTCAGCGGTCATATCCGGGTGAAAGGTGGCTACGAGATCATCACGCCGCAGCATTTCCGGCTGGCGAGTGCTGCTCATGCTACGCCGCGTGAAGCTGGTCAGTTTTTGCTATTGGACGCTGCACAGCCGATTGAGTCTGTCGCTGATTTAGTAGGCAAACTCAATTCGGTTTTCGGCTAGCCAACAAACCTTATTGAGGATTGTGAGTCAGTTCGGTAAGCTGTTTTTCCAACTCAACGCGGCGCGTTTCAGACGCAATTTGCGCTTCGTGCATCATATCATTGAAGCGTGTCTTAGCTTCCACGCGCATTTGTGTACCCGACTCCGGCGCATTGAGCAGCGACATAGCCGCCCCGATCACGCCACCACACAACGCTCCGATCACGAAAAACGTCACACGACGCATAAATCCCCCTCTTGATTAGTAATCGATTGTCAGGCTCGGCGCTTAAAACACTTGCCTCAGATTATAGTGTGCTTTGCATAATTTGTGCCGCGAAAAATCTTGTTAGCGCACTGAACTATCTTGGTCAAAAACGGCGAGTTGTTCGTCTGCCGCCCATGACCCGCGCGTTCGCTCAAGCGCCTCACGCATTTCAGAGTTCATCGCTTCCCAGCCTTCTTGCACGCGCAATTTAAGTTCGCTATCGGTCAAATGGGCAAATGGGTCTTCTAACAACGACTCGCTATGCGCTTGAATTAACGCTTGCATGATGGTGGGCCACAAGGCAGCCATCGTTTGCTGAGCATCCGCCGTATACGGTGCCACTTTTTGTTTGAGTTCGGTATAAAGTGCCGTGCTATCCAGCATCGTTAAAATGTAGCCCCAAATTGCCTGAGTTTCATACATCATAGCAATTTGTGCGATATTCGCAAGTGTGATCGATAATTGCCGTTACACACTGACACCAGACTCAAATAAGCGACCCATACAGAACATCCGCCGCTCGATTTTTGGAAGGAATCCCATGCAGCCGAAACTATCCACACCTGTAGTGAACGCATTGGGCAGCAGTGGGCTGCAAGGCTTTCACGTCTCGCGTCCCGCCCGTGATCTGTACCAATTTGCCGAATCGCTGTTCGTGCCGATCGGGAATGTGGTGGTGCCGAACTTTCGCGCTGCCCGCGTGATCGCGCAGCAGATCAATCAGCAGCGCGACTTATCAGCACACCCCGAACAAGCCATATACGCCGGACAGATCAATGCAATGGCGATGATCCACGAAATTCAGCGGCTTATTTTTCGGCGTTGGCTGATGCAGCGGCGGCAAGCGGTACTCGGCACGGCGCTGGAGTGGGCGAGCGAGCAATACGGCGCGGATGCGATCGACGCAGTACTGACTCGCTATGTCGAGATGTTCCCGCCGCTGGTCGTTTATCACACGCAAATCGACACTAAGCGCTTTCTGAACAGCACGTTTGACGGTGTGCCCGCCCGTGAAGTCGTGTTGGAAGAATTACTGCTTTTGTGGCTGGCGAACGCGAATCCGGCTTTTGCGCCTTTCAATGATTTGTTCAGCGCCGCGCCGCTCATTCAGCATACCGTTTATGCGCAGTTGATCAGCGGTTTGCAAACCTTTTTCAACGATCCGAGCTTGCAGGATGAGGCGGGGCGCAGCATTATCGATGTGCTGTTGGCGACGGCGCATGAAGTGCCGATGTCCTTGGAAGAACAGCTTGGCCTTCTGCTGGAAGATTGGGAAGGCGTGTTGGGTGATTTCGCGACGCGGATGCTCAGCGCGCTCGACTTGATCAAAGAAGAACAAAAGCCGATGTTTGGCGGTTGGGGCGGTGACAGCGCGCCCGTGATGGTGCCCTCTTACAAGATCGACGAGATGTTGATCGGCGCGGAAGCGTTCACAGCCGATCGCGATTGGATGCCCCGCTTGGTGTTGATCGCCAAAAATACGTATGTGTGGCTCGATCAACTCTCCAAAAAGTATCAGCGCGCGATCACCCGACTCGATCAAATCCCGGATGAAGAACTCGACTTGCTGGCGCGATGGGGTGTCACCGGTTTGTGGCTGATCGGGCTGTGGGAGCGCAGTCAGGCGTCACGCCGCATGAAGCAGATCATGGGCAAGGCGGATGCAGTGGCGTCCGCGTATTCGCTGTACGATTATCAGATCGCGGGCGATCTGGGCGGTACGGAAGCGTGCGATACTTTGCGCAAACGCGCCTGGCAGCGTGGTATTCGGCTGGCAAGCGATATGGTGCCCAACCACGTCGGCATTGATGGTAAGTGGCTGATCGAGCATCCCGAATGGTTCGTCAGCACCGATTATAGTCCGTACCCGACGTATACCTTCAATGGACCAGATTTATCGCAAGACGAGCGCATCGGTATCTTTCTAGAGGATCACTACTACGATCACACGGACGCGGCGGTTGTCTTTAAGCGCGTCGATCGCTGGACAGGATCAACCACTTACGTGTATCACGGCAATGACGGCACAACGATCCCATGGAACGATACTGCGCAGCTTGACTATTTGAATCCCAATCTGCGGGAAGCTGTGATCCAAACCATCCTGCACGTTGCCCGCCAGTTTCCGGTGATCCGTTTCGACGCGGCCATGACGATTGCCAAACGGCACGTTCAGCGGTTGTGGTATCCCGAACCGGGGCGCGGCGGATCCGTCCCATCACGCGCCGAATTTGCGCTGAGCGCCGAACAGTTCGAGGCGCTGCTGCCGCAAGAGTTCTGGCGCGAAGTCGTCGATCGGGCTGCCGTTGAAGCACCCGATACGCTGCTGCTGGCCGAAGCATTCTGGATGATGGAAAGCTATTTTGTGCGTACCTTGGGGATGCACCGCGTGTATAACAGCGCCTTCATGAACACCTTGCGCGATGAAGAAAACGCCAAGTATCGACTGATCATGAAAAACACCCTTGAATTCGACCCGGAAATCTTGCGCCGGTACGTTAACTTCCTGAACAATCCCGATGAAAAAACGGCGGTCGAACAGTTCGGCAAGGGCGACAAGTATTTTGGGCTGTGTACGATGATGGTGACCATGCCGGGGCTGCCCATGTTCGGGCACGGCCAGATCGAAGGCTTCACTGAGAAGTACGGCATGGAATATCAGCACGCCTACTATGACGAGCAGCCCGACGGCTGGTTGGTAGCGCGACACGAACGCGAGATTTTCCCATTGGTGCGGCGGCGTTATCTGTTCGCAGGCGTCGAGCACTTTTTGCTATACGATTTTTTCGTAGCCGATGGCAGCGTCAACGAAGATGTGTTCGCCTACTCGAATCGATCAGGGGATGAGCGGACGCTGGTCGTGTATCACAACGTTTTTGCCGAGGTGAGCGGCTGGATTCGCAATTCGGCGGCGTTCAGCGTCAAGACTGGCAATGGCGACGAACGCGCCCTGACGCAAAAGACGCTCGGTGAAGGGTTGAGTTTATTCGCAAACGATAACCAATTTTGGGTTTTCCGTGACGAGATCGCTGGCCTGGAGTACATCCGGCACGCGCGTGAACTTTCCGACAACGGCTTGTTCATCGCATTAGGCGCTTACAAATATCACGTCTTTCTGGATTTTCGGCTGGTGACCGACAGCGCCGCACAGCCTTACGGACAGCTTGCCGCCTCGCTCGGCGGGCGTGGGGTGCCGAATGTGCGCGAAGCATTGCAGGAGTTATTTTATCAGCCAATACGTGAGCCGTTCCGCGCGCTGGTAAACGGCGATACGTTCCGGCGCTTGTTCGAGGCGCGTTTGCTCACCCCCACGCAAACGCTTGATACTGCGCTGTTAAATGAAGTCGAGCACAAAGTCGAAGCCTTGTTCCGCGCTGCTGAGGCATTCATTCAGCCGCCCGCCGATACAGTCGCGCCCGCTGAGGCATCGTCCGCCGATACGCCGCTTGCGATCGATACGCCTGATGCGGCCAAGATACTCGGCACATTAAGCGACGACGGCGATCCGATTGTGCCGATCACGACTGCGATCGATAGCACAGCAGCCGATCCTGACGCGCTGGAAGTGGATCGCATTGTTGAGGTGAGTCGTGCGGTGCGTGCGCAGCTTGAAGCGATCTTGCGCTTACCCTTGCTCGCGCCTGTGACGCCTTCAACAACGCCCGTCACGAATATCACAAAAGCCACATCGAAGGCTGAAACAGCTAAACCGGCAGCAGTGCCTACGCCTATGCCAACCGTGAGCAATACGGCGATCGCGGCTTTAGGGGATGATCCGGCGGCATGGGGTGGCGCGTTCGGCTGGCTGTTTGTGAGCGCGCTCGATTTGATCGATCCGGCGGGTGAGCCGTTGCGTCCCGTATCGTCAAACTCGACAATACCAAACACAGCATTGAATGCTATATCGGCACTGCCACCGCGCAGCCGCGATTGGTTGGACGAGTGGCGGCTCGATCGGCTGTTGAGCGATGCACTGCGCGCGTTCGGCGTGGATGAGACAGGCATCTGGCAAACGGTCGCGGCGGTCAAGCTTGTGGCTGCGCATCCGCAAGTGTTCACCGTACCCGAAGTAGCGAGCCATGAGGACGCCGCCAAACTGTTGGCCGCGCTGATCAACGATGCTGAGGCACAGCGCTTTTTGGGCGTCAACCGCTTCAACAATACGGTGTGGTTCGACGGCGGCGCGTTCGATCGGCTGCTGCATTGGCTGCTGATCATGGCGGCGTTGACTCAACAATCCGCCGAGTCGTTAGCGGCGCGCGAGCAAACAGTGGCAAAGCTGCGCGCGGTTGCTGCAAAATCCGGCTACGAGCTTGATAAGTTAACGGTCAAATAAGCGATCGGAACACCGCGTTTTGGAAGCCCCTCTCTTTTGGGAGAGGGGTTAGGGTGAGGGCTGTACATGAGACAGGCTGCTTGAAAATTATTCGGTTTGACCCTGCCTGATGGTTGTGCTAACGTCTAACTATCGTTAATTATCGTATCGCTGCTATTGAGCATATTGCCTGTTTAACGAATCCTCTTAATGCGATCGGAACTTTAATGCCGTCTCCCGTGCCTGACTCAACTTATGATGCCGTCGTGATCGGCGCTGGTATGTCCGGCCTGATCACGGCGGGCTATTTGGCGCGCGGCGGGATGCGCGTGTGCGTGCTGGAAGCGAATCACCAACCCGGCGGTTTAATGGCCGGAATATGGCGCAAGGGCTTTTATTTTGACGTTGGCGATCAATCTTTTGAGCACGGTAACATCGTGTTCGCGCTGCTTAAACAGCTCGGCGTCTACGATGATCTGACGTTCATGCGCGCCTGGTATCGGCTCAAAACGCCTAACTCTGATACGCAAATTCGCGGGCCGGAAGATTTGCCGAATGCATTTGCGAGCGCTTTTCCTGATCAGGAAACCGGATCGCGCGCCTTTTTCGGGATGCTGAATGGCGAATTAAAAGCGCTGATGCCACTGCTGCGCGATGATCATAATCCGCTGCTGCATAGTGGCTTTCCGGCAGTGTTGGCCGCGATCCGGTTGGGCGTGACGCTCAGTGCAAACGCGCCGCGCCTGTGGTCACTGCTGCACACGCGCGGATCGACTCGTGCCGCCGATTATTACGAGGCGGGCAGCGCCGCACTGGATTTCATCAAGCGCATGGGCTATCGCAACATGAATCTATTTGTGTGGCTCGGCTTCATGCATTCGTGGTGGCACGATTACTGGTATCCGGTCGGCGGCTTGCAAACCATGAACGATCGGCTGGCCGCACGGGTCACCGAATTGGGCGGTCAGATTTTTTATAAGCGCGCCGTCTCGCGTGTGCTGACTGCTGGACACCGCCGTTTGCAGGTGATCGGCGTCGAGACGGCCAAAGGTGACCAGATCGCGGCGCGGCATGTTGTTTATACGGGCGATATGAAGCGGCTGTATCATTCGCTTTTGCCGCATCATCCGAGCCTGCATGAGATACGCGAACGGCTGGTACGCGGCTCATTATCGGAAGCGCTCACGTCGGTGTATCTCGGCTTGGACATTCCGCCGCAAGTGATCCGCGATTGTTTGCAGACCCATCACACCTTTTACTTTCCGCACTACAACATCCACGATCCGCACGAAATGCGCGGCGCTGATTTGCATGGGCGTGCCTGGGTGGAGATCAGCACGCCGAGCATCGATCCGCAAAACGCGCACCTTGCACCGCCCGGTCAAAGCACGGTTGTCCTGCAAACGATGGTACGCGCGGCCTGGTACAATCACTGGCAAACCACGGGCAGCACTGATAAAAGCGCGTACCGTGCGCTCAAACATCAGGTGATCGCGCAGATGATTCACACGTTGGGCGAATTAATCCCGGATGTTGAAAAGCATGTGGTATACAGCGACGTTGGCAGCGCCCTGAGTGCTACCCGCTTCACACATAACTCCGGCGGCGCGACAGCAGGCTGGACGTTCGATCCGCATTCATCGCCGCTGCGCAATCGGATTCTATCAGTTCGCACGCCTGTCGATGGTTTGCTCACAGCGGGGCATTATTCGGTATGGCCGGGCAGCGTGCCGAGTGCCGCGCTGACGGGTAAGCTGGCCGCCGATCGGGTGTTGGGGAAGCCGTTAGGAAAACTTTTGCACGCATTTGAAGGCTTTTTGCCACTGCCTGCCTACCCACCCACAGATGATCCAGGCGTCACCGATCCGCCGGATGATTCATAGATAAAATCCGGCTTATACGTATGAATGGCGTTTTGGCATACGCTTTGCTTTGGAAACATGGACATTCAACATTTTTTAACAGGAAAACTCGCTATGAAACTCGAATCACTCAAAGACCTATACGTTGAGCAATTGCAAGACCTGTACAGCGCTGAGACTCAAATCACTGAAGCGCTCCCTCAAATGGCAGAAGCAGCAACCTCGCCAAAACTCAAAAAGGCGTTTACCGTACACCTTGAGGAAACCAAAGGCCAAGTTGAGCGGCTGCAAAAGATTTTCGATGCGCTGGGCAGCACTTCCAAAGGTAAAAAATGCAAAGGCATGGAAGGCTTGCTCAAAGAAGGCATTGAGATGATCAAGGAAGATGCAGAACCTGCCGTCAAAGACGCTGGTCTGATTGCGGCAGCACAGCGCGTCGAGCATTACGAGATGGCGGGTTACGGAACTGTACGCGCTTACGCCGAACTTCTGAAGTACACCGATGCAGTCAAGCTGTTGGAGCAAACGCTTAAGCAGGAAGAAGCCACTGATGAGAAGCTCACGACGATCGCTGAGAACGAGATCAACATCGACGCAGAGTAATCAATCTACGTTGACTCATCAATAGACTTCAATGTGTGGAAATCATCCCGAAACGATGGTACAGGAAATGTACAATAAGTTTCAGAAGTCCACAAAAACAAAGGAAGTGTTTGGCCATGACTCTGACTAATAGTGAGGTCATTTCAACATTGGATGGTTTGATTGAAACGTGCCGTGATGGTGAAATTGGCTACCGTGACGCGGCTGAGGGTGTTGTGACTGCACATTTGAAAGATGTCTTTCACCAATACTCGATGCAGCGCACGCGTGACATCAGTGATTTGCAGAATGAAGTGCGTAACTTTGGCGGTGAGCCACAAAAAGGTGGCAGCCTGGCGGGTGCGGTACATCGCGGCTGGCTCAACTTGAAAGCGGCCATTACGGGTAAAGATGAGGAAACCATTTTAGCCGAATGTGAACGCGGCGAAGATGTTGCCGTCAAAACCTATGAAGATGCGCTCAAAAAGGATTTGCCTGCGTCCGTACATGGCATTGTAGAATATCAGTTCACGGGCGTTAAAGAGGCTCACAACCGCATCCGTACCTTGCGCGATGAAATGAAAAACAATAAGAAATAGCCTGAATTACCGGGCTTAGCAGCAAGGGCGCAGTAAATTGCGCCCTTATTCTGTATTTAAGATGAAATTGAACACGCTTTTGATCGAGTGTTGACAAAGCTCACTTATAAATTATAATTTGTGGAATTATAAGGACTCATTTTATGCTCATCGCTTATTGGCATTTTAGCTTTACAGTCAAAGATATTGATCGTTCGGTGGATTTTTATACGCACGTGATCGGCATGAAGCTGGTACATACGCAAACACAGCACAACGAGTATACGGCAAAGCTGGTTGGCTATGAAGGCGCGAACTTGAAAGTCGCACAACTCGCAATCGATGCTATGACACAACAGCGTTCTGGTCACCTGTTGGAATTAGTGCAATACGTATATCCTGACTGTCCGCCGACGGATACTGCAACCTGTCGGCCTGGCAGCGCACATTTAGCATTTCAGGTGACCGATATTCAGGCCGAATACGAGCGAATGATAGGCGCTGGCGTGCGCTTCAAATCAACACCAAACGCGATCATGGCAGGTATCAACAAGGGTGGCTATGCCTGTTATTTTCTTGACCCCGATGACATTACGCTTGAAATCTTGCAAGCGCCGCCGACACTCAATCAGCCGGTGAGCACCTGATGCCTACCGTTCTTATTTACTGGTCGCCAGGACGCTCTGAGAAGCAAAAAGCCGCCGTGATCCAGGACGTGACCGAAACTTTGGTGAGCAAAGCCAACGCGCGCCGCGAAGATGTGCTGATCATCTTTCAGGACATACAGCCGGGCGATGCGGGACGCGGCGGTATGGTACTCGGTGCGCCCGCGCCTTTTGATTCATCGAATGTGCCCGAAGATGGGCAGCGCGAACCCTGATCAGGCGCTTTGCCCTCAAAGCTTGGCGTTTTGCGGATGTATGGCGTTGATGTCGGATTTGATGTCGTCAAGCGTGCGCTGCATATGTTCAACGATCGATCTGCGCAGCTTTACTGCATCGCGGGCTTGACATGCCTCAAGAATCAATTGATGTTCAGCTTGAATTACTGCGCCCCGCTCATGCAGCAAGACATACTGATAACGGTAGCGCTCGGCCAAATCCCAAAGCGTCGTGATCATGTTCGTCAGGTATGGGTTATCAAGCGCTGTATAAATGGTAAAATGGAAGCGTCGATTGCTGATCATGAATGCCATATAATCATGGCGGGCAAGTTCATCGGCCATTTGCTGCATCAGTGTTTGTAAGGTTGTCAGATGTACGTCGGTCAGATAAGTCACGGCATGAGCGGCAGCATCACCCTCAAGCATCTGACGCGCCATGTAAAGGTCTTCGATATCCTTTGTCGAAACATCCGCCACGAACGCGCCGCGCCGTGGGATAATGCGGACAAAGCCCTCACTATCCAACGCTTTGAGGGCTTCTCGCACAGGCACCAAACTCACTTGCAAATTCGCTGCAATTTGCGATTGATCGAGGCGTGAACCAGCAATGAGTTCACCAGACAAAATGGCGGCACGGATTCGCTCACGTACGATTGCCGTGACTGTTTTGGTGTTGTCCGAAATTGGCACAAGGCTAAGTTTCATAAGGATGTGACTCGCGCAGTATATGAGCAATTATTGCCAGATCATAAACTATATTTTATAATTTCCACACCTACTGAATTTATTGCCTTTGAAAGCGACCCGATCAAGATCATGAGCGCAAACGTCATCTTACCCAATTTAGGTTTCGGCATGGAAGAGGGACGCCTGTTAACGTGGTTGAAGCAGCCCGGCGACTCTGTCAAAAAGGGCGAGCCGATCGCTGAGATAGAGAGCGATAAGGCTACCGTTCAGTTGGAAGCGGTTGTTGATGGCATTTTAGCCGAAACGCTCTATGCGCCGGATACAATGGTGCCGGTCGGTGCTGTGATCGCGCATATTCGCACGGCCAGCGATGCACCAGATGCCGCGCAAGCCTTGCCCCCAGCAGTAGCACTGCCAGCAGCACCGCCAACGGCGCAGATCGATCCAACCCGTGCCAGCCCACTCGCGCGCCGGATCGCTGTTGAGCAGGGGATCGATCTGTCACAGGTGACGGGCAGCGGCCCCGGCGGTCGCATTACGCGAGGCGATCTGCAAAATACCGGAAGTCCTGTACAAGCCAAATCAAACGAGATAGCACGGCGCCCATTAGCCGCGCCTGCTGTGCGAAAATTGGCGCGCGATCAGCACATCGACCTGACGACAGTGCGCGGCAGCGGACAAAACGGCCATATCACGCGCGCCGATCTAGAGGCGCTGATTGCAACACCAGCGACGCCCAAAGCTGTGCCCGCAGCAGCACAAATCGCGCAGCCTGCCTTGCAGCAAGCGGGCGAACAGCAGATCAGTCAACGACAGGCCACGCCGCTTAGCCCAATGCGTCAGGCGATCGGCAAGCGTCTTGCGCAGAGTATGCAGGACGCACCGCATTTTTACGTAACCGCCGAATTGGATTTGACGCCCGCGCTTGCGAAACTGCCTGCCAAAATCGGCGTGAATGCACTGCTGCTGTATGTGACAGTCAAGACGCTTAAAGCAATTCCAGATCTCAATGCGACCTACGAGAATGGTCAGCTTTACCGTGATGAACATATCAATCTGGCAATGGCAGTAGCGCTGCCAAATGGGCTGCTTTCGCCCGTTTTGCAGCACGCTGATGATTATTCGCTGTCCGGCCTTGCCGAACGCAGCAAAGACTTGATCGCCCGTGCCCGCGAAAATCGACTGCGCCCTGAAGAATTGCAAGGTGGCACGTTCACCGTCAGCAACCTGGGCATTGTTCAGCAGATCGAACAGTTCACGGCGATCATCAGCCCGCCGCAAGTTGCAATCCTGGCAATCGGAGCGGCTAAGCCACGCCCGTTCGTGATCGACGGTGGTTTGCACATCCGCACTACGGTTCACCTGACGTTATCGGTCGATCACCGCATCGCGGACGGCTTGACAGCGGCGCGTTTCCTTGAGGCATTCGACGGACATTTACAGGCTTTTACAGGTTAATTACAGGCTAATCATCGAAGGATTTTGAAACTATGGCGACAGCAGCACTCAGCGAACAATCAGCGGCACAGCCCGCAGCACGGCTCGACGCGGCCACGCGTTTGCATATGCTTCAGCAAATGATCGAAGTGCGAACCGTTGAAGCGCAGATTCAAGAGCTGTTTCTCGAAAATATCATTCGCGGCACCACCCATTTGTGCGACGGTCAGGAAGCGGTATCGGTTGGCATGGCCGCTACCGTCAAGCCAGCGCGCGGTGATACGGTAACCTGTACCTATCGCGGACACGGCCATGCTTTAGCGCTCGGAATGCCGATCAAAACGTTGATGGCCGAAATGATGGGCAAAGCCGCCGGATCCTCCAAGGGCAAGGGCGGATCGATGCACCTGACCGATATGCAGCACGGCTTGATCGGCACCTTTGCAGTCGTCGGGGCAGGGCTGCCGATCTCCAACGGCGCGGCGCTGACGGCTCAGCTCAAAAAGACCGGCGCAGTGGCGATCACGATTTTCGGTGACGGCACGGCAAATATTGGCACTTTTCACGAGGCACTGAATCTGGCTGCCGTCTGGAAACTGCCGACGATTTTCCTGTGCGAAAACAACTTGTACGGCGAATACAGCACTTATGAAGACACTGCGCCTGTGCCAAATGTGGCGGATCGTGCCGCTGCCTATGGGATGCCGGGCGTGATCGTGGATGGGCAGGACGCCGAAGCGGTATACGCAATCATGTCGCAAGCCATTACGCGCGCACAATCCGGCGCTGGCCCGACGCTTGTAGAAGCTAAAACGTATCGCTATCGCGGTCACTCGCGCACCGATCCCGCGCCTTATCGCCATGCCGGAGAATTGGATCAATGGCTGCTGCGTGACCCGATCCGTGTGCTGAGCGAACGCATGATCGCGGACGGCGAACTCACCGAAAACGCGCTTGCTCAAATGCGCCAAACGACCGCTAAAACGGTTGAGGATGCGGTCAAATGGGCGATCGAACAGCCATATCCAATCAATGAATCGGTATACGATGATATTTGGGTGCAATAGCAGCTCACATAGTAATAATAAGTGGAGAAACTCTCAGCGTGCCAACTATAACGTATCGTGAAGCAGTCGTTCGTGCGCTCAATGAAGAAATGGCGCGCGATGCAAATGTGATTTTCTTCGGTGAAGACGTTGGCAAGGCGGGCGGCGTGTTCAAGGTTACGCCCGGCTTGTGGGACACTTACGGCAACGATCGCGTGCGTGATACACCCATTTCTGAGGCGGCGATCGTGGGCGCAGGTATCGGCGCGGCCATTACCGGAATGCGTCCGGTGATCGAATTGATGTTCGCGGATTTTGCAGCGGTCACGCTCGATCAGATCGTCAATCAAGCTGCTAAAATGCGCTACTTGTCAGGCGGACAAATTACGATTCCGCTGACGATTCGGGCGGCGCAAGGGGGCGGCGTCGGTTTTGGCGCACAGCATTCGCAGTGCTGCGAAACGTGGTTCATGCACGCGCCAGGACTCAAAGTGGTGGTGCCCTCGACGCCCGCTGATGTGCTCGGCCTGCTCAAAACGGCCATTCGCGATGATAACCCGGTGGTGTTTCTGGAACATAAAGGCCAATACGCCGAAAAGGGCGAAGTGCCCGACGGCGAACACCTCGTACCGTTCGGTGTAGCGAACGTAGTGCGGCAAGGTCGCGATGTGACGATCGTAGCCGTCCAGCGCATGATCGGCGTTGCCATGAAAGCTGCGCAGGAACTGGAAGCGCAAGGCATTTCATGCGAGATCATCGATCCGCGCACGCTCGTTCCGCTGGACATGGCGACGATCACCGAATCAGTCAAGAAAACCGGACGCCTGATCACGGTCGAAGAGGCGGTTCACGCGGGCGGTTGGGGCGCTGAAGTCGCCACTCAGATCGCGGACGAGACGATCTGGTATCTGGAAAGCCCAATTGTGCGAATCACAATTAAGAGTGGGCTGATCCCGTTCAGCGGCCCCTTGGAAGATTACGTAACGCCGAGCAAAGACGATGTAATTGCCGCTGTCCAGCGCGTCATGACCCCATAACGTCGCCGCACAGGTGAACCGTCATGCCCATCGCGTCGAACATGGCAGCTTTGGCGGCCAGCGCTTGATCGGCTATTTCTGCGGAAGGCGCGTAGGCCACCTGCAAATGATTAGCTTTGTGGCGCGCCATCATCTGATCGCGCGTGACGCCATGCAAAACGGCGTGCATGATCGGCCACTGTGGGCTAGTCGCTTGCCAGCGTCGTTCAGTTTCGGCGGCAGGCAGTTCAACGACGGTAGCGCGACCTAAATCAGCGTGCAGTGTGCCGTCCATGATAAACACACGACTCCACACGATCTCGCCAGGCTTGCTGATTCCTTTCAACGTGCCGCCGCCGAGCGGGAAATACATTTTCGCCTGCCGTTCGCTCGTCGCGCCTGCATAACCGTCGATGAAGTGCGACGCGGGCGCTGCGCCGGAGATCAGCAGCACCCATACAAACGCATCTACGTTATTCCCGGTATAGTGCTCACCCCACCGTAAATCATGCAGCGTCGTTGACGGATCAAGCCCTAACGCTGTCCAGATGCGATGCGTTACCAATGCATCGATCGCTGCGCCTTCGTCTACTTCGTTGAAATGTGGCAGCGCTTTATCCGCGAACAGGACTTCACCCGTCTGAGCATGAAAAACCGGCGGTCGGTCGGGATTATTGAGCAAGCCTTCTACCAGATCAGAAGCGGGTGTCATATCTTTCAAACCTAATTGGTACTGAATGCCAATCGCGTCACAGCTAAAAGTATGTGCGAGCCGCACCGCCGCAACGTACATTTTGCACTGCTCAAGTACCTGTCGATCGGTCAGATCAGTTTCCTCGTTCGCTCCGATATGGAAGTGCATCCCGCGCGTTTCAAGCCAGTTACGGACGGCCTGCGCTTCTTCGTTATGAACCTGGCGCATCGCTGCCAATAATGCCGATTGACTGAGCCGCTCTTTGTAGATTCCGGTTGCGTTGAGCAGTTCATCATCGATGATCCCGTTGTACATGCCCATACAACCTTCATCGAACACGCCGATGATCGCCTGTTCACGTTTGAGCTGTTGGGCAAGCGCCGTGCCGAGCGCAATTTCCGGTTGTGGCAGTTTAGCCGCTTGAAAAGCGCGGACGTGGCTCGTATCATGCGTGATTTTGCCTTCCGCGATCCATTGGCGGATACCCTGCAAAAAGAAGTCGTCGGTAAAATCAACGCTCCACAAACTGCTGTAAACGACGCCCATTTTCGTCAGCGATGCGTTCAAGTTGAGTAATCCGACTAGCCCCGGCCATTGACCGCTCCAATTAGCGATTGTTAAAATTGGGCCGCGATGGGCGCGCAATCCGGCTAACACATGGTGGCTGTATTGCCAGACAGCTTCCGCAACGATTACTCTGGCGTCGGGATCGATCCGTTGAAATATATCCATGCCCATCCGCTGATTCCAGATGAAGCCATGTGCAACCTGTGGATCGTAGGCATGGCCGCGCCGCACGCTGATTCCTTCTTGCGCAAAGGCGGCGATCACGCGCGTTTCCATATCCGCTTGCGCCGGCCAGCACACCTGATTAGCACTGAGTCGCGAGTCGCCGCTGGCAACTAAGATCGCTTCATTCGATGCAACTTTAGCGGGTTCCTGACTCTGGTAAGTTTGATAATTATTCACGTTGTAAAGTCTCCTCATAAAGTGCTGACCATTATAGTGCAATCAAGTGAGTAATTAAAGCAGGTGGGACGTTTTAGTCGGCTTGCTGCTGCTTGCTATCTTTGTCGGTCTGCTGTAAACTCTACTACAAGCGCTCATATCTGCTCGCTTGTAACGTGTCGCATTAAAAGCGAATCCGCCATTTGCTGTTAGCCTGCCGCGTTCCCGCCGCCAAGCTCCAAGTTAGCAACGCTTAAAATCCGAGCATTCCCCGCGAGTGCACTCTTATCCAACCCACTTTTGGGAGACTCAACCCTTATGGACATAGCCGAACTCGAAAAACGCACGTTAGAAGACCTGCGCAATATGGCACGTGATGCCAACGTCGCTGGATTCAGCCGCCTCAAAAAGCAAGACCTCGTGGTGCGTTTACTACGCGATAAAGCCGAAAAGCAGGGTCATGAACTGCGCGGCGGCGTGCTGGACATTGTGGACGAAGGCATTGGCTTCCTGCGCTCGGATCACTACCTGCCGGGTCCCGATGATATTTATGTGAGCCAAACGCAAATTCGCCGTTTTGCCCTGCGCACCGGCGACATGGTGATCGGTCAGGTGCGCCCACCTAAAGAGAGCGAAAAATATTACGGCCTGCTGCGCGTGGAAGCGGTCAACGGCGTTGACCCGGAAACCGCCAAAAATCGTCCGATCTTTGAACAGTTGACTCCTATTTTTCCAGAAACGCGTTTTAATCTGGAGACTAGCCCCCGTATTCTGTCTACGCGGCTGTTGAATCTGGTGGCACCAATCGGCAAGGGACAGCGCGGTTTGATCGTGTCGCCGCCCAAAGCGGGCAAGACAACCGTGCTTAAAGAAGTCGCCAACGCGATCAGCCAGAACTACCCGGATGTACATTTGATGGTGGTGCTGATCGGTGAGCGCCCTGAAGAAGTGACCGATATCGATCGCTCGGTAGAAGCTGAAGTGATCAGCTCAACCTTCGATGACCCGGTGACCAACCATGTGCGCGTGGGTGAAATGGCGCTCGATCGGGCAAAGCGGCTGGCCGAAACCGGGCGCGATGTGGTGATCATGCTGGACAGCATCACCCGCCTGACGCGCGCGTACAACCTGACCGTTTCGCCTAGCGGACGGACGCTCACGGGTGGCCTTGATCCATCCGCATTGTACCCGCCCAAGCACTTTTTCGGTGCGGCGCGGAACATTGAAGACGGTGGCAGCCTGACCATCATCGCGACTTGTCTGGTCGATACGGGCAGCCGCATGGATGATGTGATTTACGAAGAATTCAAGGGCACTGGCAACATGGAATTGCACCTGAGCCGTCGCTTACAAGAACGCCGCGTTTTTCCGGCCTTCGACATTGAAAAATCCAGCACGCGCCGCGAAGAACTGCTGCTCGGCCCCGATATTTTGCAGCGGGTGTGGACGATGCGCCGCATGGTCAATCAGATGATGGCTGACCCACCTAACGGCGCAGGCATGGGCTTGATCGGCGCATCCGAAGCACTCATCAATCGGATGCGCCAGACCGATACGAACGAAGAATTTCTCGACACGCTCGAAAAATAACCCACAGTTATTGCGGTTTGGCGAGCGTAAACGTGGCAACCGATTCGATATGATACGTTTGCGGAAACATATCGACCGGCTGCACATCCCGCAAGCGGTAACCCTTGCTGAGCAGCCGTTTGGCGTCGCGGGCGAGCGTGGCTGGCTCGCAGCTGACGTATACGATCACGCGCGGCGCATGGCGGATCAAGGCGTCGAGCGCTGTACCTTCCAACCCTTGCCGGGGTGGGTCGCATACGGCGGCGTCAAATGGGCCTTCCAGCGCGTCGAGCACATCTTCCACGCCGCCTTCGATCAGTTCGACGTTCTCGAACTCAGTCAGATTCATATCGGCGTCGGTGACAGCAGGCGGATAGCTTTCAACCGACGTGACCAATCCGGCGCGCTCCGCCAAAAACGCCGTGAACAGCCCCACGCCTGAGTACAAATCCAGCACCGACTCATCGCCACGCAATGCTAATCGATTCAGCACCAGATCGATCAACGTTTCAGCTTGTGGCAAATTGACCTGAAAGAAGCCGCCCGCCGTCACACGAAAGGTGCGCCCTTTCACCGTGTACGACACATACGTAGAGCCGATCAGGTTGGCGGGCGTGTTATCAGACGCCAGAAAGTTGATCGATGCTGGAAAATCGATCTCGATCTCTGGCGGTTCGTCGTCGGACGTGCTGAGGATCACCATTTGATCGCTGCCGTCCGAGCCGAGTTGCAAGCGCACGCGCGTCAGCGTTGGAATGTCCAGATCGAGTTCATCGAACAATTCCAGCAGTTCGGGGCGGATGATGTGGCATTCCTGAATCGGGATCACATGCTGATCGTCGGTTGAGACAAAGCCGAGCTTACCTTCAGGCGTCACCGAAAAAGTGACGTGCGAGCGATATTGCCACGGGTCAGGGCTGGCGATCATAGGATGAACGAGCGGGTCTTTGATGCCGCCGATGCGCTGAAGCTGATCGCGCAAAATTTGTTCTTTGAAGCCTAGCTGCGCCGTGTAATCGACATGCTGCCAATGACAGCCGCCACAGCGCCCCGGTCCAAAATGGGGGCAGCGCGGGCGCACGCGGTCAGGCGACGGTTCATATAAGGTGATCCCTTCGGCATAGGCAAAACGGCCTTTATCCTGCGTGACGCGCGCGGTGATGTGTTCTCCCGGCAGTGCGTAGGGCACGAAAATTGTTTTCCCTTTGTGCCGACCAATGGCGCTTCCGCCATGCGCGATTGCGGTGAGATCAAGTTCAAATTCAGGTGAGTCAGATTGCATTGAGGTTACTCGATTTCATTTGAAAGTCTCTCTACATTAGGGAGAGGGGCTTAGGTTATTGCAGGATCGCCCTTACATATCATTTTCCCCGCCCTAAATCCATTCCTTCTTGTGAGCTGAGGAGCGGACATGTTTTCGGGAAGGAGTGTACAAAAAAGCGTTGATCGTGCACACGGGTAGGTAACAAACCAGGCGGAACGATGAACGCACAAACAGTATACCAATGGAGCGAGGCAATCGGAAAATGAAGAACCCCTTCCTTCCTTGTGGGGTAAGGGTCAGGGGATGGGGAACTGATTTTGCAACAACCCACCTGAACATTGGACGCTGCCGCAAAGATTCGATAAACTAGGCACTGCTGTCAGATGGTAAAGGACTCCACAATGCCCGAAGAAAATCAAAGCGTTTACGATCTGGTGGGTGAGGAAGGTTTTACGCGGCTGGTCGCTGCTTTTTATCGTGGCGTGGCGGCTGACCCAATCATGCGCCCATTATACCCGGAAGCCGATTTGACGGCGGCTGAACGGCGGATGCGCATGTTCTTGATCCAATATTTCGGCGGACCGACCACCTATTCACAGGAACGCGGCCACCCCCGTTTGCGGATGCGCCACGCGCCGTTTGTGATCGGTGAACAAGAGCGCGATGCCTGGCTCAAAAATATGTTCAGCGCGTTGGATGAAGCCGCGATCGTAGAACCCGCGTACAGCATCATTCACGAATATTTCGAGCGCGCCGCACCTTTCATGATGAATGCGACGCCTTTTGGCGGGATGCTGCGCTGAACTGATGCGAACCCACACACCGCAAGGTACAAACTGAAGTGGCGCGCCGCCCCGAAGTACGCGAACCCCTCCTGATCGATCGTTTGGCGGATTGGTTAGGGCATCGTTCACGACCGATCCGCACATTGATCGCTGGCGGCGTCGCAGTTGTGCTGACGATTGCGCTGGCGTTAACTCTATTTGGTATGCTTCTGAACACTCCCCCTGAGCGGTTGAGCTTTGGGCCGTTGGATGCCTCAGGTGTTGCAACCGCCTTGTTCGTGTTTCTGGTAGTGGCGGGCTTTGCTTTTTATTGGGTGGGCTGGCGCGTGTTGATCGGCTTTGATTTCGAGGACTCGCCGCTGCAACCGGGCCGTCCTGCCGCGTTGTGGGTGATGTTAGGTATTCTGCTGTTGATTGTGGTACTGTTCGCTAGCGGCCTTTTGTTGATAGCAGCACTGCAATAACAAATAAACAATGACAAACAAAAACGGGTGACATGGTGATCATGCGTAACGCTGGATTAACGCTCTTTGTGGTGCTGCTGCTGGCAACAGCGTGTGGCGCGCGCCAAAACGCACCCGCTGTAACGGCCACTGCCATTCCATCGGCAACGCGCCGCGAACTGCCGCCGAGCTGGACTCCCGGCGGTGAGCTGGTGACGCCGATCGCGCCGACCGCAACACCCGTAGTCACCATCGTACCGATCGCCGCGAACGCTTCATTAGGAACGCTGCCCGCCACCTGGACGCCAGCGCCCGTCCAGACCGTTACGCCACCGCCGTTGATCAGTCCGACGTTCGACCCCTATAATTTGACATTGACGTTTGCCATCACGCCGACCCTGTATGTCACGAACGCCGCGCCGCCGACACTCAGCGGTACCGGCCAACCACCGATTATCCCATCCAATGCTACCTTTGCGCCGCGTTGTGACGAATTCAAGATTAACGGTTACGTGACCACTCAGCGAATGCGAGTCGGCAATCCGGCGCTGTTGACATGGCACCCTGTTTCCGGCGCGACCAGCTATCACATTTGGCTTCAAAATCCGAACGGCCAATATGTTTTCAATGTTGAAACTACCAATGTAAATATCACGCTCGCCAGCGTCCTTTTTAACACGAAAGGCACATACGCCTGGGATGTCGTTGCCTATTTTGGGGATGCACCAGATTGTTTGCATCTGGCTGGCCTGTTTATCGCACAGTGATCATAAAACGCAGTGGTTAGAAAACGCAGTAATCAGGAAATATAAGAGTCAGGAAAATACCGTGAAAATCTTGTACGTTGAAGATGATGCGGGACAACGTGACCGGGTGAGCCGCGCCCTTGAAGGTGCCCGTCAAACGGTGCTGACGGCCTCCAACTCACGCGATGGACTGACCAGTGCATTGGCGTTCAAGCCGGATGTGCTGCTGCTGGATATTCAGCTTGGCGAGGTAGATGGGTTAGTGTTGGCCGCTCAGATTGAAAAAGAAAAGCGCACCCGCCAACCAGCCTTCAATCCGCAAATGATCGCGTTCAGCGTCTCCGCCGCCAGACTCCGTAATCGTGCGCTGGTCGCGGGCTGCATCGGCGTTATTGATAAGCTCAGAATTGAGCCGACCAAAGTGTTGTCGGAAATCGAACTTTGTCTGAGCAAACCGCCGCCCGTGCTGTCGTTGGATGAGTGGAAAACTGCCGCCGCCGAGAATAGCAGCGAACTTGCTGATCTGCTGCAAAAGCGGATCGAAACGCTGGATGGCACTGTGACTCAGCTTCGGCAAGCGCAGGCCGGTTTGATCGCTACCGAACGGATTGCGGCGACGGGCAGAATGGGGTTAGCCCTGGCGCATGAACTGCTCAACCCACTCGCCGCAGCATTGGGTGCAATCGAACTCTTGAACAGTGTCAGCACTACGCCGAAGCGCAAACAGTATCACGATATTGCAGTGCATGAAGTTCAACGCGCGTCGCGCATCATCAACGGCTTGCTGAGCATTCACGCGCCGTCGTCGGGCGAGCGCTCTACTATTGATATTGTCGCGATCGTCCAGGATGTTCTGCTGCTGCTGGACAAACAGATCAGCCATGCCAACATCGTGCTGGAAGTGCCCACCGAGTTGAATGATCATATGACCGTTGGCATTTACGCGTTATTCTATCAGGTGCTTTTCAACCTGATCCTGAATGCGATCGAGGCAATGCCATGTGGGGGAACGCTCACCGTTGCGATTAATTACACCACGACGACTATGCTTGTTCAGGTAATGGATACGGGCGGCGGGATCAAAGCCGGTTCGCAACTTTTTGAACCGTTGTTCACCACAAAATCGGATGGGCATGGCCTTGGCTTGTACGTGGCGCGGCTGATCGCAGAAGCCTATGATGCACATTTATATGCTGAAAATAATGCGTCAGGTGGCGCAACTTTTATTTTTGAGCTGCCCTTATTGCAACCCTGAGCGATGTTTATGTGTAGTGCCCAAACCAATACAACCGGCAAAGCCCTGTGATTCGTTCTTCAACCCGTTTGCTGCTTGTCGATGACGAGCCGAATATCCTGATCGTGTTCAAAGGGCAGTTGTCCGAGAACGGCTACGAAGTTCAGACCGCTTCCAATGCGCGTGATGGGTTCGCTTTGCTTGCCACACAGCGCTTCGATCTGTTGATCGTCGATCTCAAAATGCCGGGTCCGTCTGGCCTGAACTTGATCGAGCGCGTGCATCAGCTTCAGCCCAAGTGCGCCATTGTGATGATCAGCGCCAACGCCGCGCGCGAACAAATTATTGACGCTTTTCGTAAGGGTGCGGATGATTTTTTGCTCAAGCCGATCACCCGTGATGAATTACAGCAAGCGGTTGGGCGTGCCTTGCTCAAGCGTGCCGAAACCAACCAGCACATAGCGGATCCGACGGCACCAGCGACGAGCGATCTGGTAATCGATGCCGGAAAGCATGAAGTGTTGTGGTATGGCCGTCCCTTAGCGCTGACGCCTACCGAGTTTTGTTTGCTGCTGACCCTGGCACGCAATGCTGGAAAGAGTGTGCCGCCTGCTTTGTTGATCGAGCACTGTCGGGGTTATCCGACCAAAGAATCGGAAGCGCGTATACTGCTCAAACCGCATATCGCCAGCTTGCGCAAAAAATTGGCCGCCGATGGGCATACCGCGCGCGTGTTGATCAATCATCGCGGTATGGGTTTCATGCTCAATACCACGGCGCATATTCACGGGTAATTCTGTACGCCCTTATGGATTATGAATGCGCCGCCGCTAATGAAGGATCGATCATCGTCCGCACCGTCTGCTCAGTGATCGTCCCGTCCATCCGTGCCAACAGCGACCCACCACGCCCGATCAATAAGCTCAGGGGCACATTGGTCACGTTGAAATCAAGCAGCACGCTGTCCGGCGGATGCATCAGCAGCGGAAAAGTCAGGCCGTACTGCTGTGCGTAAGGACGCACAACCGACTCGTCCTCATGCATATCGATCGCCATGATCACGAGTGAGTCCGCTTTTTGTTTGGATAGCTGCTCTAAAAACGGCATTTCTTGTTTGCACGGTACGCACCACGTCGCCCAAAAGGTGACGAGTACCGCTTTTTCGCGTTGATCGGCCAGATGAAAAGTGCGTCCGTCCAACGTGGTGAGCATAAAATCCGGTGCAGCTTCGCCCGTCGGCGTATTGACCGTACAAGCCGATAGCAAACTCAATAAACCCACTGACAGGCTGATCAGAAACAGAGCGCGTTTCAAGTGGCGAATAGTTTTTCCACCACGTTCAGCCGATACGCCATGACCGCTGGCAGCAATCCGGCCACCACGCCGAGCACCACCGGAATCAACAGCAGCGGCAGTTCTTGACTCCACAAAATGCGCGTCTCAATCGGGAGTGCGCTTTGTGCCGCCAGTTGATCGCCTACGGCTGCCGCGACCGCGTGCCCGATCACCGCGCCCAACAATACGCCGAGCACCGTCAGCCCGATCGCTTCAAGCAGGGTGATCATGAAAACCGTGCTGCGACTGGCACCCAAACTGCGCATGACCGCGATCGCTTGCTCGCGCGATAACGTGGTGGCGTACAGCGATAACAGCGTGGTAATGCTCGCCATGAACAAGGCCAGCAGCGCCACAATGTTCAGCGCGACTTGCCCCTGATTGAGCAGATCGAACAGGTTGCCGAGTTCCGCGCCGGGGTATACGGCCATTGCATCTTTGCCATTGTTCAGCCCTTGCGCGATGGTGTAAATGGTGTTGAGCTGAATTCCGAAGGGCAGCAATAACGCGGCAGTCAGCTTCCCGTGCGAGGGCGCGACTTTGCCCGCGTCACTGGCATCACTGGTTTGAGCGTTGGGGTCGCTTGTCTCGTTCGCGGTATCGTGCGTCACCCAAATGCTGTTGATCGTCGCAAAGGCGGCGCGATCATAAGGCGAATGCGACGGCTTCAAAATACCGACGACAGTGTACGTGATGTTGGTGTGAACGTCGCTGGTTAAACCTTTGCCAATGCCGTGCGACGGGTGAAAGCGATCGCCAATTTTCAGCGCAGATTCGGTGGCCGTCTGTGAGCCGAGCACTACTTCAAAATCGCCTGCGAACAGCCGTCCCGCCGCAATCTGGAATAATGGATCGTTGTTATCACGTTGCAGCAAAAAGAAACTCTGATCCGTGCCAATGATGGACGCGCCGCCGATGTTATCGCTCATGGCAAGCGGCGCAATCTTGATCGCGGGGTTTTTCGCCAGAATGTCCTGATAGGCGCTTTGATCCATCAGGCCGATCGGCGCACCCTGTAACAAAATCGTGCTGAGCGCCAACTGCTGCGGGCTGCCCTTCGGACCGATCAGCAGCACGCCAAAACCCCGGCTGGCCGTCAGAATACCTTGCTGCAAACCGTCCGCCAGCACTAAAATCGTAATGGTGAGCGCAACTGCTAAAGCGACTACGATCAACGTCAGCAAACTTTGCACAGCTCGGTTGCGGATGTTACGGACAGCAATTTGCAAGGCGTAGACCATTTATTGAATGCGCTCCCGCAGCGGTTCTTGCTGACTTTCGATAAGTTCAGTGCTGCGCAATTCAATAATCCGTGGAAAGCGCGTCACGATGCTTGGATCATGGCTGGCAACGATGAGCGTGGCGTTACGCTGGTGACACACCAACTGGATCAAGTCCATGATCTGCGCGGCGAGATCAGGATCAAGCGCGGCGGTTGGTTCGTCAGCCAATAGAATTTCCGGCGTACTGACGCTGGCACGCGCTACGGCCACCCGCAAACGCTGTCCGGCGCTCAGTTGATGCGGATAATTGGCCGCCCAATCACTTAAACCGACTTGCGCTAAGGCTTCACGCGCTTTTTGGCGGCGTAATGCTGGCCGCTCACCCACAAACGCGAGCGGCATCTCGACATTTTCCAACGCGCTGAATGACAGCAAATTATGCGTTTGAAAGACATAGCCAATGTGCTGCGCGCGGAAGCGATCGCGTTTCGCTTCGCTGAGCGTATTGATCACCTGTCCGGCGATCGTCACTTCGCCTTGCGTGGGCGTCAGCAGTCCAGCCAGAATGTTGAGCAGCGTGGTTTTGCCGCTGCCACTTTGCCCGCGCAGCAAAATGTGTTCGCCCGCGTCGGCCTGCCACAACGGAATGTTGAGCACCGTCCGCGCGCTCAGGCCGCTGTCGCGATAGGTGTGAACGACGTTTTGCAGCCGAATCACGGTCATCAGCCGAGAACCTCAAGTTTGTCGGCATAGACGCGGATCATGCTTACAAAGCCGGTCGCATCATCCACTTTCGAGCCGATCTCAAGCCGTCCGGTGATCTTCACCGGATGCACGGTCGGCGGCACGCTGGCACTGTTCATGTACACGGCAATAATATTGTCCGGCCAATCTGCGTTGGATGAACAAAACGGGCACAGCGACATGGGTACTTCGGTCAGCACAAAAAACTTCAAATCGGATTTAAGCGGCGGTGCCATGTAGCCTTCCATGGTGACCGACTGACCGTCGAGCGCCTTCAAATAATCCGATAGGGTGAGGCCATAGCGCACGCTGCGCCCCGCATACATCTGGGTAAATTGTAAAGTATAGGGCGTGCTGCCGCTCAGCTTGCCATTGACCAGTTCCGCCACGGCAATGGGTGATGCAGTCACCACCACGCCATCCGGCGGCAATGGAGTCACGAGCGTAATGCCAGATGCCGCCACGCGCCCTTCACAAGCAGTCGCCATCAGCAAAAGAGCGAACAAGGCGATTTTCGGCAGTGATTTTTTTGGCAATGGGTTTAGCAGTGATTTCAATATAGCAAAAGTGGAAACACGTTTCATAGCTTACCCCTCGAACATAAATCAGCCGAAAGACTGTCTCGTAAAGAACGGCCTTCGGCTGATCGTGATCATCTATGCTTTTGACGCGTTAATGGTCGCTTATTTTACGAATTTGCGACGGGTTACCAAACCACCGATTGCCAAAGCGAGCACTGCTAAGGGGATCGAGGCACTCTTGGTGGCGGGGGCGGTTGGGGCAGCAGTGCCACCATTCAAGCTGGTGCCGGTGCGTGGGTCAAGTCCCAGCGCATTCGCCAGGCAGAAGA
>Ga0209511_1000363_pt1 | contig 47389 bp, 36 predicted proteins | sample SSSSmetaG_FD_184141 | JGI IMG/M metagenome (GOLD analysis project Ga0209511, IMG submission 184141) | Glacier valley bacterial and archeal communities from Borup Fiord, Nunavut, Canada, to study Microbial Dark Matter (Phase II) - ​SSSS... | ecosystem: Environmental > Aquatic > Freshwater > Ice >... | reverse complement strand
CCGCCCCACCGCCACTCGTGCATAAAGTCCCGCCCTGGTTCGTCGAGCGTTTACTCGATACGCTTTGTTATGCGGCTTGAGCCTGCCTCAGCGCCATCCCTTTGACCCTCAAAATGGCGAAAGTCGAACTTAGTCAGCACCTGATTGAGCGCGTCGGTATTATCTGCGCCCGCCCAACCATGCCACAAGTTGAGCGTTGTGTCAGCGCGTGCAGCGCTCAGCGCACTCAACGGAAAGCGAGCGAACTGTCCGGCGAACCCGGCACCCAGGCCAGCAGCGGCGGACATCTGTAAAAAGCGGCGGCGTGAAATTGATTTCATGACCATAATCCTTTATCTAACTTGACGAAACAACTAACTTTACGGTTTTATCCGTTGCGGATTGTAGTGAACCGTTGTGCATAGCATGAAGCGGGATGGCTCACTGTTCACCATATCTTCACAATAACCGCCAAAGGCACGCCGAACAATGGAAAAAGTAGTGATCGCATGGATTATGTTGTGATTCAGTCCAAAGTAGTGCTATCCCGACGTTTCGCGATAGGCGCGTGGCGAGATGCCTATCACCTTTTTGAACAGCCGCGAAAAATAGTAAGGATCCTCGTAGCCGATCTCACAGGCGATCTGCTGGACGGGTTTTGTGGTCAACAGCAGCAGGCTGCACGCCCATTGCATCTTCAGATGAATGAAGTAATCGACAGGTGAATAGCCCGTTTGCTGTTTGAACAGATGCGAAAAATGTGAATTGGAGAGTCCGGCATGTTCGGCCATATCGCTCAACGTGAGCAGCCGCGCGATGTTCTGCTGCAAAAACGTGAACGTCAACTCCAGGTTGCGGAAGCGGCTGGTGCGCAGCATCGGTGAAAAAGCGCTGTTATTGAAGAATAAAGCTCCCAATAAGTGATGCAGAATTTGCGCACAGTAGATCAGGCGGTGCTGCACGAATCCGCCCACAAACGAATCGTAGCACTCCGCGAACAGATGCTCCAATGCGGCAGTTGTCGCTGGATCAACGGTCAGGATATGTTCGTCTCCAGGCAGTTGGTAGGCGAAGTAATCGCCTTGAATACCCTTGAAATGAACCCAATGGATTGACCACGGATCGGCTTCATCCGCGCCATAGACATGCGATACCCCGCGCGGAATCAGGAGTGCCTCACCCGCGTGTATGGTGCGGCGCGTGTCAGCAATCTGATACCAGCCGCTTCCATGCACGCACAGGATCAGGATATGCGTGTCAATGCCTTGTTCGCGCTCCCGATAATGATAACGCGCGTTCGGATACCAACCGATATCGGTAGCAAGCAGCGGCTGCAAAATGGGTTGAAGTGCCAGTTTTTCCAGAATTGCCGTCGGGATCACATATTGGCGCTGTCCGGTGAACCCGTCACGGCGTCTAAGTATCGGCATGATGCTGTCCTTAAAATTTATTTCGACTCAAAAATAATATTGTCCATTTTATCATCATTTTGGCTATGGCTCGCACTCTGTACAATCGTTTACAGTGTACGCCATAGTTGAGGTGCTGAATGGCTGAAATTAGAACGGATCGACCGGATCAAGTCACGGTACGGGTTGAACCCATGACGATCCCGACGTACCGCGTGGGTGCGCCCGAAAAGAACCCGATGTTTTTAGAAAAACGCGTTTACCAGGGCAGCAGTGGGGTGGTCTACCCATATCCGATTATAGAGCGCGTGTTCGATGAAAAAGTGGACGTTACGTACACTGCGATCACTCTGGAAAATCGCTATTTGCAGATCATGCTGCTGCCAGAATTGGGCGGACGTGTGCAAATGGCGCTTGATAAAACTAATAATTATCACTTTGTGTACTACAATCAGGTGATCAAACCCGCGCTGGTCGGCCTGACGGGTCCGTGGTTGTCTGGTGGGATCGAATTCAACTGGCCGCAGCACCACCGTCCGAGCACCTTTGAGCCTGTCGATTACCGCATCGAAGCCAACCCTGACGGCAGCCAGACCGTCTGGTTCAGCGAGCTTGAGCGCATGTCCCGCACGAAAGGCATGGCCGGATTCACGCTGTACCCCGATCGCGCCTATTTAGAGATCGCGGTACAGCTTTACAATCGGACGCCGCTGCCGCAAACTTTTCTGTGGTGGGCAAATCCGGCGGTTGCCGTCAATGACGAGTATCAATCTGTGTTTCCGCCGGATGTTCATGCGGTGATGGATCACGGCAAGCGCGATGTGTCGGAATTTCCAATAGCGCGCGGCGTTTACTACAAACACGATTATGCGCCGGGCACGGATATCTCGCGCTATAAAAACATTCCAGTGCCAACGTCGTACATGGCCTATCACTCGGATTTCGACTTTCTCGGCTGCTATGATCATGGGAAGCAGGCGGGCATGATGCACGTCGCGGATCATCACGTTGTGCCCGGTAAAAAACAGTGGACGTGGGGCAATGGTGATTTTGGCCGCGCCTGGGATCGACAGCTAACGGACACCGACGGGCCCTACATTGAACTGATGTGCGGCGCATATACTGACAATCAGCCAGATTTTTCATGGTTGCAGCCTGGCGAAGAAAAGCGCTTCATGCAGATTTTCATGCCGTATAAAGATGTTGGCGCTGCTACGAATGCCAATCAGGACGCCGTGATCCGCCTAACGGTGGCGGATGGCTGCGCTCAGATCGGCGTGTACCTCAGCAGTCCGCGCCACGTGACGGTTCAGCTTGTGGCGGCAGGACAGATCGTCTATACAAGTGAAGCCGATCTCGATCCGACCACATCCTTCAGCAAAATGGTGATACTCTCAGCAAGTATTACAGCGCCGCAGTTGACTCTCCGCGTAGTGGACAACGGACGCGAACTGATCGCGTTTACGCCGCTGGCAGACACAACAACACCGATTCCCGAAGCGGCTCGCGCAGCTCCCCTACCTGCCGAGATCGAGTCGAATGAGGCGCTGTATTTGAATGGGCTGCATCTTGAACAATACCGTCATGCCACCTTTGCGCCAGAGCCGTATTACTTGGAGGCACTGCGTCGTGATCCGCTTGACAGCCGTTGTAATAATGCGCTGGGTCTGCTTTTGCTGCGCAGCGGCCAATTTTCGCAGGCTGAGCCATATTTTCGACGTGCTGTCGAGAGCCTGACTCGGCGCAATCCGAATCCATACGACGGTGAGCCGTTCTATAATCTCGGTCTGGCATTGCTTATGCAAGGCAATTATGTGGACGCCTACAATGCTTTTTATAAAGCGGCCTGGAGTGCAGCATGGCAAGACAGCGCGTATTTTGAGTTGGCCTGTCTCGATTGTCGCAACGGCGATTGGGAACGCGCTCTGACACACATCGAGCACGCCCTGACGCGCAACACACGCCATCATCGGGCACGGCACGCGCGGATCGTAATTTTGCAGTTGCTAGGGCGTGAGCAAGATGCACGTATCGAAATTACGCACAGCCTGATTTTGGATCGCTTCAACTTTGGCACACTGTACGAATTGGAACGGTTAGACGGCGACTCAGGTTATGCGGACGCACTGCGCGCAAATCCCAAAGGTACGGCCAACATCATGCTTGAAACTGCGCTTGATTACGCGCACCTGGGGTTATTTATAGAGGCCGCGACCCTATTAGCTGAGCCTGATCGCCCTGATTATATTGATTCGCTGCTGCATTATATGCGCGGTTGGTACTTGTTCCAAGATGGCGATCCCGCTGCCGCCGATGCTGCTTTTGCACAGGCAAGCGCACTGTCGCCTGACTATTGCTTCCCCAATCAAATCGAGTGTGTTCCGGCACTGCAACTTGCTATGCAGCGCGATCTGACAGACGCACGCGCGCCCTACTATCTGGGAAATTTCTGGTACGCGCACCGTCAATATCAAGACGCGATCACCTGTTGGGAGCACAGCCGCAGACTTGATGAAGAATTCCCAACGGTCCATCGTAATCTCGGAGTGGCGTATATGAATAAGCGCCATGATGCGGCAAAAGCGCAAATCGCTTATGAGCGCGCGTTCGCGCTCAACAATGAAGATGCGCGGGTATTCTTCGAGCTGGATCAACTCTATAAAATGAATAATGAGCCGCCTGCTGCACGGTTAGCACGCCTGGAACAGCATCGTCCACTCGTTGATCAGCGGGATGATCTGACGCTCGAACGGATCGCGCTCCTCAACCTGACCGGACACTATAACGAAGCATTAGCCATCTTGACCACCCGTAATTTTCACCCATGGGAAGGCGGTGAAGGTAAAACGGCGGCGCAATATGTTTTCAGCCTGGTTGAGTTAGCGAAATGGGCGATCGATGATGGCGCGTATGCTGAAGCGATTACGTTATTGGAGCGGGCGCGTATTTATCCGCCGAACCTTGGCGAAGGCAAGCTCTCCGGCGCACATGAAAACCAGCTCGATTATTATCAGGGATGTGCTTACCGTGCGCTCAAGCAGGAAGAACATGCACAACACTATTTCACAGCGGCCTCTGCTGGACAGCTTGATTTGGTATCACCGCGCTATTACAACGATCAGCCGCCGGAGTTGATCTTTTATCAGGGTTGTGCCTATCAGGAACTTGGTCAGATAGCGCAAGCTCACGCAATTTTCGAGCGCATGATTGATTACGGGCGCGTACATGTTGACGATGTCATGCAGCCGGATTACTTTGCCGTGTCGCTGCCTGACTTCGTAGTATTTGAAGCCGATTTGAGCCGTCGAAATAGGCTGCACTGCCACATCCTGATCGCGCTTGGAGCGTTCGGCCTTGGTGATGTGGCATTATGCGAATTGCAGACTCAAGCAGTATTGACGCTTGATGCCTATAATCAGCCAATGAGCATGGTCATGCGCTCTATCGCAAAAAATGGCAAAGGAAACTGAAGGGTGTTTTGACGCCCCGCTTTGAATGAACTTGACTGATTGCTAATTTTCCGTTTCCGCGATCACTTCGCCACGCCACAAACGCTGCATCTCGTCACTGCGCGTCAGCAGATCGTCAAGCGTGCCCTCTGACTCGATCTGGCCGTCTTTCAGCACAATAATGTGATCTGCACGACGCAAAGCGGCCTGCCGATGTGATACTACCAGACAGGTTGCGCCCTGCTGCGCAAAGACGCGATCCCACAACTGCTGCTCGGTGTTCACATCAAGCGCACTGGATAAATCATCGAATACGAGCAATTCCGGCTGCCGTAAGAACATGCGTGACGCGGCGCTGCGCTGAATCTGTCCACCTGACAAGCGAACGCCTTTTGGCCCCACCATCGTATCCAGCCCTTTTTCGAGCATCGCCAAATCTTGATCCATCACCGCCAAATGAATCGCTGCGGGAATATCCACTTTGTCTTCAGGCAGCCCCATCAGCAGATTTTCGCGCAAGGTGTAACTGAACAAACGCGGCACCTGACCCGTATACGCTACGCGCGGCGGTATGAAGAACTCCGCCAGATTCTCGACAGCCGCGCCGTTCCAGCGCACATCGCCTGTATCTTTTGGCAGCAAGCCAAGTAGTGAGCGCAGCAGCGTCGTTTTGCCCGACCCAATGCGTCCGGTGATCACGGTGAAGCCGCCGCGTTTCACCGACAAACTGACATCGCGCACGCCGCGCCCTGATGTGGGATGGATGTACGTCAGGTGCGCCACGTCCAGCGTATCCAGCCGATCGGCTTTCGTTTTGGCGATGTAGGGCACTTCGGGCAAATCACCGCGCTCATAGACCAGCCCCGGCGTGAGCAGTGCAGGCGATGGTGCACCGGCCATTAAACGCTGCATCCGGCTGACTGAAACGCCCGCCTGCTTATAGCGCGCTGATAGAAAACCTAAAAAGCCGGTGAACTCGCCAATGAACTCCATGTAGTACACGAATAACGCAAAGTCACCAATTTTGAAAGTGCCCGCCTGAATCGCTTGCGCCGACAAAATCAGCAAGATGCCCGTGCCCAGGCTGCTCATATTGCGAAAAATGGATTGCAGGATTTCTTCAAACAGGCGATCGATCAAAGCAGCTTTGCGGCGAACTTCGTTCAATTCGCTAAAGTGGTTCGTCATATTGTCTTCTGAACCCGCCACTTTGATCGCCTGAACGGAGCTGTACGTCTCGCCTATGAAGCCCATCACACGGCCCGTGGCTTCGCGCGTTGCCTTGCGGTAGCGCTCAATCCGTGAGGTGGCAAGGTTGGCCGCGATCAGGACGGCGATCATCGGCACAATTGCAATCAGCGTGACCGGCACATTGATCGACAACATGATCACGAGCGCGATCAGCACGAATAACCCATCACCGATCAGGTTGTTCATCCACAGAGCGAACAAGGGGACTTCGTTGGCGTCATCCTTGAAGCGATTGACCGCTTCGCCCGGCGTTTCAGCGAGCGCTTTTGCGCCCGGACGGCGCAATGTTTGTTGCAGCATATTTTTGTGCAGCAGCGTCGTATTCAGCGTCAAAAAGGGCACGTTGAAGCGAACTAAGCCGTAAAAGCCAGCTTGTCGAACGACCATCGATACCAACAAAATACCAATAAGCGCCACTAACGAATTGAAGGCTGGATTGGTCACGGCCAGCAGATTGAACACTTCACGGGTGACCAGCCCCGGCACTTGCCATCCCATTTGAATTGCCACGTAGCATAAGCCGTTCAGAAAGAACAGCCAACCCTGATTACGGATCAAACGCCAGGTAACGTACGAAGTTCGCAGATTTGCGGGTGGGTTTGTCGCTGTACTCATGTGTTTGTCGCTCCTATTTCCCAACGGTTTCGCTGATTTCCTGACCCGCCCGCAGCAGCTCGGCAAAGCGCGACGCTGGATCGGCTGCCAACTCATCGTAGCTGCCATGTTCGCGGATCACGCCGTGGTCAAGCACCATGATCTGATCGGCGCGACGAACGGTTGCCAACCGATGCGCAACGATGATGCCGGTACGGTTGCGCAGTAATTTGTCCATCGCTTGTTCGATGTGCCGTTCGGTCGCCGGATCGAGCCGTGACGACGCTTCATCCAAAATCACCAGGCCGGGATTTTTGAGAAATACGCGCGTGAAAGCGAGCAGCTGCGCCTCACCCGCTGATAAGCCCTTGCCGCCGCTTTCCAGCCGGGTGTCGAGTCCCTGTGGCAGCCGCCCATACCAATCCATCAGGCTGAGTTCGTGCAGCACGTCCATGATCTGCACATCCGGAATGCTGCGATCGAAAAAGGTCAGGTTATCCCGCACGGTTGCGCCGAATAACTGCACTTCCTGCGTGACCATGCCGATATGCTTTTCCAGATCAGCGAGCGGAATCTCGCGCAGATCGACGCCATTCAGCCGGATCGCGCCGTCTGTCACATCGTACAGCCGGAACAACAAGCGCGTGATCGTCGTCTTGCCGCTGCCCGTGCGCCCCAACAAGCCGAGCACGGTGCCGGGCGTCAGCGTAAAGGTCAGATCATCAAGAATGCGATCGGCGTCGTTGTATTTGAACACGACATGATCAAAGGTGACTGTCAGCGGCTCAGGCGTTAAACGAGTCGTCCCTGCGTCGCTGATCTTGTTCGGGATACTGTACAGTTGCTCGATCCGTTCGATGCTGCCGCCCGCCTTTTGTAAGTTCTGAATCTGATTGCTGATCTCGCGCAAAGGGCGGAAAATCGCATCGGTGTAATTGACGATGAGGAATACCGTGCCGATTGTGATCGCGTTGTGCGTGAACAGGTAAAAGCCACCCAGAAACGCGATGATCCGACCTAATTCGTACAGCCCAACCCACAATTGAATGACATACGTGTTCATCAACCCGGCTTTGCGCTCGCTGAGCAGACGTTGATGGTCGAATTTGAACAGATTGCGCAGGGTGAACGCCGTTGCGCCATTGGAGCGTATATCCTCAGTGCCGGAGAGCTGTTCTTCTACAAACCCGTACAAATCGGCGCTGGCTTCACGTGCAACTTTCCAATGTGGCACGGCTATATCGCGCAAACGATTCAAGCCGTACAGCGAAATGATGGCGTAGATCGTCAAGGCCAGCCCGATCCGCCAATCTTCGATGTACAGCGCGATCAGCACGCCCACCAACAGCAGCAGATTGCCCAGGATATTGACGATGAACTGCGAAAAGAAGATGCCCAAATCGGACACATCACCATCAATGCGCTCGATCATTTCGCCAGGGGTGCGCTCGTTGTGAAACGACATATCCATCCGCAAAGTGTGGCGCATCAGGTCGGCGCGTAACGCATTGGTGGCTGTCCAGCCGACGTTTTCACCCAAATAGATCGACCACACACCGAGTCCCTGAATGATCAGCGCAAAGATCAGGAACAACACGGCAGCGACCAGCAATTGTGGCAGCGTATCGCCATTCGTGGCGGAATCCAGAAAGTGCCGGATCAACTGCGGATTGAGCACTTTCAAGCCGATGCTGCTCAAAATAAGCACAGACAGCAGCGCCACACGCCGCCATTGTGGGGTCAGATATTGGCGCAGAAGTCCCCAATATCGCTTGAGTGGGATTTTCACGATAAATGCTCCCTCTGATCAAGCCTATTCAATTGTTCAAACTGAGAATGGAAAATAAATAGCGGCGGTCAGGCAAGCAGTGGGCGTATCGTACGCGTTGCTAACCTTTCGTGAAGTCACCGTATTAGGGCGACCAGACAACAGTTAATGGATTATTGGAATAATCATCGCAGCACCCGTTGAGTCAATATGGGATCAGCCTGCATTATTGAGCTGTCTTCGCGCCAACAAAAGAGATCATCATTCTACCACAGCACAGAACGTCTGTACAGGTTCGGCAGTGCCCCTATCATATATTGAATTTTTGAGTTAAAGTGTGCAAAATATAATTTATAATTCGTCAGGTTTGAGGAGTTTCAACAATGGCAACGAGTGATTTATTGGATTTAAGCGGCAAAGTGATCGTTATCACCGGCGGCGCACAGGGTATTGGTGAGGCGACGGCTGAATTATGCGCGGCGAGGGGTGCCTCGGTTGTGATTGTAGATTACAACGCGGAAGTCGGCACGAAAACGGCGACACGCTTAAGCGAAGGTAGCCAACACGTCGATTTTGTGGCGACCGATGTACGCGACGCGGAACAGGTCAAGGCCGTTTTCGATTTTGTGCAGCAGAAGTATCAGCGGTTGGATGGGCTGGTATGCGGTGCGGGCGTATTGATCGGCCCGTGGCTGCAACCCGAAGAATTCCCGATCGAAGATTTTGAAAGGACGCTCGACATCAATATGAAAGGCGCATTTCTGTGCTCAAAATATGCTGCGCCGATGTTGGAAGCGAGCGGTAAGGGCGTCATGATCCTGATCGCGTCAATAGCGGGCGTGAGCGCGGCGAGTTCATCGCTGGCCTATGGCGCAAGCAAGGGTGGCGTCAACGGCTTGGGTATGACACTGGAAAGCCACCTGCGACCACGCGGCATTCGGGTCAATGTATTGTGCCCCGGCAACATCGTAACGGCGATGAAGCTGAGCGTTGAGATTGCGGCGGCTACCCGCGAAGGTCGGTCGGTCGATGAAGCGATCAAGCAAGCCGAGCAAAATTATGGCGTGCCTGCGGGTGTCGCTCGCATGATCGCGTTTATGCTCACCGAAGAAGCCGATTATCTGCGCGGCGCACTCTTTACGCGCTAGAGATCCGCTGCATTGGATATTCAGGATAGGTAGGACGGCGGACGCGGCAGGCCACGTCCCTACCGCGCGCCAGATTGCCTGTAGGGACACAGCCTGCCGTGTCCGCAACCCTCGAAATTCAACTTCTGTATGAGCCACGGTCTTTCAGCCGGGGCAATCTATGACTGAACAAACAACTCCAAAAACATCCATGCGCGCATTTGCTCTGATTCATCAGGCAAGCTACAATTCCAGCAATCGCTGTAGTGGTCGTGCAAACATACCGTCGGAGGCTTCCGTGGGGCGTTGGGCAAATAAATATGTAATTGGATTGACGGGCAATATTGGCATGGGCAAGAGCCTTGTCCGTAAAATGCTCGAAAACCTGGGGGCGTACACCATTGATGCCGACGGTCTATCGCATCAGGCGATGGCACCTGGCGCACCGGCCTATGCGCCCGTCATTCAGACTTTCGGCACCTGGATCGTTGATGCCGATAAAAAAATCGATCGATCGAAACTGGGCGCGGTTGCCTTTTCGCACCGTGACGCGCTCAACGAACTGGAAAAGCTGACGCATCCGGTCGTTGGGCAGGCAATCGATATTCTGGTCAGCCGCGCCAAACAGCCGATCGTCGTGATTGAGGCGATCAAGCTGGTGGATGGCGTGCTTGGTGATCAAGTTGATACGGTGTGGGTGGTGGACGCTACGCCCGAAAATCAACTGCAACGCTTGATCACGCGGCGGGGTATGAGTGATTGGGAAGCGCGTAAACGGATCGAAACGCAGAATCCGCAGCGCGATAAGATCGATAAAGCATCGGTCGTGATCAACAATAACGGTACGCCCGAAGAAGTATGGGCGCACATTCAGCGCGAGTGGGAAAAGATCATGGCGGCAGTTACCAAGACGCGCCCACCCCAACAACAAACGCAGCCAGCAGCGCGTCCGCCCACTGCTCAGGCAGCGTCTGCACAGCAAGCACCGCCTGCTCAACAAACCGCGCGTCCGCCTACGCCAACTGCTCAGCAAACACAACCAGCAGCCGCTGCATCACCAGTTCAGCAAGCAGCCCGTCCGCCTGCGCCAACCGCTCAGCCAACAGCGCCGCCCGCCAATGCCCAAATCGCGATCAAGCGCGGTTTACCCAAGAATGCAGAAGCGATCGCGCGTTTGCTGAATCAGATCAGCGGAAAATCCATCAGCCGCAACGATATTATGATGGCCTTTGGCGAAAAATCGTATTTGCTGGCTGAAGCAGGGACTACCTTGATCGGATTGGCGGGCTTTCAAGTCGAGAACCTGATCACGCGCATGGATGAATTCGTGATCATCCCGCAAGCGCCCACCGCGCCCGTCGCAAAAGCGATGATCAATGCGATGGAAGAAGCCTCGCGCGATTTGCAAAGTGAAGTTAGCTTTGTGTTTATCCCGCGCAGCGCGCCAGCCGCTTTGCTGCAAGCGTTCACTGATCAGGGTTACGAAAAGACCGAAATCGACGCGCTGAAAGTTCCGGCATGGCGTGAAGCCGCCGCTGAAGTCGAAGCAACCGATAAGCAAATTCTGATGAAAAAGCTGCGCGCCGAACGAGTCTTGACGCCCGTATAAACGCGAGCAAGCGACTTTGTTGTATCTCAAAGTATCTCAAGAGTGATGAAGGATTGTCATGCAGAACGTTTCTGATTCGTTGAAGAAAGCGCCTGTCGTGGGCGTTTTGTGGAGTTTTGCGGAAGCGCGTCCACGGCTCGCCGCCTGGATTGTGCTGTCGCTCGGCATCGTGATTTTGCTGTTGGTCGAAGCGCGCGATGTGGGCTTGCTGATCACGCAGTGGCTGGCGCTGATCGTGGCGTCGGTGCTGGTCGCGGGACTGTGCATCTGGATCGTCTCGTGGGAAGACGCGGATGAGGAAAAACCCGCCGTCACAACCGCGTCCACGGTTTCCGCCGTGCCGATCGCGCCCGTACCAGTCAGCGTGCCGAGCATGGACATGCCGAACGTCAGCACGGATACAACAAATGCCGAGCAAAGCGCCGGGCTTGTTCAGTAGCATGTTGGCGTCGAAACTATTCAAGCGGCGGATGCTGTGCGGTTTGGTGATCCTGCTGAGTGTTGGCCTGCTGAGTGCTAGCTTCGTGACGATGCGAGCGGCAGCACAAACCGCGCAAGCGCCAAGCGTGCGCTACGATTTTCAGTTCATCCGGCAAGGCCAGATGGGATTGGTCGAGATTGACGGCGCTAATCTGACAGGGGCAACTGCCGTGGCGATGGGTCATACCTACGTATGCTACCCGACCAGCACGGGCGCTGCCTGCCCGATCGCCGTGCCGATGGCGCAAGCGATCAAAGATACGCCGCTCAGCATCACGATCAATCATGCAGATGGCACTACAACACCGTGGAGCAGCTCATTCGCTGTGGCTTCCGGCCAGTTCATCGCCACGAATTTTGTGTTGCCCGGCAACCTGATGTACCTGACGCGCGATGATATTCAGATCAACGAAGACGATCGGCTGCTCAGCGCGTACAGCATTATCACGCCCACTCGTTATTGGGATGGTGGATTCACGCCGCCCGTGAAAGGGGGGCTTATTGCGCCGTTTGGGGAAGTGCGCAGCTATACCGGCTCACTTGCCATTCGTCGGCACACCGGACAGGATTTGCAAGCGTCAATGGGGACACCCGTGCTGGCTTCCGCGAATGGGCGAGTCGTCCTGTCGCGCCTGATGGATATTCACGGGAACAATATCATCATCGATCACGGTTGGGGCATTTACAGCGAGTACGCGCACCTGTCACAGCGTTACGTCGTGCCCGGCCAATTCGTGCTGCAAGGCGATGTGATCGGCTTGAGCGGTAACACCGGACGAAGCACGGGTCCGCATGTGCATTGGGAAATCTCGGTAGATGATGTGTGGGTCAACCCGATCGAGTTTGCGAAGATAAAACTGCCACAATAACGATCCTGACGTGATTTTGAAATGATCCTGAAGTAATCTGAATATACTGATAACTGCACCAAACCATGATCCGAATGCTGCATTTTGCCGATATTCACATCGGCATGGAAAACTATGGACGGCCTGATCCTGAAAGCGGCCTGAGCACACGCGTGATCGACTTTTTGAGGCGCTTAGACGAGATGATCGCTTACGCTGCTGATCATAATGTTGATGTTGCGGTGTTCGCGGGTGACGCCTTCAAAAATCGGCAGCCGAACCCGACGCTGCAACGCGAATTTGCGCACCGTATCCGCGATCTGGCGACGCTGTGCCCGGTCGTGATGTTAGTCGGCAACCACGATCTGCCCACTAACGCAGTACGCGCGTCCAGCATCGAAATTTATGACACGCTAGGCGTACCGAATGTGCTGGTGGCGCAAAGTTACGAACTGCATTGGATCGACACTAAAAGCGGGCCGTTGCAAGTGGCCGCCGCGCCCTACCCCATCCGTTCGCAACTGTTCAGCGCTGATGAGATTCAGGGCATGACCATTGCGCAAATCGACGGCAAATTGCAGGATAAGCTGCAACTGCTTTTGCGCGATCTGTCACAAAGAGCCGCTCAATCGGACGTGCCGCGCGTGCTGACCGGACATTTCACGCTGACAGGCGCGATCACAGGCAGCGAGCGTAACGTGATGGTCGGGCGTGATGTGGCGCTGCTGTTGAGTGAAGTGGCCGATCCGGTATGGGATTATGTGGCGATGGGGCACGTCCACAAACATCAGAACCTGACGCAAGGCCGATCCGGTGTGCCGCCGGTGGTGTACAGCGGAAGCATGGAGCGTATCGACTTCGGCGAAGAAGCCGATCGCAAAGGTTTTTGTTGGGTGGAGCTGGAACGCGGTAACACGACATGGCGCTTTGTGGAAGTCGGCGCACGGCCATTTGTGACGCTGGATATTGATGTGCGCGGTCAGTTCGATCCGACTGCTAACGTGCTCGACATGATCGCTGAGCACCATTTGGAAAATGCGATCGTGCGCGTGCGAATTCAAGCAGACGAATTGAGCGCTCAGCAGCTGAACGATGGAGTCATTCGCGAGCGCTTACATCAGGCAGGCGTCGATTACATCGCGGCGATCAAAAAGGATGTCGAGCATCCGGCACGCTCGCGACTCGGCGGCAATCTCGATCAACTGACCGAACCGCTGGACTTGCTCGAACATTATTTGCAGGCGAAAGCAATGCCGCGTGACCAGATCGACGCGCTTTTAGAACGTGCCGACGCGCTTTTTCAGCCTAATCATACAGGTTAGGCCATACCGCTTAGGGCACACTATTTTTGAAGGATTACGGCTTATATGGATTTTACGCTGTCCGCTGAATTAATCGCCCTGAAAGAACGCACGCGCCGCTTTATCGATGACGTGGTAATCCCGGCTGAAAAAGATGCGTCAACTGAAACGGAAGCGGTCGATGACTTGCGCGCTTATTTGCAAAAAGAGGCGCGCACTGCCGGATTGTTTCTGCCACACATGAGCGCGGAATGGGGTGGCCTTGGCCTCAATTGGCGCGAGTGTGCAGTGGTATTCGAGGAAGCGGGTCGCAGCTTGTTGGGTCCGCAGGCGTTGAACTGTTCCGCGCCGGACGAAGGCAATATGCACTTGCTGGAAAAGATCGCCACGCCCGATCAGAAAGATCGCTATTTACGCCCGTTAGTGGCCGGAAAAACGCGCTCGTGTTTCAGCATGACCGAACCCGCCCCTGGCGCTGGCTCGGATCCGTCGCTGCTCAAGACGTATGCCGAACGGCGCGGTGATTGTTGGGTGCTCAATGGCCGCAAGTGGTTCATCAGCGGCGCATTGGGCGCAGCCTTCACGATCGCAATGGCGCGTACCCCGGATATGACCAATGGCGAGGCACCGGGCGGCGCGACGATGTTCCTGGTCGATACCAATAACCCTGGCTTTCGCATCGTACGCAAAATTCACACGCTGGATACGATGGCACCGGGCGGTCACTGTGAAGTTGAATTCACCGATTGCGCGGTTGCTGATGACGCGGTGCTCGGCGCAGTTGGCAAAGGTTTCGAGTACGCCCAAATCCGATTGGGACCGGGTCGCCTGACGCACTGTATGCGCTGGCTCGGCGCGGCACGGCGAGCGCTTGAATATGCGCTGGATTATACGCGCCAACGCGAATCGTTCGGAGCAATGCTGTCCGAACATCAGGCGACGCAATGGCAGGTGGCCGACTCTGAAATCGAGATGCACGCTGCCCGCCTGATGATCTGGCACGCCGCGTGGCTGCTCGATCAAGGTGATCCGGCCCGTCACGAAACGAGCATGGCAAAAGTGTTCGTCGCGGAAACCGTCGATCGGGTGATCGATCGGGCGATGCAGATGTGCGGTGCGCTCGGCATTTCAGAGGACATTCCAATCGCCATGTTGTACCGTGAAAGTCGCCCATTCCGCATTTACGATGGGCCATCGGAAGTACATCGGCAGAGCATTGCGCGGCGCGTGTATCGGAGATCAGCAGGCAAATGACCGACGGCGTAATCACCAACAAAGCAGCACACTTACACGCGGCGCTTCATTCCGCACTGGTACGCGAAACGGGCGACGCCGTGCGGATCGACAATCTGGCGCAAATGGCAGGCGGCGCGTCGCAAGAGATGTGGCAGCTCGATGTTACGATTGCCACCGGTGAGATTTATCCGCTGGTGGCGCGGCGTCAGTTGGGCGGCAAGATTTTCGACGATGCGCTTGATCTGACGCAAGAGTTTCGCGTGTTGCAAGCCACTTACGAGTCCGGCGTACCCGTCCCGCGACCGCGCTGGCTGCTGCCTGATCTACTCGGCTGCACCACCTATCTGATGCAGCGGCTGGAAGGCGAAACCGTCGGGCGGCGTATCGTCAAAGCGCCGGAATTAGCAGCGGCGCGCGCGGCTTTACCTGCGCAAATGGGCAGCGCGTTGGCATCGATTCACGCAGTGGACACGCACAGTTTGCGCGCTATCCTGCCTGCGCCGACTTCTACGAGTGTCAAAGGCGGACAGGCTGAAACGCCCGCTCAGGCGCACATCCGGCGTATGGAAAGCGATCTGGATCGCATTGGCGAGCCGCATCCGGCGATCGAAATAGCCTTGCGCTGGTTACGCCAGAATGAGCCGCCGCCACCTGATCGATTGGTGCTCGTTCACGGTGATTATCGGCTCGGTAACATGGTGGTCAGGCCGGAGGGGTTGGCGGGCGTGCTGGATTGGGAATTTGCGCACATTGGCGAACCCGCCGAAGATCTGGCGTGGGGCATGGTGCGCGAATGGCGGTTCGGCATGGATCGGCTTCACTTCAGCGGGATCAGCCAGCCAGCACCATTTTTTGCGGCGTATGAAGCGCGCAGCGGCAGCACGATTGATCCGGCGCGGGTGGCGTATTGGGAAGTGCTCGGCAATGTAAATTGGGCAGTCGGATCGCTCAATCAGGCGCGCCGCCACCTGAGCGGACAATCCCCGAACCTGGAATTTGCCAGCCTGGGCCGGCGCTGTGCTGAAATTGAGTTGGAAGCGTTGAGTCTGATTCAGGCGAGTACCACAAAGCGAGGCAGTGATGCAGGATCGGCCTGACAGCGGCGAATTGATCGATGCCGTGACGCGCTTCATCGAGCAGGAACTGCTGCCCACCATCAGCGATCCACGGCTGCGCTTTCGAGCCTTGATCGCCGCAAATGTGCTGGCCGTGGTCAGCCGTGAGTTGGCGCAAGGTGACGCCGCGTTGATCGCTGAGTATGAGCGGCTCATAACGCTGTCTGGACGATCCGACGATGCGACAGCAGCAGCACTGCCAGCGCGTGACTCGGCGCTGCGTGAAGCGGTCGCACAGTTATCGGGTGAGCTTTGCGCACACATTCGCGCGGGTCAGTTCGATGATGCACAGCTCTACGGTCCAATATTGGCGCACGCGCAAGCCACCGTGATCGACAAGGTACGCGTGACCAACCCGCGCCATCTGGAGCGCCTTGCTGCCGAATTCAAAACGCGCGAATAGTGTTTCGCGTGTGTTTGTGGCGATGCATCGGATGTAGGGTGCGTGCAAAGTCAGATGAGGCGTTGATTGATGAAGGTTTTCCCACCCTAAAATCCCTTCCCCGCAAGGAGGGAGGGACTTTCACATGGTCTGACACCCCTTCTTTCTTTATGCGGGAAGGGGTTGGGAGATGGGGTTATTGCTCAACATGACAATACCCACCCTGCAAAGTGTTTCGCCCTGCGACAATTTCGTACAAAAACCGCTGCGATCCTGACAATTGTCCTACAAAAGCGCCTCAGACCTTATGTTATGATTACCAGTGTGTCTAAAGCTGTAGTTCGCTGAGGAACTAACTTGCCCATGAAAAATCTTTTTCGACGCGTGCTGAATGTGCTGGACGGGCAACCCGCTGGCGCACGAGGCCAAAGTCTGGTTGAGTTGGCGTTCACCACGCCTATTCTGTTCTTGATGATCGTGAGCACCGCAGAAGTTGGTTACCTGGCGAACAACTATCTGGTGCTGCTCGATGCGGTGCGCGAAGGTGCCCGTAACGCCGTGACGCAAAGCCCGCGCACAGGTTGGAACGACGCCGACTCGCGCAATCAATGGCGAACTGCCTGCTATGATGGCGACCAGAAACTGTACAACTTATTCCCCGGCCAGACTCCGGGACTCACTGCCTACCATGGACCAGCGGGCTATACTCAGGTGACGTCACTTGGTTCAAAAGCGCCAGTGGGCTTCTTTGACAGCACCGCCTGCCAGGTGATCGCCAGTATGGAGCCGCTGTCCTTCGATGTCAGTGGGACGGGCGAAACCCCGGCGGCGCAAGACGACATTTCGGTATCAGCGGTTGGCTATGTGAACCTGTGTACAGCGGGGCCTTGCAGCAAAGCATCGACTCAAAATGGTCAGCCCGACATCCCGACCGGCACTCGTCAGTTGGTGATCACTGGCCGTTGGCCGCTCGCCAATCGGATGTGCAACAGCGGCCCTGGCGCTGATTCGCGCGACCCGTTCCGTTATCCGGGTCGCAGTACCGATGCGGCAAAAGAAGCAGCGCTTCCGCCGCTGCCCGCAGATTACTCATATCGCGGCTTCGTGATGACCGGTCAGAACGCCGAATTTTTCGGCGCGAATCCTAGTTGCTACGGATCGCGCTTCCATGTCGGCGGTACGGACGATGGTTTTGACCTGGAGCGCATCCTCAACGACCCCAAGAAAATCCCGAACGGTGGCGAAACCTCAGTGCTTAAGAGTGTGCCGAACGGCGGTATGGTGATCGTTGAATTATCGTGGCGGCATCACCAGTTATTCGGCTTTCCACCGTTGAACTTTTTGGGCAATCCGAATTTGTATATTTATCAGATGTTCCCGGTCACGGGCGCTGAAGCAACCCCCACCAGCGCGCCAACCGCTGCCGGTTCGTAAGGGCCTTGAAGTGTTGTTGTAAACGGTGCTGTCTTAAACAGTGTCAAATTTATCACTCGCGACTCTATGCAGCGCGTATCGAATGAATGGGAAGAGGATCAACACGTAAACATGCAAACTTCCGTTATAAGTCAAGCCGCACGCCTGATGACGAAGCGCAGCCGCAGTGGGCAGTCGATCGTCATTATTGCATTGGGCTTTATCACGCTGATCGCCTTTGTGGGCATTGCAACGGATACCGCCCTGCTCTTTGTGCGCTACAGCACGCTGCATCGCGCCATTGACGCCGCCGCCGTCGCCGCCGCAGGCGCTGTCCGGCAGAACGCAACCTATGCTAACGTGGCCGCCGCCGCACAAGAATATTTGCAAGTACACGGCCTCGATCCGCAGTCGGTCAAAGTGGATACCTGCGAAACCGAAATCTACGAGTACATCAATGGCGCGCCGGGCAAAACTGCGCACGGCGGTACCGGTGTCGCCGCACTGGCCGCCTTGATCATTGGCCCGCCTCCCTCGGAATTGTGTAAGCCGACGCCGGAAAAACTGGTGCGCGTCTCGGCACAAATTCTGTCACCGACTACCTTCCTGTCGATCATCGGCTTCAAGAACGTGACGCTGAGCGCCAGTTCACTCTCGCAAACGGCGGTGATGGATGTAGCCATTATGCTCGACGTGTCACAGTCCGAGTCGTATGATACCTCAGCGTTAGAAGGCAAAACTGTTGCCCCCTACACTACTATTCCTGAGTCGCTCAACATTTTTCCGGCAATGACGGCATTGGGCTTGGGCGCGTATGACAAGAACAACCCGTCCGGGGCACCTAATGCGGCCAACCCACAAGGCACGATCCGTGCAGACTGTCGCAATGCACCGATAGAGCTGGACATTTCTGCTTATTATAGCTTTGCGCACAATAATCCGACCTATGGAGATGGCACTTCGTCGTACTCGAACTATGGCTGGGGCGGCTGCTGCAATGAACCTGCGGCGCTTAACCCGCCAACAAATCCTGAAAGTCCGTTCTATTACATCAGCGTAGATGGCGTAATCGATACGACCAAGATCATTGGTGGACAGGTGTCCACCAATCCCGTGTTGGGCAAACACAACTACAGCGATCTGATCTGCCAACCCTTCAAGAACGTGCGAGATGCTGCGCGCCACTTTCTCAACCGGATGGATTTCGTGCGTGGCGATCGTGCCTATTTGATCACCTACGGCGCGGCAGCGACAGCACTGAATCCTAACGGCGCGTACGATGCAAAGGCGGCCAACAGTGCGCTGCCGGTCTTCAACGATCGTTCACAGGCGATCCTGGCGCTCAACAAATATGCAGGCGTCGAGGACTCTCCTAATCATGGTCAGGGTGACTGCGTTGCCAACTCTCATGCCCCTTACGAGGGTATTTTTATGTCTCTTTATGACACTACTGCACCATGCCCTGATACCAATACCGGCGGCGCGGTGCAAACGATGCAAAGCCTGATCACCAACCCATCCTGGATTCGGCGTGATGCGGTATGGATCGCGGTGCTGATGAGCGACGGCTACCCGAACCGTACGCCCGGCATTGACAGTGTCAGCGGCAACGGTGTATCCGGCCCGGAACACGCTAACATCCACAAAATTCCGGCCAGCAACGCGGCTTACTCCCCTGCGAAAAACACGCGAAACCAGCCAAATGAGACCTACTACGACAACTTTTTCGTCTCGTCGTATCCAGAGAATTACCTAACCGTAAATCCGCCCTCTCCATTCATAGTTCCCAACCCTGTTAGTATTGCTGCGGGGGACACACGCATCACCGATCCGGGCTTTTGCCCGTGGAATACTTTCTGTGACCCGACTTTTAATAACGAAAGCTATCCAGGAGGCTTGGCTGCTCCTTCTGCTCCTACAGGAAGGGACGATATAAGTAATTATATTGCCCACAGGACAGCGGCAAGCAACAATCTGCTGTATTACCCGGATATATACCACTATAACAAGGCGTTTTGCAATTCGGCTGACGGACAAAGCACGCCCGTATGGTGGTCGACAGCCCTGTCAACTGTTGGCACGACCTGGGTAGGCGCCGTTAATACCGGAAAACTTAACGTGCCATTCTGTACGTCCTCTAACCCGGACGCGCGCCACTGGTGTATGAATAACGCGACGGGCGTGATCAACCCGATCGACATCTCGAACGCGTGCAGTTCGCAGTATGACGCGGCGGATTTTGCCCGCGATCGAGTGGACTTTGCCGCCCTGATCGACTACACCTCGACCGTCAAGGGCAACTTCATCGCGATGTTCAGTGTATTCTTCAACCATGTCACCAGCAACGACCCCAATATCAACAACTACATTCTGGGCGCCAAGTTCATGCGCTATGTAGCGGATGCAGGCGATAACGGCGTCATCGACAATCACGTCCAGCAGTGGTACCGCACCAATCTGTCACCGACGAATACAGATGCAACAAACCCAGCAGTACCGGATGCGAATGCCGCCTACCCATACGATGGTAGCAGCTCCCTTTACCCGTCCACGCCCGAAGATCCCTGCGCGGTGTATGACTTCCGCGAAATGCACGTCTTCCCCGGCTCCGCAGCTTATGAAGACGCCTACAAACACAGCTGCGGCAACTACTATTATGCCGATAGCCCGAACGCCATCGACCGCGCCTTTGCCGACATCGCCAGCCGCTTGTTTACGCGTCTGTCCCGTTAGTAAAGCAGATCTGGAATTACAGAGGGGGAAACAGAATGCATTCAAGCAATACCGCGCCGAACTCATCTTCTATTCAGAAGGAAGCGACCCGACCGAGGCCTGCCAAACAGTCACCACCGCGCCATCACCGGCGCGGTCAGACTGCCGTTGAATTCGCGCTGACGCTGCCCGTGCTGCTGCTGCTGATGTTCGGCATTGTCGAATTTGGCCGCATCTTTCAATCCTGGGTGACCATTCAGAACGCTGCGCGTGTCGCTGCGCGTTTCGCGATCACGGGCCAGTACGACACCAACATGTTCAGCGATGCCTGTCTGAACGGCTGCAATGCTGGAACTGCTGGCGGTTGGCTGCCGAATCCTAACAACCTTTTTCCATATGACGGCACCGCTCCCAATCCTACGCACGGGATGCCTTGCCCGCTCAATCCGACGGCTACCGTCTCTATGCCCGGTAACCCCGAAATGGATACTTACGATGGTCAGTATGTGACCTCATCGCAGGCGTTCCGATCACACTGGGATGGCATTATATGCGACCCGACGAATGATGCTCACCTGGGCTTGCAAAAAGACCTGTTCCGGCTGGTTGGCATGACCAAGGCAGCGCAAATCGGCGCTTCTGGACTGCGCGTCAGCCAATCGATCAGCATTCCGGGCACGGCTATCGATACCGACACGCTCACCGGCATGAATTCCGGCGTCGCAGGTTGGTTCAACGTATTCGTGTGCAGTTCGCGCCCATATCTCCCGGACACCGAGTCGGTTGCTGAGCACAAACAAAATCCGCAGCCAACGCGCTATACCCAACTTCGCGCCGATTGGGCGCAGCGCAAATGTACGGTCAATCAGCCAGGCACTAACAACGGTCGCAATCAGTACGATGCGGGTGGCCCTGGCGACTTCGTGCGCGTCACGGTGTTCTACAATCACCCGCTGATCACCCCGATCGCGACCGTCAGCCTGGGTGGCGCCAGCGCGTTGGTACCGTTCGTGCAGTTGCAAGCTACGCGCACGATGGTCAACGAGTCGTTTCGTACCTCGAAAGTAATCAGCTTGCCCAATCAGGGTCAGGCCAGCTACACGCCTAGCAATACCTGGACGCCTAGCGCGACCAACCCACCAGGGCCGTCACCGACGAACACCTTGACGCCTAGCAGAACGCCGACCAACACCATCACGCTTACCGCTAGCTATACGCCGGTGCCGCTGTGCGCCTCGATCATCCTTGATCCAAATCTGGTTAACCTGACCACTGGTTATCTGGATATTCCGATCCGAAACAATAACGGCGCGCCTGTTTATGTCAATGGTGCGACGATCAATTGGACGAGCAGCAAACAGCCTAGCATGTTCTTCAGCAGCTTGATGCTCAATGCGCAGCCAACTGCCGCATGGGATTATCAGGGCGGCACCGATCCGCATCCTGGTCAGAACATCGGCACCTATACACTACCAACACCGCCCGCCGGATTTAGCGCTGGCAATGGTTGGGTACAGGATTCGTCACGTTCACTGCGTCAATTCCCCGCCAACTCGACTACGCAGGCTGAATTCAGTTTTGCGAACCTTTCAAGCGATCTGCAAACGATCTTCGGTAACGACGTACGCTATTTCGGTGGCACATCGATCAGCTTCGATCTGGGCAATGGAGTAGTCTGCACCAAGACGTTCTCGGCCTCCACACCGACGCCCGCTGGCCCGCCGTCTAATACACCGATTCCACAGTGCAATACCAACAGCTATACGTTGGATTTCGGTTATTTCACCAATGATGGTGTGGTAGCACTGACCTTCAAGAACCTGACCAGCGTTCCGGTCGCGATGGTAGGCTTCCAGTTCAACTGGCGCAACGTCCATGCAGGAATGAGTCTGGACGAGGTACACGCACTCGGTGCCAGTTATGGTGATTCAGGTGCGCTCGTTGTCTGGCAAGGCAACTCCACTTCATCGCCTACGACTGCTGCCGCAGGGGGTGGTGGTTGGGTCACCAGTCCAGTCCTGAATGCGAACACACCGAGCGGCCTCGGCATATGGTTGAAATTCAGCGATAACGTGAATTACAATACAGTCTATGGCGTAGGTGCGTACAACTTCAACGACTCGTCGGTCATCCTTGACAACGGCTGCAAGGTGATCATGAACCCACAGGCCACGCCCATTCCGCAAAGCACCACTACGGATACGCCGACGATCACACTGACGCCGACTAAAACACTCTCACCCACGGCCAGCAGGACACCGTCACCCACTACAACGCCGACTGCCAGCACAACGCCGACGATCACGCTGACGCCGACCAAAACACTCACACCGACGGCCACTTATACGGCATCCATCACGATGACGCCAAGCCTCACCAACACGGCAACAAAGACGTTTACACCTTCACCGACTAAAACAGCGTCGAATACTTCGACAAAGACGTTTACACCTTCACCGACGGCGACCTACACCGCCTCCCTGCCAGCGACGAGTACGTGGACGCCAACGGCAACCAAGGTGCCATCGGCAACCTTCACCTCAAGTCCAACGAGTACGCCGTTGCCACCTAGCGCTACGCCGCTGGTGCCCACAAGTACGAATACGTTGGTGCCAATTCCGACCATTCCGGGTGGAAGTGGTGACTAAGCAGTTCGTTCAGTGATCCGTTCAGGCAGTAGACGCAGGCACACTGTCCGCGTCCGCTGCCACCAGCCAGCTATCTGGCAAGGCTTACAAAGTACAAACGCGGGGGTCAGCATTGTGTCTGACCCCCGCGCGTTTATCGAGTTTTACGGCGTCTCATCACTGCGGGTTGCGCGATACACCAGTGCAATCCGCTGCAATGCCGTCAGGTGGCTGCCGATCGCCAGAATTAGCACGCCCGCCACCACCCATCCGGTCAGCAGCGCGCCGATCAGCACCAGCGTGCGCTCGACCCGGCTGAACCAGCCATCCTTGCAAACAATTCCCAACCCCTCCGCACGAGCACGTACATAACTCACCGCATAGGCGCCGATCAACGCCAATAAGCTGATCAGTAGTTCGCTTTGCTGGCCGTGGACGCTGAAATAATAGGCCAGGCTGCCCAACAAAAACCCGTCGGCGTAACGATCAAGCGTCGAGTCGAGCAGCGCGCCAAATCGATTGCGACGCTTCATTGCACGTGCCAGTGCGCCATCCAGCACATCCAGCGGGCTGCCTGCGATCAGGATCACGCCTGCGATCGCAAAGCTGCCAATCGCCGCTTGCCATGCGGCCAACATGACCACGACGAGTCCAGCGATGGTCACGGCGTCCGGCGTCAAGCCCATACGCAGCCCGCTTTGCCCTAGCCATGCTGTCAGATCGCGCGTGTGATAGCGCAGCCAATCCGAAAAAGTTTGTTTGTCGCTGTGTTTATCTGCTTGTTTTTGTGTCAACATTCGCTCTTGTACAAATGAACCGCACAGAGTATACTGGCATTCGTAGTATCAGTATCGGGGTATAGCGCAGCTTGGCTAGCGCGCTTCGTTCGGGACGAAGAGGTCCCCGGTTCAAATCCGGGTACCCCGACAATGAAAAGCTCACGCGGAACGGCAGCGTGAGCTTTTTTTGTCCGCATAACGCGCACCTTGACAGCGTTTTGCAGGCTGCTATAATGCTCTCGCTGCCTGGCGACCGACCGGGCGATTAAGTTCTTACTAGGAGTCGTCTCGTGGGTCCACTACCAAAAAAGAAAATGTCCCGGCGGCGCAAGCTAAACCGCCGCAATCACGATAAGCTGACGTTGGATCACATCATTCGCTGCGACAACTGCAACGAATATAAGCTCTCGCACCACGTTTGCGCCAACTGCGGCACTTACAACGGGCGCGAAGTGATTCAGGGCGCGGCTAATGCAGCGACGTAAGCGTTCGCGATAAAATGGCTGTGCTTGAATTGGCTGCGCTTCACGGTGCGGCCTTTTTGTTTTTACGCGCTTGATTTATTTTGCACATTCCACAAGCCCTACCAAATGGCAAGCTGGCGTTTACCGAATAAGGATATGATCGTGTTGGATTGGTCAACCATTGCACTGGTATTTCCCGGCCAAAGTTCGCAGGAAGTCGGCATGGGCGCTGATCTGGCGCGCGCTTATCCCGAAGCGGCGGCAGTGTTCGCGGAAGCTGATCATGTGTTAGGCATTCCCTTTTCGCAGATTTGTTTTGAAGGCCCCGCTGACGTTTTAGACGCGACGCTCAATACACAGCCTGCAATATTCGTGGTAGGCATCGCTACGCTGCGCATTCTGGAGTCGCGGTTCGGGGCGCTGCAACCGATCGGCGCGGCAGGTCACAGCGTTGGCGAGCTAACGGCGCTGGTGGCGGCGGGCGCGCTGAGCTTTGCGGACGGGCTGCGGCTGGTACGTGAACGGGCACGCCTGATGAGCGAAGCGGGTGCTAAGCAGTTGGGCGCTATGGCGGCGTTGCTCGGCCCATCGCTTGACGAAACACGCGTGATCTGCGAACAGGCCAGCGCCGAAACTAGTCAGTCCGTCGTGATCGCCAACGACAATTGCCCCGGTCAGGTGGTCATTTCCGGCGATGCAGGCGCTCTGGAACGGGCGCTGCAAAGCGCAAAGGAACGCGGAGTTAAGCGCGCCATCAAACTGCCGGTCAGCGTAGCGGCTCATTCGCCATTGATGGCTTCCGCCGCTGATGGCTTCCGCCACATATTGATGGCAACACCGTTTGCATCACCGCGCTTTCCGGTGATCGACAATGCCAACGTGCAGCCGATCGACACAGCGGACGCCATTCGCGCCGCTTTAGCCGCTCAACTCACGGGGCCGGTACGTTGGACAGAGTCGATCAAGGCATTGCAGGTGCGCGGCGCGACTACCTTTCTTGAGATCGGCTCCAAGGATGTGCTGACCGGCTTGCTCAAGCGCATCGATCGCGGCGCAACGGGCATAGCGCTCAACAATGCGGAAGCGGTCGCGGCATGGTGTCAGGCAGCTATGGGTACATCGCTCACATGATGCAAACCTTTCAAGCGCGTCTGAACAGCGACGAGCGCATGATGGCGATATTGGTGGGATTATCGCTCGGCGCGTTGACCGTCATTTTCGGCGTGCTCACGGCGATCGGGGGGCCGCTGATCGGGTTTGGTGGCCTGATCGGGTTAGCGGTGGCGCTGTACGTCCTGACCGATCTCATGAGTGGCCTGTACATCACGTTGGCGGTCGTGGCGCTTTTGCCATTTGCCACGCTGCCCATCAAAATCGCGCTGACGCCTAGCTTCATCGATATGGCACTTGGCGGATTTTTGCTGGTTTATTTATTTCAGTGGATGACCGGGCAGCGTTCGCGTCCACGCTTTTTGCTGGTTCATTTGTTGATCGTCGCCTTCATGGGCTTTGTGCTGTTCAGCTTTGTGGCTGGACTCGGTTATGGCGTGCCGACGACGAACATACTGCACAAATTTGTTGAGCTGCTGCTGAGCATGGCCGTCGCGATCATCCTGTCCGACGTGATCCGCGATGTGCCGACTTTGCGCCGTGTGACGCAGCTGCTCTTATTGTTGGGTGCGCTGCAAGCGGTGATGGGGATCGGGCTGATTACGATCAACGCGCAAACCGCCGAACGGCTGCTCAACGCGCTGAGTCGATTCGGCTATCCGGCAGGCGGCGTGATCCGCTATATCGAAGAAAATCCAGCGCTGGCTGAACGTGCGATCGGCACCTGGGTTGATCCGAACGCATACGGCGGCTTTCTGGTATTGATCGGCGTGCTCGGCATGACGCAGTTATTAGCCCGTGAGCCAGTGATCAGGCCGCGTTGGGCGATCGGGTTGTTGGCTGCGCCTGTGCTGCTCGCCTTGCTGTTAACACAATCACGCGGCGTATTAGTCGGCTTAGGCGCAGCAGTGCTGCTCATTTCGGTGATTCGTTATCGCTGGCTGCTGGTGGTCGAACTGATCACTGCGGCTGCTTTTTATGTACTGCCCTTCACTCAATCCTATGTAGCCCGGCTGTTGCAAGGCGTTAACAATCAGGATTTAGCAACGCAAATGCGCTTTGGCGAGTATAAAGACGCGCTCATTTTGATTCAGCGCTACCCGTTGATCGGTACCGGCTTTGTCGGCACACCACAGCGTGATATTTATCTGAGCGTATCCAGCTTGTATTTGACCATTGCGGAAAACAGCGGCTTGCTCGGCCTGAGCCTGTTCATCCTGGTCATGGTAGCGATCTTCGGTTATGGTTTACGACAATGGCGAGCCATGCGTCGTGATCCGCTGTTGGAAGGCATGTGGCTTGGCTATACGCTGGCATTGGTCGGTGCGTTGATCAGTGGTATATTCGATCACTTCTATTTCAATGTAGAGTTCAACGGCGCATCACTGATCTTCTGGACAGTCGGCGGTTTAGCGCTTACCGCCGCGCGATTAGCCACTGAAACGAACACAATACCCTTGCTATCCTTTGACAATAACCCTTTGAATAATCCTGCGAAAGAGGCCTCATGACTACTTACACCCCTCCCGTCGATCAACTGCTGACCCTTGGCGTGCCTGAACTTTCTGGTGAGCGGGGGAATTATCTGGCGTTGGGCTTGAGCGCTGACAACATTCCAGAGCTGCTGCGCATGGCAACCGATCACGCACTGTTATGGGCTAACGAAGATTCGGCGGCTATGTATGCACCGATGCACGCCTGGCGAGCGCTCGGCCAACTGCGCGCTGAAGCTGCGGTTGCACCGTTGATCGGGCTGTGGGACGATGTTGGACGCGATGATGGCTACGATGATTGGGCGCTTGAAGAAATCCCCTATGTACTCGGCACGATCGGCGCACCAGCGCTTCCCGCGCTGACTGCTTATATAGCCGATCCAACCCATGACACGAATGCGCTGACCTCAGCAGCGGTCGCGCTTTCCGAACTGGCACAGCGTTACCCCGATCAGCGCGCCGCCTGTGTTGAAGTGCTGACAAACGTGCTGGCGCGCGCCGCTGAGTACGATCCAGTGGTCAACGGTTTTGTGATTGCCGAATTGATCGAACTGCACGCCGTAGAATCAGCGGAAATGATCAAGGCAGCGCATTATGCCAAGCGCGTCGATTTGTCGATCGTGGGCACCTGGGTAATGGTCAAAGAGGCGCTCGGCCTCAGCGCGGCGGATGAAGTGGCTGGCCCTGAACCGGAAGACGAAACGCTCGCGCCAATGGAATTCATGCTCGATCGCGAAGTTGAACGGCAGCGACAGGTCACGCGCGATCATAAGAACAAGACTGGCTCTGGCCGTGTCGCTAAAGAGAAGCACGAGCAAGAAAAGAAATCGCGCAAAGCGAATCGCAAGAAGAAAAAATGAGCGCACGTTAGCTGAAACAGGGCACAGCATGGATACCGATCGACAAGCACTATCCGCCGACGCGCTGCTGAACATCGACACGATCTATCTGGAATCGAGCGTGCCGAATTATGCGCGCGGACGCGAAATATTGGCGCGTTTCCCGGATGCGACACGGATCGAAGTACCGTCGCACTGGCAAATCCCGGAACTGCATGGTAACGCTGGCTTAGTCGAAGATTGGCTCAAAATCAAGCGGACGGTGCTTGTGCTTGGCGTCAAAAAATCGCTACCAATTCCGGCTTATGAGCGCAGCGCCGACTTCATCGCGCCGTCTCATGCCAACGGCTGCGCCAGCGCCTGCGTATACTGCTATGTGCCGCGCCGTAAGGGGTTCGCCAACCCGATCACTACCTTCGTCAACAGTGAAGCGATCGAGAAAGCGATCGCGCGCCACGCCTATAAACAGGGCTTCAAATTCGAGCCGACGCAGCCCGATCCGTCATTGTGGGTGTACGAGATCGGCACGAATAATGATTGCGCCGTGGACGCTTTGATCTCCGATAACGTCAAAGATTTGGTCAAGTTGTTTCGTGAACTGCCGAACGCCAAAGCGACCTTCGCAACCAAATTCGTCAATCGCGATCTGCTGACTTACGATCCGCAAGGGCGTACGCGACTGCGCTTCAGCCTGATGCCGCCACGTTTATCGCGCGTAGTCGATATACGCACTTCGCCCGTAGAGCAGCGTATTGCAGCGATCAATGATTTTGTGGCGGCGGGGTATGAAGTCAATCTGAACTTTGGGCCGGTGATTTACACGACGGACAGCGCCGACAGTGTTGTCAATTGGCTCGCTGATTATGCGCTGCTGTTCGATCAGATTGATGATCAGCTCAACGCAGCCGCCAAAGCACAATTAGCAGCGGAAGTGATCTTCCTGACGCACAATGCGCAAATGCACGATTTGAACCTGCAATGGCACCCCAAAGCGGAGGATATATTGTGGCAGCCTGCGTTGCAGGAAACCAAAATTTCAGGCACAGGTGGTGAAAATGTGCGCTACAAAATGAGCATCAAAAGCCGCCTTGTGAACAACTTTTGTGCTTTGTTAACGCAAAAAATGCCTTACTGCAAAATCCGTTATGCGTTCTAGCGACCCGGAATTTTGACGGTCGCGTTCGGATCGATTTCAGCACTGGCAACTTCGGCTTTATCTGCTGGTCCCAAACGTACCAGCACTGCCGCAATATTATCACGCCCACCCGCCGCGTTGGACGCATCGATCAGCGCCTGACAGGCGATACTCGGCGTTTCAGCATCATGCACAATTTGCCAGATGCGATCATTGTTCAGCGTTTCCCACAGGCCGTCCGAGCACAACAGCAGCGACTCGTTCTCGTCGAGCGTTTCGCTGAACACATCGGCGGTCACGTTTTCTTCAGTGCCAACGGATTGCGTCAACACACTGCGATAGGGATGCTTGATCGCTTGCTCAGGCGTGATCGCACCATTATCGACGAGCATCTGCACGTAGGAGTGATCGTGCGTAATCTGCCGGATACCCGTCTCGCAGATCACATAAGCGCGGCTGTCGCCCACGTTTACAACATGCACATCGTGACCAGCAACGACGGCCATCACTAACGTAGTGCCCATGTTTTTATCATTTTCGTGGGCTTTGCTGTGAACGATTTTGTTGGCGAGCACCACCGCACTTTGCAGCCAATCGCGGTAATGTTCGGGCATATTATCGCTTACTTCGGTCACATTTCCGACCAGATTTCGTACCGCCGTGCGTACCGCGAGTTTACTAGCCACTTCGCCCGCGTCATGGCCGCCCATCCCATCGGCCACCGCATAGACGCCAACCGCCTGACAAGTCACATCATTGGCTTGATTGAGCGTCACGGCGGCCAAGCTGTCTTCGTTGTTCTGGCGCACAAGCCCTTTGTCGATGCTCCAGCCAACTTCCTGTGTAACACTCACGTCCGTGCAATCCGGCTCGGTGGAGGGTGTGGTTTGGGCTGCTGGAATTTTGATTATATCGGTCGTAGCATACTCGTTAGACATAATAGGGTAGTTCCTTCCCGTACTGTTGAGGTATATACAGCAAAAGCTGAGCCGCCATAATTATGCTGTGCGCAGTTGGCACATGTCAAGGACTCGCGGGCGTTGCATAATGCGCCTGCAAAAATTGGACGGCTTGTTTGGGCGTACCGTCTGCATTCCACAAGCCGAAGTGATATTCGGCGTTGTCTTTGCCCGGACAATTTGGCGGCACACATGCGAATTGTGGCGTCGTATCGAAAGCGTCCCAGATGAGCCAACCTGCCAGCCCCACCGAGTCGGCCATCGCGAGCAGTTGGTGCAGCCGATCGGCTTGCGTTGCTTCGCTGCTGCCAAAAGTTTGATAGCCGACTTCTTCCAGCACGATCGGCTTATGCGTGATCGCTTGTAACGCTGTCGCCCGCTCGTGCAAACTGCTGACCGTTGACCAATGGTGAAAGCTGAGAAAATCGACTATATCCGCCGTGTCTGACGTGTAATCGTCCCAACCCGCCGTGATCAGATGATGCGGATCGCGGGCGCGCACATCAGCGACGGTATTCGTCAGCCAATCAGCCACATCGTGCGCCGCCGCATAGCCACGGATGGTATCGACATCGCCCTCGTTGCGCACATCCCAGGCAAAAACAGCCGGTTCGTCACGATACCGCATGACGATGTATGCGGTTTGCGCTGCCGCCGTGTCAGGTTCGGTGTACAGTGGGTGAAAGGTCAGATCGGGTAGATCGTTCAGTGTGACCAGCACATGTAAGCCGCGCTGCGCCGCTAGTTGGATCACACTGTCCAGCCGCGCAAATGCCGCCACGTTCGGCACTACGCCGCTGCCGGGGCACTCGAACAGTGCATCATAGGCGATGAATATGCGGATCATGTTGAGGCCAGCGCCCTGAATCAGATCAAGGTCATGGCGCAGTATATCAGGCGTGCTGTTGATCAGGAAGTGCTGCCACGGTGCTTGTGCCGGATAATAATTGACGCCGTGGATCGCGAATGGCACACCACCAATGGCAAAGCCCGATCCTTGTACGCTCGCAAAAGCACCCGCGCTCACGGGTACATACGGCGCAATCGCGGCTTGCGCGCCGATTGCGTGTTGTGGCGAACACACGGCGAGCGGCTGCGGCGTGAACATGCCCTGCTTTTTGAGCGCTAGCGCCGCCTCGCGCCCTTGCGGATTATACGTCAGCGCACGGCGGTAGGCATCGATCGCGCCGGATACATTGTGAACAGCCTCAAGTGCCGCGCCGTAGTTGTAATAGGCCGGGTAAAGCGTCAACGTGGGGTCTTGACCGTTACACAGCTTTCCGGCGTGCTTGACCGTCTCCAAATCCTGAATGACGCGCGGCCAATCACTGAGTCCCCAAGCGGTATCGACATCCGCGCAGAAGATCGCACTATCCAGTGTGCTGTCTGGCGTCGCAGTTTCCGTATTAGCGTGTGGTGTTATGACAGGTGCTGCGCTTGCCATTAGAGGCGATTCTGTCAGCGTCTCTGTAAGGTGCATATCGATAGGTGGCGCAGGTTGGCAGCCCACAATGAGAAGGGCGATCAACACGCTGCACAATATACGCCTCACACGTTCAAAATCGGACATGTTATTTGATCGGCGTACTGGCGGTTTCGGTCGCGCGCTGATCGAGCTGAGCAGACGTTTTCAGCGTCAGGACGGGCGAACTTTGGGCGCTGAGCAACTCAAAGTAAGCAGCCATCGGCATTTTTTGCAGCCTGATCGTTTCCGGTGATTGTGGCATTTGACTGTACACGAAAGCAAAGCCCGGCATGTGGCTCATCTGAACATTTTGTGCGCCGAAACGCAGCATATGCGTAAACGGGACGTACAGTTGGTGGCTATCATTCTGAAAGTAATAACACAACAACCGATCAGCGACCTGATTGTGCGTCAAAATCAGCGGCGCTGTGCCGAACCAATGCACGCGATAGGGCGTCAACGCTTCCACATTTCCCCACAGCGCAGCGCCCGCCAACGCCAACTTTGAGCCGTCGTCGGTACGAATATCGATGTCGGTGGGTGCGATGATCAGCGCGTCAGATGGCAATTGATTTGTCAGGTATTGTTGATTCCACGGCTGATCCCACTGCGCTTGCGGTACGTAATCGTCGATCGGCGCTGAAGGTGGCGCGCTGCCTCGCTCAAAGTGAACCGCCATGCACACTTGATCGGATAGCTTCCAGGCATCCGGGAAGCTGACCACTGCGGGCTGTCGAATTGTCACATACAATGCAGGCGCGGACGACTCATCTAACAGCGGCTGCGGCGTGCCGATGCTGCCAAGGATCACGCCCTGATAACGGACGGTTGGACGCGCCGCCACCACGAATAAGCCGAAACTGAGCAGCGCCGTCAGCACGAGCACCCAACGCACCATTCGATTGAGTCGTTCATACGTCATGCGATCACCACGGAACATGATTGCTGTCGAGATGTAAATGCCAGAACGTCGGTTCGCCCAATGGCATCAGGTAATCTACCAGCAGCACCCACGTCACGCCGAATAACGCCAACGCAAACAGCCAGCGCATGACGGCGTAACGTTTGCGCGCTGCAGCAGGCGCTAACCAGCACGCCCAACCGATCGCGACAATCGCAGTCGAAGCCAGGTAACGATCGACGGCGTAACGGGCCACCCCGCTCACCACCAGCGTACCGACCATCAACACGATCATCACGCGGATAAGGCTCGGCACTCGTTTTGAGGTCGCGGGCAGCAGTGCCACGAGATAAGCCGCCAATGCCCAGGCCGCATCGCGCTGCCATCCGTTCGTCGGGTCGCTCGGTTGAAAAGCCTGCGCAAAGAATTGGATGATCTCGCGCACATTTCCGGCACTGTAGATATGCGCCCAATAGTTATACTGCAAGTTGAGAAAGTAAAATGGCACGCCGCTCAAAACGCTGCAATAGGCCAGCCAGAAGGCAAAGCCGAGGATCGTCCCGGCTGCGATGATCAACGGCGTCCAGGCATAGCAAATAGGGCGCGCGCTTTGCAGCCGAACCATACGCGGGCGCACCTGAGCGAGCAACAGATCGGCGGCAAACGTCCACAACCCGAACGTATAGCCCACCCGTCGTGAGTTCTGCCAACTGACATACACAAAGGCAAAACACAAGGCAAAGAACATCATCAGTGCGTTGGGTTTGAGCAGCACGTACAGCACGCCCAGAGGCAAGCACAGCGCATAACGTACTGCCGCCTGTGCCGGATGTGCTGGTGCTGGCAGCGTGATCAGCCACAGCGCGATCATGCCGACGGCCAAAAAGCTGGCTTCGGGGCCGGGCAAATAAATCCAGACCGCGCCCACCGACGGGATCAACACCGCCAGTGCACTGATCGCGGGATGCGGTACGCCCAGATTGTGCAGCGTCAGCACCGCGAAAAACAAGGCGCACAGCATCGCGCCGATTGCTAACACAGGTCCGGCAAAGATCAACGATACGCCGCCGAATTTGTGCAGCGCGCATTGTAACAACGGGTACACGGGCATCCAACTGAGGCGGCTGGACGCCAATGTTGGTAGCGGCGGATAGCCCGGCGGGCCACCCGGCACGTTATAACCCTGCATACAAATCAGCACATATTGGCGTGCATCGGCAAAATGACTCGGCGCATAGATCACGGTCGGATCATTTTTATAGAGGCGTTGAATGGCAGGCGTCAGCGCTTGTACCGCCATGACATAGCCGACGCCGCCCATTAAAGCGACGAGCAGCGCCGTCCATGTGATACGCTTCATGCCAACGTCAGCCCACCGTCCACGACGATCGCCTGTCCGGTCGTGAAGCTGCTGGCCGGAGCTGCCAGATACAGCGCGATGCCCGTCACTTCGTCTACCGTCGCGATCCGTCCGGCGGGTGTCTGCGCGATCAACTGATCACTGAGCGCGTCATTGCCCCAGATCGCCTGGCTGAACCGCGTCTTGATGAAGCCCGGCGCAATGGCGTTGACCTGAATATTTTGCGGCGCTAGCTCGATCGCCAGCGCTTTGGTCATCATGATCACGCCCGCTTTGGTGATCCCGTACAGTGCCATGCCCGGTGACGGTACCATGCCCGCGATCGAGGCGATGTTGATCACTTTGCCGCCACCTCGCTCGGCCATGTGCGGCACTGACTCGCGGATCAGCCGGAAGTAGCCGCGCAGGTTCACGTCCAGCGTCTTGTCCCACATGCTGTCCTCACTGGTCAGCAGCGGCCCAAAATGGGGGTTGGTGGCAGCATTGTTGACGATAATATCCAACCCACCGTAAGTGGCGATCGTCTGTTCGACCAACGCTTTGACCGCCGCCAGCTCGCCCATGTGCGCCGTGATTGGGGTTGCGTCACCGCCTGCCGCTTTGATTGCATCAGCCACCGCGTTCAGACCATCCGCTTTACGGCTGGCAAGCACGACTTTAGCGCCCGCTTGCGCGTAGGTGTGGGCGATCGCTTCACCAATGCCGCGCGATGCGCCGGTGATGATCGCGACTTTGCCGCGTAGTGAAAAATCGGGCGTAAAGTGTTCCATGCCAAAATCCTTTAGGGTTGATTGCTAACGCTCATCATCCGTCGCGACCATGCTTTGATACTCAGGGTGACGCTTGACGTAAGCCTTGGTGAAAGGGCAGGCCGGGATCACTTTGCCGCCTTCGGCCTTGACCATTTCAAGCGCATCGTGGGTCAGCCGATTCGCGATTCCTTGTCCCTCGAACTCGGACGGGACGCCGGTATGCGTGAAGCTGTACACCTGATTGTGCTTATGATAGTCGATTATGCCCACTTTGTCGCCTAGTTGGACTTCAAAACGGCTGGCCTGCGTATTGTTTTTGACTTCCAGCGTTTGCGGGTCAATGTTCATTTTAATCACTCGTATATACCTATCGATAATATATTTTGAGCGCAGAAAAGGGGCGATTCTTACGCAGCCTACTGTGCAAATCAGCCGCTCAATACGGATAAGCATCCGCGAAGGACAGCAGACCGCTCAAATTATTGACGCTCTGGATCGATACATTCCAGTTGCCGCTGACGTATTCGAGCGCGTAATTCTGATAGCCATTATGCGTCATGGTGAATACGAATGGGATCGGGTTACTGCGCAGAACGTACTTTTCCTGAATGCGACTGTGCAAGCGCCAATCATCAGGATTGATCAAACGCGCCGCGACTTTTGCCGTATTGTACAAGCGAAGCTCAATGTAAATATTGTTGGGATCGCCAGGGCGCGCGTACACGGCTGAGCCACGCGCGATCAAGTATGCTTCCTGAACGCTATGCAGCAGCTCAGACGGTTGTTGACGGCTAAAATCACCCACTTTGATCGGCAGCAGACGAGCGAACAGAGCCGACTCGGTGGGCAATGGCAATTTGTGGCTGAAATCGAACGGATACGGGACGATTTGCCCGATCGCGCGCGCGGCACACAGCGCACTGCACAATAGAAGGGTTAGAATGAAAGTTGCCAGAAACACACGTCGCATAATGACAAGTTTCGCTGCGATTCATCGTCTATTCAATAAGGCAAGGCGTCAAAAAACATCAGCAAATCGCGCGTACTGCTTGTGCGTATTTGAATGAGCCAACGGCCACTCACGTAATACAGCGCATTTTCGCTCACATCCGACAAAATCAGATCATACGCAGGCTGAGTGCTCAGAAAAATGAGCCGTTTATAAGTAGAATGAGTTGGCGCGAGCTGGCGCGCATAAGCCGCCGCCGCTTGTTCAGTGCTGCTGAACAGCGTCATGTGCAGCGCTAATCGTGAACAATTCGTGCAGTTTGGATGCATGTACAGCACCGTCGCTTCAACCACAGCACCCGCGACCTCGCTCAAATTATACGAAATCATTTCCAGCGATCCCGCCTCAGGCAAGAACATGCCATCATAAGGCGTTGTGATCGGCGGTATCTGGCGACCCGTGAAGCGCAGCGGCCACTCCACAAAGTGCCCGATCACACTGCTCAGCACGATAGCGCCGCACAGCGCGATCGTCAGCAGTGCGCTCCACCGAAAAACCCGTTTCATCGCTGACGTTTGAGCTGCCAACGTTCGTCATAGTACATCATAAAACAGCTTTCAAAATTGATGTGAGCAGTGTATCAAAGTTAACGACAAGCGCAAAATCTCGGTTTGTGGTGCTTGCCAATTGCCAACCCTCCGACGCAATGGCACAATGGGCAAAACAGGAGCAAATTTATTATGGTCGCACAGTCTGTCCCTCTCACCTCGCTCGATACGCCTGAATTTCAAGTTCCGGCGGCGCACCGCGTGAATGTCGATGCGTATCCGTCCGCGCAGATGGAAATTCCGCCGTCGCGCATGTTCTTGATCAAAAAGTCACTGGAAACGTACAAAGCCAAATTTGGCGCGGATGCACCTACCTTCGATGCTTCACAGGGTGACGGCGGCGCAAGCTTGCCCGGCGTCCCGCACGCGCTGCTCGATCGCGCCAATGAACTGCAAAAGAGCCAGGGCACTGGCTACGATCAACCGTATGGCACGGATGCTTTTCGCAAGACGACTGCCGAACATTATTGGCAGTTGGACGCCGCAACGGGTTGGGGTCCCACCAACATTGCCGCTACCGCAGGCGGACGCGATGCATTGATCAAGGCTTATCAGGCCATGACGACGCTCGGCACAGGGCGCATTGGCGATGCGATCGTCGTCTCGCGCGTGCCGTGGATCAGCTATTTGTGGGGCATGTATGGGGTCGGCGTCAACACGTTGTTAGCGCCCGGTCGCGAGGAAACCGCCTGGGCATACACCGAAGATGCGCTGGCCGCGTGCGTTGATTTCTGCAAGCATGAAGGCGATCGGCGGGTAGCGGGCGTAATCATCACGTCACCGGACAACCCGACTGGCAATACGCTGTCCGTTGAGCGACAAATCGTGCTGGCACACAAGGCGCTTGATCTGGGAGTGCCGTTCGTGCTGTTCGATTGGATTTATCGCTGGATCACGACGGGCGAAGTCGCGAATATCAATACCGTGCTCAGCGCATTTTCGGCAGCGGATCGCGATAAGCTGATCTTCATGGACGGTCTGACCAAATCGATCGGCGGCTCGAACATCCGGGGCGCGCACCTGGTCGCCTCTAAACAGGTAATAGCATTCGTGAACAGCCGCGCCTCACATAGCATTGTGCCGTCCTTCTATTCGCAAGCGGTCGCAATGGCCGCCTACGAACAAGGTTTCGCTAAAGCCGCTGCCTCGATCATCGAACCGACCAACCAGAGCCGCGAAATCCTGCGTACTTATCTCAAAGAAAAGGGTTATCGCGTGATCATGGGCGAAGGTGGCTATTACGCGTTCATCGATTGCGCGGACGCCATTCAGCGCGGCGGCTTCAAGGACTCCGAAGGCTTCAGCGAATACGTTGCGCAGAATTATGGCGTGGCCGTCGTGCCGGGCGTCCTGTTCAGCAGTGCAGGTGCGAATTGGGTGCGCTTCTCGTTTGCGCTGCCACCCGAAAAGACGCGCAAAGCGATCGAACGTTTCGATGAAGCATTCCGCGCCGCCGGACAACCTGCGTAGCCACCATCAGAGTCCCCTAACCCCCGGCCCCTTTCCCCCCAAGGAGGGCAAAGGGAGTCGGGAAAACTCCTTCCTTTTGCAACCACGTCCGACTCCCTTGCCCTGTAATCGGGGAATGCTCCTTCCCCATCCGTGGGGAAGGCCGGGATAGGGTAGGGCGGGGGTTAGGGGTCAATCGCGGCGGGGGTTCTTCTTACTTGCGCGCTTCAACTGTTCAGCTATACTGAGCCATGCAACGAAACGTAAAGGGGAGGCTCTTTTGTTACGCAAAAACCGCTTTTTAGCGGTTCTGGTCGGTTCGTTCTTAGCTGTGGCAGCGATCAGCGCGCTCACTGCCACATCCAACACCGTGTACGCGCGCCCACTACCGCAAACGACGGGTAACGTCGAACGCGGCAAATATTTGGTACGGCTCGCGGGCTGCGGCGGCTGTCACGGCGATTTCAAGCTCGCCAGTGATAAAGGCGTTCCATTGGCAGGCGGCAACGAGTTTAATTTGGGGCCGCTAGGGGTGTTTTACTCAGCCAACCTGACGATCCTTCAAAAGTGGACTGCGGACGATTTCAAAAAAGTGCTCCACGAAGGCGTTGATCCACAAAGTGGGCGCGTGTTAGCCCCTGCCATGCCCTATCAGGAATACCACGGCATGAGCGATGATGACGTATCCGCGATCGGCGCGTACCTGCAAACGCTGACGCCAGTGACGAACGATGTGCCCAAAGCGCAGCCCGGCCCGGTCGCTGGCTTTGCACTGAAAAAGCTGGATCCCGTTTCCGTCCCGATGCCCGCCATTGACAAGACCGCTGGCTATGGCCGCTACATGGTCGAGAACATCGTGGGTTGCGGCGGCTGCCATTCACCGACTAATCAGACGGGCGCGCCTATCGCCGGGCACGACTTGCAAGGTGGCGGCAGAAACCTCGGCACTGATCAGCAGCCGTTGTATGCATCGCCCATTGTCGGATCGGTGCTGAACGCCGAAGGATACACTTACGATAGTTTTGTTAACGCGATGAAAGTCGGCATTCGTCCGTGGGGCGCGCGCATTCCGTCACAAATGCCGTATCGAAATTATGTGATCATGACTGACAACGACCTGACGGCGATCTGGAATTTCCTGCAAACGAAGGGGCCGATTCAAGCCTGGCCTGCTACCCAGATACCACCCGCCACGCGCGCCGCAACAGCAGCAGGCACGGTCGCTGCGACTATGTCTGGCACGCAGTCTGCTGCGACACAGTCTGCTGCGACGATGGCACCTACCGCCAAATAAACAACAAAGACCATGCCCTGTCCCTTCAGGGCAGGGCTTATACAGAAGATAGAAGATGCAAATGCAATGCGCTTCTGTTTCAGTCCCGGTCTTATAAGGCCGGGGTGATGAGAGGCAAGGCAGCGTTAGAACGCCTCGCTGCGACTGAGCGCCAATGCCGCGACCCCGCAAAACACCGCCCCGAACAGGATCAGCACGAGCCAGTGCACAGCAAGATCGCTTGCCGTAGTTGCATAATTCAGGCTCAGCGCGGATGGCGAAGGAAATATCCGAGTTGACGGCGGCGCGCCTTCCAACACTTGATTAGTGCGCGGATTGACCGGATCGCTGACGACCACGATACGCCCTTCCGCGTTGCGTGCTACCATGTTTGCTGTCGCACCGAGCGCTTCCAGTGACCAGCGCGTAATTGTCAATTGCGAGAGCGGCTTGAGTGCCCCATCCATGTTGAACAGCACCCCCGGAAACAAAATCTGGATGAACAGCACGCCTAACACCGCGTAAGTAGCCGCATCAATCTTCCCCGTGACCGCCGAGATCAACAGTCCGAGACTCACCCCGGCTAACGATGTCAGGGCTAACGTGATGAACAATTCCAGCGGTGCCCAGGTGATCACCCCATGATCGGGCAGGCGCACACCAAACGAAATAGCAATCAACAACAAGATACAACTGATCAGCGAAAAGCCGCCGTAGACCACCAGCTTTGATAGTAAATAAGGCATGAGGCGCAGGTTGACCATTCGCTCGCGCAAAAACAGGCTTTTCTCCTCCACGATGGTATACGCAGCTGAGAAGATGCCGAGCAGCACGACCGCTAATGAAGTCATGAAAAGCAAGCGCTGTGCATCGTTGGCGGGTGCATACGTCGCCATGCCGCGCACTTGACCGCCTATTTGTGGCGCGGGCGCATCGGCTGCCGGGGCGGACGGGTTAGCTGCCGAAGTGGTTTTATCGGTGGTGGACGTTACCGACGTGAGCGGCAGTTTGTCGAGCACTTCGGCACGCAGCGTACTATCATCGCCACGGCTGACCAGCATTTGCCCACGCGTGTGAAAGGTATTGTCGAAGTTGATCAGCGCCAAAAATAAACCGACCATCGGCAGCACTAACAGCAAACCAGCAAAGGTGCGCAGATCATGGCGGACGAGCATAAAGGTACGTTCTGTGAGCACTTGCGCTTGCTGCAAAAACGATCCACGACTGCTGCCCGCCAGTCGTCTGGTCGAACGTGTGTTGACATCCTCGCGCGCTTCCTCTTTGGTCTTAGGCGGCATCAGCCGATTGAGCACCTGTTTAGCGTACTGCGGACTTTGCCGAAAGCGATCTGCCCACTGGCGCGCCGCCTCGCTCATCATGACGTGCTGTGTACCCGCCGTGCGTAGATCGGGCGGCTGAAACACGCGGTTGTAGATTTCCGAGTAATTATGCACGCCAAAAAAGCTGAGCGCTTCTTTAGGCGGCCCAAAATATGATAGATTGCCGCGCGCCATGAGCGCCAGTTGGTCGCACAAGTCGATATTGAGCGTCGTATGCGTCACGACGATCACCACATGCCCACGATCGGCCAACTTGCGCAGAGTGTCCATCAGCACTTTGTCGAGTCCCGGATCAAGCCCGGACGATGGTTCATCCATGAACAACAGCCCCGGTTCGGCCATCATCTCCAAGGCAATACTGACGCGCTTTTTCTGCCCGCCGCTCAGGTTGCGCACGAATTGTTTGTCGAACTCGGTCAATTCAAGGTCTTGCAGAACGCGCGCAATACGCTGATTACGCGATTGTACAGGCTCATTCGGAAAGCGCAGACGCGCACCAAAAATGAGCGTCTGGCGCACGGTTAGGTTATCTTGCACAATATCTTTTTGCGGTACATAACCGATGATCGGCTGATAGGATGTGTAATGCGCGTAAAGATCATCACCATTGATCAGCACCTGACCGCGTGTAGCGCGCGCCGCCCCATTCAGCGCCCGCAGCAGCGTACTTTTGCCCGATCCGCTGCCACCGATCACCGCGATAAATTCTTGCGGATGGACGGAGAGCGTCACATCGCGCATGGTGTTCGTGATTTTGCGGCGCGGCCAACCGCTGCTGTAATCCATTGCCAGATCGTGAGCGTCGATCTGAAACTGCTGAACGCTTGGCAGTCGTTGCAGCGTGTTCGCCTGATAAATGAACAGCGCCTTGTCGATACGGATTACATCGTCGTCGCGCAGGCGCAGAGGGCTGGTCACGCGCCGATCGTTGACATACGTTCCGTTGACGCTGCTCGTATCGGTGATCGTTTGGTGGTTGCCCTGCTTATCGATGCGCGCGTGGTGCCAGGACACTGACAATGCGTCGAGTTGCAGGTTTGCTACCGGATCGCGCCCGATTACATACGGCGATGTATCCAGGCTGTAGATTCTGCCGATCGACGTTGTGCCCATCGCGCGTTCGGTCGGGTTCGAGTAGGTCAGCGTAGCGCCCTGGCCGTTCGCATTTTGCAGGCGCACTACGTCACCATCGCGCAACAAGGCGCTGTCCATCACCGCGCCGTTGACCAACAGTCCGCTGCCTGTGGTTACATCAAAAATGCGATAGTTGCCGCCTTCCAGCATGGCGCGCGCGTGGCGTGGTGCGACGCCCTCATTTTCGACATGAATATCCTGCTGTGCTTCACTGCCGAACGTCAGGACGCGCTTTGTCAGCTTGACCGTATACGGATCGCCATGCGCGGGCAATATGCGAAAGGTCGGATCGCGGTCGTCGATCTCTGAAAGTTGAAAGGACAGCGTGCGCATAAGTGACGCGCCGCACTTGACACACACCATTGCGTCGAGCGCGTTAATAGTGCCGCAATTCTGACAGGTTCTTTGGTTGTCCATGAGCTTCTTTTTTGATTTGCGCGGATATTTTGGCCTCACCCCGGCCATTCTCATTTTGGGAGAGGGATTCAGGGTGAGGGCGCTTATTCAGATTCTACAAAATTGATTTACCGACCGCCAACCAGGTTTCGATCAGGTTGGCCTGTGCAGCATCTTTCAGCAGCGCGGCAGGTGCAGACGCTGCGCCCACGCTGAGCGCCACTATGCGCAGATCGTCCAACGTTTGCACGGTAGTCGGCACTGCCACGGACGGATCGCTGAGCGCAGCGCGTTCTACGTCATTGCTTGCCGCACCGACTTTCAGCGCGTCTGTAACTTCGTGATCGGCGTGTCCCGTAGCACTGTCCAGTTCGCTGAGTGCACGGAAGCGCAGATAAGCCGCCAGCCCGCTGATAGTTGCACCTTTCAGCCAATCAGCGGCTTTGCGCACCTGACGGCGATAGTTACCCGTCCGCGTGGTGTGTCCGGCGCGAACGAAAGCAATCAGCGCAACGGCGGTTTGTTCGGCCTCATGTGCACCGCTGCCCCAACTTCCTGATAGATTTTGCGTGCGCGCCAGCCATTTGATCCGCTCCGCAATGTCCGCAAAAGTCGGTTCTGGCGACGGGGCGGGCGACTGCGGTGCAGAAAAGCTGGAAAGCCAATCTGGCGTCGGTTCACTAACCGGTGAATAGTCGAAAGTCGATGAAGCATCGAAAGGAATGTCGTCGAAATCCTCCGAGCTGCTAATCCCTGGAGGCGGTGGCGGAGCTACCTTGCGCGCTCTGGACATTGAGGTTACTGATAGCGGGCTTGGCGGTGCTGCCGCAGGAGGTGCTGCGCTACCTAACATCATACCTGCTCCGATCATAGCGCCGCCACCTGAAAAGCCGCTCATCCGCCCGAAATCGACGCTTTCGGGCAGTGGGATCGCGACGTTCACTTTACGCGCGCTGTCGCCGGATGCGTTCGCCATTTCACTATCCACGGCTACAAAAGCGGTGTACGGCGTCAGCAAGCGATGATCGATCGCCAGGCTGATGATTTGTTGGCGGACTTTATCATCACTCATGGCTTGATCGGTCAGCGAATCGACACGCGCCTGTGCCCATACGCGCTGCAACGCCGGATCGGATGTGGTGGTGGTGGGGATCGTGATTGACATTGAGACTGGTTGACCGCTGCGCTTACCACTCAGCATGAGCACCACCGGCAGCGCCGCCCCACCCGTCCGCTTGAGCCGCGTGACTAGTTCCAACGGTTGACCCACGTACAGATCGGGCAGCACCACCGGATAAGTATCCCAGGTTTGCGCATCTTTCCATTTGACTTGAATATCCAGCAGTGCCGGATAACTGACGCGATCCTGAAAGCGCGTGATCGTCGTCTCAATATCTTCGTTCAACTGCAAAAATTCCGCCGTGCCGCGCCCAACTTCGGCCATTTTGCTGAGCAGTGCGCGGTTGACCGACGAGCCAATCCCAAACGTAAAGATACGCGAGTCGCCACGTTTCTTTTTGAGTTCGTCGTATACGCTTTCTTCGGCTGACACTGCGCCATCGGTCAAAAAGACGATCAGGCGCTGGCGTGTTTTATCCGGCGGGATCGACAGCGCGGCCTGAATGGCAGGCACAATCTCCGTGCCGCCGCGCCCTTCAACAGTATCGATCCACTTGTCAGCACGCTGCACGGTCGCTTGCGTGACAGGCTGTGCGCTTTTTGAAAACCACTCGATTTGATCGTCGAAAGCCTGAAGCATGAACGTATCGCGCTCGCTCATCGCGCGCAGACACGCCTTCAACGCATTGCGCGCCGCTTCGATAGGCTCTCCGCCCATAGAGCCGGAGCGATCGATGATGAACACGAATTCGCGCGGCTCAGGCGGGATGTTGGTGTTCAGGCGCGGCGGCAGCAGGGTGATCAGCACGGTATCGCTGTTATCCCCATCGGCGCTAACCCAACTGGCTGACTGCAACGCATCCGTAGCGACAGTATAGCGCAGCACAAAATCTTTATTGGGGATCGTGCCGTCGGGCAAGTTCACCATGAAGCGGCGCTCATCCTGACGGGCAAGCGTGATCGCGTGCGATGGGCTGCTCGGATCGCCCACGCTGACGCCTGCATCGATGCTCAGGCTGAGCGACACGCCGCCGATCCGTTCGCCGGGCATTGCTACGGGCGAGTCCACGTTTGGCGCTTCGGCAGGGTTAGCGTGGTACTTTGGCGTGACGCCCATCGGAAACACAAACGTATAATGATCATCATCGTAACGCAGCCGCTCTTGATAGCGCAGCGTGGTACGGATCGACTCGGCGGGCTGCACATTGCCGATCTGAATCGAAAATAAGTTAGGGCGGTGTTGTTCCAGCAAACTCGCGCGCTGTCCGGCGTCTATGGCTTTTTGATAGGCTTCGCGGGCGGCTTGCAGTTCTTTCATCTCAGCGCGGATCACGCGGCTGCCGATCGCGATCTCGTAATCAACGATGGCGGCTTCATGTGGCAGCGGAAATAAGTAGGTGAGTTCGATCGGTTCTTTGAATGGATTGCTAAAGGTTTGGGTGACGCTGACGCTCGCAATCGGCCCGCTGACCTGAGCGCTGACGGCTGTATGTTCAAGCGGCAAGGCTGAGGCTTGCTCGCTGGCAAGTATGAGGCTTCCAAATTTGAGATCGTCAAACTTTTGCATAATCGCTCCAATTGTTGCACGCATTGTACACCGAAAGCCGTCTCAGCGATAACGGGCTGCCAGCACACAAAAATAAAAAGCGGACGAGAGATTCTCGTCCGCCATAGTGTTAATAAATCAGACTTGACCGGCTCAGATTACGGATTCGAGCTGGTATCCGTGTTGATCGTGTCGCCCGTGGAGCGATTGTAGATGCGTGCGCGGCCAGTGGCTACACCAGATACGCCTGTAGCGATCGCAGCGCCCACTGAGTCAGCGGTGGTGGTCGCATCGGACACAGCGTGATCAACTGCCGTCGATACTGGATTGGCATACGATGAGCGATCCTGATGAATGTCCGTAGGGGTCAACGGCGCGGCATTCTCATCAAAACCTGTCCAGCCATTCTGACGCCAGGTTGCCGCGCGATGTTCCACGTCAACCGGATTATAGCTTTCTACGATGTGTTGAGCGCTGCTCACTTTATCGTCATCCGCTGTTACGGTGACAAGCGTACCGCCACGACGAATGCCTTCTGCGTAAGTGCTTGCGTGCTCTTGCGGCACACCCAAACCGAGCAAGCCGCCCGTAATACCGCCCGTGGTGCCGCCAATGACCGCACCCGCGATTGCACCTGCTGCGCCGATCAGCGGGCCAGCAGCGATCACCGGACCAATACCAGGGATCAGAATTGCGCCGAGGCCAACTACCGCACCGACGAGCGCACCGAATAAGCTGCCACCGACTGGACCTGCGTGCTCACCAGCGTTCGGATCAAGCGTGGTAGCCGTGCCGTCGGTATATTTTTGAAAGTCACCAGCAGCGTCATTCGCTACCAGGCTGATGTGATCGCGCGTGAACCCGGCGTCAACCAGGCCGGTAACTGCTTTTTGGGCAGTTGCCAAATCGTCATAAAGGGCTACAACATTCTGCGTCATATGCTTTCAAAGCCTCTTGTTAACTTATAAGGAACGTCCGCGCGGCATGTTTTCAAGCGTTATGCCGCGCGTACCTGATGCTAACTAAAGCGAAAGATGTGCCAGAGATTCGTGCCAGACAATGCTGTAAGCTGTTATTTATTTGGCGGCTTGCGCGCTGAGCGGCTGATCGTGGCTGACGGCTGCTTCGTCGCGTGCGTCGCTTTCCTCGAACAAGAAGCGCTTACCGCGCAAAGCAGATGCTAATGCTGCCAACAAAGTCAGGAAGGCGGAGAAATAAAACACCGCTCGCAGTGAATCCATGAAGGGCGCGCTGATCAGGTTTGGAAAGAAGCTGTTGCCGAGTAACGTGTCTCTGGCAGCGGGCGCAAGCTGCGAAAGTACCGCTGGAGGCAGCAGCGTTTGCATCGGGTTGTAGCCCAGAAATGCCGCGAACAGTGCGCCTGTCGGTGGAATGTGCGCCGCGCCCGCTGCGGCTGCGACAGGTACGCCGCCATTTGTCAGACCGGCTTGAATCGCTGAGGGCAAACTTGCGCTGAGCACCAGCACCATGATCGTGAAGAATAATCCCAGGCTGAGTGGGCTGCCCGCGTTCTGAAAAGTGGCACGCATTCCAGAACCGACGCCCCGATTTTCACGCGGCAAAGCATTCATGATCGCGGCAGTGTTCGGTGACGAGAACACGCCATAGGACGAGCCGATCACAAATAAGATCACGGCAAAAGGCAGGTACACAAAGTTGGCCGGAAGGAATGTCAGCAGAATGAAGCCGAGCGCCAAACCGAGCATCCCGATCGTGGTCAACGTGCGCGCGCTGATGCGATTCGACAGCAAGCCACCGCTTACGCCGAAGATCATGAAGCCGATCAACAGTGGCAGCATATAAATCGCTGACCACAACGGCGTATCCTCGAAGCTGTAGCCATGCAGCGGCAGCCATACACCTTGCAACCAGATGATCAGCAGAAATTGCAAACCACCGTAGGCCATGGCGCTGAAAAACAACGCAGCGCAGCCCGCTGAAAAGGCTCGAATGCGGAACAAGCCCAGGTTGAACAGCGGATTCTTGACGCGGCTTTCCACGATCACGAAACCGATCAACAAGAGGATGCCAGCGATCAAGCCGCCGATCACAAACGGGTTGCCCCAACCGACGTTCGAGCTGCCATAGGGCATCAGGCCATAAGTGATCGCGACCAATACGAGCACCAACCCACCACCAAGGCATAAGTTGCCGAGCACATCGATCCCACCCGTGCGACGCTTAGCCGATTGTTCGCGCAGTGAAAAATAACCCCACACCGTGCCCAGAATGCCAAACGGAACGCTGACCAGAAAAACCGCTTGCCATGATATTGCTGACAACACGCCGCCCAACAGCAGGCCGCCCAAACTTCCGGCGATCGCGGCTACCATATTGATGCCAAGCGCCATACCGCGCTGATGTGCCGAAAACGCATCGGTCAGAATGGCCGCGCTGTTGGCGATCAGACAGCCGCCACCGATGCCCTGCAAAATCCGAATGACGATCATCGCGAAAATCGCGGTATCGCCTAGCTGTGGGATGAACACGGGCGTCAGAAAGAGCAGAATCGAACTCAGCGTGAAGATCAAAAAGCCGAGATTGTATATGCGCACGCGCCCGAACATGTCCGACAAGCGGCCAATGGTGACCAATAATGTCGCCGTCGTGACGGTGTAACCCATCAACATCCACAACAGGTTACCGCTTTCAGCAGGGGTCAGCGGATTAATCGCCAGCCCTTTGAAAATCGCGGGCAGCGAAATTAAGACGATGCTGCTGTTCAATGAGCCGAGCAGAACGCCGAGCGTCGTATTGGAAAGCGCCGTCCATTTGTAATTAGGGCCAGCAGGTCGCGCATGGCGTGGCAGTGCCCCGCCTACATTACTAGGATTACTGATGCTCATTGATCTGATTTCCTCTCAATATGCTTATCAAGAAACTCGTTACGGTTGTTCAATCACTGTTTGCCGTGCTTGCTGCTGCATGGCCTGCGTAAGCGCTTCCAGACCGAGTTTGAGCGACTCCAAACTGCTTACATCCATGCTCGTTAGCGCC